>Ga0209237_1000953_pt1 | contig 16910 bp, 18 predicted proteins | sample GraSoi013_1_40cm_2_FD_185820 | JGI IMG/M metagenome (GOLD analysis project Ga0209237, IMG submission 185820) | Grasslands soil microbial communities from the Angelo Coastal Reserve, California, USA - Sample 10_02_2013_1_40cm (SPAdes) (version 2) | ecosystem: Environmental > Terrestrial > Soil >... | reverse complement strand
CCCGCTCGGAGAGATCCTGACCTCGGCGATATCCGCGAGGCGCCGATTGTCGGGTGTCGACAACATCGTGTCAAGCCGCACGCCTCGTGCGCGATGCCGATGCGAGCGACGTATTGAAGTAGGAAAGTCCGGCGTTTGGTCAGTTCTGCCGAAACGTCAGGAGAAGCGGGGCAACCTCGGTATACTTCGCTGACGACGGGCTCGGAGAGTGAGCGGAAAGTAAAAGACGGGAGGAGGACACGACACCTTGTACAAGATCCTCGGCGCCATCCTCGTGGCCGCGCTCATTGCAGACTTCGCCTGGGTCATCCACACAGCGCTGAACGCGCACTGACAGGGGCGCGCGTTGGGAGCGCCCGGGGTGAACCCGGGCGCTCCTCTATTTCAAGGCCCGTTAGAACTCCCCGCCGTGGCCCATGGCTGGCTCGGCCTTGCCGGCGTCCGAGAGATCCGTGACGAGCGATTCGGTCGTGAGCAGCAACGACGCGATCGACGCCGCATTCTGCAGCGCGACGCGCTCGACCTTGGTGGGGTCGATGATGCCCGCCAGCATCATGTCGACATACTCGTTGCTCTCGGCGTCGAAGCCACGTGTGACCGGGACCATGGCCCTGACCTTCTCGACGATCACGGAGGCCTCGAGCCCGGCATTCTCCACGATCATCCTGATCGGCTCCTCGAGGGCGCGCCGCACGATGCTCACGCCGGTGCCCTCGTCGCCCGGGAGCTTGAGGCTGTCGAGGGCCTCCGACGCGCGGAGCAGCGCCACGCCGCCGCCGGGCACGATCCCTTCCTCGACGGCCGCCCGGGTGGCGTTGAGCGCATCCTCGACCCGGGCCTTCTTCTCCTTCATCTCGGTCTCGGTGGCCGCCCCGACCTTGATGACGGCGACGCCGCCCGCAAGCTTCGCGAGCCGCTCCTGGAGCTTCTCCCGGTCGTAGTCCGAGGTCGTCTCCTCGATCTGCGCCCGGAGCTGCTTGATGCGCGCTTGGATCTCCTTGGTGCTGCCGGCGCCCTCGATGATCGTGGTGTTGTCCTTGTCCACGACCACCTTCTTGGCGCGGCCGAGATCGTCGAGCTTCAGATTTTCGAGCTTGATCCCGAGGTCTTCCGTGATCGCCTTGCCGCCGGTCAGCGTCGCGACGTCCTCGAGCATGGCCTTGCGGCGATCGCCGAAGCCCGGTGCCTTGACGGCGCAGCAGGCGAGCGTCCCCCGCAGCTTGTTCACCACCAGGGTCGCCAGGGCCTCGCCCTCCACGTCCTCGGCGATGATGAGCAACGGCTTGCCCGCCCGGGCAACTTGCTCGAGGAGCGGCAGCATGTCCTTCATGACGCTGAGCTTCTTCTCGTGGATGAGGACGAGAGCGTCCTCCAGCACCACTTCCATCCGCTCATTGGTCGCGAAGTAGGGCGAGAGGTATCCGCGGTCGAACTGCATGCCCTCGACCACGTCGAGGGTGGTCTCCATCGCCTTGGCCTCTTCGACGGTGATGACCCCGTCCTTGCCGACCTTGTCCATGGCCTCGGCGATCAGATTGCCGATCGTCTTGTCGTTGTTCGCGGCGATCGTGGCGACCTGGGCGATCTCCTTCTTGTCCTTGGTGGCCTTGGACATGTCCTTCAGCTCCTGGACCACCATGGCGACGGCCTGCTCGATTCCGCGCTGCAGGGCCATCGGGTTCGCGCCGGCCGTCACGTTCTTGAGGCCGCCGCGGAAGATGGCCTGGGCGAGGACCGTCGCGGTCGTCGTGCCGTCGCCGGCGATGTCGGAGGTCTTGGAGGCGACTTCCTTCAGCATCTGCGCGCCCATGTTCTCGAAGGGGTCTTTGAGCTCGATCTCCTTGGCGACGGTGACGCCGTCCTTGGTCAGGGTGGGGCTGCCGAACTTCTTGGCGAGGACGACGTTCCGGCCCTTCGGCCCGAGCGTCACCTTCACGGCGTGCGACATGACGTTGATTCCGCGCAAGAGCGCGGCGCGGGCTTCCTCGTTGAACAGGAGCTGCTTGGGCATGACTACTTTCCTCCCGAATGCGCAAGGACGCCGAGGATGTCCTCTTCCTTCATGATGAGGAATTCTTGGCCGTCCAGCTTGATCTCGCTGCCGGAGTACTTGCCGAAGAGGATCCGGTCGCCTTGTTTCACCGCGAGCGGCTGGTTCTTGCCCTCCTCGGTGACCCGACCGGTCCCCACCGCGACCACCTTGCCCTCCTGCGGCTTCTCCTTGGCGGTGTCGGGGATGATGATGCTGCCGTGCTTCTCGTCGCCCTCGGCGAGGCGCTTGATGAGCACCCGGTCGTGGAGCGGGCGCAACGTCGTCTGGATTTTCTGAGCCATCGCGGATCCCTCTTTTCCCGGTGTCGTGAGCTCGGCTGGTATGGGTGGTCGCGGAGGAACTGTACCACTAAAATAGTACACAGATACAATTTAGTTCTGGTGTACTATTACGGTCATACAGATGAAGATCCCGATGGACCTGCGCGTCGACGCGCACAGCCCGATCCCGATCCGCCGGCAACTGACGGAACAGCTCAAGCACGTCATCGAGAGCGGCGGTGTTCCCCGGGATCAGACGCTGCCGAGCATCCGGGAGCTGGCTGGCTTCCTCGGCATCAATACGAACACGGTGGCGCGCGTCATCGAGGATCTCAAGCAGAGCGGCTACGTGGAGGCGAGGCGGGGGAGAGGCGTGTTCGTGGCCTCGGCGCCCCCGGTCCGCCCGTCGCCGCGCCTCCGCGAGAGCTTCCTGCGAGACGTGGTGATCCGGGCGGCCGCTCTCGGCATGACCGCCGACGACATGGCCGTGGGCGTCCTGAGCCTGGCCGGTGTCAGGCCCGCCGCCATCGAAGGCGCCGTGGAAGTCCTCCTGGTGGAATGCAGCCCGTCAGAGCTCGACTTCTTTGCGCGGCAACTCGAGGCCCACCTCCCGGTCCGCGTCGACAAGGTGCTCCTCGGTGAGCTGGCGGCGGTCACGCGGCGTCAGACGCAGGCCGGGCGCTGGCGGGCCGCGGTCACGAGCTTTTGCCATCTCCCAGAGGTGGACCGGGTGCTGAGCGGCCGGGGAGTCCCGGTGATCGCGCTCCTCGCCGAGGCGCATCTCGAGACCCTCCACCGCCTCGCGCAGCTTCCGGCGGGGACGCGGGTCGGCGTGGCGTCCGACGCCGTCGAGACGGCGCACAACCTGGCGCACTCGATCGCGAACGCTGCCCTGCCGAACATCGTGCTGGTCGGGGCGTCTCCCGCCGAGGGGACGGCTCTGGGTCGTCTGGTGCGACGGGTGGACGTCATCGTCTGCTCCAGCGCCGCGGGCGAGCGGGTCCGACAACTCGCCGGGCCTGCCGTGCAGGTGATGATCGACGACCGGGCCCTGGACCAGCGGGCGATCGAAATGCTCGCGGCCCTCCTCGTCCGGCAGAATGGCGAAAGGCCGGCGACGGCTCCGCCGGCCGGCCGGAGGCGCCCGAGCGCTCGTGCATCCGGCGGGCGCACACCGCGACGGAGCGCCACACGTTCAACGGTGCGGGCGACATGATCCCTCTGTCGGCCGTTCAAACCTCATGACGACTTCGGCAGCGGAGCCGTCGCGATGAAGCTGCTGCTCATCCGCCACGCGGCGGCGGTGCCGAGCGGAACGCCGGGTGTCCGGGACGGCGAGCGTCCACTCACGGCCAACGGCGAGGCCAAGTTCCGCCTCGCCGCCGGCGGGCTCGCGCGGATCGCCGATCGGCCCGACGTGCTGCTGAGTAGCCCGCTCGCGCGGGCGCGCGCGACCGCCGGCATCGTCGCGCGGGCGTTCGGGGGCATGGAGCCGTCGATCGAGCCGGCACTCGCTCACGGAACAGCCGAAGCGATCCTGACCGCGCTGGGGGGTCTTCGATCGGCCACGACGATCGCGGTGGTCGGCCACGAGCCGCTGCTCTCCGCCGTCGTTGCGCGGCTCGTGGGCGTCTCCGACAGCGAGCGGATCGCGTTCAAGAAGGGCGGCGCCGCGCTGGTGGATTTGCCCTACGGCCTCTCGGGCGCCGGACGGCTCGTCTGGTTCCTCGAGCCGAGGATTCTCAGAACGCTCGCGGGCCGGTCGTCCGACGCTAGCGTGGCGGAGCCGGGCTAGCTGTTCGCCCGGCCACCGGCGCGCAGCACGCGGCCGGGGAACGCGCCGGTGTGCCGGCCGTGGTCCAGGACGACCTGGCCGCCCACGACCACGTGGTGCACGCCGTCTGCGCCCTGCACGCGCCGCGGCGTGCCCGACGGGCCGTCGCGCGAGACCTCGTCCTCCTTGACGCCGATCGTGGCGGCGTCGAAGACCATGAGGTCCGCCGCCATGCCCTCGCGGATCAGCCCACGATCGCGGAGGCCCATGATCCGCGCCGGCTGGAACGTGTACCGGCGAATGGCGTCCTCGAGCGTGAGGAGCTGCCGCTCGCGCACCCACTCGGCGAGGACGTAGCTCGACTCGCCGGCCGTGCAGAAGTTCGTGTTGAGGTGCGCGCCGGCGTCCGACTGCGACGGGATCGCGTGGCCCGTCTTCACGAACTCCGCCAGCTCGACGTCCTCCGCGGGTGGCCGCGACTGCAGCTGGAACTCGGTGTCGAGCTTCTCTTCCAGGGCGAGATCGAGCATGAGGTCGGCCACGTGCTTGCCCTGCTCCGCCGCCAGCTCCGTCAGCGAACGCCCCTCGAGCGCCCGGTTCTTCGCCAGCGCGGCCTTCTTCACGACGATCGATTGCCACTTGATGAATCGCCCCGGCACGCCGGGCCGGCGGCGCTGGCGCTTGTCGGCCCACTCGCGCAGCTCCGCGCGCTTCGCGGGATCGGCGAAGGCCGCCATCCGCTCCTCGAGCGGCTTGGCCATCACGATGTCCCACACGTCGAGGTTGCTGAAGAACGTCGTCTTCTTGAGCGTGAACCGCGGGTTGAACGGGATCGCGCGTAGCAGCGCGTACATCTGCGCGCCCTCGCGCGTGGAGGCCTCCACACGCGCGCGCGGCGCGGCGTCGAAGGTCAGGAAGAAGACGGGCCGGCCGCTCGCCCGCGCGACGTCGGTGAGATGGGCGTGATCCGCCTCGGTCGGCGCCCCGGCGCCCTTGGGCAGGATCTCGATCACGCCGCGGTTGAACTCGCCGAGGGCTCGGCCGAGCGCGACGCGCTCGTCGTCCGCGGCCAGCCGCGTCGGCACGGGCTCGCCGTGCGGGCCCGCGTGAGTCGGCGAGTCGGTCGTGCTCCAGCCCCAGGCGCCGGCGTCCATGGCCGCGCGCAGGAGGTTCTGCATCACGGCGATCTCGTCGGGCGTGGCGGCGCGGTCCCACGCGGCCTTGTCCATGGCGGACAGGCGCAGCGGATTGTGGCCCACGAGCGGCATGAGGTTCATGCCGAGGCCGATGTCGATCGCCTTCAGGTATTCGTCGAAGGTCTGCCACGTCCACGGCAGCACGGCGCTCAGCGAGCGTACGGGCAGGTCCTCGACGCAGCAGAACGTGGCCAGCATCGGCTCGCGATGCTCCGGGCGCAGCGGCGCCAGCGTCAGCCCGCAGTTGCCCATGAGCGCCGTCGTCACACCGTGCCAGACGGAGGACGTGCAGAGCCGGTCCCAGAAGGGCTGCGCGTCGTAGTGCGTGTGGAGGTCGATGATCCCGGGCGCCACGAAGAGGCCGTCGGCGTCGATGGTTCGCGCCGCCGCCGCGGTCACGCGGCCGAGCTCCACGATCACGCCGTCCTTCACCGCGACGTCGGCGCGATAGCGCGAAAACCCGCTGCCGTCGACCACCATCCCGTTCTTGACGATCAGGTCGTGAGCCATGTCTGCCCTCGCTGGCGTTCTACTTCGAGATCTTCAGCCCGAATCGCTCCTCCACCACGTGCGTGACGCCCGAGAAGTCCTGGCCGGGCCACCTCGCCCTGGCCGCAGTGTACGCCGCCAGCGCCTCTTTCAGAATGGGCATGCGGCCGAGGTCCGCGCCGGCCATGCGCGCGGCGAGCGAGACGTCCTTGTGCATCAGCTCCACGGTGAACGTGGCGTCGAAGTTGCCCTCGACCACGCGCATCACGCGGCGATCGAAGTACGTCGAGTAGGCCATGCCGCCGCCCTGGCGGACGACGTCGTAGTAGGTCTGCGGATCGACGCCGAGCCGCTCGGCGAGCGCCAGGGACTCCGCCACGGCCACCGCGTTCACGGCGCCGAGCGCGTTGTGAAGGAGCTTGATGCGGTTGCCGGTGCCCGAGGGGCCCACGTACATGGTCAGACGGCCGATGACGTCGAGGAGCGGCTGCACGGTGGCGAGCTGGTCCCGATCGCCGCCGACCATGAAGAAGACCTCGCCGCTCTCCGCCTGCGGCGAGGAGCCGAGCATCGGGGTGTCGAGATGGGCGACCCCGCGCCCGCGCGCCGCCGCGTGGATCTTCTGCGAGGTCTCCGGCGTCACCGTCGAGCAGTCGCAGGTCACGAGCCCTGGGCGCGCGCCCGCCAGCACGCCGGCGCCGCCCAGGTAGGTGTCGAGCACGATCTCGTCGTTGGGCAGCGCGCTGAAGAGCACGCTCGCGTGCGCCGCGACGTCGCGGGGTGCGCCGAGCACGGTGATGCCGGCGACGGCGCCGGCGCGCTTGGCGGCGTCGGGCGAGACATCATGCGCGTGCACGGTCCACCCGGCCGCCGCCAGGTTGCGCGCCATGGGGAAGCCCATCCGCCCGAGTCCGATGAAGCCGACCTCGCCCTTCGCCATGAGGTTCCTCCCGAAGGGCGAGCTTAACGCGTTTGAGTCGGGGAGTAGAGTGGTCGCAAACCCGGTGCCAGCGAGCACCTCGTGGAGGGGCAGGACATGCGGACGACACGACTCGTGACGGGACTCGGCGGCCTCGTGGTGATGGCGATGCTCGCGCTGGTCCCGGCGCGCGCGCAGACGGGCAAGGCGGAGATCCAGTGGCTCGGGCAGGCGGCGACGAAGATCACGACGCCCGGCGGCAAGGTCATCGTGATCGATCCGTGGCTGACGACGAATCCCAAGACGCCCGCGCAGTACAAGAACCTCGACGCGCTCGGCAAGGTCGACCTCATCCTCGTCACCCACGCCCACGGCGACCATCTCGGCGACGCGCCCGAGCTCGCGAAGAAGCACAACGTGCCGATGTGGGCGCCGGCGGGCCTGCAGAACTCTCTGGTCACGCTCGGCATCCTGCCCACGAATCTCGCGCCGCGCATGAACAAGGGCGGCGTCATCACCCCGCTCGGGCCCGACATCAAGATCACGATGACCCGCGCCGAGCACTCGAGCGAGATGGTGTGGAAGAACCCGGCCACCGGCAAGGACGAGACCCACGTCGGCGGCGAGCCCGTCGGCTTCATCGTCCAGCTCGAGAACGGGTTCAAGGTCTACCACATGGGCGACACCGGGCTCTTCGGCGACATGCGGCTCATCGGCGAGTACTACAAGCCCGACCTCCTGCTGATCCCGATCGGTGGCCACTTCGTGATGAGCCCGCAGGACGCCGCCGTCGCCACGCGCGACTTCATCAAGCCGAAGATCGCGATCCCCATTCACTACGGCACGATCCCGCAGCTCAAGGGCACGCCGGAGGAGTACATCCAGGCGCTCGGCCCGACGTCGGTCAAGGTCCACGTCATGCAGCCGGGCGACAAGCTGACGTTCTAGTTACGTGGGGGGCCCCGATAGGGCCCCCCAGGTTCTTTAAGCGAGGGGGGCTACGCCCCCCTCGGACTCCCCCGGCCCACGCTCGGGGCGCCCCGGGGAACCCGTGGCCCCCCTCGGGACCGGCAGATAGCGTTCGAGGAGCGCGCGCATCTCGGCGCTGTGCCACTCGCGCGCACCGCGCGCCATGCCGACGGCCTCGCCGCCCGGCCGCACCACGAAGGTCGCGGGCAGGCCGGTGACCCGCCACGCGCGCGAGGCGCTCAGGTCGGCGTCGAGGAGGATCGGGAAGGAGAGCCCGAGCCGCGCCACATAGGGCTCGAGCAGGGCCCGCGGCGCGCCGCGGTCCACCGAGACGCCGAGCACGACGAGCCCGCGCGCGCGGTACTGGCGCCAGAGCGCCTCGAGCGTCGGCATCTCGGCGGTGCAGGGCTCGCACCACGTCGCCCAGAAGTTGACGACGACGAGGCGCTCGCGATGCTCATCGAGCGCGGTCACGCCGCCGTCGAGCCGCCGCAGCCGCAGCGCCGGCGTGCGGTGCCCCTCGCGCAGCTCGCTGACGCCGGCGCGCTCGAACGGATCGAGGTCGGGCCCGTGCGCGGCGTGGTGGCCGCCCTCCTGGCCGGGGCGCCGCACGGGCAGCGCCCACAGGAGGCCGCCGACGAGCGCCACCGCGAGCACCGCGCGCACGATCTGCTGGCGCCGCCCGACGCCGAGGAGCGTGCTAGACGCCCAGCGTTTCATCGCCCGTCGAGTCACACCCCGAGCTTTTCACGGGTCACCGGGCTGTCGCGCAGCTCGCGCGACGAGGCCTCGAAGACGATCACGCCCTTCTCCATGATGTAGCCGCGGTCGCACACGCTCAGCGCGACGCGCGCGTTCTGCTCGATCAGCAGCACGGTCACGCCCAGACGCTTGAGCTCGCCGATCATGTCGCGGATGTGACGGATGAACGCGGGGGCGAGCCCCTGCGTGGGCTCGTCCATGAGGATCAGTCGCGCGCCGGCCATCATGACGCGGGCGATCGCCAGCATCTGCTGCTCCCCGCCGGAGAGCGTCTTGCCCGGCTGCTCGATCCGCTCGCGCAGCCGCGGAAAATGGTGGAACACGTCGGCCAGGCGCTTTTCGCGCAGCGCTGCCGAGCGCCGCGGCGCCGCCGACAGGCCCAGCTCGAGGTTCTCGCGCACGGTGAGGCCGGGGAAGATGCGCCGGTTCTCCGGCACCAGCCCGACGCCGAGGCGCGCGATGTCGTGGGGGGCCAGCCGGGTGAGGTCGCGGTCCTCGAACTCGATCGTGCCGCGCCACGGCTTGAGGAAGCCGATGGCCGTCTTCATGAGGGTGGTCTTGCCCATGCCGTTCTTGCCGAGCAGCGCCACCGCCTCGCCCTCGCGCACCTCGAGCGAGACGCCGAAGAGGATCGGCGTGGCGCCGTAGCCCGCGTGCACCTCGCGCATGCGGAACACGTCAGTCGTCCCCGCCGCCGAGGTAGGCCTCGATGACCCGCGGATCGTGGCGGATCGCGTCGGGCGTGCCCTCGGCGATCTTCTCGCCGAAGTGCAGCACGGCCACGCGGTCGGAGATTCCCATCACCACCGACATGTCGTGCTCGATCAGCAGCAGGGTGAGCCCGCGCTCGAGGACGACCTTGCGGATGAGGGCGGTGGCGTCGCGCGTCTCGCCCGGCGTCATGCCGGCGGTGGGCTCGTCGAGCAGCAGCAAGGTGGGGCTGGTGGCGAGGGCCACGCAGATCTCGAGGTAGCGCTGCTCGCCGTGCGACAGGTTCTTCGCGTGCGCCTCGCCGCGGGCGGCCAGGCCGAAGGCCTCGAGCAGCGCCACCACCGTGCCGTCCACGTCGGGCCGCCGCCAGAGCGACGACGGCCGGCCGGACTCGGGCGCGCGCGACTGCGCGGCCACGCGCACGTTGTCGAGCACGGAGATCTCCGGGAAGACGTTGGTGATCTGGAACGTCTTGGCCAGGCCGAGGCGGTTCACGCGCTCGGGCGGCAGCCCCGTGATGTCCTCGCCCCGGAAGCGGACGCGCCCCGTGTTCGGCGCGAAGAGCCCCGAGACGACGTTGAAGAGGGTGGACTTGCCGGCGCCGTTCGGCCCGATCACCGAGAAGACCTGGCCGGCCTCGACGCCGAAGCTCACGCGCGTCAACGCGGCCAGCGCCCCGAACCGCTTGGAGACGTCGTCGACCTCGAGGATCACGCCGTCGCCCGCTCCCGCGAGAAGATCCGCCGCAGCCCGAGCAGGCCTCGCGGCATGAACAGGACGATGACGATGAGGACGACGCCGATGACGATGAAGTACCAGTCCACGATGGACGAGACCTTGTCGCGCAGGATCGTGAAGAAGGCGCCGCCGATGATCGGCCCCACGAGGGTGCCGAGGCCGCCGATCATGACCGAGATGATGAACTCGCCCGACTCCGTCCACAGCATCAGATCGGGCGTGGCGAAGGCCGAGCGCATCGGATAGATGGCGCCGGCCACGCCGGTGAGGAGCGCGGAGATCATGCACGCGCCCATCTTGTAGCGCTGGACGTTGTAGCCGAGGAAGCGCGCGCGGTCCTCGTTCTCGCGAATCGCCACGAGCACGCGGCCGAAGTGCGAGGCGACCAGCACGCGGCAGATCGCGTACGCGACGGCGAGGTACGCGAGCACGAGGTAGTACTTGCGCGTGGGCGTATCGATGACGAGCCCGGGGAAGAGCGTCGCGTCGGGCAGCCCCTGGATGCCGTCGGAGCCGCCGAACGTCTGCGTGTAGCGGAAGAACGTGTAGACGACCTCGGCGAAGATCAGCGTGAGCAGCGCGAAGTAGATCCCGCGGCGCGCGGTGGCGAAGTAGCTGACCACGAGCGCGTAGAGCCCGACCACGAGGAGCGCGAAGCCGACGCACGCCCAGACGGACTGGACGCCGCGCTCCATGAGGATCGCCGTCGCGTAGGCGCCGAGGCCGTAGAAGGCGGCGTGGCCGAACGAGACGAGGCCCGTGTAGCCCATGAGGAGATCCAGGCTCATGGCGATGGCGCCGAAGAGCAGGGCGTCGAAGGCGAGCAGCAGGTAGTAGCGGGACACGCCGGGGACGAGCGGCAGCGCCGCCAGCAGCGCGAACACGACGACCGCGCGCCAGCCGAAGGCCCTCACTCGAGCACGCCCTCGCGACCGGCGAAGCCGCGCGGCCGCACGATGAGGACGACGATCATGATGCCGAAGATGGCGATGGCCACGCGCTGCGGGTTCATCCAGAGCGAGAACAGGCTCTGGGTGATCCCGATGACGAAGGCGGCGACGACGGAGCCGCCCAGGCTGCCCATGCCGCCGAGGATGACCACGATGAAGGCGAGCAGGATCATCTCCACGCCCATCTGCGGATAGACGGTGAAGACGGGCGCCAGCAGCAGCCCGGCCAGCGCGGCCAAGCCGCCCGAGGCGGCGAAGGTGAGGGTGAACACGCGGCGCACGTCAACGCCGAGGCCGTCGAGCATCTCGGCGTCCTGCACGGCCGCGCGCACGACGATCCCCGCGCGCGTGCGCGTGAAGAAGAGCCAGAGGGCCAGGAGGATCGCCGACGAGGCGGCGAGCAGGAACAGCCGGTAGTTCGGGTAGGTCATGCCGAGCAGCGGTGTGGAGCCCGTGAACGGCGGCAGGATCCGCCGCATGTCGCCGCCCCAGATCTGGCGCGCGCCCTCGCGAAAGACCAGGGCCAGCCCGAAGGTGAGGATCAGCCCGTAGAGCGGCTCGCGGTTGTAGAGGGGGCGCAGCGTGGTCATCTCCGTCACGGCGCCGACCACGCCGACCAGGATCGGCGCCGCGATCAGGGCCACCCAGAACGAGTGGGTGACCCCGATCACCGCGATGCCCGCGTACGCCCCGAGCATGTACAGCTCCCCGTGCGCGAAGTTCATCACGCCGAGGAGCCCGAAGATCACCGTGAGCCCCAGCGCCAGCAGCCCCAGCGCGGCCCCGAACACGAGGCCGTGCAGGAGCTGCGGCAGCAGGATCGTCAGGACGTAGTCCACGAGGTTGGTCGGTAGACGCGAACGTACTCACGAACGGCGACCCGATCGATGGCCAGATCGAGGGTGTGCGCGTCGTCGAGAGGAACCCAGAGCAAGGCTTCGGCCTCGCGGTTGAGAATCTCGCCCTCCCAACGCTCCACCGCGAAGTAGTGGATCTTCCGGACCGCTTCGGCTCGGTGCAGGAGGGTACACACGTACGCGACTCCGCGGGCGACAATCCCTAATTCTTCGAGGAGCTCACGCGCGAGGGCCTCTTCGGGGTCTTCGTCGCCTTCCATATGGCCACCGGGGAGGGCGACCGCGCCGGGGACCAGCGTCTTGGTCAGCTTTCTCTTTTCCGCCAGCACGCGATTGTCCTCGATCAGCATGAACGCTACACAAGCGAGCGGCGCGCTTTCGTCGCTCATCATGTTCAGAGGACGCGACGACGCATGATCGCCGCGGGCAGGGCTGGGCGCATGGGCGTGCCCGGGCAGCGCCGGGCCAGCCGGCACGACGCTGCCCGGGCCGCGAGCGTCAGTTCTTCTTCTTGATCTCCCACGTGAAGCCTTCCACCGGGTCCTTGCCGACCATCGCCTCGCCGATCGAGTCGTTGCCGGCGATGCGGGCGATCGGGAGATTCTTGCCGCCCTTCACCTGGTAGAGGTGCATGTCCATGACGACCTGGTGGTCCTCCTTGCGGATGCACTGGCGGCCGATGTGCGTATTGTCCCGGCACATGCCCTCGTGCGCGTCGGCGACCTTGTCGGGATCGAAGGACTTGGCCTTCTCGACCGCGGCCGCCCAGAAGAGGACGGCGTCGTAGGAGCCGGCCGCGATGTTGGCGTCGGTGCCGAACTTCTTCTTGAACCGCTCGTTGTACGCCTGCATGTTCTTGTCGGGGTTGTGCGGGGAGAAGTGGTTCAGCTGCACGAACCCCTCCATCGGCTCGGCGATGGCCGGCAGATCCTGTTGCAGCAGGAAGCAGTCGATCCCCGCCAGCTTGTACTTCTTCGTCATGCCGAAGGAGTGGAGCTGGGTCATCAGCCGCAGGGAGTCGGTGCCGGCGAAGGCCACGAAGAGCACGTCGGGGTTCGACTGGTTGATGGCGCCGAACCAGGGGCTGAAGTCCTTGGTGTCGAGCGGCGCGCCGGCCACACCGACCACCTCGCCGCCGAGCTTCTCGAGCGCGGTCTTGAACTGGCGGCCGTCCGACTGCCCCATCGCGTAGTCGGTGTAGAAGATGTAGACCTTCTTGCCCATCTTGTCGACGATGTACTTCGCGAGCCCCTTCGCCTGCATGCGGGAGTCGGGCTGGTTGCTGAAGTAGTACTTGTGGAACTTCGTCGTCCGCATGAACTCGGCGCACGACACCGAGTTCCAGTGGATCGTCTTGTGCTTCTTGGTGACGTCCATGACGGCCATGGTGGCGCCGCTCGACACCGCGCCCACCAGCAGCTTGACGTCGTCCTGGAGGATCAGCTTCTCCGCCTTGCGCACGGCCGGCGCGGGCTTCGTCTCGTCGTCCTCGGAGACGATCTCGACCTTGTGGCCGAGCACGCCGCCCCTGGCGTTCAGCTCGTCGACGGCCAGCTGCATGCCCATCGTCTGGTACTTGCCGTAGCCCTCGAAGACGCCGACCTTGCTGCCGAGGTCGCCGATCTTGACGACCTTCGACTGCGAGAGCGCGGGCGCGGCCATCCACGTGCCGGCGACGGCCAGCGTCACCAGCACCACGAGCCAGGTCATTCGTCTCATGAGTCCCTCCTCTGGGGAGTTGTTGTCGTGTCGATGAGGCCGGACAGGATCTGCGCGATGCGACCGAACGACGCGCGCAGCCGGGCGGGATCGGACGCCGCCGCGGCCGGACGTGTCAGGGTCTCCGCGTCGTCGTACGCGAGACGCATCGCCACCGACGCGCGCGGGTCGCGCTGGCCGACGGCGAAGTCCACGAGGTTGTAGTAGCGCCAGATCGCCTCGAGGAAGCGCGGACCGACGGCGGCCGGCGCGGCGCCGGCGGCGAGCCGCCGGTCGGCCTCCCGCGCCAGGTCCCGCGCGAGCGCGACGAAGAAGAGCATCAGGCCGCGCTCGGCCTCGCCGGCGTCGTGCGCCGCCAGCGCCGCGCGCGTGCGCGCTTCCAGCCCGGCGGGCAGCGCGGCGGCACGGGCGCGCATCTCGGCGCGCAGCGCCCCCTCGTCGTAGAGGCGCAGCGCGACGTCGAACTTGCCCGCCTGCAGCGAGAACTTGAGCTGCTTGAAGTTGGCGCTGATCGCGTTGTCTTTCGGCGTGTAGACGCCCGTGTGGTGGGCGGCCGCGGGCGCGACGCCGGCGACGACCGCGAGCACGGCGAGGGCGACGGCGCGGAGCGGAGTCATCGATCGTCGTGGGGGGCCCCGATATGGCCCCCCACACCCCCCATCCCTCGGACGCGCCCCGGCGCAGCCGTGGCGCGCCTCGGGCTCGACACAGGATGTCTCATCGGCGCAGCATGCGCGCGGCGGTCAGCGCGGCCAGCCACAGCAGCGCGACGATCGTCGCGCCGCCGAACGGAATCCATACCAGCCACTCGGCGATGGCCTTGCCCCTCTCCACGCCGTAGGACGGGATCAGCGCGCTCCAGATCAGGTAGCCGAGAGGATAGCCGACGCCGCCGACGGTGAGAAGGACGATGAGCGCCCGCCGGGTGACGGTCGTCCGGGCCAGCGTCGCGGCCACCGTCGTGGTGGCGAGGACCACGAGGGCCATGCCCTCCGCGTGCATGTGGAAGAGCCGCAGGCCGGTGTCGAAGCGGAAGAGCGCCTCGTCCAGAGCCTGCTCGTCCACGTCGCGCACGCCCACGAGGCCGTGGACGGCGGGGTGGGCGAGCATTCCCGTCCGGGCCCATCGCGCCAGCTCGAGCTTGTAGCGCGACATCGAGGCGCCGCCGATCTCGGCGGTGACGAGCAGCAGGACGGCGGCCAGGAGGACGGCGCGCGGCGGCAGCCTCCACGATTCCATCGGCGCCAACGGGGCTAACGCCCCGCTGGAACCTCCGGTGCGCCGCGTGGGCTCGCGACGACGACGGCGAGGCCGATGAGGCCGAGGATCGCGGACGAGCCGAGCGGCGTGAGCACCCACGTCTCGGCGAACTCGACGCCGGCGTCGCGGCCGAGCCGCAGCACCGCGAAGGCGTAGACGAGGTAGCCGAGCGGGAACAGGGCGCCCATCGTCAGCAGCGCGTAGAGCGCCGCGCGCGTCGCCCGGCGTCGGACGAGGCTCGCGACGAGCGTCACGGCGAAGAAGAGGACGAGGCCGGTGCCCTCGGCGTGCGTGTGGAAGAACGACAGCCCCGCCTCGGTGGCGAAGACGGCCTGCGCGCGCACCGTCTCGTCGTATTCGGCGGCGCCGGTGAGCCCGTGCGCCTGCGGATTGGCGGCGACGCGGGCGGCGGCCCAGCGCGCGGTCGCCGGTCGGAGCTGCGAGAGAACGGCGCCGCCCAGCTCGCCGAGCGCGATGACGAGAATGGCGACGAGGACGACGACGAGCGGCGGCCGGCCCACGACGGGCGAGACCCTATCATCGGCCGAACGGTTTGTCATTACGCGGTGGGTGTGGCAAGGTTTGCCGCGATGCGGAGCGGCGACCACTATCTCGCGAGCCTCGACGACGGACGCGCGGTGTTCCTCGACGGCGAGCGCGTCGGCGACGTCACCAAGCATCCCGCCTTCGCCGAGCCGATCCGCCGCGTCGCCCACACGTGGGACCTGGCGCGCGCGCCCGAGGCGCAGTCGGCCACCACCTACGTCGATCCGGCCACCGGCCGCCGTCACAGCACGATGTGGCTCGTGCCGCGCTCGGCGGAGGACCTCGGCGCGCGGCGGCGGGCGCACCGCCTGTGGGCGGAGCCGTCCTACGGCCTCATGGGGCGCACCCCCGACCACGTCGCGTGCGTGCTGAGCGCGTTCGCGGGCTGGCGCCAGCTCTTCGACCGCGGCGGCACGCGCTTCGGCGACAACGTCGTGCGCTTCTACGAGCGCGCGCGCGACGAGGACCTGTACGTCGCCTACGGGATCGTGCCGCTCCAGATCGACCGCTCGCAGCCCGCGCACCGGCAGCCGGCGCCGTTCCTCTATCCGGGCGTGGCCGCCGAGCGCGACGGCGGCATCGTCGTGCGCGGCGCCCAGGGCATCACGACCTCCGCCGTGCTGGCCGACTGGCTCTTCATCTCGTACATCACCCCGCTCGTTCCCGGCGACGAGGACTACGCGCTGTCGTTCGTGACGCCGGTCAACGCCCCCGGCCTCCGCGTCTACCCGCGCCGGCCCTACGCGCAGGGGACCACGAGCGTCTTCGACTATCCGCTCTCCTCGCGCTTCGACGAGGTCGACGCGACGATCGTGTTCGACGACGTCTTCGTGCCGTGGGAGCAGGTCTTCGTCTATCGCAGCGTCGACCTCGTGAACGCGCAGTTCCACGAGTCTCCGTCGCACACGCTCGCCAACTTCCAGTCGCTGGTGCGCTTCACGGTGAAGCTCGAGTTCATGGCCGGGCTGGCCCTGAAGCTGCTGGAGGTGCACGCGGCTTCGAGCAAGCCGGAGGCCCAGGCCTCGCTCGGCGGCGACATCGCCGCGCTCTGCGCGACCTTCGACGCGCTCGTGCAGGCGGCCGAGCGCAACCCGCTGATCCTCCAGGGGGTCGCGCGGCCGCATCCGCAGTACGTCTACGCGGGCATGAGCCTGCAGCGTCGGCTGATCGTGGACATGCTCCGCGCGATCCGCGAGCTGGCCGGCGGCGCCTTCCAGCAATTGCCGTCGTCGGAGGCGTCGTTCAGCAGCCCGGAGACGCGCGCGGATCTCGAGAAGTTCATGCGCGGGGCGACCGCGGGCGCCCGCGAGCGCGTGAAGCTGCTGAAGCTCGTCTGGGACTTCGTGGGGACCGAGTTCGGCGGGCGCCAGCTGCAGTACGAGATGTTCTACTCCGCCGCGCAGCCGATCGTGAACACCCGCATGTTCCGCTCCTACGATTGGCAACGGGCGAAGGCGACCGTCGACCGTTGCCTCGGCGAGTACTAGCGTTGCCCACGCTCGGATTGGTCAACATCGGCGCGTTGGCGACGGGTGTGCTCGCGGCCCCGCGCGGCGATGCCGAGTCGGTGCTCGCAGAGAACGGACGGATCACCGCGCTGGGCGCCGCCGCCCGGACCCATGCCGCTCGTGCCGACGTCGTCATCGACTGTCGCGGCACCACGGTCATTCCCGGCCTCGTCGATTCCCACTGCCACGTCGTGCTCGG
>Ga0209237_1000950_pt1 | contig 16943 bp, 18 predicted proteins | sample GraSoi013_1_40cm_2_FD_185820 | JGI IMG/M metagenome (GOLD analysis project Ga0209237, IMG submission 185820) | Grasslands soil microbial communities from the Angelo Coastal Reserve, California, USA - Sample 10_02_2013_1_40cm (SPAdes) (version 2) | ecosystem: Environmental > Terrestrial > Soil >... | reverse complement strand
CCCCTCCCGCCCCCCCCGCCCCCCCCCGCGGCGGGCGCGGTCCCTGCCGCCCTGCTCACGCCCGCCGGCGACTTCCAGTCGCTGCCGCAACGCCACGGGATGGACGGCGCGTACGCGGCGCGACTCGCCCGAGTGCGCTGATGCGGTTCCGCCGGCATATCTCGCCGGTCCGGCAATGGAGGCTCCCGGCGCTCGACAAGCTCGGCGCACGCCGCTGGGGCCTCGCGCTGCTCGGCGCCTTGCTCGGCGGCTACCTGACGGCGTACCTGCTCTTGTTCCCGGCGCCGCTCTTGCACGGACACGGCGTGGTGCCCCGCGTGTTGGGGCTGTCGCTCCAGGAAGCGTCGGACCAGCTCCGGAAAGCAGGTCTCCAAGTCCAGGACGGAGGCAGCGAGCCGCACCCTACTGCGCCCCAGGGCACGATCGTGTGGCAGGACCCGCCCCCCGGCGTGAGTGCTCCGGCGGGGCTCAAGGTCGCCCTGGTGTCGAGCGATGGCCCGCCCAAGATTCCGGTACCGGATGTGGCAGGGTTGAATGGCGAGCTGGCGCGACGCCTGATCGCCGCGGCGGGACTCACGGTGGCGCAGGTGGAGTCGGTGCAGGCCGCCGCGCCGCCGGGCGTCGCGATGCTCACGCGCCCGGCCGCGACCTCGGTGCTCAGTCCGGGGGCACCGGTGACCGTGGTGGTGAGCCGCGGAGCCCCCACGATCGCGGTCCCCGACCTGCTGGGGATGTCGCAGGCGGACGCGCGCACCCGGCTCGAGCTGGACGGTCTCGAGCTCGGCACGGTCACGCGGCGGCGGACGAGCGACGCGAACCCCGGGACGGTGGTGGGGCAGAAGCCGGCGGCGGGGACCCTGGCCGCCCCCGGCACGGTCGTGGACATCGTCGTGGCCCGGAGCCCGTGATGACCAACGGGGGGGGGATTCGCATCGCGACCAGCGTCCTGTCGGCGGACCTGAGCCGGCTCGCCGAGCAGGTGGCGCAGGTGCTGGCGGGAGGCGCCGACTGGCTGCACGTGGACGTGATGGACGGGCGTTTCGTGCCGAACCTCACGTTCGGGGCGAACATGATCGCGGCGCTGCGCGGACTCACCGACAAGCCGATCGACGTGCACCTGATGGTAGTCGAGCCCGAGCGCTACCTCGAGTCGTTCGCGGCCGCCGGTGCCTCCGTCTTCACGTTTCATCCGGAGGCGACGGTACACGTGCAGCGCCTGCTCGCTGCGGTGCGAGGTCAGGGCATGCTCGCCGGGCTCGCGCTGAACCCCGGGTCGCCACTGCAGCTCGCGGAAGAGGTCGTCGCCGACCTTGACCTGCTGCTCATCATGACCGTGAACCCCGGGTTCGGCGGGCAAACGTACCTCCCCGCTTCGAACGACAAGATCCGCAGGGCGCGCGAGCTGCTCACCGCGCACGGCTCCCGCGCGTTCCTCGAAGTGGATGGCGGGATCACGTCGCATACCATCGTGACCGCCCATGGGGCGGGGGCGGACACGTTCGTGGCGGGCAACGCGATCTTCACGAGCAGCGACCCCGCCCGTGAAGTCCGGGACCTCCGGCGGCGCTGCCTGGTGACGGTATGACCCGGCCGCGGCAATGGACGGTGGCGATTGGCGTGGTGATGGCGCTGGTGTTCGGCACGGCATTGGTCATCAAGATCCGGCCGCAGATCGATCTGCTGGGCGTGGGCTCCGCCGCACCCGGGTTTCACGCTACGGACCTGCGGACCGGGCGCCCCACCACCCTCGCCGACTACCGCGGCAAGGTCGTGCTGCTCAACGTGTGGGCGACGTGGTGCCAGCCGTGCCGCGTGGAGATGCCGTCGATGGAACGGCTCTACCGCCGCCTCGGGGAGGGCGGCGATTTCCGGGTGGTGGCGGTGAGCATCGACGAGCAGGACGACTCCGTCGTCACGGCGTTCGCGCGCGAGCTGGGGCTCAGCTTCGACATCCTGCACGACCAGACGGGGGCGATCAAGCAAGCCTACCAGGCGACCGGCGTGCCCGAAAGCTGGGTGATCAATCGCGACGGAGTGATCGTCAAGAAGGTGATCGGCGCCTCGGAATGGGACGGCCCCGTGAACGAAACCCTGATCCGGCGGCTGCTCGATGACCGTCCGCGCTAGCCTCGGGCACCTGTTCGTGCGCAACTGGCCGATCAAACTGGCGGCCCTGTTCTTCGCCATCATGCTGTACGTGGCGGTGGCGGCGCAGCAGCCCCTGTCGCAGAGCTTCGCCATGCGACTCGCGATCGGCATCCCGCCCGGCCGGACGGTTCGGCAGCAGACCGCCGGCGTGACGGTCGTGATCACCGGGAAGGGCAGCGAAATCCTCAAGCTGCGCTCCTTCCCGCGCGTGATTCGCAAGGTCATTCCCGACACGTTCTCCGCTGCGCTGTGGCGGATCCAGCTTCAAGCCGCCGACGTGGAGTTGCCCAAGGGGATCGACGTGCAGGTCGCCGATATCCGGCCGCGCGATGTCGAGATCCTGCTCGACTCCGTGTCGCGCAAGGACGTCCGGATCGTGCCGCGCGTGAACGTCGAAGCCGAGTCGGGCTACGTACTCCGCGGGCTGTCGATCACGCCCAGCCTGGCCCGCCTGGTGGGACCGGAGAAGAGCCTCGCGAAGCTCGACTCGGTGACGACGCTGCCGACCGTGATTTCCAGCGTGAGCGGTCCCTTCTTCCAGACCGTCCCGATCGACACCACCCCCCTGGGCGTCGTCCGGATCTCACCCAAGGCGGTGCGGATGGCGGGAGAAGTGACGGCGATCATCGAGCGCTCGATCGGCGGCGTACCAATAACGACGGCGGCCTCGGGGTTCACCGGGTTCCTCTTGTCCCCCGAACGTGTGTCGGTGACGGTGCGCGGCCCCGCGTCGCGCGTGAACACGCTCACGCGGGACAGCGTGCGCGTCGTGGCGCACCTCGTCGGCAAGGCGGGGCCGGCCAGGCTCACCGTGAGCGGGCCGCCAGGCCTCATCGCGCGCGCCGTGCCCGATTCCGTGTCTCTCAAGCGGAAGACCGGACGTGGCTGACGTCGTTCTGGGCATCGAGACGTCCTGCGACGAGACGTCGGCCGCCGTCCTCGTGGGCGAGCGCCGGCGCCCCGAGCTCGCCGGCCTCGTCATCCTCTCCCAGGACGTACACAAAGTGTTCGGCGGGGTGGTGCCGGAGCTCGCCAGCCGGGCGCACCTCGCTGCCCTGCCGGCGGTGGTGGACCGCGCGCTCGCCGAGGCGGGACTCGCCTGGAGCGCCGTGGACGCGGTGGCGGTGACGCAGGGGCCGGGCCTCGTCGGCGCGCTGCTGGTGGGTGTGGTGTACGCCAAGGCGCTTGCCTACGCGGGGGACCGCGAGCTGATCGGCGTGCATCACATGGAGGGTCACCTGTTCGCGCCCGCACTGGAGGATCCGGAGCTGGCGCCGCCCTTCGTCGCGCTGCTCGTGTCGGGCGGCCACACCCTGCTGCTCGATGTCCCCGCGTGGGGCCGCTACCGCCTGCTTGGCGCGACCCGCGACGATGCCGCCGGCGAGGCGTTCGACAAGGTGGCCGCGCTGCTCGCCCTGGGCTATCCGGGCGGCCCCGCCATCGAGCGGCTCGCGGCCCAGGGCGATCCCAAGAGGTTCTCGTTTCCTCGACCGATGCGGGACGAGGGCTATGAGTTCTCGTTCTCGGGCTTGAAGACCGCGGTGCTGCGCGCCGTGCGGGCGACCGACGACCTCGAACGCGACCGGCCGCATCTCGCCCGCGCCTTCCAGGACGCGGTGCTCGACGTGCTCGTGACCAAACTGGAACGCGCGGTCCGGGCCACCGGCTATCGCACCGCGGTGCTGGGCGGCGGTGTGGCCTGCAACCGTACGCTCGCGGAGCTCGCGGCGCAGCGGCTTTCAGGCCTGGCGCGGGTCGCGGTCGCGAGCCCACGCCTGAACGCGGACAACGCCGCCATGATCGCCCGCGCCGGCTGGCACCGCCTCGCGCTGGGCGAGCGCAGCGACTGGACCCTGGACGCGCGCGCCGATCTCCCACTGCCCGGTCTCGAGACCGCGGCTATTCCACAATCCGCAATCCGCAATCCGCAATCACGATGACCCTCTATCCGCTGACCTTCCAGCTCGGCCCGCTCACCATCACCGGCTATGGCCTCATGATGATGGTCGCTTTTCTCATGGCCGGCTGGGCGATCCAGGTCGATCTGCGGCGCCGCGGCATGAACGAGGACTACGCCGCCGATATCGTGTTCGCGGCCGTGGTCGGGGGTATCGTCGGGGCCAAAATCTGGTACGTGCTGCTCACTGGGGAGTGGGACGCGCTGTTTCGGCGCGGCGGGTTCGTGTGGTACGGCGGGTTTCTCGGGGGCGTGGCGCCGTTCCTGCCTGCCGCCGCGATCGGTGTGGCCGGTGTCGCCACGGTGACGGGGCGGCGCTGGCTCCTTTCCAGGAGCTAGCACCGCGTTCTCGGGGGCGTGGCCGCGGTCCTCGGGCTCGGCTGGTGGCGGCGAGTGCCCGGGCGCTGGGCGATGGAGCTCACCGCCGCTCCGCTGGCCCTCGGCTACGCGCTCGGGCGCGTCGGTTGCTTCCTCGTGAACGACGACTACGGCATCCCGTCCACGCTTCCCTGGGCGATGAAGTTTCCCGAGGGGCTGCCGCCCACCACGGTGTCGAACCTGACGCAGATGCACGTCCGGTTCCTCCCGGGGGCGGATCCCGCGGAGCTGGTCGCCGTCCACCCCACGCAGATCTACGAAACCGTGCTGATGATGCTCGCGTTCGCGTGGCTGTGGCGCCTGCGCGACCGCCCGCACGCCGTCGGCTGGCGGTTCGGCGTCTACCTCGTGCTGGCGGGCGCCGAGCGGTTTCTGGTGGAATTCGTGCGCGCGAAGGACGACCGGCTGCTCGGGCCGTTCACGCTGGCGCAGGTGACGAGCGTCCTGGTGATCATTGCGGGCGTTGTGGTGATCGCGCGGCTGCGCGACCCCGAGCCCGCCCCGGTGGTGCCGGCCGCGCTCATGGGAACGACGGCCGCCGACGATCTGGCCCGGCGCCACTGAACCGGTTGCGCTGCAGCCACACGACGGCGACGAGCAGCAGGACGATCAAGAGGAACTGGAGCGCCAGGGACTGGACGGTGGGGTAGATGCCGAGCACCGGGATGCGCGGCGCCCACTCGATTACGCTCGTCCGCAGGATCCCCGATTCCTGAAGATCGGCGATCCCCTTCCCGGCGAAGACGAACGCCATGTAGTAGAGCATCGCGCTCGTCACCGCGAAAAACGGCTTGAGCGGCACCTTCATCCCGAAGCGGCTGATCGCGACGTAGACGATCACCAGGGCCACTGCCCCGAGGAGGATGCCCGCCGCCACCGGCCCGGCCGCCGACCCACCGCCGGCCGATCCCGCCGACGTCAACAGCGCCTTGTAGAACAGGATCGTCTCGAAACCCTCGCGGTACACGGCGAGGAAGGCCACCGAGGCGAGCGCGAACCCCGAGCCGGTCGAGAGGGCCTCTTCCATCCGACCCTTCACGAACGCGTTCCACTTCGCCACTTCGATTTTCGACACCAGCCAGTAGCTCACGTAGAACAGCACCGCAGTGGCGAGCAGCATGGTGACGCCCTCGAGCGCTTCGCGCTGGCCGGGCGTGATCTCGAACAACAGCTCGACCACCGCGGCGGTGACGACGCTCGCGCCCACGGCGGCCCAGGCGCCCCGCGCCACGTGGCGCCGGCGCTCGACCGCGCCGGCCTTGGCGAGGAACGCCATCAGCGCCGCGACGACCAGGATGGCCTCGAACCCCTCGCGCAACAGCAGCACGAACGACTGCATCAGGAGATTCGCGGCCGAGGACCGGTCGTCCACCAGCCGCTCGGCGCGCTCCAGTCCCGCCAGCAGCCGGGCGTGAATCGCATCGAGCTCGTCCGGTCCCGCTCCGGCTCCGGCCCGGGCGCGCAAGCTGGCGAATGCGTCCTCGAGCTCGCTCGCGAGCCCCGCATTTCGGGCCCGCACGTCCGTCTCGACCTGCTCGAAGGTGAGGTACGCATCGAACGCAATCTTGTCGGAGCGCAGTGCCACCGCCGAGTCCAGTTGGCGCCGCACGGTGGAGAAGGTCGCGGCTGCAGGCGATGCCTCGCGCTGCTGCCGCTCTGCCGTTGAGATGACGCGGAGGAACGCGACCAGGCTCGCGACCTGCCCCGGATCGAGCGTCCGGACGAAGCCCGGCATCGGCGTCCCCGGCCGGCCCTGCAAGATGAGCCGCGTGAGCTCCTGGTCGGTGAAGCGCCCGAGCACGGCGAGGTCGCTCAGCGCCGGCGGCCGCACGGACAGGAACTTCGCGAGGGGACCATCGCCTCCCCCGGTCGCACCATGGCACGACGCGCACTGCGCGGCGTGGAGCCCTTCGCCTTCGCGCACCATCGCGTCGTCGGCGCGGAGGGTCGCGACGTAGCTCGCGACCGCCCACCGGTCCTCGGGGGACAGCGTCTCCTCGAACTGCGGCATCGCGGTGCCCGCGACGCCGATCGTGAGCTTCCGGTACACGGCCACCGGGGACACGGTGCTCATTGCCGCACGGTCAGCGAGGCTCGCCGGCGCCGGTCCCTCGAGGTGGCGCGCCTTGGGCCCGTCGCCCCGACCCGTCGGGCCGTGACATTGCACGCACTGCTCCCGAAACACCACCGCGCCGCGGGCGAGCGACGGCGGTCGCTTCGGATATGGATCGAGCGCGCCACCCGCGACAGCGGCGATCCGTTGGATCAGCGTTCCCGCCCGCAGGGACACAGAGTCGGGCGGTGCCACGCGCTCGATCATCGCCTCCAGCACCGCGAGGTCCGAGTCTGCCACAGCCCGGACGGTGGTGGGCAGCGACCCCACGTCCAGTCGCGCCTGCTCCAGGAACTGTCTCGCCTCCGACACCTCCTCGGGCACGGTCACGCGACCGCCGCGGGGAGCGACCCCGATCCCGTACTCCGCCGCGGCGAGCGAGGCCGCCGCCACGATCCGCCGGGAGACCGACAACGAATCCATCGCCTGGCCTGCGGCGCGGACTGCCACGCAGGCGCTCAACAGCAAGCCAAGCAGGGGCTTACAGTAGATGGGAATGATTCTCAATCAGGGGATGTCAAATACTAGAGTAAAACAGTCGGGAATTCAAGCCGACGCGTCACCCCGCTCCAGCACGACCACAGCCACAGCCGCTTGATGGGTATGCGAGAGGGACAGGAGCACCCGCTCCACGCCCAACACCTCGGCCCGGGCCGCAGCGAACCCGGTGAGACGGACATCGGGCCGGCCGTCGGGTGCGCGAATGACCTCGATTTCCCGCCAGCCGATTCCCCGGGCCGCCTCGCTTCCCTGGAGCGCCTTGTAGACCGCTTCCTTGGCGGCGAGCCGTACGGCCACGTGGGTCGCGGGGTCTGGCCGGCTCTCGCAGTAGGCGCGCTCGGTCGGCGTGAGCAGGCGCTCGAAGACGCGCGATCCCTTGTCGCCGATGATGGCGGCAACGCGGGACACTTCGACCAGATCGACACCGACACCGATCGCGGTCACGGCCCGCCGCTCAAAAGCCGAGGCGCGCCGCGAGCCACGCGGGGGCAGGGAGATAGCCGCCGAGCACCAGTCCGAACCATGCCAGCGCCACGGCGAGCGGCGTCCACAGCACGACGAGCGGCCAGAGCGACGGCCGCCAGCGGGCCACCGCGTCGATCTCGCCCGCCCAGCGACGCTCCTCGTCGGCGACCTGCGTCTCGAGCGCGAGCCACGCCGCCTCGAGCCGGCGCGCGGCGGTGCGGAGCGCCTCCTGCCAGTCGGCGTGCGCTGCCTTGTCGAGGACGCTCGCCTCGCGCACGCGCACGGCGACTGCATCGAGTGCATCGACGGCGGCCACGAGGGTTTCGCCGCCCGCGGCGAGCCGGGCGACGATTGCTCGCTTCTCCGACCCGGCGAGGAGGCGGCGGCGGCGCGCCCGTCGCGGCATTCGCACGCGGCGCGCGGCCCGCTCGATCTCCCCGTCGAGCGCGGCAGTCACGCGCTGGCCCGCCCGGCGCACGGCAGCTTCCCACGCGCCGAGCCAGGCGCGCCGGCTCACCGCGTCGAGCACCCGGTCGCGATCCTCGCCTGCGGCGGCGGCCCGCGCTTCACCGCCCAGCTCCATGACGCGCGTCGCGAGCTCCTCGCGAATGTCGTCGAGCGGTACCCACGGCTCCTCCAGACGGCGGGGCACGAGTACGCGGCCGAGCGACGGCGCGAGCTCGGGGACGCGCAGCGGCATGGGGATCTTCACCTGCGCGCTCATCGGGCGAGGAGGGCGGCCCGGCCCGTGCGGGCCTCGTACTGGGCGACGAAGTACGGCAGCGACTCGGGAAGAAACCGGTCCCGGGCGAGGCCCGAGGCGGCGATCGCGCGCTCGATCTCGGACGGCTCGCCTTCGACCTCGAGCAACACGTCCATCGCCGGATACCACTCGAGGCGCAGCACGGCCTGGCCGAGCCGATACACCTCCACCCGACGGTCGATGCGCAGCGACACCGCGAACCCCAGCTGCTCGAGGATCGTCACCACCGAGTCGGGGGCCGCAACGCGCGCCTCCGCTTCGGCGCGGTGGCGGTACATCCCGCGCTGCGAGGGGGGACCCTTCCACCCCAGCACTCCATAGGCCGGGGTGCCGTCGGCCGGTCGGAACTCTCGCAGCCGCAGCACGTGATCGCGCTCCGCGAGCGTGCGGCCCCGATCGAACCGTCGGTCGATCATGTCGCCACGAAAATCGAGCGTCGCCCCGGCGCGCACCAGCGCGGCTCGCAGCCCGTCGGGATCGTCGACCCGCGCCTTGACTTCGAGCTCGTCCGCCGGCGCGGCTGAGAGGTGGCTCACGTGAAAATGGCGTCGAGCACGGCGGCGGTGTCGGCCAGCGTCTCGAACACGTACGCTGCGCCGGTCGCGCGGAGGGCGGCGACGTCGTAGGACCCGGTGGCGACCGCGACGCTGCGAGCGCCGATCGGCCGACCGCAGGCCACATCGTCCGGGGTGTCGCCCACGATGATCACGTCTGATCCTGCGAAGGTCCCGCCCGTGAGGGCCGCCGCGCGCCCAGCGGCGACCGCCGGGAGCTCGGCGCGCCGGGCGGAGTCCGAGCCGTACGCCCCGACGCGAAAGCGGGCGGGGTCGAGTCCAGCCGATCGGAGCTTCAGCGCAGCCCCCGGGGCGACATTGCCCGTGAGCAGGCCGACGACCGCCCGGCGATGGGCCTCGTGCGGCTCGAGCGCCGCGAGCAAGTCGGCGATCCCGACCATCAACCGCGTCGCCTGAGTCGGTCGCTCCAGCTCGGTGCGGAGATGATCCACATAGCGCCGGCAGACGGCCTGGATCACGGTTGGGTTCTCCGCTCCCGAATGCCCCGCGAGCGACAGGAGATCCCGCACGATCTGCGGGTCGGTCTTCCCGTCGAAGCGGTAACTCTCGATCGGCCCCGCGGTACCGGCTTCGTCGACGAGCGCGCGCTGAATCGCCCGGCGGCCGGCACCGTCGGTCCAGAGGAGCGTCCCATCGATGTCGAACAGGACGAGCTTCATGCCGCAAACATAATCGACCGATGGGTCGACCAGAGGAGGGGTTGACCGGTGTGGTAGGGGCGCAGCATGCTGCGCCCCTACAGAATTCCACCTACCGTCGGACATTCATACGCCGCACTGCGACCAGAAAATCCCGCAATCGCTTGGCCCCCGGCGTCTCGCCCAGCAGGTCGTCCGACCCGACGCCGCCGCGCGACAGTGCAGCGTGCACGATCCGACCCGCCCCCGCCCAGAGGGCGACATGGGAAATCCGGTGCCCGTCCGCGAAGCACAGCAGGTCGCCCGCCTCGTAGCCCGAGCCGGCCGGGTCGATCCTGACCTCCCGTCCCACCAGCGACTGCAGGTCGGAGTCGCGGGGGAGCGCGATCCCCCGGGCCGCGTACGTTCCCTGGACCAGGCCGGAGCAATCGATGCCCCACTCGGTGCGCCCGCCCCACCGATACGGAGCTCCTGAGAACCAGCGCAACGCCCACTCCGGCGGCGCGAGGAGACGCGCCTCGGCTCGGAGCTCCGATTCCGGCCGGACGACGCCAGCGCTCACACTCCAGGCGCGTCCGTCCGCGGTCTCGACCTGCCCGTTCCGGCGCAGCGTGACGCGCGCGCCCACCGCAAGCCGGAAGCGCTGATCCTCGAACCTGAGCTCGGCCCCGAGCGAGCGTCCGGTGGCCCGCCTGCTCCAGTCGTCCGCCCATGCGCTCGGTCCGACCGCCAGATACCCGACGTGGGTCCACGCGTGGTAGCCGTCGCCCGCGCGCACGCGCACCCACACCCCTCCCTCCTCGCGCCGCTCGAGCAGTGCGAGCGGCTCGCCGTGCAGCGCCTCGCTCACACGGTCGGCCGCGATCCGCGGCTCGCGCAGCAGCGGCGCCACCGCAGCCGTGACCACGGCCGCCGGCGCGTCACGGACGGAGGTGTCCGGGAGCAGCCGGATGTCCGCCGCCCGGCCGGCGTCGGCCGCGATGCGCCGCAGGGCAGCCAAGGCGTCGCGGCTGGTGGTGCAGCCGGCCAGACGCTCGGGCTCGACCGTCACCTCGAGCACGCCGAGCCGCGGATCGGGCACCCACTTGCGCGCGACGTCCGCGACGTCGCGGTCGACACGATCAGTCACGGGAGACACACGAACGTCGAAGGGTATCCGTCCGGTAATCCCACTCTGAAGAGTGGGCTCGGCGTTGCACTGCCGTGAAAGGCATTGTGCTTCAGCACAATGTTGTGCCGAGCCCAGGCTTTGAGCCTGGGATCCACGAGCCGTTCAAGACCTCGCATCCGCCAATCCCGGGATGTCCCGGAGGCCCCGCGCGAGCCGCACGGCGCGCTCCACCGCCGTTGGCACCGCAAGCGCCGCGAGCGCCTCGGCCTGCAAGGGGGTCGCGGGCGCGGCGGCGGCGGTGCTCACCGCGAACACGACATCGCCGTCGAACAGCGTGCCGTAGGGAACGATACGCCGCGCCAGCGCGTCGCCCGCCGCCTGGGCCAGCCCCTCAAGGCCGGTGCGGTCGAGCGCCGCGTTGGTCGCGACCACGGCGAGACTCGTGTTGCGGGCCCCCGCGCCGAACGGGGCGCCCCCCCGGGCGAAATGCGCCAGCGCATCCACGAACGAGCCGTCCGCGCCGCGCGCCCCCGCGAGGATCGCCCCCGAGGCGTCGAGGATGTTGCCGACCGCGTTCAGCACCACCAGCGCACCGACGACGATGTCGCCGCCGCTCGCGGCCCAGGTTCCCACGCCGCCCTTCATGGCGGCGCGCGGCCCCAGCGCCTTACCGACGGTAGCTCCCGTGCCCGCGCCGACCGACCCTTCCGCAACCTCGCCCTCCCCCGACGCGGCGGCGCAAGCGCGGTACGCGTCGTCCGCCGTCGGCCAGCGGTCCGCCTTGCCTCCGGGGGCGAGATCGAAGTCGAAGATCACCGCGGTCGGCACGATCGGCACGATGCCGGCGGACCCCACCGGCAGACCGCGCCCGCGTTCCTTGAGCCAGCGCATCACACCATCCGCCGCGCCGAGACCGTAGGCCGAGCCACCGGTGAGCAAGATGGCGTCGATGCGGTCGACGAGGTGGCGGGGGTTCAGCGCGTCGAGCTCGCGGGTTCCGGTGGCGCGGCCGCGCACCGCGCAGGCGGCGCGCATCCCACCGTCCGGCCCGAGCACCACGGTGCATCCGGTCGCCCGCTCGAGGTCGGTCCAGTGCCCCACGGAGATGCCTCGGACGGCGGCGAGGCTGGAGGAAGCGGAAGACGCCATGGGAGCGCGAAGATAGCTCGGCTTGCTCGGGTTGTGGAGGGCACATACGTTAGCGCCATGCCCAACCCCGACCCGCAGAGCCCCCCGACCACCGTGCTGGTGGTCGACGACGAAGACGGCATCCGCCAGGCGCTCGATCGATTTCTCACGCGGCTCGGCTACCGGGTGTTGCAGGCGGCGAGCGGCGCCGAGGCGCTCGACCGCCAGGCTGCGGAGCAACCGCAGGTGATGCTCTCCGACATCCGCATGCCGAACATGAGCGGCGTGGAGCTCGTGCCCAAGGCGCTCGCCGCCGACTCGGATCTCGCCATCATCATGCTCACGGCGATCGACGAGCCCCGCACGGCCATCGAGTGTCTCAAGCTCGGGGCGTACGACTACCTCATCAAGCCGGTCGACCTGGACGAGCTGGAGATGTCGCTCCAGAGTGGGCTGCGGCAGCGGCAGCTGGAGATCGACCGCCGCCAGCTGGAGCAATGGCTCGCGCGCGAGGTCGCCGTGCGCACGCGCGATCTGGAGGAGCGAACGACCGTGGTCGAAGACATCGCGCTCGCGGCGCTCGCGGCCGCGGGAGACTGGCCGGGGGCGAGCGACGCCGTCGAGAAGCTGGCGAAGGAGTTCGGCACCTCGCCCGACGACGTGACGCGCGAGATCCGAAAGCGGCGGGGAGCGGCGGGTTAGGCTTGCTGCGAGGCTTTGGCTTTCTCCTCACACGCCTTACAGCGCGTGACGCCTCGGAAGGAACAGATCAAGCAGATGAACGTGCCGCAGTCGGCACAGGGATAGCCCTCGGAGGCACGCTCCTCATTGCCGCAAGAGCGGCACACCATCGCGTCGTGCTCCATCAGTTTCGGTTTGTCGGTCATGGTCCGCCTCAGATGTCGAGCCCGTACACCTTAATCTTATTGATCAGCGTCGCGCGCGAAATCCCGAGCTCGCGGGCCGCTCGCGTGCGGTTGCCGCCATGAAACCTGAGCGTCTTCTCGATGTGCAAGCGCTCCACCTCAGCGAGCGCTTGGGGTTGGTGGCGCCGTTCCCCCCCACCCCCACCCCCACCCTTCCGCAGGTCGGCCGGCAGGTGCTCGACGCCGATCTGGGGGGACCCGCGGGCCAGGATCATCGCTCGCTCGACCACGTTCCGCAGCTCGCGGGCGTTCCCGGGCCAGGGCGCGGACACGAGCCGGTCCAGCGCCTCGGCGCTCCCGGCGCTGGGGCAGCCTGGCATCTGGCGTGCCAAGTCCGAGAGCATGCGGGCCAGCAGTGTCAGGCGGTCCTCGCGCGGTCGCTCGCGCAGCGCGGGCAGGTGGAGCAGCATCACGCTGAGGCGGGAGTGGAGATCCTCACGAAACCGGCCGGCGCGCACCTCGGCCACCAGGTCCCGGTTGGTCGCCGCGACCACCCTTACGTCGACCGCCATGTCGCGCGTGCCACCCAGCCGCCGAACCGTATTGGCCTCGAGCACCTTCAACAGCCTGGCCTGAACGTCCGGTGCCAGGTCTCCGATCTCGTCGAGCAAGATCGTTCCCCGGTCCGCCAGCTCGAACAGACCCTGCCGACGCTCGTTAGCGTCGGTGAAGGCGCCGTTTTCGTGTCCGAACAGCTCCGACTCGAGGAACGTCGCCGAGAGCCCGCCGCCATGCACCTCGACAAAGGGGCCGTTCCCACGCGGGGAGAGGTGATGGATCGCGCGGGCCACCCAGCCTTTCCCGGTGCCGCTCTCGCCCGTGAGCAGCACAGTCGACCGCTCGCTCGCCGCGAGCAGCTCCACCTGGTGCCCGAGCTCGCGGGCTGCGGGCGAGACCCCGAGCGATTCGAGTCCCTCGTTCCCGTGCTCGCGCCGGCGCAGCAGGGCGTTCTGGCGCACCACGCGGACCTTTTCGCACACGCGCGCCGTGGCGGCGGCCAGGTGGTTCAGGTCCACGGGCTTGGTGACGACGTGCTCGGCCCCGCGCTGCATGGCGCGCACCGCAGTCCCGATGTCGCCCTGGTCGGTGAGGAGAATGACGGAGCCTCCCTGGGACCGCAGCCGCTCGAGGACTTCCAGCCCGTTGAGGTCGGCGATGTGCAGGTCGAGGATCACGACGTCGGGGCGCATGCGATCGAACACCTCGAAGCCCGCCTCGGCGGCGCCGGCGCGCTCCACGTCGTAGCCGATCCCGTCGAAGTAGTCGCCGACGGCGCGCAGCACGTCGGCGTCGTGGTCGATCACGAGGACGCTGTCAGCCACGGCGCGACGCGCCGAGCGGCGCGGTAGCGGGATCCACGATGACGGGGAGCGCGGCCGGAAGCAGCCGTGCCTCGAAGGGCGCGTCACCCCACGGCTCGCCGTCGAGCTGCATCGGCCGCGGAGGGCCCTCGAGCACTTCGACGCGCACGCTGCGGCCGCGGCCGAACCACAACCGCCGCGCGCCGTTCGCCGGCCGGCGCACCAGCTCGAGGAACGCGCTCAGACTCTGAAACACGCCTTCGGCCCGTAGCACGACGACATCCAGCCAGCCGTCGTCCGGTGCGATGTCGTGACGCAGCCGGAGGAACGGCGGCACGAGCTCGCCGCAGTTCGCGACCAGCACCATGGCCGCCGGCAGCTCACGGGCGACGTCGTCCACGGTCACACGGTGGAGCGGGCTCGTGACCGTGGGGAGCGCGGCGAACGCCCGCATCACGTACGCCGCCATCTTCCAGCGCCGCTTCTCGGCCGCCCCCGTGCCCGCCATCAGCCGGGCGTCGAAACCGGTGCCGCTGCACACGGCGAAATAGTGCGTGCCGTCGGCGCGCTCCACGGCGCCCAGGTCGATCGGCGCGACGCGGCCGCCGAGGATCACGCGCGCCGCCGCCGCCGGATCGCGTGGCAGCCGCAGGTTACCGGCGAGCAGGTTCCCTGTGCCGCCCGGTACCAGCCCGAGTGGGATGCCGCTCTTCACCGCGCCGGCGGCGATCTCCATGGCCGTGCCGTCGCCGCCGTAGCAGACGAGGGCCTCGAACCCCTGGGCGTGCGCCTCGCGGGCGAAGCGACGCGCGTCGCCCGCCCGAGCCGTGGCGAGCACCTCGACCGTCCAGCCGCCGCGCCGCAGCGTGTCGCGGACCGTCGTGACAGCGCGCGCGTCGGTGCGCGCTGCCGCGGGGTTGGCGATGAGCAAGGCCCGCGTCATGGCTCAGTAGCGCCGCTCCCAGAAGAGGTCCAGACCGACCTGACGCGGGACCGTGTTCCCCTGCGCCCCGGTCTGCGCATCGAGGCACGTCTGCACCGGCGCGAAGCTCGCTTCCGTGCGCCACTCGGGGCTGATGCGGAACTGCAGCGACAGGCCGAGCATGTTCTGCACCCCCACCTGGCCTCCCGAGCAGAACCCCGCGTTCACTACCAAGAACGTCTTGGGACCGAGCTGTCGCCCCACGGCGAAATTCCAGGGGACGAGCGCAACTCCCTGCCCGCCGCCGCCGGGGCGGATCTCGACGTAGTCCACTGGCACGCCGCCCGACACGATGGTCTGCTCGATTTCGCCCGACAGGATCGCGAGGGCGCTCTGCACCACGGCGCGCTGGTCCGCGATTCCCTGGTCGCCCCCCAAATCCACGCTGCTCTTGCCGAACAGCAGATAGGAGATGATCTCGGTCTGCGACAGGTCGTACTTCTCCGCCTCGAGGGTAACCTTAGGCACCAGCAGGGTGCCGCCGATATGCGCCACCACGGTGATGTCCTCCAGAATCGGCTGACCGCGAGTCGGCGCGGGCGCGGGATGCACGACATGCTTCGCCTTGATGTCGAGCGCCGCGTCCTGATCGGGGGTGCCGAAGTACCGCACCGTCCCGTCGGTGACGACGAACTCGCGCGACACCGGCCCCACCTTGAGGCGGTATGTCCCGCGCACCGCCTGCAGCGTCCCGCTCACGAGGTACTGGTTGCGCTGCTTGGTGAGCCGCGCGGAGCCGGCGAGCTGGATGTTCGCCTCGTCTGAGCGGAGCCACACGTCGCTGCCCATTTCGAGCTCGAGATCCTCGATCCGCAGGCTATCGAGAAACACGTTCTCGAATTCGGGGCCGAGCCGCTGTTGCTGAATCAGCACGGCGAGCGAGGTGTCCGCGAGCTCGTCCAGGTTGACGATCCGCTTCTGCACCAGGTCGGCGAAGTACAGGACGCCCGATGTCACCTTGGCGTGCCCGGTGAGCGTGGCGCCAAAGACCGGCCCCTTGAGCGACAGCCGGCCACTGGCGGTGATCGCCACGTTGTTCTTCAAGTCCAGCGCCTTGAACTGGTCCGCGGCGATCTGCAGGTCGAGCACCGGGTGCGTCAGCTGCTCGAGCCGCACGATGCCGGTGAAGTCGGCCCGGCCGCGCTCGCTGCGGGCCGACAGCGACTGGATGGCGATGGTGTCGCCCGAGAAGGTGAGGCGCCCGTTGACGTCCTCGTAGCGCACGTTCAGGGTCGGGATGGTCGCGGCGGCAGTGGCGATCTGCAGCTCGCCCCGCAGGCGCGGCGCGTCCCACGTCCCGGCGATCCCCAGGTCCGCGGAGAACACGCCGGTCACGCGCTGCAGGGACGGCGTGAGCGCCTCAAGAACGGAGAGGTCCACGCTGTCCGCCCTCGCGCCCACCGACAGGGTGTCGGGGAGCTGGCGGCGCGGCACGGGCTCGAGGGCGAGGTCCAGCGGCAGGTACGCCTGGACGTCGAGGATCTGCTGGCCCGAGCGCCACAGGTGAACCGCCCCGCGGAGGCGCCGGTCGTGGTAGTCGTACGTCCCGTCCACGAACGGCGCACGGAACTCACCGAACGCGCCGTTCGAGAGCGAGAACGACCCACTCGAGACGGGGCTGGCCCGCGTGCCCGACAGGCCGGCGGTGGCCGTGACCGTCCCGCCCACGCCCGCCGTGTCCCGCTCGAGCAGCGCGTACAGCCCCACGAGCGGGAACCCCTCCAGCTGGAGGTGGGCCGCCGCCCGACCGCGCGTCGGCAGGGCCCCCTCGAGCACCAGCTTGCCGGATCCGTACGCGCCCTGGAGCACGAGGCCGGTCACCGTAGCCGCGGAGTCGGTCACGGTCAGCTCTGTGGGCCCATCGAGCACCCACACATCGCCTGGGAGCTGGACGGCCAGCGAGTCCACGCCGACCGCGAGCGCGGCGCGTCCCGTTTGGTCGGCTCGGCGGGCGAAC
>Ga0209237_1000946_pt1 | contig 16961 bp, 18 predicted proteins | sample GraSoi013_1_40cm_2_FD_185820 | JGI IMG/M metagenome (GOLD analysis project Ga0209237, IMG submission 185820) | Grasslands soil microbial communities from the Angelo Coastal Reserve, California, USA - Sample 10_02_2013_1_40cm (SPAdes) (version 2) | ecosystem: Environmental > Terrestrial > Soil >... | reverse complement strand
CTAAAGCCTTCGCGCTACGACGTCGCAGACCACGGGCCCGGCTGAAGCCGGAGACTACGTACGTTGGGGCTGGGAGATCCCGAGGCGGTCCATCAGCAGGCGCGCGAATTCCGGGCCTTTGCCTTCTTCCTCGTGCTTGAAATAGACGAAGACGTCGCGCGATGACTCGGTGGCGCGCGCGATCGTGTCGCCCCAGCGCGCGATGTCATCGGGCGTATAGCCTTCGTCGCGCAGGCGGAAGTACGCGTAGTCGGCGGTGATCCGAACCGGCGTCGACATCTTCTCACTGTCGGCCACGCAGAGCGCGAGGTTGCGGGCGGCGAGCCGCGAGTAGATCTCTTCGTCCAGCCACGACTCGTGACGGAACTCGAACGCCGCGCACACCTTCGGCGGCAGCTCGGTGAGAAAGGCGTCGAAGGTCGCGACATCTTTTTTGAGGTTCGGCGGCAGCTGGAACAGCAGCGCGCCAAGCTTGTCGCCGAGCGTGCCGGCCACCTGGCAGAATCCGCCGACGAGCGACCCGACGTTCTTCAAACGGTTGTCGTGCGTGATGCGGCGCGGCGCCTTCAGCGTCAGCTTGTACGGCGACGGCGTCTGCGCGGCCCAGCCGCCGACGAGCTTCTCGTTCGGCATCCGATAGAAGGTGAAGTTGATCTCGACCGTCGGAAAACGCGCGGCGTAGTACGGCAGCATCTTCGCCGCGGGCAGATCGCTCGGATAGAAGCTGCCCTTCCACTCCGGATAGTTGTAGCCCGACGTACCAATCCAGATCATAGGTAAACTAGATCATATGCGCGTTCATTCCGTTTTCATTCTTGCGATCATCGCCTCCGCGTGCGGCGGCAAGTCGACCGAACGCACCTACACGCTGCAGGGACAAGTGCTGTCGATCGCCGCGCCGCAGAAGCAGATCACCGTCAAGCACGAAGAGATCAAAGGCCTGATGCCGGCCATGACGATGCCGTACAACGTTCGCGACGAGAAGCAGCTGAGCGGTCTCACGCCCGGCGACTTGATCAACGCGACGCTCATCGTCGAGTCCAACGACGCGTATCTCGAAACGATCAAAAAGGTCGGACAGGCGCCCCTCGAGAAGCCGCCGGTCGACACGGCGACCGCGCCGGCTGCCCGATCGGGATTCGAGCTGCTGAAGCCGGGCGAGGAAGTGCCGGACGCGAAGTTCGTCGATCAAGACGGCAAGAAACGATCGTTCAGCTCGTTTCACGGATCGCCGGTCGTCATGACCTTCATCTACACGCGCTGCCCCCTGCCGACCTTCTGTCCGCTGATGGACCGCCAATTCGCGACGATGCAGAAGCCGCTGAAGGAGGACCCCGCTCTGACCAAGGTGCATCTGGTCACGGTCAGCTTCGATCCGAAGACCGACACCCCGCCGGTGCTGAAGAAACATGCGAAGACGCTGAACGCCGACTTGTCGCGGTGGACGTTCCTGACCGGTGACCGAGACGACGTCGATCAGTTCGCCATGCGCTTCGGCGTCTCCATCGCGCGCGCCATGAACGATCCGCGCGACATCACGCACAACCTGCGCACTGTCATCATCGATGGCGACGGCAAGCTGGTGAAGGTCTACACCGGCAACGACTGGTCGCCCGAACAGATCCTCAACGATCTCAAATCCGTTGTCAGAGCCGATTGATTTCACGCCGCGCGAGCGGCGGCTCATCGCGCGCCTGCGCACACCGCTCGCCGTGCAGCGGTATCTCAACCGCCTGCCGTACAACCAGGAGCCCCACGGACGGGCGACGCAGCGCACCTTTCGCGGCGTCGTGCGCCACGGCTGCGCGCACTGCCTGGAAGCGGTCCTCTTCGCCGCGGTCGTCCTCGAGCAGCACGGCTATCCGCCGCTCGTCCTCAGCTTCGAATCGATCGACGAGCTCGATCACGTCGTCTTCCTGTATCGCCAGCGCGGCCGATGGGGATCGATCGCGCGATCGCGCGACCCGGGGCTGCACGGCCGCAAGCCGGTGTTCGCCACGCCCCGCGCGCTCGCGCTCAGTTACGTCGATCCGTACGTCGATTTCACCGGGCGCGTCACCGGCTACGCCGTCGTCGATCTGCGGACTCTCGGCGACTACGACTGGCGCACGGCGGACGGGAACGTCTGGAAGGTCGAGCGGATGCTGCTCGACTATCCGCATCGGACGATTCAATCGTCCGACAAGCGGGTTGATGCGCTACGCAAACGATATCGCGCGTTCAGGAGGAAGTTTCCGGGTCGCAAACCGGTGGACTATTACAAGGGGCGGGAGCGCTGGGCCGAATTGCCGTCCGAGTTCAGCTAGTTTAAGCTCTTTACGATCATCGTGTTCACGTCGACCACGTTCATCATCGGCCTCATCGCCATCATCTTCGCGGTCGACATCGTCGCCCGCTGGTGGCGCGAAAACGAGTGGAAGCGCCGCTGGCGCAACCGCGACGACGATGACCAATAGCGTCTCTTCGTTGAAACAGTGCCGAGACGACGTGGAACGCAAAGACCGCGAAGACCGCAAAGAAAGAGTTTCACTGCGGTTTTCTTTGCGCTCTTTGCGCCCTTTGCGTTCATCGTACGCGGCGAGCGTTACTGAACCTGGCGAGACGGCCGCTAATCGAGATCGAAATCGCGCACCGGTTTGGTGACCGGCTCCTCGCGCGCCTGACGCAGCGCCTCGTCGAACCGCCTGGACAGCGCATCGCCGCGGGTCTTCTCGTGATCGACCGACTGCTGAAAGATCGCCTCGCGCCGCGCGGCTTCCTCCGCGAGAATCCGCTGCGCTTCGGTCAGCTCCGGCTTGTTGCCGCGGTCCGGTTCCTTGTGCGACACGATGCGACCGAGATTCGTGTCGAACACGAGCGTCGCCTGGCAGCACGGGCACGTCACTTCGACTTCGGATTTCAGCTTGGCCATGTTCAATTCTCTCGCAGGGTACTTTGTTCACGCGCGTGGGGCCCACCCCACGCGTCGGGCTCAAGGCTGCCCCCGCTCGCAGACGCGCTCGCACGGTGGTGCTCGCGTGTATCCAGGATAGAGCGTCGCAGCGGGCGGCCCACTATCGTTTTCCGCCCAGCATGCCGGCGAGCCCGCTGGCCTCGAACTGCTTCTTCAACTCGATCGGCTGGCCGTCGGGCAGCCTCGCCGACAAGCGCAGATCGACGATCTGCATGCGACGAAAATTGAACCGCTGTCCGAACCCTGCGACAAACGCATCGAGCGGCACTTGAAAGCGCCCGCCTGCCGGGATCGATTTCGTCGTCACGCGGTAATGCGTGTTCAACCAGATCTCGACGTTGGTCCACTCGCGCGACGAGCGGTTGTCGACCGTCAGCAGATTGCCCTCGAGCGTCAACGGGTCCTGCGGCGGCTTCGAGCACGCGGCGACCACTGCCATCGCCGCAATCGCGACGCCCGCGAACAACACGCGCATCACCACGGACTATCATAGCGTAGTGGTTGTGACTCACGCCCACACGCCGCGTCCGACGCTTCGCATCGCCACTTACAACATTCATCGCTGCCGCGGCCTCGACGGCCGCACGCGTCCCGATCGCACGGCGGCCGTCCTGCGCGCGATCGACGCCGACGTCATCGCGCTGCAGGAAGTCGTCGGCGCCGGACCGAACGACGGCGGTCACGCCGAGGAGATCGGGGCCGCGCTCGGCATGGGCTGGGTGATGGCGACGGCGCGACACCTGCGCGGGCACCAGTTCGGGAACGCGGTCCTCAGCCGGCTTCCAATCACGCATCACGTCGAGCACGACCTGTCCTGGAAGACGTGCGAGCCGCGCCGGCTGCAGCGTGTCGACATCGCGGCGCCCGGTTCCACGCTGCACATCTACAACGTGCATCTCGGCACGGCCATCCTCGAACGGCGCCATCAGGCGCAGCGCCTGGCCACGATCGTCAGCGATCGCCACGTCGGCGGGCCGAAGCTCGTGCTCGGCGACTTCAACGAATGGATGCGCGGCCTGGCGACCAAGATGCTCAGCGATCGATTGCACAGCGTGGACCTTCGCAATCATCTGCGCCGGCGCCGAACCTATCCAGGCCTCTTCCCCATCCTGCACCTCGATCACATCTACTACGCGGGCCGTGTGGAGATTGTCGGCATCGAGCTCCCACGCACACGTACCTCGCTGGTCGCTTCAGATCATCTTCCTCTGGTGGCTGATGTACGCCTCGGCTAGCGCCCGCATTTGGGTCACCGGCGCGAGCACCGGCATCGGCGCTGCGCTCGTGCAAACGTTGATCGCACGCGGCGCGCGCGTCGCCGTCACCGCCCGACGGCGTGATCTGCTGGAGCAGATCGCGAGAGATCACGGTGGACCTGACGGATCGCGCGTGCTGGTTGTCCCTGCCGACGTCACGGATCACGATGCCGTCGTCGCGGCCGCGCGGCAGATCGAAGCGGCGTGGGGCGGCATCGATCTCGCCATCTTCAACGCCGGCGGCGTCATCGAAGGCGATTTCATCGCGACGATGACGCTGAACTACTTCAGCGTGGTGTACGGGATCGAAGCGGTCCTGAACGGGATGCTCGCGCGCGGGCGCGGGCACATTGCGGCGGTGGCGAGCCTCGCCGGCTACCGTCCGGGTCCAGTGGCGACTGAGTACGGCGCGTCGAAAGCGGCGGTGATTTTTCTGATGGACGGTCTGCGGTTCACGCTCGAGCCGCGCGGCGTTCGCGTGACGGTCATCAACCCGGGATTCGTGCGCACGCCGCTGACGGATCGGCACACGTTCCACATGCCGTTTCTCGTCGAAGTGGACGATGCCGCGGAGAGGATTGTGCGGGGACTCGAGCGCGGGAAAAAGGAAATCCATTTTCCCGCGCCGATGTCGTGGGGGGCGAAGCTGCTGCGCGTGCTGCCGTATCCGGTGTACGCGCGGCTTATTCGGACTCTTCAGCCAACTCCAGCGAAAGCGGAACCGCCTCGATGATGCTCGGCGCCCTCCGCGTCGCGCGCTTCGCTTTGACGACGCGCGCTTCTTCGTAAATGCGCTTCGGCACGGCCTGGACGTCCCACGCGAGGCCGACCGCCTTCATCGCCCGAATGACATACCAGGTCGGATCGAACTCCCACCAGTAGAAGCCGTTCCGCGCGGCGCGCTGATAGCGGTGGTGGTTGTTGTGCCACCCTTCGCCGACCGCAAAGAACGCGGTGAACGGATTGTTTCGCGACTCGTCGACCGTTTCGAATCGCCGCGACCCGAACATGTGATTGACCGTGTTGATCGCGAACGTCGCGTGCGCGAGCGTCATGGTCGGCAGACAGAATCCCCAGATGAGCAGCGGGAATCCGCCCAGCGCGAACATCGCGATCGCCAGCGCCAGCGGCGGCAGGAAGAAATACTTTTCGATGAACGCGATTTCGGGCACCCTCGAGAAATCGCGGATGACCGGATTGGTCGGCTCGAGCGTGTCGTTCCTCGTGTCGTTCAGGAACCAGCCGATGTGCGCGTAGTACACGCCGCTGACCATCGGGCTGTGCGGATCGCCGTCGCGGTCGGCGTACTTGTGGTGATTCACGTGATGGCCGGCCCACCAGATCGGGCCCTTCTGCATCGCCGACGTCCCGATCCACACCCAGACGAATCGCGCGACGCGATGCATCTTGAACGCGCGATGCGCGAAGTAGCGGTGAAACGCCAGCGTGAGACCGATGGCGCGGAGGAAGTGCGACGCGGCCCAGACAGCCACGAACGCCCAGCGGAACGGCACCGCGAAGACGAGCAGCGCGGACACCTGGACGGTCCAGAAGATGATGATTTGCAGAAGATTCGGCAGCACGATGATTTAGATCTCTCGGAGCGCTCGGGCGACTGGAATTCGGGCCGCGCGAATTGCGGGGAGCAGGCCGCCGACCGCTCCCATCACTGCGGAAAAAAGCATACCGCCGGCCAGCAGGGCCGGCGTGATCCGGAACTTGAACGCCACTTCGCTGAAGCTCGTGAAGTTCGTCGTGCCGGTCGACAAGCCGTGTACCGGTAATGCCAGAATACAGCCAAGCACACCGCCGACGAGCGCCAGCGCGACCGATTCGGCGAGAAACGCCGTCACGATGCGAAACCGTGAGAAGCCGAGCGCTCGCAGCATGCCGATCTCGCGCGTGCGGTAGGCCACCGCCGCGTACATCGTGTTCATCGCACCGAACACCGCGCCAATCGACAAGATGAGCGTGACGAAGGTGCCGAAGACGCGGATGACCGTCGTCATCGCCTGCGATTGTTCCGCGTAGTAGTCCTGCTCGCGCGAGGGCTTCAGGTACAGACGCGGGTCGGACTCGATCGCCGCCTTGAACGAATCGAACATCGACGCGTCCGCCAGCTTGACCGTCATCGATTGATAGCCGATGCGCTGGAACGCCGGCATCATCAGATCGACGTCGCCCCACAGCTCGGACTCGAACGCCGCATCGTCGGCCGTGAAGATGCCGACGATCGTCCAGGTGGCGTTGCCGAATTTCACGTCGCTGCCGAGCCCCAGTCCCTTGAAGCGCCCGACCGCCAGCCGGCCGACGTTGATCTCGCGCGTGCCTGGCGCGAACTGGCGGCCTTCGACGAACGTCATGGCGTCGCGAATCTGAAACGCCTTCGGGCCGACGCCGCGCACCGGCACGTTCGCGTTCTGATTGTCGGTCTGCCGCGGCAACGCGATGGCGACGACGAGCTCCGGCGACGCCAGGGGCCGATTGTCGGCGCCGCGCGCCACCTGCGGCAGGGTCTCGATCAGGGGCACGTCGGAACGCAGCAGCCCGCTCACCGTTTCGGCGGTCGCGCCCTTCCGCAAGATGATCGAGTTCTGCGGCGACCCGCTCGCCACGAGCGTCGCCCGGAATCCCTGCGCGATCGCCAGCGTCATCACGAACACCGCGACGACCATCGCGATGCCGCCGGCGGTCATCGCCGCCGTGCCCTTCCGTACGATCATCGACCGCAGATTGTAGCTCCCGATGAGACCCATTACGCGACTCTCCGCAGCGCGTCGACGATCTTCAGCCGCGACGCCATCGTCGCCGGAATGAGTCCGGCGAAGATGCCGATGCCCGCGCTGAGCAGCAGCGCCATCACCGCGTTCGCGTTGTTGACGCCGAAGACCGGAATGAACGCGCCCGCCTGCATCAAATCGGGAGTGACGATGAGGCGCGCGAGGCTGACGCCGATGATGCCCCCGACGATCGCCATCATCAGCCCTTCGCCGGCAATGAGCAGAAAAATGGTACTCGATGGAAACCCGAGCGTCCGCATCACCGCGATCTCGGTCGTCCGCTCCCGCACCGACATCGCCATCGTGTTGCCCGCCACGAACAGCGTGGTGATGACGACCGCGAGCGCGATGCTGCCGAGCAGCAGGTTCAGGTTGCCGAACATCGAGACGAACGTGGCCTGAAACTGCTTCTCGGTGTCGGTCTTCGTCTCATTCGGAGAGTTCGCAAACTTCTCATCGATCGCGGTCGCCACCTGCGTCGCCTGGTCGGGGTTCGAGATTTGCGCGACGAACCAGCCGACCTGGCCCGGTTGAATCGATCGCTCGTCCGCGTACTTCCAATGGAAGAACATCGACTGGTTGTCGACCGCGGCGCCGCCGCTCTTGTAGAGGCCGCGGACGTTGAAGTCGAAGTCGCGCGTCCCGTAGATCGGAATGCCGACCTGCAGAGTGATCTTGTCGCCGACCTTGAAGCCATACCGCTTCGCCAGGCCATCGCCGACGATGCAGCCGGTGCGATCGTCGAGGAAGGCTTTTCGATCCTCGGGCGTCAGCTCGATCTCCGGATACATGCGGAGATAGCTGTCGGGCTCGATGGCGAACTGCGCGAAGAAGTACTGCGGATCCTTGTAGACGCCGCCGAACCAGTTCGCCCACGTGAGGTCCTGGACGCCTGGGGTGCTCTTGATGCCTTCGGCGTGACTGGTCGGCATCGAGAAGAACAGCGACGTCGAACGCAGCGTCACGATGCGGGTCGACGAGCTCGCTTCGGTCGCGGCGTTGAAACCGTCGAGCACGGCGCGCAGCGACGCGAAGAGAAAGACCGCGATCGCCACGCTCATGACGGTCAGCAGCGTCCGCCGCTTGCTGCGCCTGGCGCCCTTGAGGACGAGTCCGATGAACTTCATAACTTTTCCGCACTGGCGGCGGGGCCCCACGGGCACCCCAACGCGGCTGGCGCGTTGGGGACGCCGCCGGGTCGCCGCGAGCTGTCGCTGACGCCGCAGGCGCTTCTACCCTCCAACCGCGGCGGGCGTTTGTTCAACCAACGTACCCTTTTCCAAATGCAGGACCCGCGTGGCGCGCTCGGCGGCGTGCGGGTCGTGCGTCACCATGACGATTGTCTTCTTGTACTCCTTGTTCAGCCGCTGGAGCAGCGTCAGCACTTCGCCCGCCGATTTCGCGTCGAGGTCGCCGGTCGGCTCGTCGGCGAGCAGCAGCCTCGGATCGGTCACGATCGCGCGCGCGATGGCGACGCGCTGCTCCTGCCCGCCTGACAGCTGACGCGGGTAGTGCTTCTCGCGATCGCTGAGGGCGACGATGCCGAGCGCGGTCATCACGTGATCGCGGCGCTGCGTCTTCGAAAGATTCGTGAGCAGCAGCGGCAGCTCGACGTTTTCGAACGCGGTCAGCACCGGAATCAAGTTGTACAGCTGGAAGATGAAGCCGACATTCCGCGCGCGCCACCCGGCGAGGGCGCGCTCCGACAGGCTGCTCGTCTCGGTATCGCCGATGCGGATCGACCCGCGCGTCGGCCGGTCGATGCCGGCCAGCAGGTTCAGCAGCGTCGACTTGCCCGACCCCGACGGTCCCATCAGCCCGAGATACTCACCCTCTGGGACATCAATCGACACGCGATCGAGCACGGGGATTTCGATGGCGTCGCGTTTGTAGGTCTTGGTGACGTCTCGCAACTCGATCAGTGCCATGTCACTTTCCCTTGACCCGAACCAGCGCCCGATCGGTGAGTCCGGCCGGCGGATTGAGAATCAGCGCCTCACCGGGCACGACGCCGCTCTTGACTTCGACCTGATCGATCCGCTCCTGACCGACCGTCACCGTCCGGCGCGATGCGGTGTTGCCGGTCACCACCCACACGGTCGATTGGCCGTTCTGGTCCACGACCGCGCGCTTCGGCACCAGCACCACCGGCGTCACAGATTGTCTCGAGCCCGACTTCAGCCCGACTTCAGCCTGACTTGAGCCTGACTTCTGCGCGACTTCGTGGGGCTCTTGAAAAGTGACACTGGCTGTCATCTCCGGTTTCACATGGGCGTCCGCGTCGAGAATACTGACCCGGACTTCGACGATCGCCTTGGCACGATCTGCCGACGGGAAGATCTGGCGCAGCCGGCCTTTGTAAGTTTGATCCTGATAGGCCTGTAATTTCACCTCGGCCGGCATGGCTCCGGTCAATTTCGCGACGCTGTTCTCGCTGACCTCGGTCTGCACTTCCAGCTCGCGGAGATCCGCAATCGTCGCAATCGCCCCGCCTTCGCGCGCCGACTGCCCCGCGACGCCGAACGGCGACACCGTTTCGCCGACTTCCGCGCGCTTCTTGATGACGACGCCCTCAAACGGCGCGCGGACGTTCGTGTTCTCGAGCGCTTCTTCGGTGACCCTCACGCGCGCGCGCGCGGACGCGATGGCCGCCTCGGCTGACCTCACCCGCGCCGCCGACACCGCTGCCGCCGATTCCGCGCCCGTGAGCGCCTGCGTCGTCGTGATGCCGTCTCTCATCAGCGCGCGCTGCCGATCGACATTGCGCACGTCTTCCTCGCGCGCGGCGACGGCCTGCGCGAGCTGCGCGTCGGCCTCGGCGACCGCGCGCCGCGACGCCTCCAGCTGCGCCTCGATGTCCGCGTGCTCGAGTTGCGCGATGACGTCGCCCTTGCGCACGCGTGTGCCCTCTTCGAATGTCAACGACGCGATCCGTCCTCCGGTTTTCACGCCGACGTCGCTGCTGTGCCGCGCGACGACATAGCCGCTGGCCACCAGCACGGGCAACGCCGTCGATCCGCCGGGCGACGCGACGATCTGCGTCGCGCGCGCGACGTCGACCTCGGGCGCGCGGCGCTCGGCGACGTAGGCGCGAGCCGACGGATAGACAGCGGCGCCCGCCGCGCCGAGCGCGACGAGGATCGCCCACGGCAGCCAGCGCCGCCGCGGCGGCGCGTTGCGGTCGATGCGCAGGCGCGACAGATCGCCGATCGGTGAATCTGAATGAATTGTCACGGGTACAAAGAAAACGCAGGGGCGAGCCCTGCGCAATATTCTAACGGCGAACGCCGTCTCTTCCCCGGCGAACGGCGCGAGGGCCGCGATGGAGGGCTATCCCTCCTCCTCGAATTCCTCTTCCTCGGGCGGACCCACGCGGGTCGACGGACGCAGCGCCTCGCGGTAGTCGAAGAGCGGCAAGTCGCGCACGTGGAGCGACAGCGTGCAGGCCGGTGATTTTTCGTCGACAACAACCGTGACCGGGCTGCCTTCGACGCCCTCGCGAAACGTGATGCGGCATCCACAGGCGAGCCGCGCGTGCGTGAACCCTTTCAACATCGCCCCCGAATCATATCACTAGTGGCGCGTCCCCTCGATTCACCAACAGTCTATACGGTCCGCTACAGCAGCGACTTGATCGCGTTCTCGAAATCGGGCTTTGACCCCAGCCCGACGTGCTTCATGCAGACCTTCCCGGTGCGTGAGATGACGACCGTGACCGGCACGCCAAACATCGGCCCGAACGCGTCCTGCACGTCATCGTGATCGAGGCCCTGCAGCACCGTGTAATTCATCTTGTACTGCGCGACGAATGGCTTCAGCTTGTCGAGCGTGTCGTCGATGGACACACCGACGACCTCCAGGCCGTCCTTGCCGTACTTCTTCTGGAACTCGATGAACCACGGAATCTCGATCTTGCAGGGGCCGCACCAGGTCGCCCAGAAGTCGAGCAGGATAACCTTGCCCTTGTAGCTCGCGAGGCTCACGTCCCGGTTATTCGTGTCTTTCAGCGTGAAGTTCAGGTTCGCGGGCTTCGCGTTCGCGGGGCACGCCTGGCCATTGCCTCCGGCGGCTTCGATGTCGGCGTGCACGTCATCGAACAACGGCAGTGGCACCGGGAGCGTCAACAGGGCCAGCGCCAGCGCGCTCAGCATCGCCACGATCCATCGAGGTCGCATCATCAACTCCTAGCCCCTGGCCTTCAGAGGATGTGAAGAAATCACGTCAACGCAAAGGCCGCTAAGACCGCAAAGGAAGAATCTTTCGAAAAGATGCTTTGCGCGCTTTGCGATCTTTACGTCAACGTGATTCTTTCACAAGCTCCTCAGCCCTACCTCGTATTCTACCGGAGCGACGCCTGAACGAACGACGCCATCTGTTCCACTTCACGCTTGGGCTCGCGCGAGATGAGCACGAAGGTGCGGTTGCCCACACACCAGATTGCGGCCTGATGCCCGAGCACCTCGACGAGCTCGCGCGAACGCGAGGCGTTGGGCAGCATGTACAGCGACACGGGACGGCCCTGATGCCGGTACATGATGTGGGCGATCTTGCCTTCACCGTAGAGACACGGCCGCGCACCGACCAACTCGAGCCCGGCGCGCGCCGGCTCGTCGGGCAGATGCATCTGCCAACCGAAGCCCGAGATCATCGAGCTCTCGACGGCAGTCGCCCCCTCGTGCGTGTCGAGCACGCGATTCATCGCGAAGCATTTCACGTGATCGGCGGTCAGCTCGGCGGCCATGACCCGCGCCGACTTGTCGGTGATCTGATACACGAACGCGCCGCCGACGACGAGCACGAGCGACGCAGCGAGCGCGAACGGCGCGAGACGCGCGCGCCACGTCACTGCGGTGGCTCCGCTGACGCGCGGATCTGCGCCGGCGCCCGCCGGACGGCGTCGCGCAACATCATTTACGTCTACGTCGCGCGAAGGCTTGAGCCGAGCGACGCCGCGGCATTTCGCGCGCAGCGACTCGGGCGCGCAGGTCGCGGTGAACGCGGTCTTGCGCGCGTGAATGAGCGTGCGCACCGCCTGTTCGGCCGCGACGCGCGAGTGACACGGCGCGCAGACGCGCACGTGCTCGGCGACGAGGTCGCGATCGGCGGCAGGCAGCTCGCCGTCGACGTACGGCGTCACGAGTGGATCGATGAAGGTACAGTTAGGCATTGACTGGTCGCAAGTGATGCAGCTGTTCGTACAAGAGATGACGGCCGCGCGAGATGCGCGACATCACGGTGCCGACGGGAATGTCGAGCATCCGCGCGATTTCGGCGTAGGAAAACTCTTCCACGTCGCGTAACCAGACCGCCTGGCGGAAGGCGTCCGGCAGGGCGTTGATGGCCGCCTGCAGCTCAGGGGCGAGTGTGTCGCGCAACAGCAGCGACTCGGGCGTTTCCGGCGCTGGAGACGATGTCGCGCCGGGAAAGGCAGCGACCTCGGCAGCGCGTTCGACCGCCTCGCTGTCGATCACGACGCTATCACGCGCACGGTCGCGCACACGATTGCGGGCAGTGTTGTGGAGAATCGTGAACAACCAGGCCCTCAGATTGGTCCCCGGCTCGAACTGATCGGCCGCGCGAAACGCTTTCAGATAGGTCTCCTGCACGAGGTCTTCGGCGTCGGCCGGCACGCGCGTCAGCCTCAGGGCGGTGCGGTACAGGCTGTCGAGAGAGGCCAACGCCTCCACCTCGAACGAGACCGATACAGCATCTAAACCCTCACGCGACGGCATTTATTCCAGCCTTCACGCGGCTTCGGCCGCGCTTCGGCTGGCAAGCCCCTCGGCCAGGTCAGGCGAAGGCTGTCCGCCGAAGCGTGCGGTCGTTCACCACGCGTAGGCGGACAGTATACCTGTCTCCGAAATGAGTCAGGCCGCGCGCCGTCGAGAGGACAAACGCTGCAGAAAACGGCTGAATAGCCGAGCACAACGTTTGCAGGCCGTTGGCGTCAACAGTAAGATCGCCGCAGCTTTCCACGGTCGATATCGTCCTTCCGAGGTGCTTATGCGCACGCGCGTGTCGCTGTCCCCCGCATCCCTTGCCGTCGCGGCCCTGCTCGCTCTCGTGGTCGCGGGTGCCGCGCCCCTCGCGTCCGCGCAGACCTCCATGGTGCCGTACTTCGGCAAGAACAACGTCCACTACGATCGGTTCGACTGGCACATCTATACGACCGATCACTTCGAGATCTATTACTACCCCGACATCGAGAAGCATCTCGAGCGGCTCGCGAGCTACGCCGAGAGCGCGTATTCGCAAATCAGTGCGGACCTCAAACACGATCTCTCCTTCAAGATCCCGCTGGTCCTCTTCAAGACGCACAGCGAGTTCGAGCAGCAGAACGTGATTCCGGGCGCGGCCGAGGAAGGCGTCGCGGCGTTCGCCGAGCCGATCCGGCAGCGGATGGTCCTGCCGATCGACGAGCCCTCCGATCAGCTGTACGGGCTCATCGTCCACGAGCTGACGCATCAGTTCGAGTTCGACATCATCCCGCAGTCGCTCATCCGCCGCAGCGTGCCGCTGTGGGTGAACGAAGGCTTGTCGGAGTACGAGCGCGGGCAGTGGACGCCGATGGATCTGATGATGGTGCGCGACGCGGCCGTGTCCGACACCGTGCCGAAGATGAGCGAGACCGAAGGCTACGGCAACGGCAACAGTCCGCGCCTCGTGCCGTACAACCTCGGGCACGCCGTGTTCGAGTTCATCGAAGCGAAGTTCGGCAAGGAAGGCATCCGCCAGTTCATGTTCGCGCTGAGGAAAAGCGTGATCGGCGGCGGCGAGGACGCCTACGAAGAAGCCTTGCGAATGAAAAAAGACGAGTTCGACCAGGCCTTCGACCGCTATTTGAAGGATCGGTTCAAGCCGTTCCGCGACAAGGAGCGGCCGGCGGACTACGGCCGTGACCTGGCGCCGAACAAAGAGAAGACCGAATTCGCGGAAGCCCTGTCGATCGCGCCGTCGCCCTCGGGCGATTTGATTGCCGCGGTCACCGTCAACCGGAAGGACCGCGAGTACGACATCGTGCTCATCTCGTCGAAGGACGGCTCGATCGTCCGTAACCTGACGAAGGGCTTCGACAAGGACATGGGATTCGACCACCTGGTCCTCAACGGTGAGCGGTTCGAGATGCCTTGGATCTCGTGGTCGCCGCGGGGCGATCGCATCGCGTACTTTGTCCGCACCGAGAAGGAACGGTCGCTGATCATTCAGAACGTGCTCACGCGGCAGATCGAGCAGCGCACGGCGATGAAGACCGTGGACGAGCCGGAGTCGCCGGCCTTCTCGCCCGACGGCAAGACCATCGCGTTCGCGGCGCTGCGCGGCGGCATCGGCGACATCTACACGGTGAATCTCGACAACGGCGAGGTCGCCAATCTCACCGACGACAGCTTCCACGACTCCGCGCCGGTCTACTCGCCGGACGGGAAGTACATCCTGTACAACGCGCGCGTGAGCGGCAATCAGAAGCTGTTCCGGATCGATCTCGACACGAAAAAGAAGACGCAGATCACCTTCGGCACGCAGGACGAGACCGCCGCGCAGTTCCTCGACGACCACACGGTGGTGTTCTCCTCGACGGCGACCGATCCGACGGTGCCGCTCGAGCCCGAGGTCGCGAAGAACGGCAACATCTACAACATCTGGACGCTCGATCTGAAAACGGGCGAGCTGCGCCAGTACACCGACGCGCTCGGCGGCAACTGGTCGGCGGTCGTGCTGAACGAGGGCAAGACGAACAAGATCGCCTTCATCAGCTACTACAAGGGCGACTACGGCATCCACAGCCTCGAGCGGAAGGAACCGCTGCACACGGCGGCGACCGCCGACTTCGGCGCGCCCGGACAGATCATCGACTTCCAGGCACCGCTGCAGCACACGCTCGTGAAGGAGAACGTCCGGCGGAAGGGCGCGTTCGAGAAGATGTTCATCGAAGGCCGGCCGCCGATCAACGTCGGCGTCACGAGCAACGGCGATCTGTTCGGCGGATCGCAGGTCAGCTTCGGCGACGTGCTCGGCGACAAGCAGATCAACTTGTTCGCCGCCTCGATCTCGCAGTACCGCACGCTGTCGCTGTCCTACGTCAACCTCGGGCGCCGCTTCCAGTGGGCGCTGCAGGGCTACTCGCAGACGCAGTTCTTCTACGGCTCGCTCGGCGGCGTCTTCTACGATCCGTCGTACTCGCCGTTCATCAGCCGCGATCTGTCGATTGCGACGCGGACGATCCGCGGCGGGAGCATCTTCGGCATCTACCCCATCAACCGCTATCGCCGCTTCGAGATCTCGGGGGGCGTCGTCCAGTTGAACGAGGAATACAACGACCCGTCGCTGCAGGACCTCGCGAACCAGTATCAGAACAACACGTACGGGCAGGCGGTCTTCCGCAACGGCACGCTCGTCCCGCTCGGCGCAGCGTTCGTCCAGGAGACGACGGTCTTCCGCGAGTTCGGACCGCTGGCGGGCAACACGATGCGCCTGGCGTACGACGTGTCGCCGAAAATCGGCACGACGCTGTCGCGCCAGACCTTCGACGTCGACGTGCGGCACTATCTCCGCCTCGGCGGATCGGGGCTGCTCGCGACGCGCGACTTCCCCGACTTCCTGTACTTCGGCGGCAACTCCGAGCTGCGCGGCTACGACTATCTGCAGTTCGCGGGACAGAACACGGTCTTCGCGAACGCCGAGCTCCGCTTCCCGCTGATCGAAGCAGCGCTGACGCCGATTGGCGTCATCGGCGGCATCCGCGGGGTCTTTTTCGCCGGCGTCGGCGGCGCGTGGTTCAACAACCAGACGGCCGCGAACCCGTGCACGGGCGAAACGACCGCGTACAAGTTCGCGACGAGCAACAGCGCGTCGTGCCAGATCGTCACCGGCGTCAAGACCGACGCGGCCGGCAATTTCGTCACGGTCGTCGATCCGGTGACCAACACGCGGCTGCCGGTGCTCAATTACGCGCAGCGCAATGTCTCGGGGTTCCGCCTGCAGGACGGCCGCGCCTCGTACGGGCTCGGGCTGGAGACCTTCGCGCTCGGCTTCCCGATTCACTTCGATTGGTCGTGGCGCACGCTGTTCAACAAGAGCTGGGAAGACGTGGTCTTCGGGTGCAACAGCATCGACGACCGCGGGGCGTGCGTCAGCGGCGCGACCGAATTCCGCAAGCCGCGCTTCGCGGTTTGGATTGGCTACGATTTCTGACGGACGTTCACCGCAGAGCACGCTGAGCACGCAGAGCACGCTTTTCTCTGCGAACTCCGCGCGTTCTGCGGTTGCGTTGGGGATGATATTTTGGTTTGACAAAGCAAAATAAGGTGCGGGATCATCACGTCCGCCATGTGCTCGACGCGTACCCGCGGATCTTCTTCGCGTGCCACACGCGCCACGTCCGCGACCCCGAAACCGGCCGCGACGTCAGCGCGCACCAGGCGAGCATCCTCGATCACCTCGACGAGGTCGACCCGATGTCGATGACCGACCTCGCCGGCCACATGGGGGTCACGATTGCGACCATGTCGCTCGCCATCGATCGGCTGGAGCACGAGGGCTACGTGCGCCGCGAGCGCGACGCGAAGGACGGCCGCCGCGTCCTGCTCCGCGTCACCGACGCCGGCCTGCGCGTGCGGGAGGCCAAATCGGTCCTCGATCCGGTGCGCGTCGAGCAGGTGCTCGCGCGCCTCTCCCCCGCCGAACGAGACCACGCGCTCCAAGGCCTCGGTCTCCTCGCGCGCGCGTCGACCCATCACATGAAAGCGAGCAAGGAGACCGGCATCCGCGGAAAAAAACGCCGCACGTCAAACCGTCGTACGTAGTGTCCGGCTTCAGCCGGACCTGTTTCGTCGTACGCCGGACCTGAAGGAGCTTGCGATGAAATGGCTTCTGATCGGACTCGCCGTCATCGTCGGACTCGTGGTGGTCGTCGCGATCGTCGGCTCACTGTTGCCGCGGGATCACAAGGCCAGCCGCACGCTGCGTGTGCGGCGG
>Ga0209237_1000942_pt1 | contig 16979 bp, 14 predicted proteins | sample GraSoi013_1_40cm_2_FD_185820 | JGI IMG/M metagenome (GOLD analysis project Ga0209237, IMG submission 185820) | Grasslands soil microbial communities from the Angelo Coastal Reserve, California, USA - Sample 10_02_2013_1_40cm (SPAdes) (version 2) | ecosystem: Environmental > Terrestrial > Soil >... | reverse complement strand
GTACACGGAAGCTCGACCTCTCCGAACAGAAAAAGTCGCCGCGTTTTCGTGCGCGACGTATGAAAAGTATAGCCGACTCGCTTGCGAAGCGAGCGTAAAAGCGGGTTGCAGCGTCTCACTCGCTCGCGAAGCGAGCGTCAGAACGCGGGTCGCAACGGTCCACTCGCTGGCGAAGCCAGCGTAGGGAGGGGGGTTGCAGGGGCCCTCCCCCTGCGATGAAACAGGGGGGCCCTGCCCCTGCGATGAAAAAGGAACGGCCGCCCTTTCGAGCGGCCGTCCAGTATCTCGTTAGGTCCGCGCGGGTGCGGTCGCCATGGCCGGCGCGCCCGCGAGCCGCATGGAGAAGGTGACGATCCCGAGGAGCACCGCCAGACCCATGATCGGCGCGGTGAACGCGACCGGGTGCCCGAAGGGGCCCGCGCCAGCGCTGGATCCCACGGTGAGCAGGACCACGACGAACGAAGCCGCTCCAACGTTGCGCCCCAGAAGATGACGTGATCCGCCCAGGGCCACGTCCGGGGCGCCCCGAGCGCGAGGACCGCGCCGAAGAGCACGTTCGTCATGACGCCGATGAACATCGTGTGGTCGAGCGCGATGAAGAGCCCGGGCGGGATCTTGCTGTTGTCGCCCTGGGCGGCGATGAGCTGCTGCGTGAGCGCGATGAAGAGCACGAGGGCGACCACGAGCCAGCCGACCGCGATCGCCTCGTGGCGGGCTCCGGTCGGCGCACCCCAGCTGATGCCGAACGCCCGGCGGCCGACGCGAAGGGCGACCATCACGATCGCGACGGTCTGGAACACGTTCGAGAGAAGCAGCGCCGGCGTCACGTTCAGGAGGATCCCGAGCGCGAGCAGGAGGCCGGCGAGGAAGAGCAGCACCGCTTGCACCCGACCGGCGGTCGTCCGTGTTTCGCCGGACAGGTGCCATTCGGCGATCCCCGCCGCAACGAGGACGAGGTAGCCGCCGACCTGCGCCGACGCGTGCACGCCGATGAGCACCCCGTTCTGTTCGTTCACGTTGTTCGTCGCGAAGAGGACCTGCAGGATCACGCCTACGGTCGAGCCGATGACGAGCGTGGTGAGCCCGAGAAGGATCGAGAGCTGCGCGACCGTGAGCCGGCCGAAGCCCATGGCCTGGGCACGGTAGACGACCCAGGCCCACCAGCCGAAGATCGTCGCGAGCATGACGAGTCCGAAGACGGCGCGAGCGATGAGTTGCCGGACCAGAACGCGAGCACGTAGGCGGCGGTCGCGAGCGCGCTCAGCGTGACGTTCGGGCCGACCGCCGATCCGTTCCGTGCGAAGAGCGCGAGCGCGATGCCAAAGACACCCATCGTGATCCAGCCGAGCGTGCCGGAGTGCAGATGCGTGAGCAGCATGTTCTGATCGATGGTGCCGAAGATCTTGATCGCGTTCGCGAGACCGATGAGTGCGGTGAGCGCGAAGATGCCGAGGCCGTACTGGAACGCGCGTGCCGTCGCCGCGTTCGCCATGTTCCCCTCCTCCGCGTGCGTGTGTTAGCGAGCTCGCGAGTCCAGGGCGACGACCTGGACGTTGTCCGGCAGCGAGCTTCGGGTCACCGACAGTTTGGGCACGGGCGTCAACTCTTTCACGCCGAGCTCGTGTAACAACCGCTGGAACGGCGTGTCCTTTTTCTTGTCATCGGGGTCGTACGACATCGGCACCACGACCTTCGGCTCGAGCTGATGCACGATCTCCGCCGCCTTCGCCGCCGTCAGGTTGGTATCGGCGCCGGAGATCGGCACGAGCACGATGTCGATGTCGCCGAGCCGCTCGAGGTCTGCGGCAGGCAGCTCGTGGCCGAGGTCGCCGAGATGGCAGACGACGAGGTCGTCGAGCCGGATGGCGAAGACCGTGTTGCGGCCTCGCGTAGCGCCTTTCTCGTCGTCGTGAAATGTCGCGATACCGGTCACCAGGACCTCTTTGACCTCGTACTCGCCGGGCCCTCGCAGCACGACCGGCTCCCCGCCGACCGAGCGCAGACTGGAGTGCCCCGGGTGGTCGTGGGAGATCGTCACAAGGGAGGCGTCCGTCTTCGGGATGGCATGTCCGGATTTCGGATCGGGTGGGTCGGTGAGCACGACGCCCTCGCGGCCGCGCATGCGGAAGCAGGCGTGGCCGAGCCATGTCAGGTCCATGGAGTGCCCGAGAATACGCGAAACACCCCGCCGGGACGTCGGGTATGACCCGTAGCGACCAGGACGTCGTCGCATCCTGCCTTGCCGGCGACGCCAACGCGTTCTCGCTCTTGGTCGAACGGTATGGAGGCCGCGTGTACAACATCGCGCTACGGATCACCGCTGATGGCGACGCCGCGAACGATTGCGCGCAAGAGGCCTTCATCCGCGCCTACCGTGCCCTCCACCAGTACGACGCCGCGCTTCCGTTCGGCCCGTGGCTGTTCCGGATCGCGACGAACGCGAGCCTGAACTACGTTCAGCGCTGGCACGCGCACGAGTCGCCGGTCGAGGAGCTTCCGGAGTCACCGGAGGAGTCCGAGGAGGGCCCCGAGGCGACGGCGGTGCGCCGCGAGGAGCTCGCGGAGGTCGTCGCTGTCATGGCCGAGCTGCCACCGGCTTATCGCGCCGCGCTGACGCTGCGCCACATGCAGCAGCTCTCGTATCAAGAGGTCGCCGAGACGCTCGGCATTCCGCTCGGTACCGTGAAGACGCACCTGCACCGTGCGCGCGCCGCGCTCCGTTCGCGTCTGGCCGCGCGCACCAAAGGGAGGTCATGATGAGCCTCAGAGAACCGCTGGATCTCGAGCCGGAGGAGCGGGCCACGCACCGCCTCCTGTCCGCAGTCCCGCCGCAGACGCTCCCGCTCGGGTTCCGCGACGCGGTGATGCGCCGAGTCACGGGCGATCCCTCGGTGGGCTGGGAGTGGGTCGTCGCAGCCGTCCTCGCGCTCCCCTCGCTCGCGTTCCTCGCGTTCCAGGTCGCCACCCGCGGTGGCGAATTCGCGGCCGCGCTCAACAACATGCTCCTCGCTGCCACGAGCGACACGTCGCAAGCCTTCTTCTTCGTCGACGGTCTCACCGTGATCGCGCTCGCCCTCCTCGGTCTCGCGAGCCTCGTCGCCGCCCACGCGTCGACCGCGATCGCGACGCAACGGAGCACGACGTCTCGGTGAGGCAGCGCGACGCGTTGCTCGTCCTCTTCGCGGTGATCCTCGCCGTCGGGGTCTCCGCGCTCTTGCTCGCGGGCTCGTTCGCGGGCGCGCAGCCGGAGGCGACCCGCCCGGGCGTCTACTTCGACCCGACGCGAACGCCCCCGCCGGCGCGCGAGTTCGTCGAGGTACAGCGCCGGTTCCCAGGGCCCTTCGGCGCGATCGTCCCGCTGCAGCGCGGGGTCTCGGAGGCGGCGAGCGACGCGGCCGGATACCTCCTCGTGCTCCTCGGCACCGCCGCGGTCTTCGTGCTCGGTCACGATCAGGTCGTCGCGACGTATCGCGCCTCGCTGGGGACCTGGCGCAACCAGCTCCGGGTCTTCCTCACCGGCCTCGCGGTCGTGGGCGTGGGTGCGTCGGCGGGCGCGCTCTCGACCATCGTGTTCCTCGGCACCGTCGCCCAGGGCGTTCGCGGGCCGTTCGGCGTGCCCGCGGCGCTGCAGATCGGCATCGCGGCCATGGGCGTCGCCGTCGTCGTCGCGGGCCTCGCGGCGCTCGTCGGCTTCGCCGCGTCCTCGTGGCGCCTGGGGGATGTGATCTTCGGCGCGCCCGGGCTGCGGCGCGTCGCGACAGAGATCCCCACGCCGCTCGTCGCGCTGCTCGGCGCGACCGCCATCTACGTCGTCTGGCAGCTGCCCATCGTGGGCGGGATCGCCGTGCTGTGCGCGCTCGCCTATTCGCTCGGTGCCGTAGTCACCGCACGCCTCGCGCAGAGCGCGCCGGCAACGCCGACGCCGCCTTCAGTGACCTAGGGAGATGAAAAAAGATGCGCCCGAAGGGCTTGCCTCCGTGGCCTCTCCCTTCGGCCTTCACGCTCGCTTCACGACCGTGCCGCAATGTCCGGGGCCGACCCGTCGTAGTCATCGTTTGAGGGAGAGGAACAGCTCATGACGTTCGTCCAGGGAACGCTCGCCACATGGCCCGGAAGGATCTTCGCCCTCGCGCTGGTCGCGATGGTGGTCGGAGGGGCCGTCATCGCGTCGCGCATCAACGCGGCGCCGGCGAAGGCCGAGCTCCGCACTTCGACGGTGACCCGCGGCTCGGTCACGCAGGCCGTGGCCGTCTCGGGTTCGGTGAACACCGCGGGCCAGGTGAAGCTGAACTTCAAGTCGACGGGGCGCCTTGCCGAGGTCTACGTGACCGTCGGCCAGCAGGTCGCCGTCGGCCAGGCGCTCGCCAAGCTCGACACGACCGATCTCGAGATCGCCCTCACGCAGGCTCAGGCGGGCATGCAGTCCGCCAACGCGAAGTACCAGCAGACGCTCGCCGGCGCGACCCCCGAGGACGTCGCCATCGCGAAGCAGGCCGTCGACAACGCGCAGCGCTCGCTCGAGGAGTCGCAGCGCACGACGTCGAACGACCTCACGTCGGCGCAGCAGGGCCTCGCGAAGATCGACGCGAGCTACAGCGCGGCGAGGACGAACTTCACGACCCTCAGCACCGCGCTCCCGAACGACGTCAGCGCCATCGGCACGACACTCGCCGACGCGAAGATGCGCTCGACCGCGACGATCAACGACATCCAGGCATCGGTCCGGCCGACGCAGGAGGTCCTGAACGCCCGGTCCGCGGTCCTCGCCGCCGATTCGGCGATCGCGCGGGCGCAGAGCTCGCTCAGCGGGACGAGCCAGACGGCGCTCGGCGACTACGGGAACGCCCGCGACGCGCTCGTCGCCGTCATCCTCAAGTTCGACAGCGCGCTCAGGGCCGGCCGCGACACCTCCGGGATCAGCCAGGAGTACCAGGTGGCCCAGGTGGCGTACGCGTCGGCGGCGACGCGGCTCGCCGGGGCGTTCGACTCCACGACCGCCGCGATCCAGGACGCCCAGAGCTCGGCTTCGTCGGCTCAGACGATCCTGAACGGCGCGACGGTCCGCACCTATCCCGATCTCGACACCGCCCGGGCCGACCTCACGAGTCTCCAGGCCTCGCTCAGCGCGTCGAGCCAGCAGGTGGACACGGTCCGCTCGCGCATCACCCAGGCGGGCAACGCGCTCACCGGCGTCACGGACGCGATCTCCGGCTCGTACGCGGGCGCGCAGCAGAACGTCGCATCGACACAGGAGCGCGGCAACTCGAGCGTCTCGAGCGCGCAGAACTCCTTGCAGAACGCGCAGCTCTCGCTGCAGAAGACGAGCGCCGGCCCGAAGTCCTACGACATCGCGGCCTCGTACGCGTCGGTCCTCTCGGCCCAGGCCTCGCTGCTGAAGGCGCAGAACGACCTCGACAGCGCGGTCCTCAAGGCGCCAGTCACCTCGATCGTCGCGCAGATCAACAACCAGATCGGCGAGAACGTCACCGGCGGGACGAACGGCTTCATGCTCCTCGCGAACGTGAGCTCGTACGCGCTCCACGGGACCGTCGGCGAAGCCGACGTCGCGAAGCTCAAGCTCAGCCAGGTCGCGAGCGTGACCGTCGACGCGGTCGGGACGGCGCGCATGACCGGCAAGGTCACCTCGATCGACCCCGTCGCGACGATCCAGCAAGGCGTCCCGGTCTACGGCGTGGACGTCACCATCGACATCCCGAACCCGCAGGTGCGGGCGGGGATGAGCGGCACGGCGAACGTGGTCATCGCGAGCAAGCAGGGCGTCCTCACGGTCCCCAACCTGGCGATCCGCAGCCAGGGCGGTCGCCGCTTCGTGCAGGTCCTCAAGGACGGCGAGGCCGTCGACACGGACGTGACCTTCGGCATCGCGAATGACACGGTGACCGAGGTCGCGAGCGGCCTCGAGGAGGGCCAGACCGTCGTGCTGCCGCAGCCACGCGCCGGGGCGACGAACCGGCCGGGTGGGTTCGGGCCGGGTCCGGGTGGTCCGGTCGTTCGATGAAGCAGTTCCGGCCCGCCGTCGTCCAGCTGCGCGGGGTTACGAAGACCTACCGCATGGGCAAGGACAACGTCGTGAACGCGCTCCAGGGGGTCGACCTCGACATCCACGAGGGCGAGTTCGTCGCGATCATGGGCCCGTCGGGCTCGGGCAAGTCGACGCTCATGAACGTCGTCGGCTGCCTCGACGTCTCCGACACCGGCGAGTACATCCTCGCCGGGGAGAACGTCGGCAAGCTCTCCGACGACCAGCTCGCCGCGATCCGGAACAAGCACGTCGGCTTCGTGTTCCAGACGTTCAATCTCCTGCCGCGCCTCAACGCGATCGAGAACGTCGAGCTGCCGCTCGTCTACGGCGGGGACCGCAAGGGCCGGCGCGAGCGCGCTATCGGCGCGCTCGAGGCGGTCGGGCTCGGCGATCGGGTCCACCACCGGCCGGCCGAGCTGTCGGGCGGCCAGCAGCAGCGCGTCGCGATCGCGCGAGCGCTCCTCAACGACCCGGCGATGATCCTCGCCGACGAGCCGACCGGGAACCTTGACTCACGGTCGTCCGCGGAGATCCTGGCGATCTTCCAGCGGCTGAACGATGAGGGCAAGACCGTGATCATGGTCACGCACGAGCCCGACGTCGCCGAGCACTGCAAGCGCATCGTGCGGATGAGAGACGGCATCGTCGCGCGCGACGAGCTCGTGCCGCGTCAACGCAACGCCGAGCACGAGCTCCGCGAGATGGTCGCCGCGGCGGCATCGCACGTCGTGCAGATGCCGGCCGCACGGGCCGCGAGCGGCGCCGAGTGAAGCTCTACGACGCGTTCCGCTCCGCGCTCCAGTCGCTCATCGTGAACAAGCTGCGCTCGGCGCTCACGATGCTCGGCGTCATCATCGGCGTCGCCGCCGTGATCGCGATGGTCGCCATCGGCAACGGCGCGTCGCAGAGCGTGCAGACGAGCGTCCTCGCGCTCGGCTCGAACCTCATCACGATCACGCCGGGGTCGCAGACGCAGGACGCCCTGCGCGGCGCGGGTCCGCCGGCGCAGACACTGACGCTCGACGACATGACCTCGCTCAAGGAGCAGCTCGGTCCGACGATCAAGGCGATCGAGGCGGAGCAGCAGGCCGGCAACTGGCAGATCGCCGCGAACGGCACGAACTGGAACAGCCGTGTGACCGGCGTGACCGAGGACTACCCCGCGGTCCGCGACTGGAGCACGCAGAGCGGCGACTTCTTCAGCGACTCCGACCTCCGCGTGAACGCACAGGTCGCGGTCATCGGGGCGACCACGTCGCAGCAGCTCTTCGGCGATGGCGACGCCGTCGGCCAGACGCTCCAGCTCCGGCAGGTCTTCGGGCAGCGCGCGCGGATCATCAACTTCAAGGTCATCGGCGTGCTCGAGCCGAAAGGCTCCACCTTCGGCTTCAGCCGCGACGACCAGATCCTCGTCCCGGCGACGACGGCGCAGCACGTGCTCACGGGCCGCACGAACGTGGTGAGCAGCATCGTCATCAAGGCCAACTCGTCCGACGACATGGACAACGTCACGGCCGACGTGCAGAGCGTCCTCCTGAACCGGCACCGGATCTCGAACCCGGAGAACGCGGACTTCACGGTCACGAACCAGAACGACACGCTCGCCGCGCTGCAGGGCATCACCGCGACCTTCACGCTGCTCCTCGGAGCGATCGGCGGGATCTCGCTCCTCGTCGGGGGGATCGGGATCATGAACATCATGCTCGTGTCCGTGAACGAGCGGACGCGCGAGATCGGCATCCGCAAGGCCGTGGGCGCCCGCCGCTTCGACATCCTCACGCAGTTCCTCATCGAGGCGATCGCGCTCACCGGGCTCGGCGGCATCCTCGGGATCCTGCTCGGCTGGGGCATCACGCAGGTCGTCGCGCGGATCCCGCAGGCGTCGAACCTCCTCCTCGTGATCACGGTGGGCACGGTCGCGATCGCGGTCGGCGTGTCCGTCGCCATCGGCGTCGTGTTCGGGCTCTATCCCGCCATGCGCGCCGCCCGGCTCCATCCCATCCAGGCGCTCCGGTATGAATAGGAGTTGACCATGCGTCCACCACAGATCGTCATCGGCCTCGTCGCCGCGCTCGCCCTCGCGGGCGCGGGGTTCTTCGTCGGCATGACCGTCGCGCAGGCACGGACCGCGTCCTCGGACGCCGTCACGCCGGCGGCGAACGCGTCTCCCGCCCGCGGCGCCGGCGGCGCCGGCGCGCGCCAGGGCGGCGGCCAGCTCGGCGGACAGACGCCGGTGAATGGCCGCGTGATCGCGGTGAACGAGGGCTCGATCACCGTCGCGCTGCGCCCGTTCGGGCAGGGCGGGCAGGCGGCCGCGCAGGCGAGCGCGTCACCGGAGGCGACCTCCCAGATCGTGCTCGTCGGCGGGAGCACGCGGATCGTGAAGACGACCGAGACCGACATCAAGCTCGCGGACATCAAGGTGAACGACCAGGTCACGGTCATCGGCACGACCGACACGACCGGCATGCTCTCCGCGAACGCCATCGTCGTCGGCGGGGTGAACGTCCTCGGCCAGCTTTTCGGCACCAACCCGGCCGTGAATCCGAACCTCGGTGGTGGCGCTCGGCCGAGCGCGACCCCGAGCGGCCGGCCATAGGCGCGAGCTACATCTTCTCGGGAGCGCTGACGCCGAGCAGGCCGAGCGTCTGACGGAGCGCGACCTGCACCGCCTGCACGAGGCGTAGCCGCGCCTTCGAGCGCGGCACGTCGCCCTCGTCGACGACGCGGTTGTCGCGATAGAACGAGTGGAAGGCGCCCGCGAGCTCGAGCGCGTAGCTCGTGAAGAGGTGGACGCCCTTGTGCTCGAGGACCTCGGCGACGAGCTCGGGGAAGCGCAGGCAGAGGCGCACGAGATCGAGCTCCGCGGGGCTGGTGAGCGCCGACACGTCGGCGCCGTCGACGGTCAGGCCGCGCTCGGCGGCCGTCCGGAAGATGCTCGCGATGCGCGCGTGCGCGTACTGGACGTAGTAGACGGGGTTGTCGTTCGACTGCTGGACCGCGAGCTCGAGGTCGAAGTCGAGCGGCGCGTCGGCGCTCCGCTGCAGGAGGAAGAAGCGCGTCGCGTCGACCCCGACCGCGTCGAGCACGTCCTCGAGGAGCAGGAACTGGCCGGTCCGCTTGCCCATGCGCTGGATGACGCCTTCGTTGAGGAAGCGCACGTACTGGTAGAGGACGACCTCCCAGCGGCGCTCGTCGATGTCGAACGCGGCCAGCGCGACCTTCATCTGGACGAGGTGGTAGTGCGTGTTCGCGCCCCAAACGTCGATCTTCTTGTCGAAGCCTCTCTCGAAAAGGCACAGGCGGTGATAGGCGATGTCGGTGCCGAGGTACAACGGGTCGCCGTTCGAGCGGATGACGACCCAGCCCTCCTTGTCCTCGGGCATCTCGGGCGCGTCGAACCACACCGCGCCGTCGCGGTCCACGAGGCGGCCCATGCGGCGCAGGTCGTCCATCGTCTTCTGGAAATAGCCCGACTCGATGAACGAGCTCTGGCGGAACCACTCGTCGAAACGGATGCCGAGCTTCGCCATGACGCGCTGGGCGTCCTCGACGACCCAGTCGATCCCGATCTTCGCGAAGATCTTCCCCTGCTCCTCGAGCGAGAGCGAGCGGTACCTGTCGCCGTCGCGCTGCTTGATCTGCGCGGCGAGGTCCTTCACGTAGTCCGCGGGATAGCCGTCGGGGGAGAGCTCGACGTTCTCGCCGAGCAGCTGCCGGTAGCGGACGGCGATCGACTCGCCGAATTGCTTCACCTGCGTACCGCCGTCCTCGACGTAGTACTCGCGCGTCACCGCGGCGCCGGCGAACGCGAGCAGCGAGCTCAGCACGTCGCCGAGCGGCCCGCCCCGCGCGTTGCCGAGCGTGAGTGGGCCGGTCGGGTTCGCCGATACGAACTCGACCTGGATCCTCTGGCCTTTGAGCGCGTCCAGACGGCCGAAGTCCGTGCCGGCGCTCACGATGTCGTCCACCTGGCGCGCGAGCCAGCTCGTGTCGAGGCGGACGTTGATGAAGCCGTGTCCCGCGACCTCGACGGCGGCGATCCCGTCGCCGGTCGCGACGCGCGAGCGGATCTCCTCGGCGATCTCGCGGGGGCTCTTGCGGAGCGGCCGCGCGAGCTTCAGCGCGACGGTCGAGGCGTAGTCACCATGCCCGGGGTCCGCGGGGCGCTCGACGTCGACCGCCACGTCCGCGCCCGTCCAGCCGCGGTCCGTCGCCGCGCGGCGGAGCGCGTCGCGGATGGCGGTCGCCACGAGGTCGCGCGGTGCGGTCACGCGGACGAGTCTGGAACAGCCAGCCGCGTCACGCCAACGTCGCCACGCGGCTCGTGCGCGTGGAACAGCGACCAGGTGAGGATCGCCGCCAGCAGATATGCGGCGGTCAGCGTGACGAGGTTCGCGGTGAAACCGGCCGGCCCGAGCGCCCCCCGAAGCGCCCCCGAGGCGATCGCGCCGACGGCGTTCGCAGCGCTCCAGGCGAGGGCCAGGACCGCGTTCGCGCCCGCGCGCTCTGCCGGCGTGAACGACGAGAGCGTGAAGGCGTTCATCGTCGCGCTGGCGCCGAACATGAGGAGGTGGCGCACCGCGAGCGCCGCGACGGCGATCGTGAGGTCGCCGGCGAACGCGGCGGCCAGCGCGAACGGGAGGGAGGCGAGCTCGACGGCGACGATCGAGCGCACCGCGCCCAGCCGCGACGCGACGAACCGGCCGTGGAGCAGCGCGCCGAGGCTGCCGGCGAGCGCGAGGACCCCGAGCACGAGGCCGAGCGCGCCGAACGGCACGGCGAAGCGATCGGCGAAGAAGAGGTTGATGAACGGCAGGAAGCTGCCGGCGCCGAAGCCGAAGACGGTCTCGATGACGAGGAACCGTCGCATGAGCGCGTTGCGCCGGGGCGCGTCGAGCGTCGCGGGCGTCACCGGCACCTCGCGGATCAGGAGCGTCGGGACGATGGAGAGCGCGGCGATGACGCCGCCGCCCGCGACGAGCGCCCGCAGCACGAGCGGGTCGCCGGGCGCCGCGCCGAGCGCGACGGCCGCGGGGGCGGCGAGCGCGCCGGCGAGCACGCTCGAGAGGAACGCGGCGGTCGTGCCGAGGGCGATCTGCTGTCCGAACCGGGTCGAGCGCCGCGACATCTCGGTCGCGTCCGCGAGGAGCGCCGCGCCGGACGAGGTCGCGATGATGCCGCCGAAGCCGACCAGCGCCGCGGCGACCACGAGGAGCGGAAAGAGGGAGAGCGCGACGATCGCGACGAGACCGAGGCCGGTGAGCGTCCCGCCGGTGAGGATCGCGGTGCGGCGCGAGTGCCCCCGGGCGAGCGTGGCGGCGGGGATCGCGCCCGCGACGACGCCGACGGCCTGCGCGCCGACGAGGATGCCGATGCCGAGCTCGCCGAAGCCGAGCGCGCGATAGAGGAAGTTGAGGTAGAAAGCGGCCACGCCGAGGCCGAAGCTGGCGACGGCGGCGGCCGCGAGGTAGAGGAGCGCGTCGCGGCGACCGAGGGTCGGTGCTATTGCGGCTGGCCGAGCGTCACGTCGACGGATTGCTCCCTTCCGTCGCGGAAGAGGGTGAACTTGACCTTGTCGCCCGGACGGAACCGGACGAGCAACGTCTGGAGCGGGTGGGTGACGTCGATGAGCTGGTCGTTCACCTTCGTGATGATGTCGTTCGGACGGAGGCCGGCCTGCTGCGCCGGGGAGCCGGGCACGACCTGCGACACGATGATGCCGGCCGTGCCCGCGGGCAGCCCGAGCTGCGCCGCCTGCCGTGGCGAGAGCAGCGTGTACTGGATGCCGATGAAGCCGCGGACGATCTTCCCGTTCCGGATGAGCTCGTCGGCGACCTGTCGCACGGTGTTGCTCGAGATCGCGAACCCGAGGCCGGTCGCGTTGCTCGCGACGAGCGTGTTCACGCCGATGACCTGACGGGTCGCCGCCCAGATGAGCGGCCCGCCGGAGTTCCCCTCGTTGATCGCCGCGTCCGTCTGGAGGAGATCCTCGAGGAAGATGTCGCGGGTCTCCGCGACGCGCCGGCCTTTCGCAGAGACGACGCCCTCGGTCACCGTGTTCTGGAACTCGCCGAGCGGGCTGCCGATCGCGACGACGGCCGACCCCACAGGGACGTCGTCGCTGTTCCCGAGAAGGGCGGCCTTCAGGCCCTGCGCGGGGACCTGAAGCACCGCGAGGTCCGTGAGGGGGTCGCGCCCGACGAGCTTCGCCGCGACCTTCCTGTTGTCCGAGAACACGACGTCGAAGGCGGCGCCGGCGTTCGAGTCGCGCACGTTCTCGACGACGTGATTGTTCGTCACGACGTACCCCCGCGAAGCGTCGACCACGAAGCCGGAGCCGCTCGACTGCGGCTGGCCGCTCGACGCGTAGTTGATCACCGTGACGACCGAAGGGAGCAGATCCTGTACGACACCGACGATCTGCTGGTCGAACGAGCTAGGGCCGACGCTCGACGAGGTCGGGAGCGGCAGCGTCGACCCGCTCGGTACGGCGGATCGGCCCGGGGACGAGGCGCTCGCGGGTGCGGCCGTCGTCGCGCCGCTCGACGTGAGGTAGGTGGCGACAGCGCCTCCGGAGATCCCGCCGATGACGACGCCGACGAGAAGGAGGGCGACGGGACTCGTCCCGGACGAACGGGCAGGCGTTTGGGCGGACGAGGGGACCGGGTCGGCCAAAAAACGCTGAGCTCTACCGCCGAGGCGGTCGTGCAGTTTCGGAGCCAGGCGTCGCGGGCCGGCGGCGGCGCGCCGTAGGCCGAGCCGCCTCGGGCTCGACCATCTGCCCGAGCGCCGTGCCGCGGATCTCGAGGTCGACGTGCGCGTCGGGTTCGATCTCCACCTCCCAAGTGCACGCGATCTCGAGCTGCTGGTACACGCGCTCGAAGCCCTGCTCGGAGTTTGTGACCGAGTAGATCGGTTTGGTGGCCGCCTGGCAGGGCGGGTCGACGGCGAACGTGATGTCGAAGTGCCGGCTCTCCGAGTGGACCGCGATCTCGGCCGTGTTCCGGACCTCGATCGGCTTGGCGACGGTCGTCTTCCGCGTGCCGAGCGTGACGGTGTCGGCGGCGTTCTGCTCGGAAAGGAGGCCCACGTTGATGGCGCTCGTGAACGCGAGCTCGATCGCCTCTTCGCCGTCGTTGCGCAGCCGGTAGCGGACTCCCGCGGCGAGGCCTTCGTCCGCGATCCGTATGTCCTTGCGGACGCCGAGCCCCGGCACCGAGGCGAGCGCTTTCGCCGGAGGCTCGAGGATGAGGCTCACGGTGCGCGCCTCACGCTGCGGCGTGAGGGCGTAGTGGAACGCCGAAAGGTCGACGGGCGGGTTCCGCCCGACGCGGAAGCTGTCCTGGAAGAAGGCGCGTCGCGCGACGTCGTACTCGAGGAGCTTGCTGAGCCCGCGCTCCTTCGCGCGGACGGCCTCGTGGATCGACTTCGTCTCCTTCTCGGCGGCCTTGCCCACGAGGACCTTGCCGGCCTTCTCGGCGCGCCGGAGCATCTCGTGCTCGGCCTCGGGACGGCGCGCAAGCGTGTCGATGAGGTTGGTGGCCGACGCATAGAGATCCCACTCGATGATCGCCCCGCCCTGCACGTGGACGAAGGCCGCGCCCGCGTTGCCGCGGAAGATGTATTCGTCATAGCCGTCCACGTCGTAGTCGCGCTGCTCGCCCGCCGCGATGCGGCGCTCGGAGAGGATGCGCTCCGCCTTCAGGAGCGACGCGTACGCGTCGGCGCGCAGATGCGGGAAGTAGATCCCGCCGAAGACGCCGTGCCAGTAGACGTCGTTCCCCTGGCCGCGCCAGAGGTTCTGCTGCGCCTGGCGCACCTCGGATGACGAGTCGAGGATGCTGCGCCGCGCGAGCTCCTCGCTGACGATGAGCATGCGCTTGTGCAGCGCGTTCGCCTCGGGGTACTTGGCGAGGAAGTTCCGCCACAGAGGCGCGGCAACGAGCGGGGCCAGCTCGTCCCCGAGCTTGTTGCGGGCCGAGAGGTAGCGCCGCGCGGCGTTCGACTCGAGCGCCCACTCCGCCATCTCGGGATACGAGCCGCCGGGGATGTAGACGCGACGCGCGGGCTTCTGGAAGATCCAGGCGTCCTCGAGCGTGGTCGTCTGGAGGTAGTCGGCCTGGGCGATCGCGGTGAAGAGCTGCTCGAGCCAGCCGTCCTTGTGCACGCGCTGGAACGTGCCGGGCCAGCCGCCGAACTTCTCGCCGTCGTCTGCGTACACGACGAGCCGCGCGCCCTCGTCGTGCCGCGCGCGCAGCTCCTTCATCGTCTGGCCGACGTCACGGAACGGGATGAGGTAGCGGAGCTTCATCGAGCCCGGGAACACGACGACCGGAAGGCCCTGGTCCTCGGTGACGAACGACTCGCCGAGCTCCTGCGGCCGAAGTCCCGCCTGGAGGAAGTGCTCGTCGTCGAGCACCGTGTACGCGACGCCCGCCTCCGCAAGGAGCGACGGAAGGTGCGGCTCCCACACGCGCTCGGTGAGCCATGCGCCGAGAGGACGCTGGCCAAAGATCGCGTGCACGCGGTCGGAGAGCGCGCGGATCTGGCCCACGCCGTCGCGGCGCGGAACGCCGACGAGCACGGGCTCGTAGTAGCCACCCGACAGGAGCTCGATCTGGCCGCGGCGCACGAGGTCGGCGAGGTCGCCGATGACGTCGGGGCGGTTCGCTTCGAGCCAGTCGAGGAGGGGGCCGGAGAAGTGAAGGCTCGCCTTCACCTCCGGATGGCGGTAGAGCGTGGCCACGAGCGGCGCGTAAGCGCGCTCGGTCACCTCTTGGAAGACTGACGGGAAGTTCCCGGCCGGCTGGTGCTGGTGGAATACCAGCGCCAATCGCGTGCGATCGGCCACTAAGGAAGCATTTTACCAAATTTGGTCCCACCGTACGGTCTGCGTACGATTTGCAGGCCTGCTTGTCGACGAACTCGACAAGCCGTCGTCAGACCTTCAGGCTTCTTGAAGATGCTCGGCCGACTCCTTCTCTATGGCGCCCTCGCGCTCGCCCTCGCCATTGTGACGATCAGCGCCTGTGCGCCTGAGCCGGTGGCGCTTCCTGCCGCCTCGCCAAGTCCGACCGCCGCGCCGTCCGTTTCCCGGACGCTCACCGTCGTGCCCGCCACGCTCGCTCCCAGCGCCGGGCCGTCGGCAACGAAGGTGCCGACCGTGGCCCCGTCGCCCGGCTCCACGCCCGCCGCGGCCTGCCCCCGGGTGAGCGCCGGGTCGGCCGCGAGCCAGGCGCAGCTCACCGCGATCCGCATCGCCCACCAGCCCGGGTTCGACCGCCTGGTCTTCGAGTTCGGCGCGAGCGCGGCGCCGGGGCCCCCAGGCATGCCGGCGTACACGATCGAGGCGACGAGCTCGCTCTCCGGGGCGAGCGGCCAGCCCGTGCGTCTCGACGGGAGCGCGCTCTTCGGCGCGCGCTTCACGAACGCCTCGACGCGCAACGTCGACGGGTCGACGAGCTACCCCGGCAGCACCGACATGCGCCCTGGTACGCCGCTCATCCGCGAGCTGCGTCTCGTCGAGGATTTCGAACGCGTCCTCGTCTGGGGCATCGGTCTCGACCATCTCGTGTGCCCCAAGGTGAGCGAGCTGGCGAGCCCGTATCGCGTCGTCCTCGATTTCGCCAGCGCACCCTAGTCATCGGTGGCTCTGCCCCCGGCCCCGTGGGTGACATGAAGCCACGCTCCGCCGGCCCAGAGTGAGATAATTCAGGCTCCGCACGAAGAACCGAGGAGAGACCTCAGCACGTGGCTGAAGCACAGAAGCTCGCCGTCCGCAAGCGTTCCGTCCTCGGCAAGAAGGTGAACGGCCTTCGCCGGAGCGGCGTGCTGCCGGGCGTCGTCTTCGGCGGTCACGCCGACTCGCTGCCGGTCGAGACCGACGCCCACGGCTTCGAGCTCTCGTACCGCCGCTGGGGGAACACGACGCTGCTGGCGCTCACCGGCCTCGACGGCGCTGAGATCCCGGCCCTCATCCATGACGTCTCCCGCGATCCGGTGAGCGGCCGCATGCTCCACGTCGACTTCGCGCGAGTGAGCCTCACCGAGAAGACCCACGCCGACGTGCCGCTCCACTTCAGCAAGGAGTCACCCGCGGTGCGCACGCTCGGCGCGGTCCTGCTGCACGCCGTCTCCGAGGTCCGGGTGGAGGCCTTCCCGCAGGACATGCCGCACGCGATCGAGGTCGACCTCTCGGGGCTCGAAGAGATCGACGACGCCATCTTCGTCCGCGACCTCGTCGTCGACGCGACGACCGTCCGGATCATGAATGACCCGGAAGAGCTCGTCGTGAAGGCTGTCCCGGTGAAGGTCGAGGAAGAGGTGAAGCCGGCCGCTCCCGCCGAAGGCGTCGCACCCGTCGAGGGCGAGGCCGCCGCGGAGGGCGAGGAAGGCGCGCCGGCGGCCGCGGGCGCCGAGGGCGCCAAGCCCGGTGCCGCCGCGCCTGCCGCGAAGGGCGCATCGCCTGCCGCCGGCGCGAAGGGCGCACCTGCCGCGGGGGCGGCGAAGGGCGCGCCGGCCGCGGGGGCGGCGAAGCCTGGTGCGAAGCCTGCCGAAGGGGCCGCGAAGAAGCCCTAGCGAGCTCGGGGGCTATGCCCCCCGAGAACTCCCGGCGACCTGCGGGACTGCCGACTCGAAGTCCAGCAGGCTCGCGTCGGGGAACGGGTTGTCCGCGCGCTCCATACTGCGCAGCTCCACGTCATCGGTCTCTTCGCCGCCCCGAGCGATCGCGATCGCCCGTCGCAGGCGCTGCGCATGCACGCGAAAGCGCTCGATCGCGTAGTCGGCGGCCTGACCCGTGGTAACGAGAAAGGGCCAGTCGCTCGACTGCGCGAGCAGGAGCTCGCGCGCGGCCTGATGCGCCGCGCGCTCGCGGAGCGCGTTGTCGCGCGGAGGCGACGCGCGGAGGTCCTCGATCTCCCGCGCCAACCGT
>Ga0209237_1000939_pt1 | contig 17007 bp, 14 predicted proteins | sample GraSoi013_1_40cm_2_FD_185820 | JGI IMG/M metagenome (GOLD analysis project Ga0209237, IMG submission 185820) | Grasslands soil microbial communities from the Angelo Coastal Reserve, California, USA - Sample 10_02_2013_1_40cm (SPAdes) (version 2) | ecosystem: Environmental > Terrestrial > Soil >... | reverse complement strand
ATGGGCCGTCCTCTCGCCTCACGTTCGCGGTGCGTGGGTCGGTCGTGGCCGACAGCGGATCCCCCCCTACCGGAGCGCTCGTCGTTACGCTCGCCCAGTCGGTGCTCGCCGGCGCGGCGATCGACAGCGGTGCGGCCCGGGTCCGACTCGCCGACCGGCAGGTGTTCGTCGACTCGCTCCGGGTGATCCAGCCCGGCCTGCTCACCACCGCCTCGGGTGGGCTCGGCTGGCGGCGGGCCGATCAGGGGGAGGGGGGGGCGGGAGACGACCTGGTCGTCGACTTCGATGTCGACAGCCTCAATGTGATCGACTCGTTGGTCGGTTGGTTGGCGGGGGCGCGTCTTCGGCACGGGCCGCTGCGGGGTTCGGCGCGCGTGCACCTGGCTCTTTCCGGTGCGCTGGATTCGGTGGCTGTGGATGCTCAGGGAACGGTGGAGCGGCTGCAGTCGGGGGCGGTGCGCATCCCGTTGGGGCGGGCGCACGCGCGGTACGAGCCGGGGCCGGTGCCGGCTTTCGCCCTCGACGCCTCATTCGATTCGGTCGCCTACGGGGGAGCAGGCTTCGGCGCGGCGTCCGCGGTGCTCCGCGGCACCCGCGATTCGCTCACCTGGTTCGCCCGCTCGCGCCTCGGCGATCTCGGGGCGTTTCTCGCCGGCGGGCGCCTCGCCCGCAGGCCTGTCCCCGGTCATGGCCCGGAGGTGGCGGTCGGGATCGACTCGCTGGCCCTGCTGCTTCCGGGCGGCGTCTGGTCCCTGCAGGCGCCGGCCCTTGTGCGCGCGAGCGACAGCGCGGTCGCTGTCACGTCTGTGACGATGCGGAGCGCGAGCGGCCGGCTGGACCTGCGCGGCACGCTGCCGGCCGCCGGACCCGCGAGCGCCAGCCTGCAGGTCGAGGGCTTCCCGGTCGCGGGCGCGTACGCGCTGCTGCAGCAAGACACCCTGGGCGTGAGTGGGACGCTCACTGCCACGGTCGCGCTCGCCGGGACGCGCGCGGCGCCTGTCTACACGGGCTCGTTCGCCCTCAACGAGGCTCAGTTCGGCGACTTCCACGCGCCCTACCTCGACGGCACCGTCGAGTACCGCGACCGCCGGCTCGCGACCACGATGCACCTGTGGCGCAGTGGCCAGCAGATCCTCAACATCACCGGGCACCTGCCGCTCGATCTGGCGCTCACGACCGTGGAACGGCGCCAGCTGCCCGACACGATCTCCGTACACGCCGTGGCGAACCAGGTGGACCTGTCGGTGTTGGAGGCGGCGACCCCGCTGCTGCGCCAGGTTGGGGGCAGCTTTACGGCCGACCTCGGGATCCGAGGCACCTGGGACGCGCCGCGGCTCGAGGGCACGCTGCAGATCGACTCGGCCTCCGCGACTATCCCCGCGCTGAACGTGCGCTACGAGCAGATCCAGGGGCGGCTGGCGCTCACGGGCGATACGATCCGGGTCGGGGAGCTTTCGGTCCGAGGCGGCAGAGGGCGGGCCGACGTGCGCGGCTTCGTGCGCCTCGAGCGGCTGACCCATCCGATCCTCGCGCTCGACATCACCGCCGACCAGTTCAAGGCGCTGGAGATCCGGGGGTACCTGAGCCTCACGGCGAGCGGCGAGCTCGCCCTGCGGGGCCCGGTGTTCGGGGCCACGCTCAGCGGGCGCGGGACCGTCACGTCCGGCGTGCTGTATTTCGCCGACCTCGTGAACAAGCGGGTGGTGAACCTCGATCAGCCCGACCCCTGGATCGCCTCGCTGATCGACACGTCACTCGCCGCGCTGATCCAGCGCCAGCGGCTCGGGCCCGCGTTCGAGAGCGTGTTCCTCGACCGGCTGCGCATCGACGGCCTGCAGCTCGTGATGGGCAGCGACGTGTGGCTGCGCTCGTCCGAGGCCAATATCCAGCTGACCGGGACCGTGACGGTCAATAAGGAGGAGCGCACCTACGGCTTGACCGGCACGCTGCAGGCGCCCCGCGGCACCTACCGCCTGGTGATCGGGCCCGTGACGCGCGAGTTCGTCGTGACGCAAGGGACGGTGCGCTACTTCGGCACGCCGGACCTGGACGCAGGGCTCGACATCGAGGCGAAGCATGTCGTGCACCCGGTGACGCCCGGCAAGCCGGCGCCCGACCTCACCGTGGTGGCGAGGATCGGCGGCACGCTGCTCGTGCCCAAGCTTTCGCTCTCCGTGGAGCGTCAGGACCTGTCGCAGACCGAGATCATCTCGTACCTGCTCTTCGGGCAGTCCAGCTTCGAGCTCGGCGGCGGTCAGCCGGGCGGCGTGGGGAGCCGGGGCCTCGTGCTGAACAACGCAGTGGCTATGCTGTCCAGCGCCATCTCGGGCGAGTTGGAGCGCAAGTTCGTCTCGGATCTCGGTGTCCCCCTCGACTACTTCGAAGTCCGCCCCTACGATCCCGCCGACCCGTTCTCCGGCGCGCGGCTCACCGCCGGGTGGCAGATCGGGCGCAAGACGTTCCTCGTGCTGAACGGCGGGTTCTGCCAGGGCCAGAGCGGCCAGGGTGTGGACGTCGCCAACACGCTGGGCGCCAGCCTGCAGTTCCGGATCAGTCCGGAGTGGCGCACCGAAGCGAGCTTCGAACCGGTGCGGACGTGCGGCACGACCGCGGTGCCAGGGTCCTCGCTCCGTCAGATGGGCCTGGATCTCTTCTGGGAGAAGCGGTACTGACCGTGATCCGCGCCTTGCTCATCACCAATCCCGCTGCGGCGCGCACCGACGCGCGTGCCGTCACCGCGATCCGCGAGACGCTGCGCGGCGGCGGGTGGGACGTGGAGGTCCTCGCCACCGCAGCGCCGGGCGACGCTCGGCGCTTCGCCGCGACAGCGCGCGCGGAAGCGTTCGACGTCGTGGTCTGCTACGGCGGCGACGGGACCGCGATGCAAGTCGCGGCCGGCCTCGTCGGCGGCGACATCCCGCTCGGCCTCGTCGCCGGGGGCACCGGCAACCTGCTCGTCGGCAACCTGCGGCTGCCGCGGCGGCCGGCGGCCGCGGCGCGCGTCATCCTCAGCGGCACGCCGATGCGGCTCGATCTGGGCCGGATGGAGCGCGCCGACGGCCTGCATTACTTCGCCGTGTGTTGCGGCGCCGGCTTCGACGCCGCGCTGATGGCGCGTACCCGCGGCGAGGACAAGCGGCGCTGGCGCATGGGCGCATACTTCGCGCAGGCCATCGCCGCGCTGCCGCAGGTGCGCAGCGTCGCCCACCGGGTCACCGTAGACGGCACACCCCACGAGCTGCCGGCGGCGATGGTCCTCGTGGCCAACTGCGGCGAGCTGCTGCCGCCGTTCCTGCGCCTGCGCGAGGGAATCCGCCCTGACGACGGCTGGCTGGACATCGTCGCCGTGCGGAGCGACGGAGTGATCGAGAGCGTGGCGGCGTTCTTCGACCTGCTGCGCCGCGCGGCCAATGGCACCGGGCGGGTGTGGTTTGCCCGCGGGCGCGCGGTGCGCGTGGAGGTGGTTGGCGGGGCCGCCCAGCCGGTGCAGCTGGATGGCGAGGTGAGAGGTGGGACGCCGTTCGAGGCGAGCCTCGCCCCGCACGCCCTCGCCGTGCTGGTCGATCCGGCCGCAGTGCCGGGAGGGGTCCGGAACAATGCCTGACAGCGTGCTGCTGATCGACGACGACGAGAGCGTGCTGCGGGCGATCGGCGCCTACCTCGAGAAGATCGGCGCTGAGGTGCACCGGGAGGCGAGCGGCCAGGCGGGGATCGAGACCTTCGAGCGGGTGCGCCCCGACGTGGTAATCCTCGACCTGCACCTGCCGGACGCCGGGGGACTCGATGTGCTGGAGCGCCTCAAGGCGCTGGGCGCGTCGGTCATCCTGCTCACGGGCCACGGTGACATCGACACGGCCGTGCGGGCGATGCAGCTCGGTGCCGAGCACTTCCTCACGAAGCCGGTGGACATGACCCACCTCGTCGCCGCCGCGGCGCGAGTGTCCGAGAAGGTACGGCTGCGCCGGCAAAACGTGCTGCTGCGCAGCCACGAACACCTCGACGAGGGCCTCGACACGTTGGGGGTCTCGCCGGCGATGCAGGAGCTGGCGCGGCAAATGCAGCTGCTGGCGGCGAGCGACCGGACCACGGTGCTGCTGACGGGGGAGAGCGGCACGGGGAAAGGCTGGGCCGCGCGCATGGTGCACCACCTCAGCCCGCGCGCCCCGGGGCCCTTCGTCGAGGTCAACTGCGCCGGACTCTCGGCAACCTTCCTCGAGTCGGAGCTGTTCGGTCACGAGCGGGGCGCCTTCACCGATGCCAAGGAGCGCCGCCAGGGCCTGTTCGAGCTGGCCGACGGCGGCACGATCTTCCTCGATGAGATCGGCGACCTCGCGCCGGAGCTGCAGCCCAAGCTGCTCAAGGTGCTCGAAACCAAGACGTTCCGGCGCCTGGGCGGATCACGGGAGCTGAAAGTGGACGTGCGGCTCGTGACCGCCACTAGCCGCGACCTCGTGGGAGACGTGAAGGCGGGGAAATTCCGGGAGGACTTGTTCTACCGGCTGAGCGTCATGCCGCTGCACCTGCCGCCGGTGCGGGAGCGCTCGCGCGAGGACCGGCTGGCGCTGCTAACGCGCATCCTGGGCGAGCTGCACGCCCAGCTCCCCGGTTGCCCGGCCGAGTGCTCCATCGAGGCGTTCGACCGGCTCCTGTCGGCACCGTGGCCGGGCAACGTTCGCGAGATGCACAACGTGATCGAGCGGGCGATGATTCTGGCACGGGGCCAGCCGCACATCGGCGTGGAGCACCTGCCGGCGGACTTCCGCAAGGGGGGGGGGGCCGGCCGCCACCAGCCGCTCACCCTGGAGGAGGTGGAGCGGGTCCAGATCGAGCGGGCGCTGCGCCACCATGGCGGCAACCGCACCCGTGCCGCCCAGGAGCTCGGGATTTCGCGGGCGACGCTGATCAATAAGATTAAGACCTACGCCCTAGACCTCTGAGGCACGCTATGGACAAGCCGGTCCTGAAGGAGCACGACGCGATGGTCTGCCGCTACTGCGGGAACGAAGAGCGCGCGTCGGAAGGCTACCCCTGCGCGGACTGCGGAACGTTCATCTGCTTGATTTGCAGCTTCCGGGGCATCACGCGCTGCAAGGCCTGTGAGGAGAAGGCGAAAACTCCGAAAGCCTAAGGCTGCTGCGACCGTACCTCCCGCTTCAGCTCTTCCGGCGTCATCCCCAGTTCCTTGGCCAGTCGCTCGAAGGCGGCCTCCGCGCCGCTCCACTCGCGCGCCGCGGCGAGCGCGTCGAGGGCGACCGCCGCGATCGCCGCGGTGCGCTCCTCCAGCTCGCGCGTGCGCACGGCGACCTCGCGGGCCAGCCACTGCTCGAGCCCGCGGCGGTCCACCTCGAGCTGGCGGCGGCGCAAGGAGCTCTGCAGCGACACCTCCAGCTCCTCCAGGTCCACCGGCTTGATGAGGTAATCGAAGGCGCCGAGCTTGAGGCACTCGATAGCGGTGCGGGGCTCGTCAATCGCGGTGAGCATCAGAATGGCGAGGTCGGCATCCTGCGCCAGCGCTTTGGGGACCAGCTCGATGCCGGTCATATTCGGCATCCGGATGTCGCATAGCATCGCCTGGGGGCCCCCCTGGGCGACCTGGGCCAGCGCCTCGGCGGCGTCCCCGGCCGTGATTACACGGTAGCCCAGGCGCGTGAGGAAGCGCTCGAGCGCCTGGCGGATGCCTTCCTCGTCGTCCACGACGAGGATCGTGGTGGGCTCGGAAGGAAGGAGCGCGTCGCTGGACGACATGGCGCGGTTAACCTACGCGGACTCCACAAGCCGAGCAAGCAACAGTAGGTTTCGCGGGTCGATGCCCGACCGCCCTCCGTCCAACCTCGCCGCCGTCCCCGGCATCACCGTGGGACACTGGACCGATCCTGCCGGCGCCACCGGCTGCACCGTCGTGCTCGCCCCCGAGGGCGGGATGCGCGCGGCGGCGGTCGCCCGCGGGCGCGCCACCGGGACGCGCGAGATCGACGCGCTCGATCCCCGCCACCTCGTCGACGCGATCCACGCCATCCTCCTCACCGGTGGCTCGGCGTACGGGCTTGGCGCCGCTGACGGCGTGATGCGCTGGCTACGCGCCCGCGGCCGCGGGCTGCCCGTCGGCCCTGCTGGCGTCGTCCCCATCGTCCCGACCGCCGTGATCTTCGATCTCGGCAATACGGGCCAACCGGTGAAGTGGCCCACGCCGGACGATGCGGAGCGGGCGTGCGAGACGGCGGGCACCGCGTTCGCCGAAGGCTCGGTCGGCGCGGGGACGGGCGCGACGGTCGGCAAGGCGGCTGGGCTCACGGGCATGATGAAAGGCGGGCTTGGCAGCTGGGCCGTGCGGTCGGGGGACGTGGTCGTCGGCGCCCTGGTGGTGGTGAACGCCGTGGGCGACGTGCGGGATGCGCGCGGCGCCATCCTCGCTGGGGCGCGCGACGCACGGGGACAATTCCTCGACGCGCAGCGCTACCTCGCGCAGGGCGGCGCACCGTTCGCCGGGAGAGGGGCCGAGCAAGGGGATGGCGAAGCGAGCCGGCTGCGCCGCAACACGACGCTCGCGATCGTCGCCACGAACGCAGCGGTCGACCGCGTCCAGCTGCAGGCGCTGGCGCAGGCGGCGAACGACGCCCTCGCCCGCCGGATCACGCCGTTCGGCACGTTGTTCGACGGCGACCTGACCTTCGCGGTGAGCCCGGGGAGCGTACCGGTCGTTTCGCCGTTGCAGGTCGAAGCCCTCGCCGCCGAGGCGGTGCCCGAGGCGTTGGAGCGCGCGGTGCGCCTGGCGAAAGGGACGCCGGCAGTGCCCGGACTCGCCGACGGGAAGCTGTGATCGACAAGCTCGAGCGCGCGATCGACGACGTGGGGCGCCGCTGGGTGCCCGACCGCCGCCTCGGCGTGTTCGAGGTAGTGGTGGAGGGCGAGCCGCGACGACTCGGTGGACGGACGACGAGCCTGGAGGCGCTCGAAGCGCTGCGCCGCCTGGCGGCGGACACCGGCATCGCCGTGGAGCTGGTGCGACTCCCCGATGCCTCGGTCGGCGGCGAGGCCGCTGCGGTGCTCACCGCGGCGATCGCCCCCCTCCTCGGGGAGCCGAAGCCCAGCGCCGCGCGTGTCAGCGAAGCGCTCCACGGCGAGGCGCTGGCGGTGCTGGAACGGCGAGACCAGTGGCTGCGCGTGCGGCTGGGGGACGGCTACCACGGCTGGCTGCACGAGGGCTATGTCGCGACGGGCTCCGAAGACTGGGTGGCCGATTGGACGGCCCGGGCCGCGGCCCGCTCGTTGGGCGTCGAGCTGCAGGTGCCGGACGGGGGCGGCCGGCGCCGCCTGCCGATCGGAGCGCGGGTGGCGCCCCGTCGCGACGGGACGGTCGAGCTGGCGGATGGCCGCCTCGCCACGGTCGTCGCGGGGAGCGTGCGCCGGGAGGCGGAAGTCCGGGCGGAAGCCCGCATGCTCGCCATCCCGGAGCTGGCGCTGCGCTGGTTCGACGGCGCGCCGTATCTGTGGGGCGGACGCACCGAGTGGGGCATCGACTGCTCCGGGCTTGCGCAGAGCGTGTATGCGACGCGGGGCATTCCGCTCCGCCGGGACAGCGACCAGCAGGTGAGCCAGGGGCGCGAGATCCCGCTCGACCCGCGCGGGGCCGGGTATGAGGCGGGCGACTTGCTCTACTTCGCTGAGAACGGGCGGGTGTCGCACGTGGCGCTCTGGGCCGGAGCAGGGCGGATCGTCCACTCGGCCCTCTCGCGCGGCGGTGTGGCACGGGACGACCTGTTCGGCGACACGCCGCTGGCGCGGCGGCTGCGGGAGGGTCTCGTGGCCGTGCGCCGGCCGGAGCACCGAGGCTGACCGGCGCCGGTCCGACGTTAAGTTACCTGCATGAAGCTCGTCCTCTTCGACATCGACGGCACGATTCTCTGGACCGACGGCGCGGGCCGGCGGGCGATCGGCCGAGCGCTGCTGGACGAGACGGGCACGACCGGGCCGATCGAGCGCTACCGCTTCGATGGCAAGACCGACCCGCAGATCGTGCGCGACTTGCTCACGCTCGCGGGGCATCCGGAGGCCACTGCCGTCGAGCGGGTCGAGGCCGTATGCCGCCGCTACCTGGAGCTGCTGGAGGGCGAGCTCGCCCGGCCGGCCCAACGCACCCGGGTCTTAGCGGGCGTCGCCGAGCTGCTCGGAGCACTCGAGCCGCACGAGGCGGCCGGGCGGGCGCTCGTCGGCCTGCTGACCGGCAACCTGCAGGGTGGCGCCGCGATGAAGCTCGTGTCCGCCGGACTCGACCCGCGGCGCTTCGTGGTGGGCGCCTACGGCTCCGACTCCCACCACCGGCCCGATCTGCCCGCGATCGCGACCCGACGCGCCGCCGAACGGACGGGACAGGAGATCCCCGGGCGCGACGTCGTCATCCTCGGCGACACGCCGGACGACGTCGCCTGCGGGGGGCCGATCGGCGCCCGCGTGGTGGCCGTCGCCACCGGCTTCTACGACGTGGCCGCGCTGCGCGCCGCAGGGGCTGCGCACGTGTTCGCGGACTTGCGCGACACCGCTGCGGTGCTCGACGCGATTCTCGAGTGAGCGGGTCTCACGACGAGCTGGAGCTCAAAGCCCGGGTGGAGGACCCTGCGGCGCTGGAGCGCCTGCTGGTCGGCGCCGGGGCCCGGCTCGCCTTCCGCGGAGCGATGATCGACCGACGCTACGACCGTGGCGGGGCGCTCGCCGGACGCGACGAGGTTCTGCGGTTGCGGATCTACCGGCCCGCCGCCGAGGGGGTGGAGGGAGGCCCAGCCTCGAGCGTGCTGAGCTGGAAAGGTCCAGTGAGCGTGCGCAACGGGTACAAGCATCGCGAGGAGCGGGAAGCGCGCGTCGCCGAGCCCGACGAGGCACTCGCCATCCTGGAGCGGCTGGGGTACGAGGTCGTGATGCGGATCGACCGGACCATCGCCGAGTATCGGCTCGGCGGCGCTACGGTGCGGATCGAGCGGTACCCCGCCATGGACGTGCTGGTGGAGGTCGAAGGGACGCCGGATGCCATCGAGCGCGCCGTGGTCGCCACCGGACTCGCGCGCGACCGCTTTCTGCCCGAGACGCTGCCGTACTTCGTCGCCGAGTATGAGGCGCGCACCGGGCGCCGCGCGCGCATCGCCGCCGACGCCTCCACGCCGTGAGCGCTCCGCTCAAGATCCCGATGCCGCTCCGCGTGCCGGAGCTGGGGCCGGCGCTCGGCCGGGTGATCGTGCCGCGACGACTCATCGAGCCGTGGATTCCGCTGGACGACATCCGCGAGCGGCTCGCCACGCGCGTGCTCGAGCTGGGTGGCGAGGCCCGCGCCGCGACGCTGCGCGAGCAGCGCGAGGCGGTGCTCGAGGCCGTGAGCCGGCGCGCCTGGGCCGGGGCGTGGGAGCCGGCGGTGCGGGCGGTCGCCGAGCGGCTCGCGGCGGCGATCGACGCGGAGCTTGAGGGCGCCGCGCGCCGCGTCCGGATGCCGCGGCGGCGCCGCCGGCGGCGCCTGCTCACGGGGGCGGAGAAGCGCGCGATCGCCGCCCGGCTGGCGGCCGGCGGCGGTCCGTTCGTGGACGCGCTCGACGCGCTGGAGGCTGCGGCCACCCGGGTGCACGAGGCGAGCGTGCTCGAGAAGGACGCCCACGCCGACTGGCAGGAGGCGCTGCGCGCCGCCGCACGACGGCTGGAGGCCGCCTGGCTCGCGCTCGAGGACGAGGTAGCGGAGGAGCGCGCGCGCTGGGCGCCGGAGATCGCCGCCGTCGCGGCCTGGCGACCCGCCCTGTGGCCCGTCTTCGCCCTGTGGGTGCCGCTCACCGCGCTGCTGCTCTGGCTCGGCTTGGTGCTCGGCGGCTACCTTAGCGCTCCCCCATGGCTCGCCGGACGCCTGGGCTTCTAGCGCTCCTTCTGCTTGCGGCGGGCTCGGCGGTCGCCGCGCAGGAGCTGCGTCTGGCACAGGTACCCGTGAGCGGGCGCGCCGGTCTCGACTCCCTGGCTCGCCTCGGCTTCGAGGTGGCCGACCTCCGCACCGTCGCAGGACAGCTCACCGCCGTGATCGTGGTTTCGACCCAGACCGAGCGTCTCCTCGCCGCTCGTGGCTATCCGGTCGCGGCTGTGGAAGCCGCGCCGGCCGCACCCGCTGCCGACACCTTCAAGGTCTTTCGCTCCTTCGACAAGCCGGGCACCGGCATCCGCGCCACCCTCGCGGCCTGGGCCGCGGCCGACACACTGATCCACGTGGATTCCGTCGGCGCCTCGATCGAAGGCCGCCCCATCCTCGCGGTGAAGATCGGCGACCCCGGGGACTCTCCCGCGCGTCCCAACGTGCTGTTCATGGGGACGCACCACGCGCGCGAATGGGTTTCGACCGAGATGGCCATGCGGCTGATTCGCTGGCTCGCAGACTCACTCCCGCGGCCGCTGCTGGCGAGCCGCGACATCTGGGTGATCCCCGTCGAGAACCCCGACGGGTACCAGTACACCTTCACGGCCAGCCGGTTATGGCGGAAGAACCGACGCCCGAATGGCGACGGGACGTTCGGGGTGGACCCCAACCGCAACTACCCCGCCTTCTGGGGGGTCGACAACGACGGCTCGAGCCCCGTGCCGGGTACCGAGATCTACCGCGGCCCGGCCCCGGGGTCCGAGCCCGAGACGCAGGCGGTCATCGCCTTCCACGCCGCGCACCCCCCCGTGCTGGCGATCTCCTACCACAGCTACACCGGCCTCGTGCTCTACCCGTACGGCTTCCGCTACGGGGAGCTCGCGCCCGACCAGACGGTGTTCCAGGCGCTCGCCGGCACCGATCTGCGGCCGGCGGTGCGCGACAGCCTGCCGGCGTCGACGCTGTCGGCGTATCACCCGGGCGACGGCTGGACGCTGTATACGACGAACGGCGAGTACACCGACTGGGCCTACCGGGCGTTCGGGACTATCGCGTTCACCACGGAGCTGACGAGCGGGTGCTGCACGCCGGACTCGGGGCTGTACTACGGGTTCGTCTTCCCGGACGACAGCGCGCTGGTGGACCGCGTATTCCGGGACAACCTCCCGCTCGCGCTGGCGGTGATCGCCGCCGCGGGGGATCCGGCGACCGCGCAGGGTCCCTCGGGGCTGCGGCCCGCGGGGGCGCGGATCGAATCGGTGTGGCCTGAGGTGCGCATCAGCCTCGCGGCCGCGGCTCCCGCGCCCTTCTCCCTCAGCGTTCGCACGGCGTCAGGCCAGATGGTGACTCGCAATGCCCGGGCCGATTCGTTGTGGCGCGGGCGGCTGCGGAACTCCTGGCGCAGCGACCTCAGCACGGACGCGGCGCGAGCCCTCCGCGTGGACGGCGCGGGACTCGCGGCCGAGCTGGTCACGATCGCGGGCGCCGAAGACGGAGAACCGGCCTGGACGGGGACTGGGGTCGGGGGGTGGACGCGCACGAGCGACGCGTTGGTGGGCCGCTACGCCTGGTACGAGGCGGGCAACGACACGCTGACCTCGCCGGTCGTGGACCTCCGCGGTCGCACGCGCGTCTGGCTGCAGCTCTGGACCAAGTACGCGGGCTCCGGCTTCGCCCTGCAGCAGCGGGGCCAGGTGCAGTTCTCGCCCGACAGCGGGCGGACCTGGAGCGACGTCGCCGCGCTGGCGGGGAGCTCCCCGGCGTGGTATCCCGTGCGGGTGGACCTGCCCGCGGCGGCGGGCGCGGCGGGTGCGCGAGTGCGGTTCGTCGACCACGGGTTGCCCTGGTGGCTCGACGCCGTCGGCGTCGCCACGGACTCGACGGCGGCGTTCCAGTTGATCGCCGCTGCGGGGGGCGCCGACGTCTCCGAGAATCCAGTGAAGGGCGACCAGGTGGTGATCTCCTGGGCGGCGGGGGCGGCGCCCGCGCGGGTCGGGATCTACACCTTCACCGGCGAGCGGCTGATCGCGACGACCGTGGCCCCGCCCAACAACGAGTACGTGTGGGACTTGACGGCGGGAGGACGACGGATGCCGAACGGCGCCTACCTGGTCGTGGTCCAAGTGGACGGCCGCGTGTTCCGTCGCCGGCTGTTCTTGACGAGGACGGGCGCGTGAGCGCGGTGGGCGTGGGAGTGGATCTGGTCGAGGTCGAGCGGGTCCGCCGGATGATCACGGAGAAGGGCGGGCATGTCTTCGACCGGCTGCTCACCGCGCCGGAGGCGGCCTACTGTCGCAGTCGCCCCGATCCCGCCGAGCACGTTGCCGTGCGGCTCGCGGCGAAGGAGGCCGTCTACAAGGCGCTCCAGGGGAGCGACGAGGCGCGGGGCATCGGGTGGCGAGAGATCGAGGTCGTCCGCGCGGCGGACGGGCGGCCCGACGTTGTCCTCACGGGGCTCGCGGCGCGGCGGGCGAAGGCAATGGGTGTGCGGCGCGTCCTGCTGTCGCTGTCGCACACGCATCAGGCGGCGGTGGCAGTCGCCGTTCTGGCAAGAGAGTGAGGAGTGGGGCCTCGGCTTGAATTCCCGAGTGATTCACTCTAGAATTCGAGGCCTCTTTCTGAGAATCATTCTCATCTATCATAAACTGTTTCTAGGCTTACTGTTCGCCGCCTGCCTCGTGCCCAGCCTCGCGGGGCAGGCGGACGACTCTCTGAGTGCGTCGCGCCGCGTGGTTGCCGCGGCCGCACTCGCCGCCAAGGAGTACGCCGCCGGTGTGCCGGCCGCCGGGGGCCGCATCAATCGTCCCGAAGAGGTCGACGAAGCAAAGCAGTTCATTGACCAGGCCCGCTTTGACGTCCCGCTCTTGCCCGCGGCGGTGCGCGCTTTCGGCGACAGCGCCCTGGCGGCCTTCCGCGCGCTGCTCGAGCGCACCGCCCCGCCGGCAGCGGCGCAGCACCTCGCCGACCTCGTGGCGCAGCGCATCGCCACTGCGGTGGGGGGGAGGGGAGCGATTATCCCAATCCCGGCGCAGCCGCCATCCCTGGCGCGCGGGGCGCAGGTCTTCCACGAGCAGTGCGCCGCCTGTCACGGCGACACCGGCCGCGGCGACGGCCCCAAAGCCAGGCGACTCAAGGGCCCGCCACCCGCCGATCTCACCGATCCCGCCGCACTGGGTGCCGTCACCCCCATTGACATTTACCGCAAGATCATGCTGGGCGTCGCCGGCACAGCGATGCCGTCGTTCGAGGAGACGGTCCCCGACTCGGATCGCTGGGCGGTCACGGCTTACGTCGCGACGTTGCCGTACGGGGGCTCGCGATCCGCGGCGGTGTTCGCCGCGGTGCGGCGCCAGCTCGATTCGGCGATCGCAGCACACTCCGACCGGATGGTGTTCGATGCCTACCTGACGTTCGAGCAAGTGGAGACCGAGGTGCGGGTGCGCAACCCCGGGCTCGCCGCTGAGTTGGAGGACGCGTTCGGCAGGCTGCGCGCCCGGGTCGCGGCGCAGGGGGGGAGGAGCGGGGCGCCCGATGCCGCGCTCGCTCTGGCGCGCGGGCGGGTGCTGTCGGGCTTGGAGCGGGCGGAGCGGCTCATCGCCGATCGCAGCTCCGGAGTGAGCTTGCTGGGCCAGTCGTTCCTGCTGCTGCTGCGCGAGGGATTCGAGGCGATTCTCATCGTGGGAGCGCTGATGGCCTTCCTCGGCAAGGCGGGGGCGGCCCAGCGGCGGCGCGAGGTCGCCTGGGGGGCGTGGGTCGCCGTGGGCGCGAGCGTCCTCACGGCCGCGGCGATCGAGCTGCTGTTCCATGCCACCCCGGGACAGCGCAGCGCGCTCGAGGGCGGGACGATGCTGGTCGCAGCCGGAGTGCTGTTCTTCGTCAGCTACTGGCTGCTTTCAAAGATCGAAGCCGACAAGTGGCACGCGTTCCTCACCGGCAAGATGAAAGACGCGCTCTCCGCAGGGTCCGGCCTCGCGCTCGCCTCCGTCGCGTTTCTGGCGGTCTACCGCGAGGGCTTCGAGACCATCCTGTTCTTCAAGGCGTTGCTTTCGTCGGGGGGGTCGACCGATAGCGGCGCCGTGCTCGGTGGCATCGCGCTCGGCGCCGCCGCTCTGGTCGTGCTCTACCTCGCGATCAACCGCTGGGGAATGCGGATCCCGATGAAACCGTTCTTCGCCGTCACCGGGACCCTGCTCTATTACATGGCGTTCGTCTTCACCGGCAAGGGGATCGCTGAGCTGCAGGAAGGCGGTTACGTCGGGACGACGGTGATGGAGGGGGCCCCGCGCGTGCCGTTCCTCGGCATCTACCCGACGGTGCAGTCCCTCGCCTTCCAGGGGATCCTGTTGGCGCTGGCGATCTTCGCGCTCCTGTGGATCGTGGTCAAGCCGTCAGCCATCAGCCGTCAGCCCTCAGGTTGAGGCGCTTGCCTGATGGCTGATGGCTGAAAGGCTGAAGGCTGACGCTTCCTTGTGCCGCCAGCGTTGCGTGAGGAAGGCTCCGACCAGCACCAGCAGCACGCTCGTCAGCTGGGCCAGCGTGAATGGGCCGAGCAGCCGGTCGTCCTTGGCGCGAACGATCTCGATGAGGAAGCGCTCCGCCCCCGCCAGCATCAGGTAGAGCCCGAACCGCCAGCCGGTGCCGTGAGCGTGGCCTCGCAGCCGCCACAGCCACGCGAACGCCAGGAACATGAGGGCGGTCTCGTAGAGCTGGGTGGGGTGCACCGCCACGACCTGGAGCGGGTCGGTCCCGGGCGGAAACTTCACATGCAGACTCGTCAGGTCGGCCACCGTGGTCGGCGGGAGCCCCTGGGGGAACTTCATCGCCCAGGGCAGCGAGCTCGGGATGCCGTAGTCGTCGTTCACGAGGAAGCAGCCGACTCGTCCCAGCGCGTACCCGAGCGCGAGCGGAGCGGCGCAAAGCTCGCAGGTCAAGCGGGGAGGCACCCGCTTCAGCCACCCGGCCAGCAGCACGCCGGCGGCGCCGCCGAGGAAGCCGCCGTACCAGACGAACCCGCCGCGCCGCAGCAACGCGTCCCATTCGCCGGTGAGCAGCACGTACCACAACTTGGCGCCCACCAACCCGCCGATCACCGCCGCCATCACGATGTCAGCGGCGTATTCCTCGCGCCAGCCCCGGCCGCGTAGGTCGAGCTGGATGGCCCAACCGGCCATCAAGAAGGCGACCATCATCATGAGGCCGTAGCCGGTGACAGTGAGCGGCCCGAGGTGGAAGACGAGTGGATAGACGGTCATGGGGAATGCGGAGTGCGGAACGTGGAATGGGGAAAGGGCGCGCCGACGTCGAGCCCAGGCAGCGGCAGGTCGGCACGGGCATCGAGCGTCCAGTCGCTCTCCTCGCCCTGCGCGAGCCGCCACCAGCCGGCGCGGGCGATCATCGCGGCGTTGTCGGCGTTGAGGCGCGGGCTCGCGACGGCCACGCGGGCCGTGCCAGCGAGCCGCTGCGCCGCCAGCTCGGCCAGGGCCCTGCTACAGGCCACCCCGCCGCCCAGCACGGCGATACGGTGCCCCGTGACGCGGACCGCCCGCTCGAGCTTGGTCACGAGGACGTCGAGAACGGCGTCCTGGAAGGCCCGGGCGATGTGCGGGCGGTCGCGGTCCAGGTCGTCGCTCGCGCGCACGGCATGCAGCACGGCCGTCTTCAGCCCTGAGAACGAGAACTCGAAGCCCTCGTCGCGCATCGGGCGAGGGAAGGTGAAACGCGCCGGCTCCCCTTCCCGGGCCAAGCGCTCGATCGCGGGGCCGCCGGGATACCCGAGGCCGAGCAGCGTGGCGATCTTATCGAACGCCTCGCCGGCCGCGTCGTCGCGCGTGGCGCCGAGCAGCCGATAGCGGCCCCAGGCGGGGACGTCGAGCAGCAGCGTGTGACCGCCCGAGACCAGCAGCGCCACGACCGCCGGCGCAAAGAGGTGCCCCTCGAGGTGGTGCACCCCGATCAGCCGCCGGTCCCCCGCGTACGCCAGCGCCTTGGCGTACACAACCCCGACGAGCAGCGCGCCGACGAGCCCGGGGCCTTGGGTGACGGCCACGGCGTCCACGGCGCTCCAGGCGATCCCCGCCTCCGCGAGGGCGCGGTCCACGACGGCCGGCAGCGCGGCGAGGTGCGCCCGGCTCGCGAGCTCGGGCACGACGCCGCCAAAAACCTTGTGGATGTCCTGCGAGAGGATGATCAGGCTGGCAAGCTCCGGCGGAGGGGGGGGAGCGGAGGAGGCCCCGCCGCCGACGAGCACGGCGGCCGACGTCTCGTCGCATGACGTCTCGATGCCCAGGACGACGTCAGCCACGGCCGGTCTTCTTGCGCAGGGCGACGGAGTCGGGGACGGCGCGCGCGCTCACGCCCGCGGGGGCGACGACAGTGAGGTGTGCCCAGGCGCCGTTCACGAGCGGCCCGTCGACGTGGGCGATCACCTTGAGGTTGTCGCGCGTCAGCCCCTGGACGAGGTCGTCGGGGCCGCGCACCGTCACTGAGACGCGCGCCGGGACGATCGTAAAGCTGGTGATCCTGCCGGCACCGGTCTCGACCGGCAGGCCGGCGAACACCCGCTCGTGCACGGGGCCAAGCTCGCCCGTGACCTCGACGACCTTGGGGGCGATCCGCACGGGCCCGAGCGGTGAGGTGTCGATCGGGACCTGCTGGGTGAACTTGCCGGTGACGCTCGAGATCCGCGTGGAGACGGTGGTCACCGACTCGATCGCCGCCAGCGCGCGGTCCGAGCCGACGATGCGCGCGACCGTGGGGCTGATGGTGAGCCCACCGCGCAGCACTTGCCCCGAGTCCGGTACCACCGTGACCAGGGGCACGATGCGGACCTCTTTTCTCGCCACGGAGTCCAGCGTCAGCGTGATCTCCCGCGGAGAGATGTCGGACACCTGCAGGTCCGTGCCCTTGGGATACTCCACGTCCGTCGGCCGCAGGCTCACGCGGTAGGTCGAGCCCGAGAACGTGTCGGGAACGGCGAGGCGGATCACCCGACGCAGGGACCGGAGCTTGAGGATCTCCCCGCCTTTCCCGGTGAACATTACCGAGACGGTGGGCGGCTGCTCGAGCAGCGCCCGGCCGGGCGGCACCAGCACCGTTACCTTGAGGTCGAACGACTGGCTGATCGGCTGCTGCGCGGC
>Ga0209237_1000938_pt1 | contig 17012 bp, 19 predicted proteins | sample GraSoi013_1_40cm_2_FD_185820 | JGI IMG/M metagenome (GOLD analysis project Ga0209237, IMG submission 185820) | Grasslands soil microbial communities from the Angelo Coastal Reserve, California, USA - Sample 10_02_2013_1_40cm (SPAdes) (version 2) | ecosystem: Environmental > Terrestrial > Soil >... | reverse complement strand
CCACCTGCCGCGCCGGCGCCCAGCGAGAGCGCCCCCGCTCAGGGCTCGGAGTCAGCCTCTCCGTCCAGCCGCTGAGGCCGGTCTCGTGGCGATCCTAGACAGGGTCCTTCGACGCGCGCCTCGTGCCGAGATCCCGGTCGAGGAGCAGCGGATGTCGGTGATCGAGCACCTGGAGGCGCTGCGCCGGATGCTCATCGTGATCCTCGTCGCGTGGGCGATCACAACCGTCGCGGCGTTCTTCGTTTCGGGCGAGGTCGTCAGTTGGCTCGTCAGCAGGGCGGGCCTCGGGCATGCGATCTACCTCGGTCCGGGCAGCTTCGTGCTCACGCGTCTGCAGGTCGCCCTGTACATCGGTTTGATAGCCGCCGCGCCGATCGTCATTCAGCAGATCTGGTGGTTTGTGAGCCCGGGTCTTCACCGGCACGAACGCCGGCTGACGCTGCCACTGATCGTCGCCTCGATCTTCTTCTTTGGTCTTGGAGTGGCCGCGGCCGTGTACGCGCTGCCGCTTTACATCCGCGTCCTCAACTCCTTCGCCCCACCCAACGTGACATACCTCGCCGACGTGTCGGAGCTCGTCGGGTTCATTCTGATCATGGTCATCGGCTTCGGGATCGTGTTCGAGCTGCCGGTGGTCCTGATCGTCCTCGGCGCCCTCCGGATCATCAGCTCGCGATGGCTTTACAAGAATCGCGTGTGGTGGTTCCTTGGGCTTGGGCTCGCCTCAAACTTCTTGACGCCTGGCGTCGACCCGCTTACACCGCTGATCGTGTTCATCCCGCTGTATTTCTTTTTTGAAGCGAGCGCGCTGATCCTCAAACTCAGCGGTCGATGAGCGCAACCTCACGACCGGACGGCCGGCAGCCCGATCAGCTCCGGCCGCTTAAGATCGAGCTGGGCGTCAACGTGCACGCCGAGGGCTCATGCCTGATCGAGATGGGCCGCACGCGGGTGTGGATCACGGCGAGCGTGGAGGATCGCGTGCCCGCCCATCGGCGCGGAAGTGGACAGGGATGGATCACCGCCGAGTACTCGATGCTTCCGCGTTCGACCCACGACCGTGGCATGCGCGAAGCGGTCCAGGGTCGCCTTGGCGGCCGGACGCACGAGATTCAACGTTTGATCGGGCGCTCGCTGCGTGCCGCGGTCGACATGGGCAAGATCGGCGAGCGGACGATCACCCTTGACTGCGACGTTCTGCAGGCCGACGGCGGCACGCGCACGGCCTCCATCACCGGCGCTTTCTGTGCGCTGTACATGGCGATCAAGCGAATGAAGGATGCGCGGATGATCAGCGAGATCGCGGTGCGCCAGTACCTGGCGGCCGTCAGCTGCGGCATCGTCGAGGGCACGGCGATGCTGGACCTCGACTACACGGAGGACTTCCACGCCTCGACAGACCTCAACTGCGTCATGGTCGAGGATGGGCGCCTGGTCGAGCTCCAGGCGACGGCGGAAGGTGAGCCGTACGACCGGTCGCAGCTGGACGCGATGCTCGGGCTGGCCGGCAAGGGAATCAAGGAGCTGATCGTCGCGCAGAAAAGAGCCATCGCCGCCCTTGGCTGAGCGCCGGCTGGCCATTGCCACGGGCAATGCGGGCAAGCTGGGCGAATACCGAGAGCTCCTGGCCGGCACGGGGCTGACCCTGATGGGTGTGGATCCGGGGGTGGCGGAGGTGGGGACGACGTACGCGGTGAACGCCCAGATCAAGGCCGAGGCCGCGCGGGAGGCGCTCGGACTGCCCGCGGTGGGCGACGACTCGGGCGTCGAGGTCGACGTGCTGAAGGGCTTCCCGGGCATTCATTCGGCCCGCATCGGGCCGACGCAGAAGGATCGGACCCAGGCGTTATTGGATCGCTTGAAGGGCCACCCGCGTCCGTGGCTGGCACGCTTCGTGTGCACGATCGCGTTGGCCGTGCCGGGGCGCGCGACTCAGTTTTTCGACGGTGAGTGCCGCGGCGAGATCGTCCCGGAGTGGAGGGGGGAGGCGGGGTTCGGCTACGACCCGATCTTTCTAGTTCCCGAGGCTGGGCGGACTTTCGGGGAGATGAGCCCGGAGGAGAAGGCTGATTACAGCCATCGGGCCCGAGCGGTCAGGGCGATGCTCGCCTCAGGCGCGCTCGAGCGCGTGTCTGTTTGAATTGTTTTCCCTCGCCCCATCGGGGAGAGGGTCAAGGAGAGGGGCGTGAGTCGCCTTCGGCGGGCGGTAGCTTAGCTCGGTAAAGCGCCTGGTTTGGGACCAGGAGACCGCGAGTTCGAATCTCGCCCGCCCGACCACGACGTCTCAGCGCTCGAGAACCCGCCGATTTTGATGTCTTATCGGCGGTTTGGGAAAGCGCTGGGCGCGGAGTTGATGGCGTTAGGGCTTCGTGATCGATCGTTACGACGTCAGCCGAGAGTAGCCGGAGGCATCCCAGAAGATGGTGGCGATAATCGTGTAACCGGGGTCGCTCGGGTGGATATCACCGGCCAGGCACATCAGTGTGTAGAGACAGACATCCGTCAACTCGGTAGCGGGCGGCGGCGGGTTCGGATCATTGATGACGGCGAATGCGTTGGCCACTCGGGCTCTCGCCGAACCGGCGGCGGCACCGATCGAGGTGTTTAGCGCTACTGCCAGAGGATCGGTCGCGGGATTCACGACGTAGAAAGGGTTGTAATACTGGAGCACGATGATCTCGGCGTTTGGGGCTGCCGTACGGAGCTCACCCAGAATCTGAGTCAAGTTCTGCTCGATGACGGTGTCCGAGACTCCGTGCTGGGCATCGTTGGCACCCAATGACACGGTGATCGGGCTCACCTGACCGGGGTGGGCCTGAACGAAGTCAATGGCCGCCTGCTCCTGCGATTTGCCGGCGTAGCCGTCGTGAAGGGTAATGTGCAGGCCATCCTGGAAGAAGCAGCTTTTCGTGTAGGAGACGGTGGTCTCGTCCGGGCAGCCATAGTCGACTACGGTGAGCTCGGGTCGCAGGACCTGCAGGGCGGCGCCGAACACATAGGTGTAGCCGGGAAAGTCGCCCGGCGAGTAGGTGCCGCTATGCACCTCGAAATTGAGCTTGTCTCGCTGGAAACCGAAGGCGACGGAGTCGCCAAGCGACAGGTAGTACTTCTTGGGTGGGTTGAACTGGGTCGAGGACGCCAAGGCTGGAACCGTCCCAATGACGGCCGCCACAACCGCGCCTACGATTGTGAGAAAAGGAACACGCATCACTCATCCTCCATCGAAGCGCGAAAACGCGGTCGGCGGCAGACCCGGATTCTGCAAATAGAGCTAGGGCGGTTCGCGTCATACGCCGGCGCCAGAACACCCATAATCCAACCTCCCCGAACAAATGGGGTGCGATGGGCATCGTACACCCGGTGGCCAGATCTATTTGCGAAAGGTTTGCGGCCGTTCCGATGGGCGCCACGCTGAGGCTTGCAGGTGACGAGCCGGACTTTCTGACGCTTGCTTGATCCGGCATCGGTGGGATCTCGCGCCGGGACGGATCGGTCAATAGACTCTATATGCAGCAGGGTGCGGTCCTCTCTTAGGCCCCCGTTCCAAAACTCCCGGCCGCCCGGCGCAGCGCCGAGCCTGATGGTCGCATCGTAAGACGACCTTGCGGCGCGGCAAGTGGCAAATACGACGGCCTCGATTACGGAAGCCGAAGGCTACCGCGATCCCCGATAGACTCAACCGACATGCAGAGCATCGCCATCATTCTTCGCGTAGCAACCGATCGCGCCTCCGAGTTCGAAGCAATGTTTGCAGCCGAAGAGATACCCATCTGGGATGACTTCATCGCGCGTGGCCTGTTCAAGGATTGCAGCCTCACGCGCGTGACAGGTGGGGGCGAGACGCCTGAGGGAATCCAGGACTACATCCTTCACATCGTCGCGACGGAGGAAGGGCACACAGAGCACGACCACGACGGCCGCTTCAAGTCATTTCTGGAGCGGGCCCAGAAGCTGCAGCCGAAGCAACCGCTGGTGTGGTTTGGCGATCCGATCTTCGAACGTCGCTAAGCGCTAGCGGGAACCAACCACCGGAAACTCGTCGATGACCTTCCCGAGCTCGTCAAGGTTGGCCGTCAGGAGTTCCTGGTCGAGCTCCAGCACGAAATAGAAGATGTTGTGGCTGTCGAAGAACGGCTCGGTCTGAGCCCGACCGCTGACGTGCACGCGACCATGCCGATCAGGCGATCGATTGATCGAGAACCGCAGCCACGGCTCCATCGATTCGAACTCCGCCGGTGGCGCCTCGTGATCGTCGATCAGCCGCCCCAGCTGGTCGCGAAAGTGGACAAACTCCTCGGCGCGCAGCGCCGCCTGATACTTGCCGCGCCACGGACCGGACGCCACTTCGATCCACGCTGTGAGCCAGTTCCCATCCCAGTAATCGGATTTGTCAGGGTGCTCCCGCGCCACGACCTCGACCGCGACGTGCTCCGACTCGTTGCCGATATGAAAGGAACGGCTCATGGCTCCGCAACAGGCTAACCGCTGAGCGTCGCCAAACGCGAGCCGCCGGCTGGCGCTCGTCCTAAACTGCAGACGCTGGTGGTACGGGCTTGAACGCGGCCGACCTGGTATTCGGAGTTTGCCTCCTCGTCGGGGGCGGCCTCCTACTGCTGACGCTCATCATCGACGACATCTTCGGCGGCCTGCTTGGCGCGCTCCACCTTGGCTTCGACATCGGCGGCGTGTCGCCGACCCCCATCCTGCTCGGTTTTGTCGCCATGTTCGGTGTGGGCGGGCTGTTCGGCCTGCACGGCCTGGGAGCAAACCCGGGCGTGGCCACCCTCGTGGGCGCGGTCGCGGGCCTCGTTGGCTCGGGGGTCGTGTTCGCCGCCTTCAAGGTCCTCCGCCAGGCCGAGTCGACCGACTCGTTCAGCCTGGAGGAGATGGTCGGATCGACCGGTCGTGTTTCGGTTGGGATTCCCGCCAATCGATTTGGCACTGTCCTCATCAGCTTCGCCGGCTCATCGCACAACATGACCGCCACCGCCGACATCGAGATTCCGGCGGGCCGCATGGTCAAGGTCGTGTCTGTGGCCGGCGGCAACCTCGTTGTCGCGCCAGCCACCCCGTCAGTCAGCAACGAAGGAGCACGGTCCGATGCCTAGTTTCGTGACGACTACCCCATTCCTCGCGGTGACCGGGGTCATCATCATCATCCTCATCCTCGCGTTCGTCGCGAGTCGCTACAAGGTGGCCGGCGCGAACGAAGCCATCATCGTCGCCGGCTCGAGAGGCTCCAAAGTGCGCGACGAGCGAGGCCAGGCGGTTTCAACTCCTGGCGACAAGGGCGTCAAGGTCGTGGTCGGGGGAGGCACGATCGTGATGCCGCTTCTCAACCGCGTGGGCAGGCTGAAGCTCACCGCCAGGCAGATCAACGTTCAGCTCAGCGACGCCGTCACCAGCCAGGGCATCAAGGTGCAGGTGCAGGGAGTCGCCACGTTCAAGATCGGCCGCGACGTCGAATCGCTGCGCAACGCGGCAGAGCGATTCCTCGACGCCAAGCCTGAGCAGGTGGACTCCATCGTCAAGAACGTGCTCGAGGGATCGCTGCGCTCGATCGTCGGCACGCTGACCATCGAAGAGCTGATCCGCGACCGGCAGAAGCTCCTTCAGCAGGTGCAGGACGCGGCCAAGGGCGACCTTGCGACCAGCGGCCTTCAGATCGACGCCTTCACCATCCAGAGCTTTTCAGATGAGTCGAACTACATCGAGCTGCTGGGCCAGCAAAGCGTATCCACGGTCACGCGTGATGCCCGGATGGCCAAGGCTTCCACGGACCAGGAGGCCGCCGTTCGCGAGGCCGAGGCGCAGCAGATCAAGATCAACGCCGCGCGCGACGTCTCGCTGAGGGAAGCGGAAACGAAGACGCAGGTAGCCGCGGCACAGGCCCGCGCCGACCAGGCCGGCCCGCTCGCTCAGGCCGAAGCCCAGCAGGAGGTCGTGCGCAGGCAGACCGAGCTCGCCCAGCTCGAGGCGGATAGGAAGGAAAAGGAGCTGCTGTCGTCCACCGTCAAGCCGGCCGCGGCCGAAGCCCAGGCGGTGATCGCTCGAGCTGAAGGTGCGAAGCGCGCTCGAATCGCGTCGGCTGAGGCCGATGCGGAGACCACCCGCCTGGAAGGAGGCGCCGAGGCGCAGATCGTCCTCACCAAGGGCGAAGCCGAAGCCAAAGCGCTGGCGATGCGCGCGGAGGCGTACAAGCAGTTCAACGAAGCGGCCATCATCCAGACAGTCCTGAGCGCGCTGCCCGACATCGTGCGAGCAGCCGCGGAACCGATGAGCCACATCGACTCGCTGACCGTGATGAGCGCCGACGGCGCGTCTGACCTCGTTCGCAATGCGACTCGCGTCGCGATTGAGTCGACGACTGCGATCAAAGGCCTGACCGGCCTCGACGTGCCGGGGTTGATCGGGGGCGCCATGGGCCGAGGTTTCGGCGACCGCCTGCGTACCGGCGAGGGCGCCGGCCCAGGCGACGGCCGCGGCGACGTGGGTAGGGCGGCCGAAGAGATCATGCAGAAGGGCGAGCATGAATTGACCACGCTGCCTGCACGAGCATCAGCCGCTGTCACTGACGTCGAGGCGAAGGCCAAGGAGGCCGTAGAGGCCGCGGCCGAAACGGCGCGACAGGCCGAGGCCAAAGCCGCCAAGGCGGCCGCGCCGGTCGAAGCGAAAGCAACCGCCGCCAAGGCCGCGGTCGAAGCCAAGGTCGCGCCCAGCGACGGCAATACGGCGCAATGGGCGAAGTGGCTGGCGCAGCAGTTGAAGCAGATCCCGCAGATCCAGCTGTTCGGCGCGGTGAAGCTTTCCGCGCTGGCTGATCGCGGCCCGGCTCAGGCGCAGATGATCTGGCACACGGCCCAAAACGTCCTCGGCAAGGACTATGGAGAGATGACGGTCGCCGAGCTTCTCCAGAGGTTTGGGGCCTGAGAAGCGGGAAGCCCGCTTACGCGAGCTTCCCAAGGCTGGGGTGGGGGCGTGGAGTCGAATTCGGTGAGCCGGCTTTACCGACCGGCGATATGGTAGCACAGGGTTTAGTCATCCACAAGATATAGACAAACTGGGGATAAGTGGTTGTTGTGAAGCTTCCGATACCGCTCGACATGGAGCCGATGCTGTCCGCGCCTGGCGAGGGCATCCCTCGAGGCGACAGCTGGGAGTACGAGCCGAAATGGGACGGTTTCCGCACGCTCGTCTTCCGGGATGGGGACAAGGTCGAGCTCATCAGCCGGGGGGCCCGGCCCATGACGCGATATTTCCCGGAGGTCCTACCGGCCTTCCGGAAGCTGCGATCGGACAGGGTCGTGCTCGACGGCGAGCTGATCGTGGTGGGGGACAAAGGGCTCGATTTCGGCGCCCTTCAACAGCGCATCCACCCGGCGGACTCGCGCGTGCGCATGCTGAGCGAGGCGACGCCGGCCTGGTACGTCGCGTTCGACCTGCTCGCGGAAGGCGAGGAGGACCTGCGCTCCGAGCCGCTGGGAACGCGACGCAAGCGCCTCGAGAGCCTGCTCAAGGGCGCCAAGCAGCCGATTTTCCTTACGCCTTACACGCGGGACGAGGCGACCGCGGAAGACTGGTTCAAACGATTTGAAGGCGCCGGGCTTGACGGGGTGATGGCGAAATCGTGGAAGGGTGCATACGTGCCCGGAAAGCGGCTCTGGGTGAAGGTCAAGCACCAACGCACGGCCGATTGCGTCGTCATCGGCTGGCGAAAATCAGCCGACGGCAAGTCTCTCGGTTCGCTTCTGCTCGGGCTGTATCGGAAGAACGAGCTCAACTACGTCGGCCACACATCGTCGTTCAGCGCGGCCGAGCGCAGGGAGCTGATCGCCAAACTGAAACCGCTGCAGGTGGACGTGCCACCTAGCGAATGGGATTCGCACAGCTCGGGGCGAATGCCTGGCGGCCTCAGTCGATGGTCGCGCGGCAAGGACCTCGAATGGGTGACTGTGCGTCCGGAGCTCGTGTGCGAGGTCGCCTATGACAAGCTCGAAGCGGGGGAGCGTTTCCGTCATGCCACGCGGTTCCTGCGCTGGCGCCTCGACAAGCCGCCCAGGAAATGCGGCTTCGATCAGATCGAGTCAGCGGCTCAGTTCGACGTGCGAGGAATCTTCGCTCGTAAGTAGGAGAGGTCGCGCACCCGGACCGCCTGGTCCGTAGTACTTCATCGCTGCGCGTCCAAGCCCGGTCACGGTCAGCCAATCGAAGCTCGCGCCGGCCACGACACCGACGCCGATCGGGACCAACCGGGCGGCGGCCTTGGCGGCACCGCTGCCCGCGACGCGTGTGAGGATCCGAGTGAGGATGCGGCTGCCGCCGTGAGCGAGCAGAGTCCCGGGGAGTCGGCGAAACGCTGCGACAGCGAGGCGTTCGCCACCTGTCACGAGCACGTCCTCGCGCAGTTTCACCGCGCCGCTGGTGATGCCGACCACGACCAGGGCCTCGAGCAGTCGCTCGTCCGAGCCGGCGAGCTCATGGCCATAGATCATTGCGATCGCAAGCACCAGCTCGACCTCCTGCTCGAGCGCGTAAAGCGCCTGGCTGGTGATGGTGCCGACCGCGATCACAGTTCCGAGCCCTGGAGCTATGGCTGTGGCTCCGCTGAGTGCTCCGGTGGCGGCCACGCGCTTGCGCGTGGAACGGATCAGCTCTCGAGCCAGTTGGTCATTGGTGAAATGCGGATGGCCGGCCCGCAGTTTCTCCACTTTGGCGTCGATCGCCGGTTGGCGGCTGCTTACGGCGTGCGCGAGGCCGCGGAGCACGGTCTGCAGTGGGGCCGGCAGCTGGTCGAAGTCCACCGCCCGAAGCGTACAGCGGAGCCGCGGACGCCGGGAATTGAGAGAGGATCGCAATTGCAGGGGACTCAGTTGGATACATACTTGCGACTAGGTCGCGATAGCGGTTAGGCTGCACCCGTGGCCTCTCCCTGGACCCTGATCGGGCGATCCTTCGACCGAGGCGAGCGCGCTCGGCTGGGCGGCTTCTATGGCGCGGTGGCCTTGCTGCACGTGGTGGGCTGGGGACTGCTCCTCGTCTACGGCGCCCAGCACCCGGGCTTCCTGGCGCTGGGGGGTCTGGCGTACACGTTCGGCCTCCGACATGCGTTCGATGCCGACCACATCGCGGCCATTGACAACACCACCCGCAAACTCCTTCAACAGGACGCGAAGCCTGTCGGGGTGGGCTTCTTTTTTTCCCTGGGCCACTCGACGGTCGTACTCCTGATCGCGGTCGCACTGGGACTTGCGGTCAAGTCGATCGTGCAGGGGATCGTGAGCGGCAATGGCGAGCTGAGAAGCATCGGCGGAGCGGTGGGCACGTTGGTCTCAGGCGGCTTTCTGGTGCTGATCGGGATTATGAACCTGCTGATCCTCTTCGACATCATCCGCGTATATCGCCGGATGAAGCGGGGCGAGTACGACCGCAACAGCCTCGAGACGGAACTGGTCGCCGGCGGCCTCATGACCAGACTCTTCGGTCGCATGTTCCGCGTGGTCGACCACAGCTGGCACATGTATCCGATCGGCTTCCTCTTCGGACTCGGCTTCGACACCGCATCCGAGGTGGCGCTGCTGGCGATCTCAGCCGGGGCGGCGGCGCAAGGGCTGCCCTTCACGGCGGTGATCTCCCTGCCGCTCATATTCGCGGCCGGCATGTCGCTGATGGACACGACCGACGGCGCGTTCATGTCCAAGGCCTACTCGTGGGCCTTCGCGAGCCCGATCCGCAAGGTCTTCTACAACCTGACGGTCACCTCACTGTCGGTCTTCGTCGCCCTGTTCGTCGGGGTGATCGAGTTGGCGCAGATTCTCATTCGCATCCTCGGACTCCAAGGCGGGGCTTTCGACGTAATCGCCAATTTCGATTTCATAGGCAAGGCGGGTTACGTGATCGTGGGGGCATTCGTCATCGCATGGATGGCAGCCTTCGCGATCTACAAAGTCCGGCGTATCGATGAGCGCTGGGCGGCCCTGGTCGACGACGTCGCCTAGGCCAGCCGGTAAACACGGGCCGCGGTAGCACCGAACACGAGCGCGTTCTCGCCAACGATCGTCCGCATCGTCCGAACGACGCGCGAATACTCGGAAGCCACGAGACACACCGGCCAGTCGGAGCCGAAAAGGCAGCGCTCGGAACCGAACCACTCGAGCGCACGCGCCACGTAGGGCTGCAGGTCTTCGGGCGTCCAGTCGCTCCAGGCCGCTTCCGTCACCAGCCCGGAGAGCTTGCAGGAGACGTTCCGATAATCGGCGAGCGGAGCCAGTGCGCGTTCCCAGTCCTGGTCGCGCGGCCCGGCCGCGATCCGGGGTTTGGCCATGTGGTCGAGCACGAATCGTATGTCGGGATTGCGCCGCGCGGTCTCGACGGCGGAGGGGAGCTCGCGGGTCTTGACGAGGAGGTCATACACGAGACCTGCGTCGCCCACTGCCTGGATGCCCCGCTGCACGTCTGCTCGAAGGAGCCATTGAGCATCCGGTTCATCGTGGACCTGGTGGCGAATGCCGACCAGAAATTTGCCCCCCGGACCGGATTGCAGCTCGGCCAGGGTATCGGCCACAGCCGAGTCGGTGAGATCAATCCAGCCGACCACCCCGGCGATGAAGTCGGTGGCCGCGGCGGTGGCGAGGAACTCGCGGGTTTCATCCAGGCTGGAGATGGTCTGGACCAACACGGTGCGATCAACGCCCGTTTCCGCCAGAAGGGCGGCGAGGTCCTCGGGCCCAAAGCGGCGGCGGATCGCCGCCAGCTCGACGCCCATCCACGGGTAGTCGCGACGCGCCGGATCCCAGAAGTGATGGTGGGCGTCGACAACCATGGAGTCAGGGAGTGGGGACTTCGGCGGGGATCAGGCGCTCGGCCTTGAGTTCCTGCCACAAGGGGGGCGGAATCTCGTACTCGAACATCGCGATGTTGTCATCTACCTCTTCCACCGAACGGCAGCCGACAAGCACCGAGGTCACCGCCGGATGTCCGAGAGGAAACTGCACCGCTGCGGCCCTGAGTGGAACTCCGTGGCGGGTACAAACATCGCGAATGCGCTGGGCGCGGTCGACGAGGTCCGCAGGCGCGGTCCGGTAGTTGTAATAAGCGCCAGGCTTCGGATCCGCAAGGATGCCGCTGTTGTAGACGCCACCGGCGATGATCGCAATGCCGCGCTCGAGACACTCGGGCAGCAGCTCCTTCAACCCGATCTGGTCGAGCAGCGTATATCGGCCGGCGAGGAGGAAGCAGTCGAAATCGCCTTCGCGCGCGAAGCGGGTCAGCATCTCCGCCTGGTTCATACCGGCGCCGACTGCTTTGATGACGCCGTCGGCCCGAAGGCGCGCGAGCGCGCGGTAGGCACCGTCGATGGCCTCGTCGAAATGGTCGTCCGGGTCATGGATGTGCAGGATGTCAATGCGATCGAGGCCCAGCCGCTCGAGGCTTTCTTCGAACGAGCGCATCACGCCGTCGTAGCTGAAATCGAAGACGGGATTGATTGGAGGGACGCCGCGAAATGACTGGCCGGGCTCGGGCTGCGCGTCGGCGCGGAGGAGCCGGCCGACTTTGGTTGCGAACGTAAATTCATCGCGCGGCTTGTGCCTGAGCACCTTTCCGAGTCGCGTCTCGGCGAGGCCGTGGCCGTACAGGGGGGCGGTGTCGAAGAAACGGATGCCGGCTTCCCACGCACGCTCGACAACGCGCAGCCCGGTGGCGTCATCGACCGCTTCGAAGAGGCCCCCCAGCGGGGCGGTGCCAAGCCCAATGCGTGTGACGCTTATCTTGGTGCGGCCGAGCGGGACGCGCTCACGCGGATTCATCTACGAGCAGCTAGAGCTCGAAAATGAGCGACATGCGGTCGCTGCCCTTGCCGCTGAAGTCATGGGCGACGGTCGTCATCGGCGCCATCTCCGCCTCCCACTTCTGGTTGAGTGGGCTGCGCGCAAGCTCGGCGATGGCGTGGTCATAGTCATCGCACTCGATGAAGTGGAACAGGTCGAGGCCGTCGCGAAAGATCACGTACTTCGAGATGCCTACGCGGCGGATGCCCTCCAGCACCTCTGGCCAGACCGCGCGGTGGTACTCCTCGTAGCGCTCCTCGGCGCCTGGTTTGAGCCGGGTGTGCAAGCCGATCTTCATCGTCTTAACACGCTGGGTTGGCGGTCGGTTTTCGAATCGATAGCCTGATCAGCGGTGAGCAGGCGGGGGAGGAGCCGCACCGGGAGAGGGAGGGCCCGGCCAGGGGTGTGGTTGACCTCAACCGCCCACCTCGGCAGGCGCCTGCGATGGCTCGACCGCGGCCGAGGCAAGCTGCGCGCGAAGCCACCGCTCGCCGCTGGCGATATGAGCCATCGCGGCCGCGCGCGCAAGCTCGGGATCGCCCGCCACGATCGCCTCATAGATCCGCCGGTGCTCATCTCGCGTAACGTCGAGCACATTGTCAACCTCGCGGCCACGCCACATGCGAGCCCGCATGGTGCGTGACGAGAGGCTCGCCAAAAGCGACGTGAGAAAAGTGTTGCCCGTCGCTCGGGCGATGATCGCGTGAAAATCAACATCGGCCTCCACCAGCTCCGCTACGGTCTCGGACTCGACCATTTGCTCGAGCTTTGCCCGCAGCGCATCCTTGCCCAGCGAGTCGATGCGCGCGGTGGCAAGCGCAGCCGCCGCGCCTTCGAGCAGCCGGCGAACCTCGAACAGCTCGAGCGCGGACTCGCCAACCAGCAGGTGGCTGACAAAGGACGTGCTCTCCAGCAGCAGCTCGGGCTCGAGGCTCGTGACGTACGTGCCGTCGCCCTGCCTCACCTCGAGCACGCGCAGTTGCGACAGCGCGCGCACCGCTTCGCGCAGGGAGTTGCGCGACAGGCCCAGCTGGGCGGCCAGCTCGCTCTCCTTGGGCAGACGGTCCCCTGGCCCCCAGCTGCCCGAGATGATCAGCTTCTGGATCTTGTCGATGGCGTCGTCTGTCACGCTCGGGTTGCGCCGCGCGCGGCGTGCCGGCCGGAAAGCGGTCATTGGCTGAGGGGGATTGTGAGACATGGCAGACTCGTCGCCAAGAGGTCGGACCTTATTGCCAGTCTGCAGCAGCCTGAGACTCTCCTCGGGCTATAGTGCCAGCCAAACATCGGAGCTTTAGCATAACCTCGAATCAGGATGGGTGGCTCTCGGATTTCGGCTTCGACCGGGCGGCGATGATTTGCCCGGGCAGCGTCGCCCACAACAGATGAGATTGACTCGTCGCGATCGGCTATTCCTGTTTGCGCCCCTAGCGGTGCTGCTGACAGGCTGGCTGGGTCTGCCCGCCTTGCTCGGCCTGTTCGCGACATTCAGCACTTACTCGCCGTTTGCCACCAGCATTCACTTCGCCGGTCTCAGCAACTATCTGTCCGTCATCGAAGACCGCCAGTTTGGTGCGGCGGTCCGGAACATCACGATCTTCACGGTTGTGGCCGTGCCGCTGGAGCTCGCCATTGGTTTCGGCGTCGCGTACTTGTTGCGTCGCCCGATCCGCGGGCGCGGGCTCTTGCGCCTGCTGCTGCTGCTGCCGTGGCTGGTCAGTCCAATCGCCAACGGCGTCATGTGGCACTTCTTGCTCGTGGGCGCCCACAGCATTCTCGACTTTGCCGGGGGCTGGCTCGCGCAATCCAGCATTGTGTCGCCGATCGGCGATGCCCGGCTAGCGCTGCCGACGATCATCGCAGTCGAGATCTGGCGCGAGGCGCCGTTCGTCGCGTTCCTGCTGCTGCCGGGGCTGCTCGCGGTTCCAGCCGAGCTATGGGAGCATGCGACCCTCGACGGAGCATCGTGGATCGAGCAGGTATTCACCGTCGCGCTGCCATCCCTCCGACCCCTTCTACTCGCGATAACGATGCTGCTGGTCGGCCTGTCGCTCGGGACCTTCGACAGCGTCCTCATCCTGACCGGAGGCGGGCCCGGGAGCGCTTCGGTCACGCCGGCTCTCTACAGCTACAACCAGGCGTTCGTAATCAACAACTGGCCAGCAGGAGCTGCGTCCGCATGGCTGATCGCGTTGGCGGTGCTAGGCGTCGGCCTCTTCTACATAAATCTGGCAAAGCGATCCGTCACAAGATGAGCAGCCGTCGCGCGCTGCGCCGGCGTGACGCCGTGGTTCGAATCCTCTTGCTGTTCGGGGCTCTCGTCGGGTTCCTACTGCCGCTCCTGTGGACTGCACTGGCCTCATTCGGGCTGCTGCCCGACAACGCCGCTCGGCCTCCCTCATTGAAGGGGCCGATCACACTCGACCACTTCCTCGAGATCGGTGTGGCGGAGCCGACCTTCTGGCAGGAGCTCATCACCAGCACGGGTGCCGCAGCGTGCGCGACTGTAGTGGCAATCGTGTGCTCATTCTTAGCGGCGTTCGGGCTCGCCCGCTCGCGGTTCGCCGGCAAGCCTCTGCTGACTGAGGGCTTCCTGGTCCTCGCCAGCCTGCCGGCGATGGCTTACGTGATCCCGCTGAGCGACCTCATGCGCCGAGCCCACCTCGCGGACACCTTCATAGGCGTCGTCCTGACCGAAGCGGCGGTGATGGCTCCGCTCGCTGTTTACGTCCTGCACGGGGCTCTGCGCCAGCTGTCGGCAGAGTGGGAGGAGGCAGCCGTGCTCGATGGGGCCGGGCTGTTCCGGGTTCTCAGCGAGGTCGTGCTACCGCTCTCTGCACCGAGCGTGGCCGCAACCGCCATCGTCCTCTTCGTGCTGGCATGGAATCTGCTGCTCGTACCGCTGGTGCTGACGTCAGGAGAGATCAAGACAGTGCCCGTGGCGATGATGGATTTCTTCACGTTCGAGCGTGAGCTTGACTGGCCTACGGCCGCCGCCGCGCTGGTCGTCTCGCTCGTGCCGGTAGCGATCCTGGGAGGGATTTTCCATCGTGTTCTCGAGCGGTTCACTCTCGACGTGGGGCACACCGCATGACGGCCTGGACTGCGGCAAACGTCGGATGACTAGGGGCTAAAACGGCCCGTTCAAGCCATTTGAAGCTTGACAAATCGCTGATGACAGGTTAAACATCCGAATAATCGGTGGCAGTGGCCCCTTGCCTCGCTCGTCTGGGGCAACCGAATTTTCGGGTTTTTGAGGGAGAACTGAAGGACATGAGCCGATACCCGGCGAGAACCCTGGTCATAGCGGTGGGCGTGGGCCTGCTGGCGGCGGCCTGCAACGCAAGCAACTCGACTTCCACCGGCAACTTCAGCGGCACCACGATCCGCATCGTCACGTTCACCGGGCCGCAGATTGCGGAGCCATTGCAGCGCCGTGGGCCAGATTTCGAGAAGGCCACCGGGGCCAAAGTGCAGGTCATCACCGTTCCGTTCTCCGACCTCTATCAGAAGATCCTCACGGACTTCTCGACGAAGACCAACTCGTATGATGCGATGGTTTTCGACCCGCAATGGATGGGCGACTACGTGCCATCCGGCTACCTCGAGGACCTCACAAACCGCGTCCAGAACGACACGGCGCTCCAGTGGAACGACATTGCGCCCTTCTTCCGCGATTTCAGCGCGACGTTCAAGGGCAAGGTCTACACGGTGCCGCTCGACGGGGACTTCCAGATGGTCTACTACCGCACGGACCTTCTCCAGAAAGACGGTCTTCAACCCCCCGCAACCTGGGACGACTACATCAGCATCGCCAAGCATTTCCAGGGCAAAGATCTCAACGGTGACGGCAAGGCCGACTTCGGATCCTGCTGGGCGATGAAGCGCAGCGCTCAGTCCTACTGGATGTTCATATCGGTAGCCGCCGCGTTTCTGCAGAGCCAGGGGACCAAGCAAGGTTCGTTCTTCGACACCAGCAACATGCAGCCGCTCATGAACAACGCCGGAACGGCGGCTGCGCTCGACATCTACAAGCAGCTCTCGAAGCTCGGGCCACCAGATCAGTTGAACAACGACGTCGGCGACTCGCGCGGACTCTTCGTAACAGGTCGTTGCGCGCTCTCTCTCGACTGGGGCGACATCGGCCCGCTTGCGGTCGACAAATCGCAATCGAAAGTCGCGGACCAGGTTGGAGCTGTGATCCTGCCAGGCTCGAAGAAAGTCCTGGATCGCGCCTCCGGCCAGCTGGTGGACTGCAACTCGACGATCTGTCCATACGCGGTCAACGGCGTGAACCACTCACCGTTCGCCGCGTTCGGCGGCTGGTCCGGCGCGATCAACAAGGCGGCGCCGGCCAAAACCAAGGATGCTGCTTTCGCATTCCTCTCTTACATGTCGCAGCCGGCGCAGTCCAGCGTCGACGTCACGATCGGAAAGACTGGATTCAACCCGTACCGCACGTCGCACTTCACCAACCTCGGGCCGTGGACGGCTTCCGGCATGAGCGAGAAAGCGGCAAAGGACTACCTGGGCGCCATCCAGGCGAGCCTGCAGAGCCCGAACATGGTTCTCGACATGCGCATCCCGCAAACGGCTTTCTACCAGCAGACGGCGCTCGATACCGCGCTGGCGCAGTTCCTTGCGGGCGAGCTTTCGGCCAATCAAACCATGGCTCAGATCACCAACCAGTGGAACAGCAAGACTGACGAGCTCGGCCGCCAATCGCAGCTCGACGCCTACAAGTCGAGTCTGAGCGTCACGAAGTAGAAACTTAGGCGGCGAGGTGGCCTGCACCTCGCCGCCCAACCCCACTGGCCAATCCCAGGAGCCGATGAGAAGGTCCCTTTCCACATGAGCGGCGAAGCCTCGGCGCGCCAGGTCCCGGTCGCTGCGTCCAGGCGGAGCCCGCTTGTCGCGCGGCTCGACCGCTCTGCCGGGGCCGTCTTCATCCTGCCCGCGGTTCTCGTCATCCTCGCGTTTTCGATCTTCCCACTGCTGGCATCGCTCTACGTGTCAATGACGAGGCTCAGCTTCTCGGAAGGCGGGATCCACCTCACGTATGTGGGCTTCGGCAACTACGCGAAGCTGTTGGTGGGCATCGACCGCACGCATTTCCTCGGCGTGACCGTGCCGCTCACTCCGCTGACGGCTGTGGTGTTGCTCGTCATTTACGGTGGTTTTGCTTTCCTG
>Ga0209237_1000936_pt1 | contig 17022 bp, 13 predicted proteins | sample GraSoi013_1_40cm_2_FD_185820 | JGI IMG/M metagenome (GOLD analysis project Ga0209237, IMG submission 185820) | Grasslands soil microbial communities from the Angelo Coastal Reserve, California, USA - Sample 10_02_2013_1_40cm (SPAdes) (version 2) | ecosystem: Environmental > Terrestrial > Soil >... | reverse complement strand
CGGGTTTTGGTGGGAGTCGCGCCGCTGGATCGAATTCGCTCCTGTTCGACTCGCCAGCATAGCTGGAGAGTCGCCGAAAGGTATTTTTCGAGAATGAGGGCGGTGACTGTCTCATCAGTCCAGCTATTTCCGAAAAGCGCCTTTTCTGATTTTGACATGTTCTCTCCTTTCATAATTATCGAAATCCTCGTAGTTCGACATGCGGAAAAACCCACGCCGACAAAGCGCCGCGATAGTTTGCGGCGGTCTCATACGCTCAGCAGAATCGCGCATGCAACCAGCCAAAGCCCGAACACAAGCGCCTTGAGCGTCACGCGGACACCCGCGTTATCGACGATCCGGTTGTATTTTCCGTTCATAACATCCTCCGTTCTCCGCTCGATGGCGGTCGCGTCAATCGTGGTTTTTTCCTGGTCGTTCTGCCTCGCTCGATCTCTATTAGACCCGGCTTGGGAGCGAACGGATCCTTAAGATTTGTAAATGCACAGGGTTGTGCCGCGCACACCCTAAAAGCTGTGGAATACTGGCCTTATGACGTCCACAGACCAATCAACGGATTCCACGCCATCGCGCAGCGAATGCGCGATTCTTCTGGTAGACGATGATGTCGAACTGTGCCAGCTGATGACGGAGCTTCTCAGTTGGTTGCCACGCTGCTCGAAGTGAACAGATCGGAATCGGATCCTTCTTCCATGCGAACCCAGCCGGTTCCGGTCGCGTCTCTTACCGAGGAGATCGTTGAAGATTCTGGCGGTGAAGCTGAAGTCCGCAATATACGCATCGAGACTCAGATACATTGCTCCACCGTTGTCGAAGGCGATCCCGAACTTCTACGCCGCGCGCTAGAAAATGTTCTGCGCAACGCGATCCGGTTCGCGCCAGCGGGGTCGTGCGTGCAGGTGCGAGTCCACGACAGTAACGGTAGAGTCAAGATCCTTGTTCGCGACTATGGTCCCGGCGTTCCAGAAAACCTGCTCGGCCGCATCTTTGATCCCTTCTTTCGTGTGGATGAATCGCGAGACAGCGCAGCCGGGGGCGTCGGGCTCGGCCTCTCCATCGCCCGCAGGGCCGTTCTGTTGCACCAAGGCGAAATCACAGCCAGGAACGCTGCTCCCGGTTTTCAGGTGAGCATCACCATTCCGGTATCTGCCCGCGATCCGCTCTGAAAAGCCCTAATTCCGGACGTATTTCGTCACACCCCTCAGTGTGGCTTCGGCCGTATAGATGTTACCGGCAGCGTCGATGGCGGTGCCTTCTCCCATCGCTCCATCCGGAGCATCCGTCTTATGGGCCGGGATGAATGTCGTTACCTTCCCGTCTTTGAGACTTCCGATGCGGATTCCCCTGAGCCAGCCCGGGTGAACCCGTTCGGTGGATTCTGAATCGGCCGTGTAAATGATGTCGTTCTTGTCGATCGCCAGTCCGCTGGTGCGGCCGAAGTCGTCGTATTCACGGATGAACTTGCCGTCCTTGGTCAGGATCTGGATGCGATGGTTGTGCCGGTCGGCCACAATCAATTGACCTTTCGAATCGAACTCGAGCGCGTGCGGAGTCCGGAACTCGCCCGGGCCCGTTCCTGTTTTGCCAATCGTCCGGAGGAGCTTTCCGTTTTTGTTGAAGACCGAGATTCTTCCCACCAGATTCGGATCGGTCACGTCCGTATGGCTTTCGGCGACATACACGTCACCGTTGCCCGGATCGGTTACCACGTCGGTGGGCTCGGTCAGGGCCTCCGGAGGGTTACCCCGCACGCCGGGTTTCCCCAGCGTCATGAGAACCTTGCCCTCAGGGCTGAACTTGACGACAACGCTTCCTTTATTTTGTTCGCCGGCGAACTTCTTGATCTCATCCGCGCCGGGAGCTCGCGCATCGGTCACCCATACATTGCCATCCCGATCGACGTGGATGCCGTGTGGCCATACGAACATGGCGCCGCCAAAGCTGCCGATCTCCTTGCCTGATTCGTCGAAGTGGTGGACCGGGTTCACCTTCGTCCCAAGACAGCCCGGCACCGGGCCCGGCGAACACCGATCCGTTGCCCATACCGTCTTGCCGTCGCGATCGATGGCGACACCATTCGAACCGCCCCACGCTCTTCCTTCGATGTGCGCCCAATCCCGGATGACCCGATACGGATTGGCGCCGCTATTCACGGCTTGAATTTTATCGGTCTGTGGCGTTCCCCCCCGCGCCTGCGCCTGCAACGTGCTTCCTCGCAGCGCAAGGCACACAACCACGCTCATTACGGCCAACCAGAATCTCGTGGAACCTGAAACAAACATGAGATCCTCCATTCTGTGGAAGTAAAATCCGTTCTCGCGTTCCTGTTTATGCGTCTCTTCCCCGCGTGTCAAGCGTATTCAACTTAGTGGCCCTGCCGGCCGGCAAAACTCATTTAACGGACTTGCCGTTTAGATGCTCCAGGTCTACGTTGTTCTCGTTGCAAATGAACTCCATCAATTCCGTATCCGGCATCAAGTGTGCCTGTTCGGTGATCGTCCACGGCTTTGTATAGGCCTTCGGATCATCGATGGTGATCTGAATATCCATGTGGCCAAAATCCTTGCGCCGAAAACGCTCAATGACATGCAGGGCATCCGTGGCTGGCTTCCCGGCTTGATCCAGCCAGGTCTTGCCGTTAAAACCCTTGGTATCGACGACCAGAGTATCGCCTTCCCACTTACCTGTCGAATAACCCATCCAAGTTGGAGTGAAGTCCTCTCCCAACTCGCGGCCATCCAGGAAGATCTGCCGCCAGAGATTGAAAGCCTCGTAAACAATCACGACGAATCCTGGGGTTTGGACGATCTTCCACGGTGGGGGAACCCCATTGATGCGCGGAACGCCCTGCGGAAGGCAATTCGCATCCGGATCCTCTCGCTCGTGCAATCCAGTGGCGCGTTCATCCGCGAGTGCTTTGGCCCAGGGCTGATACGGGACATCCGCAGGTTTGAGGTCTTTCGCAAGGTTCTGGTTGTACCCGCCATTGGATGCCCAGATTCCCGACAGGTCCGGGCGGCCGTCGGACAATCGAGGAGCCGGCGCGGCGAGATTCGGTTTTCCATCGGGCCCCCGCGGGATTGCGCTGGCTGGGACCTTCGTCCATTGTCCATGAACAGGCGTGCAAATCAGCGCCAGGAGCGCCATCGAAGAAGCCACCCGAAGCAAGTTTTTCAGGCTTAGCAGTGTTGACATGATCGCCTCGCACTTTTATGGTTTGCCGGAATTATAGCGAAAAGCCTCAGACCAGCGAAACCTGACGGAATAGAATTGGGAATCATGCGACTGCAGGCCGTCGTTCTGATGATTCTGGGTGGCTCGTTGTGGGCATCGGCGCAATCGGTAAGGATCGATCTCGAGCCGTTCATCGCTTCGGGACTGAATCAGCCGGTTTATCTCACAAATGCGCACGATGGTACGAACCGCCGGTTCGTCGTCGAGCAGCCGGGCAGAGTGAGTATGATGCAGCCGGGATCCTCGATGCGCATGACTTTTCTCGATATCACCGGCCGTGTCCTGAGCGGAGGCGAACGCGGTCTGCTCGGATTGGCTTTTCATCCGCAGTTCGCGTCCAATCGTCGCTTTTTTGTGGATTACACGCGGCGTCCGGATGGCGCGACAGTGATTGCGGAGTATCGCGTATCGACTTCAAATCCTAACGTCGCCGAGACGTCGGAGACTGTGCTGCTCCTGATTCCGCAGCCATACGAGAATCACAACGGCGGCATGATCGAGTTCGGGCCGGATGGATATCTCTACATCGGGATGGGCGATGGCGGCTCGGGAAACGATCCACAGAATCGCGCGCAGAATCCCAACATGCTTTTGGGAAAGATCTTGCGGATCGATGTCGACCGCGGCGCCGCGCCTTCGACGAATCCATATGCCGATGGTTCAGCGGGCAGGCCGGAAATCTACGCGATCGGCCTGCGCAATCCCTGGCGGTTTTCATTCGATCGCGCGACGGGGCAGCTCTATGTTGGAGAGGTCGGCCAGGACGAGCGTGAAGAAGTCGACATTGTCACTGCCGGCGGAAACTACGGCTGGCGTGTATTGGAGGGTACCCGCTGCACGAATCTTGGCCCTGCCTCGTGCTCGGCGCCCGGCTTTATCGCGCCGATTGCGGAATACGACCACTCGAGCAACGGGCGGTGCTCGATCACCGGCGGCTACGTATATCGCGGGGCTCAACAGTCGCTGCCTTACGGCGCATACGTCTACGGCGATTACTGTTCCGGCGAGATCTTCATGCTCCGAGCCGGTGTTCAGTCGGTACTGACCGGTACGCCTCTGTCGATTACGTCGTTTGGTGAAGATGAATCGGGCGAGTTGTACGTGGTGGGCCAGGGCGGGTCGGTGTTTCGCATCAAGAATCCCGATGCTGATACCGGATCCACTCGAGGGTTCGAATTCGCGGATCTCGGTAGCGTTTCGATGCGAACGGCTGGACAACCCAATCTCGCATTAGGTTATGCCCGCATCCAAACGTCGAGTGGCGCCGCCTTGCCGGCCGGCATGGCGGTCTTTGGATATCGACAAAATGGCATTTTGGTGTCGGAAGCGTCGGCTCCGGCAATGCCGCTGATTTCGTCGGGCCGGATTGATGCTCTAAACACAGCCATCGCGATCGCGAATCCGAATGCGCAGGCGGTCACGCTCAACTTCTATTTCACCGGGGTTGCGGGAAACAATTTCGGACAGGGTTCCACGATTCTGCCGCCGAATAGCCAAGTCGCCGCATTTCTGGATCAGCCGCCGTTCGGCGCCAATCGAGAATCTCAAGCAACCTTCACATTTATATCGGCGCTTCCGGTGTCCGCGCTTGCATTGCGCGGAATCACGAATGAGCGCGGCGATTTTCTGATGACCACATTGTCCGTTGTCGATATTTCAAATGGTCCGGACGCGTTTTCTGTCCCGGCTCCTGCACAAACCATTGCCCAGTTCGTCGACGGTGGTGGATGGGCGACGGAGATCGTTCTGATCAACCCCCTGAACAAAGCGATCAGCGGCTCCATTCAAGCATTCAATCCGGACGGACAACCGGCATTCGTCCCGTTTGCCGGGCCGTATACCATTCCCGCGGCCGGCTTTTTGCGCTTCCGGACAGCCGGTACTGGAGTAAATGTGAGGTCAGGTTCAATACGCATCACCCCGTCGGCGGACAGTCCGGCTCCCTCATCAACCGCAATTCTGAGTTTCCGGAACAACGGCATCACCATTTTGCAGACCGCAATACCAGGAGTCGCGAGTGGGACAGCGTTCCGGTTATTTGTAGAGAATCTTGGGACGCTCAACTCCGTCCCCGGATCGATTCAAACGGCAATCGCAGTCGCCAATCCGACCAGCAATCCGGCGTCGGTCGCGCTGGAGTTATACGGAAATGACGGAGCGCCGGTAGGGCTCAGAGACTCCATTGCTATACCGGCAAACGGCCAGATTGCGGTTTTCCTGAATCAAATTCCGGGCTTTTCGCGTTTGCCGCCGAGTTTTCAGGGCGTGCTCCGCATCTCGTCAGCATCAACGGTTGCAGTGAACGCCCTGCGCGCGCATTACAATGAACGGGGCGATTTTCTCATTAGCCCGACCTTACCGGTTTCAGAAGCGGAGCTGCCGAACAGTTCCGAGTTATTGTTTCCGCACTTCGCCATAGGAGGCGGATGCGAGATGCAGTTCGTCTTATTCAGCGGCCGCGCGACGGCATCCTCGGGAACCATCTATTTCTTCGATCAGAATGGCACTCCTCTGAGCCTGGCACTGCGGCGGTAGGCGCCGGCGCAGACCGCTACTGAGGCTTCACAAATAACCCAACCAGCCCAGCCGCACCCTTGGCGTGTGACGGCGCCGGGGCGGGTGGGGCGAGCTTTGCCAAGAACTCCTCGCGGGTGAGGCCCGCCGGTAATTCCTTGGGGTCGAGGTCGGTCGCTATCACGACGAACGTGTAGTGGTGGGGCGTGCCCGGCGGCGTGCAGGGACCTGAAAAAAAACCAACTCCCTGTGTGCTCTTCCCCCCCACGTATTTGTCGGATAGCTTGCCGACCTCCCCTTCGGCGAAGCTGGTCACTGAAGCGGGAATGCCATATGCAACCCAGTGATGCACACCCGCACCGCCGCGGCCTTCCGGGTCCTCCATGAGGATGGCGAAACTCTTCGTGCCATCCGGCACGCCGGTCCACGATAACTGCGGTGATACATTCTGGCCGACACAGTTCGGATTGTTCGACAAACTGTTGGCAACTTTCCTCGGCATCATCTGACCGTCCTTGAAGGTCGTTGACGTCAAGGTGAATGGATCAGCCGCGCGTGCGGTGGCTGCCATGGCCAGAACTGTCGCGGCTGCCGCGATCAGATTTCGCAGATCACGCTCTGAAAACATAAGGGTCGCCTCCATTTAAGAGAAGATAGCGGGATACTTGACCGGACGGACAGAGAATAAGCTGTTTAGAGGACCAGGCGCAAGCACTGTAGCGGCGCGACTTCCACGCGGGCACCATAGCAGTGGAATGCGATAATGGTGTACGACATGAACGGAGGAACCAGATGAAGTCACGTGCACGCACGATCGGGGCGGCCGCCGCGCTTTTACTTTTTGCAGGCACCAGGGGCGCATTGGCGCAGCCGGTTCCCACTACGGTCGACGGTTTGATCGGGGCGGCCAAGAATGCGGCCGGCCTGGAGTGGCCTGGCACCTTTCTTCGCCTCTGCATCCCGCCGCCTGCGGCTCCTGCCCCCGCCACCACCACGGGCGCACGAGGAGGCGCGCGCGGAACCCCACCCGCACCGCCGGCGAGAGAAACCTGGTATGGAGAACCGGCCAAGGTCGCCGACAACCTCTATTTCCTCGGCACCAAGATTCATAATGCGTGGGCAATCGTAGGCAACGGGGGCATCATCATCCTCGAGGCACTGTTCGATTATGCGGCGCAGGACGAAATCTTCGGCGGCATGAGAAAGCTCAACCTGGATAGCCGTAAGGTCAAATACGTCATCCTCTCGCATGCGCACGCCGACCACGACGGCGGCGCGAGGCTGCTTCAGGACGAAATCCCGGGCGTGCACCTTGTCTACGGCGCTGCAGACTGGGACGCGGTGGACAAATCGACGAACCACGCCGGAGGCAAACCCAAACGCGACATGGTTGGCACAGACGGCATGAAGATCTCCGTGGGCGACGCCTCGGTACAAATCGTCACGATGCCGGGCCACACTCCAGGAACGCTCTCGTTCCTTTTTGAAGTCCGAGATAACGGCAAACCTCTGCGTATTGCATACGTCGGCGGTACAGCGATTCCGTTTAACGCCGATGCCGCATACTACGACGGCTACATCGCATCTTCGAAAAAGATGGCGAAGGCGGCCGCCGACTTCGGTGCCACAGCACTGATGTCGAACCATACCGAGTTCGATAATGGTTTTTTCAAGGCCCACACAGCCGCAAACCGCAAGCCCGGCGAAGCAAATCCGTTTGATGCTGGTGCGGCGGTGGTCGCCCGCTACTTCGCTGTCGTCCAGGATTGCACCACCGCAGCGAGGATCAGAGCGACGGGTAAGTGACGAAAAAGAGAGTTTCTTGTGCTTTTTGCGGCTCCGTTTTGTGCCTTTTGTGTGCCTTTCCCGATTTGTGGGGCAAAGCCATACGAAATAGGGATACGCCTCTGGAAATGACCGGGCGAATCGGCTAAACTGACACTTCATTTTTTAGGTAAAGGATCCTTCCACTGACACTCGTATGACAACAGAGCCTGAAGCAGAACAGGTCTCAACTCCGGAGACAAGCGGCACCGCACTGTCTAGCCTGGTCGGCGAAATTCGCGGTTGGGCCCGCGATGTATTTTTTGCGATCGGCACGGCGATCATGATCGTTGTTTTTCTATACCAGCCGGTCAAAGTCGAAGGCACGAGCATGTTGCCGGAACTAGTCGACCAGGAGCGGATTTTCGTCAACAAATTCGTCTACCGGATCGAAAAAATCCAACGCAAAGATATTGTTGTTTTTTGGTATCCCCTCGATCCGACGAAGTCCTACATCAAGCGCGTTATTGGCATGCCCGGAGATGTCGTTGAAGTCCGGCGTGGAGTTGTTTATGTCAACGACAAGGCGCTTGATGAAAACTACATCCTGCCCGAGTATATGGACCGTCGGACCTATCCTCCCGTCTACGTTGAGCCGGGCCATTACTATGTTCTGGGCGATCACCGGAATCAATCCAACGACAGCCGCATGTGGGGTCTCGTCCCGGAAAAATACATCTACGGAAAAGCCGTCTTCAGATATTGGCCAATCGACAAGATGGGAAGCCTGGATTGAAAAGAACAGCGACGCTGCTGCTGGAAGATGGGCGTCTTTTTCGCGGTAGCGGACACGGCTTCGAAGGCGAGGCTGTTGGGGAAGTCGTTTTCAATACTTCGATGACGGGTTATCAAGAAATCCTCACGGACCCGTCTTACGCCGGTCAGATCGTGACGATGACGTATCCCCTGATCGGCAACACCGGGATCAATCCTGAGGACGTCGAGTCTCGCAAGCCTTTCCTCGAGGCGTTCATCGTTAAACGCCTTTCCCCCTTGCCCAGCAACTGGCGTACAACCGAAACGCTGGACGATTACCTGACGCGATACCGGATTCCTGTGATGTCCGATATCGACACACGCGCTCTGGTGCGTCACATCCGCTTCAAAGGTTCAATGCGCGGCATCGTATCGCTAATTGACCACGATGAAGCTTCGCTTCTGAAAAAAGTCAAGAAGGCGCCGGAGATGGTCGGATGGGATCTGGCGAGCGCGGTGACCGTCGAGAAACCGTACGAGAATGCCGACAAAAATGTGAACTTCGTCGAATTCTCGGCGCTTTCGGATTTCCCGCCGTGTCCGTTTCATGTCGTCGCTTATGACTTTGGAATCAAGTCGCACATCTTGCGGAACCTCGCACGATGCGGCGCCCGGGTAACTGTTGTTCCGGCGGCAACGCCGGCCGCCGACGTATTGGCCTTGAAGCCCGATGGGGTTTTTCTCTCCAATGGCCCCGGCGATCCCGAGCCCCTCGACTATGCCATCAAAAACGTCCGCGCTCTGATTGCGAAAAAGCCGATTTTTGGAATTTGCCTGGGCCATCAGATTATGGGTCTCGCGTTCGGGGGGCGGACATTCAAACTCAAATTCGGGCATCACGGTGGAAATCATCCTGTCTTGAACATCGAGCGCAAGCAAGTGGAAATTACCGCGCAGAATCACGGTTTCGCTGTCGACCCGGAAAGTCTGAACATGAACGAAGTCAACATTACTCACGTCAATTTGAACGACAACACCGTTGAAGGCCTTGAACACCGTGCTTTTCCCGCGTTCAGCGTTCAATATCATCCCGAGGCGTCGCCGGGCCCGCATGATTCGTATTACTTATTCAAAAAGTTTTTTGAGCTGATGAGGAATGCCAAAGCGGACTGACATCAGAAAGATCCTCATCATCGGTTCCGGTCCCATCGTGATCGGCCAAGCTTGCGAATTCGACTATTCGGGGACGCAGGCTTGCAAGGCGTTGCGAGAGGAGGGGTACGAGATCGTTCTCGTCAATTCGAATCCCGCAACGATCATGACCGATCCGGAATTGGCAGATCGGACGTACATCGAACCGCTGACCACCGAATTCGTCGCGGCGATCATCAAACGCGAAAGACCTGATGCTTTGCTGCCTACCGTCGGCGGGCAGACCGCGCTCAATATTGCAGTCGAACTTGCCGAGACTGGAATCCTCGATGAGTACAACGTCGAGATGATCGGGGCGAAAGCCAAAGCTGTGAAAATGGCCGAAGACCGGTTGCTTTTCAAACAAGCCATGGCGGATATCGGGCTCGCGACTCCTCGAAGCGGCGTGGTGGGAGATATCCGCGAAGCAATGCGCGTTATACAAGATATCGGCTTTCCCGCCGTCATCCGCCCCTCGTTCACTTTGGGCGGGACTGGTGGTGGTATTGCCTTCAATAGCGAAGAATTTGAAAGCATCATCCAGCGCGGTCTTGATTTGAGTCCCGTTCATACAGTTCTCATCGAGGAGTCGGTTATCGGATGGAAGGAGTTCGAACTGGAGGTCATGCGTGATCTTCAGGATAACGTTGTCGTCATCTGCTCGATCGAAAATTTCGACCCTATGGGTGTGCACACCGGCGATTCCGTAACCGTTGCGCCCGCGCAGACGCTCACCGACCGCGAGTATCAACGCATGCGCGACGCGGCCGCTGCCGTGATCCGACAGATTGGCGTCGAAACGGGGGGTTCAAATATCCAGTTTGCGGTAAATCCGAAAGACGGGAAACTCGTGGTCATCGAAATGAATCCCCGTGTGTCTCGAAGCTCGGCGTTAGCTTCGAAAGCGACCGGTTTTCCTATTGCGAAGATTGCGGCGAAACTCGCCATCGGCTATACCCTCAACGAAATTCCCAATGACATCACAAAGAAGACGCCGGCATCTTTCGAGCCGATGCTGGACTATGTCGTCGTGAAGATCCCGAAATGGGCCTTTGAGAAATTTCCCGATTCCGATCCAACTCTCGGCACACAAATGAAGTCGGTGGGCGAGGTCATGGCGATCGGCCGCACATTCAAGGAAGCTTTCCTGAAAGGTGTGAGATCGCTGGAGAGCAGCAGGGAACCGGGTACCGAAAAGATCGATCCGGATCTCATCCGGCAAAAGCTGGTCACGCCGACTCCGGACCGTATCCCCTATCTTCTTCATGCCGCCGGCAATGGGTTCAGCATCGCCGAGCTGGTCGAATTGACTCACATCGATCCATGGTTCCTGAACGAGATGAAGGAATTAGCGGATCTGATCAAACAGGTTTCGCAACATACCATAGATACATTGCCCACGGACCTTCTCGCCGAAGCGAAACGTTCCGGATTCTCCGACGCCCGTGTAGCCGGTTTAGTAAGCGCGAAGCCACGTGACGTTGCAGCGAAGCGAGGCGATTACAGCGTCATCCCTGTGTACAAGCGCGTGGATACATGTGCAGCAGAGTTCGAGTCCTATACGCCTTACTTTTATTCGTCGTATGAAGAGGAGGACGAAGCCGCTCCGGCGAACCGAAAAAAGATCATTATTTTAGGCAGCGGTCCAAACCGGATCGGTCAGGGAATTGAGTTCGATTATTGCTGCTGCCATGCATCGTTTGCTCTGAAAGAAGAGGGCTACGAAACGATCATGGTCAATTGCAATCCGGAAACGGTATCTACCGACTACGATACATCGGACCGCCTTTACTTCGAGCCGCTCACGCTGGAAGACGTGCTCCACATTGTCCGGGAAGAGAAGCCGAACGGAGTGATCGTACAGTTCGGGGGACAAACTCCGCTGAATCTTGCGCTGGATTTACAATACGCCGGCGTGCCGATAATCGGAACCTCTCCCGAATCGATCGACCTTGCAGAAGATCGCAAGCGGTTCGGAGACCTGCTGCGCAAGCTGAATATCCCGCAACCTCAGAACGGCACGGCTGTCACGCTGGAAGAAGCCCGGAGCGTCGCGCGTCAGATCGGCTATCCCGTTCTTGTCCGTCCATCTTACGTGCTCGGGGGCCGCGCGATGGTCATCGTCTATGACGACTCGTCCCTCGATAACTACATGAGTGCGGCAGTTCAAGTTTCGCACCAGCGCCCGATCCTGATCGACAAGTTCCTTGAAGACGCATATGAAATCGATGTGGACGCGCTTTGCGACGACGAGCAGGTTGTGATCGGCGGAATTATGGAACACATCGAAGAAGCGGGAGTCCATTCCGGCGACAGCTCATGTGTTCTTCCGACCTACCAGCTCAGAGAGGATTTGCGCGAAACCATTCGCCGCTACACGGTCCAGTTGGGCCGCGCATTGAATGTCATTGGCCTGATGAATGTTCAATTTGCCGTTCGTGCCGGTACCGTTTATGTGTTGGAAGTGAATCCACGCGCGTCGCGAACGGTGCCATTCGTCAGCAAGGCCACCGGTGTGCCGCTGGCCAAAATCGCAGCGAAATTGATGACCGGCAGAAAGCTCCAAGAATTCGGACTGCCGAGCGAGCTCAGGGTCAGCGATTTTTACGTCAAATCGCCGGTTTTTCCTTTCGCGCGATTTCAAGGTGTCGATACGATCCTGGGCCCCGAGATGAAATCGACCGGCGAAGTCATGGGTGTGGACGATACGTTCGGCAAAGCATACGTCAAAGCTCAAATCAGCGCCGGATCGGTGTTGCCGAAATCGGGAGTCGCCTTTATCAGCGTGAATCAGCACGACAAGAATTTCATTTCAAGGATCGTCGCAGATCTCGTTGAGGTCGGTTTCAAGATCATCGCGACGCGCGGAACCGCTCGGGTGCTGCGGAGTTCGGGCATCGAGGTCGAAACAGTGTACAAAGTGAACGAAGGCCGGCCGCATATTGTGGACTACATCAAGAGCGGCAAGGTGGATCTCATCATTAACACGCCTCTCGGCCGCGAATCCTTCTTTGACGAGAAGGCGATTCGGCGCGCGGCCATCAATCATCATGTACCCTGCATCACCACCATCCCCGGCGCTGCAGCCGCGGTCAATGGCATACGCGCGATTCGGCGCGAAAGCCTGAACGTCCGATCGCTGCAGGAGTATCATTCCCCTGCTCTGCGCTGACTTTTACCCATAGTCTTGGCCGGACCAAGGGATCAGCGTCCACATGTCAAATGTCAGGTGGTTGTTATACGATGTCCAATCTACTAGCTCACATTCATGGCCGGTCCTGTGCTCCATGCGAGGTGGCAAGTATGAAAGTGCCCCTGCTCGATCTAAAGGCGCAATATGCAGGCATTCGCGATGAGATCCGCGCTGCGCTCGATCGTGTCCTCGAATCGCAGCATTTCATTCTAGGGCCCGAAGTCGATGCGTTCGAAAAAGAGATCGCTGCTTATTGCGGTTCTACGTACGCGATTGGCGTTTCTTCCGGCACCGATGCGCTCTTGCTGGCACTGATGGCCGTCGGCATCGGGCCGGGCGATGAAGTCATCACTACTCCATACAGCTTTTTTGCTACCGCCGGTGCGATTGCGCGGCTCGGAGCGCGGCCGGTTTTTGTAGATATCGATGCGAGAACCTTCAATATCAACAGCAAAGGAATCGAAGCCCGGATCACTCCCCGCACCCGGGCTCTTGTTCCGGTCCACCTTTTCGGCCAGATGGCCGACATGCTTTCCATTATGGAGTTGGCGCGGAAGCACAATCTTTTCGTCATTGAAGATGCGGCCCAAGCGATCGGCGCGGAATTGAATCAAAAACGCGCCGGTTCCATTGGGCACGCGGGCTGCTTCAGTTTCTATCCCTCAAAAAATCTGGGCGGGTTCGGTGACGGCGGCATGATCACCACAAATGATGCCGATCTCGCCGCGCGCATGCGGCTCTTGCGAAGCCATGGATTTCGCGCAAAGTACTACAGCGAGCAACTCGGGGGCAATTTCCGTCTGGACGAAATTCAAGCCACCGTGCTTCGAGTCAAGCTGAAGTATCTGGATCGATGGACTGAAGGCCGGAGGCGGAACGCGGCCTTCTATCGCGAAAGTGTGAGCAGGTCAGAGACGATTACATTGCCCTACCAGATGCCTCATTCGCGGCATATCTACAATCAATTCGTTATCCGGAGCGCCCGGCGTGATGAACTGATGGCTCACTTGAGAAAAAAGCAAATTGGATGCGAAGTCTACTATCCGGTTCCCTTGCATCTCCAGACGTGCTTTAAAGAATTGAGCTACAAGGCGGGCGAACTGCCTGCCAGCGAAGCGGCCGCCAGAGAAAGCCTTGCCCTGCCGATCTATCCTGAATTGACAGCCGAGATGCTTCAGGCTGTCGTCGAAGCAATTAGGGAATAGCCACAAAAAGGCACAAAACACACAAAAATGTTTAATTTCGATGTCTCGCGACTTTTGTGCCTTTTTGTGGCTTCCCTGTTGCTCCGCGCCTTTCCTACTTGGGCTGAGAAACGATGCGGAGATACGGCCTCGGCGCTTTCCAACCTTGAGGGTACTTTTTTTTGGCATCCTCGTCGGAAACCGAGGTCAGGATGATCACATCTTGCCCTTGCTTCCAATTTACCGGCGTCGCCACCTGGTGCTTCGCGGTCAGTTGAATCGAATCCAGCACACGCAGAACTTCGTCGAAGTTCCGGCCGGTGCTCATCGGATAGCTGAGCATCAATTTGATCTTCTTATCGGGACCGACAACGAAAACAGTACGCACTGTCGCATTGAGTGCCGGAGTGCGGCCTTCGGAAGTATTCCCGGCATCGGCCGGCAGCATGTCGTAGAGCTTCGCGATCTTCAGTTCGGGATCGCCGATCAGCGGGTAATTCACCTTGTGACCCTGTGTCTCTTCGATGTCTGTCGTCCATTTGCTGTGACTGCCGACGGGGTCCACGCTCAACCCGAGGATCTTGCAGTTTCGTTTGGCGAATTCGGGTTGCAGTCCGGCCATATAGCCGAGTTCGGTCGTGCAGACAGGAGTGAAATCTTTTGGATGTGAAAACAAAATCGCCCAGCCGTCTCCTATCCATTCATGAAAGTTAATCCGGCCTTGCGTGGTCTCGGCTGTAAAGTTCGGGGCTTCGTCATTTATGCGCACTGACATGGTTCTCCTCCTATAGATCACGTTTTCGTCGATAAAAAATTCTGATGTGAAATTCCGTCTCGGTCAATGCCAAAAGTGGGAATCGCGTCGCTTCAGCTGAGGGCGACATGCTATCGTCGCGGCTTATGCCTTTCGCGGATTTGCAGGAGTTCGTCCGATTTTTGGAACTGCAAGGACAGCTCAAGCGCGTGCGCGTCGAGGTCGATCCCGAGCTCGAAGTCACGGAGATTATACAACGCGTTGTTCGTGAACAGGGGCCGGCGCTCTTGTTCGAGCGCCCGAAAGGATCTTCGGTTCCGCTCCTGATGAATCTTTTCGGAACCATGCATCGCGTGCGCGCTGCCTTGGGCCGCGATCCTTCAGAAATAGGCCACGAACTGGTTACGGCCCTCCACAAGATCAATCCTCCTTCGCTCAAAGCGATTTGGGAATCCCGCGCCCTTATCAAGCGCGCATTATTCACCCGTCCCGCCAAAATACGTTCAGCGCAATGTCAGGAAATTGTGGAAACACCGAACCTGTCGCAATTTCCCATTCTCAAATGTTGGCCCGGAGATGCCGGACGTTTCATCACGTACGGAATGGTCATCAGTCACGATCCGATTTCGAAGGCGCGAAACCTCGGCCTCTATAGGCTTCAGGTCTTCGGGAACGACACGACCGGCATGCACTGGCAGAGCATGAAAGGCGGGCGGGTTCATTATTTAAACGCAGAAGAGCAGGGAAAAAATTTGGAAGTTGCCGTGGTCATCGGGGCGGACCCGATTCTCATGATGGCTGCCATTCTTCCGCTTCCCGAGGATGCCGATGAAATTGCGTTCGCGGGATTCCTGCGCGGCAGAAGTATCCCGATGGTTCATGCAAAGAGCGTAGACATGATGGTGCCCGCCAACGCCGAGATCGTGCTGGAAGGCATTGTGCCTGCCGGTGAACGCCGGATGGAAGGCCCGTTCGGCGATCATTTCGGACATTATTCGGAAGCCGCCGAATTTCCGGTCATGCACATCCGGCAAGTGACTCGCCGCAGGAATGCGATATATGCCGGAACCGTGGTGGGAAAGCCTCCGCAGGAAGACAAATATCTCGGCGAGGCGGCGGGCGAGATGATCGGGCCTCTGATTCAACTCATCAATCCCAACATCATCAATCTCCATGCCTTCGCCGGCGCAGGCTTTCACAATCTGCTCGTTGTATCTTTGAAGGAACGTCATCCACAAGAGCGATTGAAAACAGCCATGTCGTTGCTCGGTACCGGGCAGCTTTCTTTAACCAAGGTTCTGATCATGGTCGGCCCCCATCAGGCCACAGGGCATTTTGGAGCGGTTCTTCAGGACATGTGGCATCGATTCGATCCTGAAGATCATATGTGGCTGTTGCCGGTTGCTCCGCTCGACACGCTCGACTTCACGTCTTTCCAGATGCACGTCGGCAGCAAGCTCATCATCGATGCCGCCGGCCATATCATCAACGAAGCGGAGCCCCCCGTCGACATCGATCCTCGCCCGCACGATCAGCGTATTGAGAAGTGCAAGCTCTTGGATGGCGGTTTTCTGGTGATTGTTGTCCAGCAGCAAGCGCGAGAGGTCCTTCAGAGCATCATCAAGGCGGATTTGGGTGTGCGGTTTGTGGTGGCGGTCAGCCCCGATGTGGTTATTGATGATCAGGAAAACCTTCAATGGGGGATCTTTACCCGCTTCGATCCCGCCCGCGACATGGTGTTCAGTGAACAAACCTTCGTCGGTGCCCGTCCGGTCTACCGCGGTACCGTCGGCATCGACGCCACCTGGAAAGAAGGATACCCGGCACCGCTTGTGATGGACGAGTCCATAGTTAAACTTGTCGATCGCCGTTGGTCTGAGTATTGGAAGTAGGTAATGTATTCCCCTCCTCTGCAGAGGAGGGGAATACTCTCCTGCCATACCTTAGCGTTTCCATGCCTGCCCTACGGCTACCTTCTTCCGAGCAGTTCCTGAACTTCGTTGTAGTTCAGCGGACGTTCGCGTGGCGTGAAATAGCCTTTAGGAAACCACATGATCGTGATGCTCACGGTTTGAAAGTCATTGTAAAAACTTCGAATGTACACTGCGTAACGGTTGCCGTCCGACAACAGGGTGTTATCGGTGAGAGGGAGATCGAGCCAGGTCAACGTGAAATTGTATTGTGTGTCGGTCGGTTTCGGATTCGTCTGCTCCGACAAGAACGGTTGAGTGCTCACCTTTACGGTCTGGTCCTCCCAGTCGGGATGAACCGCCACCATGCGGAGCGTGTAATTCCCGTCGGGCGCTTTCAAGTCGACGATGTCGCCAAAAGCTGCGGATGCCTGGCAATCCGCACCTGCCGGTACCGGCTCCCCATGCCGCTCTGTTCTTGCGTCCAGGTTTAAATAATAAACCTGGCATCCGTGGGAGGAA
>Ga0209237_1000932_pt1 | contig 17033 bp, 21 predicted proteins | sample GraSoi013_1_40cm_2_FD_185820 | JGI IMG/M metagenome (GOLD analysis project Ga0209237, IMG submission 185820) | Grasslands soil microbial communities from the Angelo Coastal Reserve, California, USA - Sample 10_02_2013_1_40cm (SPAdes) (version 2) | ecosystem: Environmental > Terrestrial > Soil >... | reverse complement strand
CGCGCAGGCGCACGGCGGCGCGATCAGCGCACAGAACGTGGCGGACGGCGGGGCCGAGTTCGCGGTGCGGTTGCCGATCTCGCGGAGCTGAGCCACTCCCTATCCTCGCCGCGTGGCGCTCGGCGGCACGATCCGCGGGAAGAAGACGACGCTGCGCCTGCCTGTCGCGGCGGACCTCGCGCGCTTCAACGACTGGATGGCGGACCTGAGGGTGCGCCGCGCGCATCCACCGTGGTTCGAGCCCGCCATGCCCGCGACGTGGAAGGAACGGTTCGCCGAGATCGCGAAGGAACCGCGGCGGGTGCTGTGGTCGATCGAGTCGGACGGGCGTCTTGTCGGCCTCGCGGTCGGACGCGTCTGGGATTCGGGCGTCGGGCTCGAGGTCCGGCAGCTCGTCATCGACCCGTCGGAATGGCGCAGGGGGTACGGGGCGGACGCCGCGCTGGCGCTGCACCGTTACGCCTTCGACTATCTCGATCTGCGTAGGACTGACCTCGTCCTCCACGCGGACAACGTGGCGGCGCTGCGGATCGCCGAGCGCCTCGGCTACGCCGAGTACGCGCGCGGCCGCGACGTGTACTACCGCGACGGCGCCTACGTCGACCAGGTGCAGCTCGTCATGGACAAGGAGACCTGGCAAGAGCGGTGGGGCGCGACCGAGCGCGAGTACGCCTCGTTCGCACCGGAGGCCTTCCGCTGATGCTCGGCCCGCGGCTCGAGGGTCGGAACGGCGTCGCGCTCGTGCCGCCGACGCTCGAGCATTTCAGGCTCCACCCCGCCTGGGAGGTGCAGCCTGAGGCGAGCCGCTTCATGGGACCCCGCTTCGGCGAGCTCACCCCCGAGAAACAGGAGAAGCGCTTCAAAGACACGGCGGACGGTCAGACGCAGATCCAGTGGACGATCGCCTATGCGGGCGAGCCGGTCGGCTTCACCGGCATCTTCCACATCGACTGGGTGCGTCGCGACGGAGAGACCGGGCTCTTCATCGGTCGCCACGATCTCTACGGTCGCGGCATCGCGAGCGAGGCCGTGCGGCTGCGGACGGGTTTTGCGTGGAGGGAGCTGCGGCTCCGGCGCGTGCATAACTGGGTCGCTCTCGCCAATCGCGGGAGCAGGCGGGCGAACGAGAAGGTCGGCTATCGGCGGATGGGACTGCTCCCGCGGTCGTACTTCCGCTCGGGCGAGTGGTACGACGAGTGGCTGGGCGAGGCCTTTGCGAACACCTTCCCCACGGACGATCTAACTGCTAGGCTTGATGTGCCCCAAAGGGGCAGCGGCGACGAGAGTCAACACGCGGGCGAGTGAGGCACTTCCTCCCGAGACCTGGCGAGGCTCAAGGCGTCAGCGACAAACAAAAGGGAGGAAGCTTCTAAGTGAGCTTCTCTGACAAGACCCTGACCTGCAAAGACTGCGGTCAGGAATTCATCTGGACGGCCGGCGAGCAGGAGTTCTATGCCTCGCGCGGTCTCATGAACGAGCCGGGCCGATGCCCGTCGTGCCGTGCGGCACGTCGTGCCTCGGGCGGCGGCATGGGCGGCGGCTATTCGAGCCGCGGCATGGGCGGCCCGCGCGAGTTCTTCACCGCCACCTGCAGCAACTGCGGTGGCGAGGCTCGCGTCCCGTTCCAGCCGCGCGGCGACAAGCCGGTCTACTGCAGCTCCTGCTTCGAGCAGGTGCGGCCGTCGGCCTCGCGCAGCCGGTACGCCTAACACGCGCCGAACCGGATGAACGAAGAGCCCGCCGAAAGGCGGGCTCTTCTCTTTATCTACCGCTGCGCCGCGTACACGCGGCCGATCGGCAGCCGGTAGCTGATGCGGTGCTGCGTCGAGAAGCTCTCGCGCATCGCGCGCTCCGTTCGCGACTCGTCCCCGTAGTAGCGCTGGGCGATGCGCCGGATGTCGGCCTGGGTCGTCGCCGGATCGTCGATCGTGCGCACGCGTCCGTCTATCCGCACGAACGGGTAACCGGTCGGGTCGACGACGATGAAGCTGACCCGCGGATCGGCGGCGATGTTGCGCGGCTTCGCGCGGCCGGCCGCCGTGTTGAAAAGGACCTCGTCCCCCTCGAGCAGGTACCACATGGCCGTGAGGTGGGGCGACCCGCTCGGATTCCTCGTGCCCAGCACCGCATACCGCTTCTCCTCGAGGAACGTGCGCTGCCAGGGCTCGAGTGCCACGCGAGGACGCTAGCGGAAGAGATCTCGTGCGGCAGGGCGCACGTAATCGCGCGCGGTCTCGGAGGGCTCGGCGAAAGCGACGCCGCGCACGATCGCGACCGGGCAGCGGTCGAGCTTCCCCATCACGAGCTCTGCGGCGCCGGCGACCTCGTCGGCGACCGCGATCTCGGTGACGCGCAGCTCGTAGCCCTCGGGGTCGGTCTGCCCCATGTAGCGCTTCAGCGCCGGCAGGCCGGCGATGCCGATCGCGACGTTCGTGTGGCCCTCGCGCCACGCGCGGCCGAAGGTGTCGGTGACGACGACGGCCACGCGCGCGCTCGCCCGCCGCGCGATCTCATCGCGGATGCGACCGGCCGATGCGTCCGGGTCGACGGGCAGGAGGACGACGGCGTCGGGCTGGCCCGCGTTGGAGCGGTCCACGCCGGCGTTCGCGCAGACGAACCCATGGTGGGTCTCGCAGATGAGCACGCCGCGCTCCCAGCGGAGGATCGCCTTCGTCTCGCGCAGCACGACCTCGAGCTGCCGCGGGTCCTTGTTCCCCTCGGCGGCCATCGTCTTCGCGCGCTCCGAGGGCTCGACCTCCGCGAGCTTCACGATGCGGCCTTCGCTCTTCGACACGACCTTCTGGGCGATGACGACCACGTCGCCATCGGCGAGCCGCTCCTTCGCCTTCGCCAGCGCGGCGATGAGGAGCCCGACGAGGTCGTCGTTCGGTCGGACCTCGGGCATCCCCGCGACGGGGAAGATCGTGAGCCCGCGCGTCATCGGGGCGTCTTCGCCCGCGCTGCCGCGGGCCGCGCCGGCGCGACGAGCCGCGCGAGATGGGCGCGGAGCCTCGGCGAGGATGCGAGCGATCGGCCGAGCTGGGAGAGCAGTCGGGCGTCGAGCATGAGTGGCGAGCGCTGGAACCGCCCGCCATGGTCGTAGCTGCAGAACCGGACGCTCTCGCTGCCGTCCTCGTAGCGCAGGAGCTGGATCGCGGGCTCGTGCCACTGCCCGACGGCGGTGATCTCTTCGACGATGGCGCCTTTGCCCCACGGCATCGCGAACGGACGCGGAACTTCGCGCGACTTACTCTTCATGTTCCTCATGCTGACACTCGGCTACAAAGCCTCCGCGGAGCAGTTCGGCCCGCGCGAGCTCCTCGACTTCGCGATCCTCGCCGAAGAGCTCGGCTTCGACAGCGTCGTGGTCAGCGATCACTTCCACCCCTGGCGCGACACGGGCGGCCACGCTCCCTTCTCGTTCGCCTGGCTCGGCGCCGTCGCCGCACGCACGAAGCGCATACGCATTGGAACGAGCGTCGTCACGCCGTCATTCCGCTATCACCCGGCGATCGTGGCCCAGGCCATGGCGACCGTGGCGCTCCTGGCGCCGGGCCGCGTCTTCCTCGGCGTCGGCAGCGGGGAATCCATGAACGAAACGCCGCTCACGGTGAGCGAGTGGCCCGAGCCGGGCGAGCGCCTTCGCCGCCTGCGCGAGGCGGTCCGGCTCATCAAGCGGATGTGGTCCGAGGACTACGTCACCTTCGAGGGCAAGTACTTCCAGACGAGGGAGGCCAAGCTCTTCGACAAGCCCGCGCAGCCCATCCCGATCCTCATCGCGGCGGGCGGCCCGCAGGCCGCGGCATTCGCGGGAAAGGAAGGCGACGGGATCATCGTCACGAGCGGAAAGGGCGCGGAGCTCTACCGCGACAGCCTGCTGCCGGCGATGGAGAAGGCCGCACGCGAGGCGGGCAAGGGGCCGGCAACGATCGAGCGGCTCATCGAGATGAAGGTGAGCTACGACACGGACCGCTCGCGCGCGATGGAGGACACCAAGGAGTGGGCCGCGCTCGCGCTTCCCGCAGAGGACAAGGTCGGCGTCGAGGACCCGCGCGAGATGGAGCGCCGGGCGAAGGCAGCGGCCGACCGCGCGCACACGCGATTCATCGTGTCGACCGACGCCGCCGAGCACCTCGAGAAGATCGCCCCGTACCTCGAATGGGGCTTCACGCATCTCGTCTTCCACTTCCCTGGGCGGGACCAGGAGCGCGCGATGCGCCTCTACGCGAAGGAGGTCCTGCCGCCCCTGCGGTCGCGCGCATGAACGAGAAGCTAAGTGCGCGCTCGCGGGAGCTGCTCGCGAACGGGCGCGTCGCGCACCTCGCGACCGCCGACCAGTACGCGCGCCCGCACGTCGTGCCCATCGTCTTCGTCTACGAGCACCCTCTGCTGTACACGCCGATCGACGCGAAGCGGAAGTCGGTCGACGACTGGCACGAGCTTCGACGCGTGAAGAACGTCGAGACCAACGGCCGGGTGAGCGTCCTCGTCGACCACTACGAGGAGGCCTGGAGCCGCTGCGCCTGGGTCCGCGTCGACGGCGTCGCCGACATGCTCACGAAGGGTGAGGACCACCGTCACGCCCTCGGGCTCCTCGCCACGAAGTATCCGCAGTACGAGCGCATGCCGCTGCGGGACGCGCCGGTGATCCGCATCCGTGTGGAGCATGCTTCGCAGTGGCACGGCTGACCTAGACTCGGCGGCCTCCATGGACTTCGGATTCACGCTGAAGCCGGACCATCCGCTCGATCGCGTCGTCCGGCTGGCGAAGCTCGCGGAGCGATCCGGCTTCGCATACGGCTGGGTCTTCGACAGCCACGTGCTCTGGAAGGAGCCGTACGTGCTGCTCGCGCTCATGGCGCAGAACACCTCCCGGCTGCGCCTGGGAACGTGCGTGACGAACCCGGCCACGCGCGAGCCGTCGGTCACGGCGAGCACGCTCGCCGTCCTGCAGGAGCTCTCCGGCGGCCGCATGGACCTCGGTATCGGCCGCGGCGACTCCGCGCGGCGCGTCCTCGGGAAGCCGCCGACGACGCTCGCGGTCCTCGAGGAGGCGACGAACGTCATCCGCGACCTCTGCGAAGGTCGTGCGGTCACGTACGAGGGGACGGCGCTCACGATGGAGTGGGTCCCGCGGCACAAGCTTCCCGTGTGGATCGCGGGCTACGGCCCGAAGGCGCTCGAGCTGACCGGAAAGATCGCCGACGGGGCGATCATCCAGATCGCGGATCCGAGCCTCGTCGGCTGGTGCATCGGCCTGCTACGCGAGGGCGCGCGCAAGGCGCGCCGCGATCCGAACGCCGTCGCGGTGATGGTGGCCGCGCCGGCCCACGTCGGGCCGAAGGCGCAGGTCCGGGACCGCCTCCGCTGGTTCCCCGCCCTCGTGTCGAACCACGTCATCGACCTCGTGAAGCGCTACGGCGAGCAGGGCCTCCCGGCCGACCTCACGGCATACGTGCGCGACCGGCCCGGCTACGACTACCGGCACCACGCGGAATCGGGGTCGTCGAACGCGGCATTCGTCGACGACGAATCCGTCGATCGTTTCTGCGTCACGGGCGAGCCCGAGGAGCACATCGCGAAGCTGCGGCAGCTTGCCGCGCTCGGTGTCCGTCAGTTCAACATCTACCTGATGAGCGGCGACGAGGAGCGGATCCTCGAGGTCTACGGCGAGAAGATCATCCCGGCCGTCAGGAGCGTGCCCGCCGCTTCGCTCGCGTAGTCCGCTCGTAGAACCGCCGCGCTTTTGCGCGGTTCCCGCAGTCGCGCATGTCGCACCAGCGCCGCGTTCTGCTCTTGCTTCGGTCCAAGAAGAGCCACTGGCAGGTCTCCGACGCGCATTCACGTAGCCGGCTCAGCTCCCCGGCCGTCGTCAGGAGCTCGACCGCCGATCGCGCGAGGGCGCCGACCGGATATTCGAGGTCTTCGCCGACCCGCCATACCCACTGGCCGTGTCCGCCGGCGACCGCGAGCTCGGCCCGCGCGGCCGCACGTAGAGCTTCCTTACGGAGGAGCGCGACATCCTCGGTCGTAGGGGTCTCGTCGTTCGCGACGGCCGAGAAAACGCGCCAGATCGCTTCGCGCAGCGCGACCGCCCGCTCGACGACCTTCCGCGCTTCAGCCGGCTGACGCTGGGCACGCATCACGAGGCGGCGAGCGTCGGCCTCGGAGATGTTCCGTCCCAGCAGAAGGAACCGGACAAGATCGTCAAACCCCCGGATGTGGTCGTGCGTTGGATCGGTATGCGTGCCGCCGACGGTGTTCGTGAAGTCGAGGGCAAGGGCGCCTCCGACGAATTCGACGTCGTGATCCGGCGCCGGTGCACTGTTGCGCATTTAACCTCCTTAGCGTCTTGACATGGTTATACGCCGGTACTAGTTTCCGCGTCAAGGAACCAACACCACCAATAGGTCTCAACAGGGTTAGAAAAAACGCGCCTCACGCCGGAGGGCGGCGGCACGTTCTATCGGAAACAAGAAGGAGGCGGACGTGGAGATCCTCATCTTCATCGGCGCGGTCGTGGCGGTGGACGTGGCAGCCTACTTTTTTGGGTACGACAGCCGGGACGCGGTGGCGTTCGATCATCACGACCGAGCGATCGCCGCGCTTAGGCGCGGCGACCTCGGCGGCTACCGCGAGGAGCTGAAGGAGCTCGAGCGCGACGTGCGACGGATCGGCGCGGTCCGGTTCTAGCCGCCCTGCGCCTTGCCGAGCGCGGCGAGGCGCAGCCCGTAGTAGGAGAGCCAGAGGAACGCCGGGATGTTCGCGAGGATGAACGGCTCGAGGACGTAGAGGCCGGTCGCGGACCCGATGCCACGAAGCCATGAGGCGAGCGCGAAAACGAGGCCGAAGAGCGCAGCCCAGCGCGGTAGCCCGATCGTCCGCGAGCGGACCTCGGTGAAGGCGAGCAGGCTGAGGCCGAAGAGGAACAGCGGGTTCCCGAGCCAGCCGAAGCCGAGCAGCAGATCGTCGAAGGCGGCGTAGATCGCCGAGCCCTCCGCGGAGTCGGCGCGGAGGCTCAACGCGTGCATCACGTAGCCGTTCACCAGGGCAACGCCGGTGAAGAACACCATCCCGACCGTGAGGCTTCCCCACGCGAGCGCCCCCGTCCAGCGGCGCGTAAGCGCTCCGCCGGCGACGAGCGCGAGGAGACCGCCGAGGATCGTGAGGACGAAGCCGAACGCGATGGCAATGTGGATCGGGCCCCACAACGGCGTCGTCGAGAGCACGCTCGGCTTCTCCGCCAGCCCGCCGGAGGGGATCGGGTGGAGGACCAGGCCCGCGGCCACGAGGACCCCGGCGACCGCGAGGACGTAGCCCGCCGCTCGCGCCGCGCCGGGCTCGCGGAACGTTAGCCGAGCTTCCCTGTCGCGGCGTAGCGGTCGGCGATCTCGAGCGCCTCGTCGACCGCTTTGGCGCCGAACGCGAGCTCGTCGTCGGTGACGACGAGCGGCGGCGCGATGAACAGCATGTTCCAGCGGCAAAAGACGTAGACGTCACGCTGCATGAGCGCGGCGCGCAGCGCGCCGGCGAGCGCCTGCGTCGGCCCGTTCCAGCGCTCGAGCATCTCTTTCGTGCCGCGGTCCTTCACGAGCTCGATGGCGGCGAACAGGCCTCGGCCGCGGACGTCGCCTACGGACGGGTGCCGCTCGGCGAGCTTCCGTAGCTGTGCGAGGAGCTTCTCGCCCATGCGCGCGCCGCCCTCGATGATCCCGTCGTCGCGATACGCCTCGACGCTCGCAGCCCCAGCGGCGCAGGCGAGCGGATGCCCGCTGTAGGTCGAGCCGACCCACAGGACGTGGTCGTCGAAGTACTTCGCGATCTTCTCGCTCACGATCGCGCCGCCGAGCGGGACGTAGCCCGAGGTCACCCCCTTCGCGAACGTCATCACGTCGGGTACCACGCCCTCGTGGTCGGCACCGAACCACCGGCCGGTCCGGCCGAAGCCGGTCATCACCTCGTCGAACATCAGGAGGATCCCGTACTTGTCGCAGAGGCCCCGCAGGCCAGCGAGGTAACGGTCCGGCGGAACGAGCACCCCGGACGTTCCGGGGATCGGCTCGACCAGGATCGCCGCGATGTACTCGGGCCCCTCGTACCAGATGACCTCTTCGACATGCGCCAGCGCCTTGTCGACGTCGGCGCCGAACGCCGAGCGGTACGGATCGGGGTTGAGGAAGTGGACGACGCCAGTGATGCCCGGCTCCGCGGCCCAGCGGCGGTTGTCGCCGCCTAGCGTCATCGCGCCCTGGGACTGGCCATGGAACGAGCGCCACTGCGTGAGGATCTTGTGCCGCCGCGTGTACATCCGCGCGATCTTGATGGCATGCTCGTTCGCCTCGCTGCCGCCGGTCGTGAAGATCGTCTTGGAGAGGTCGCCCGGTGTCACCTCGGCAAGGAGGCGCGCGAGCTTCGCGCGGCTTTCCTCGGCGAACGACGGCGTCACGTAGCAGACCTTCTCGGCCTGCTCCTGGATCGCGCGGACCACGCTCGGGTAGCCGTGACCGAGGTTCACGTTGATCAGACCCGAGGAGAAGTCGAGGATCCGGCGCTCCCCCGCGTGCAGCCACGAGCCCTGGCCGCCGGTGATGACGAGCGGCTTGAGGCCCGCCTGTGCCGACCACGAGACGAGGACGTGCTCGGAGGTGTCCTTCGCGATCGCGGCGGGATCGCCCTGATTCTTCGTGGCGAGGGCGCCCATCGGCGCGAGTCTAGTCCGCGCGAAACGTGACCGCCGGAGGCTTTCGGCGCCCGGCGGCCATCGGTCCGCGAAAAAGCGCGTGCTCAGTTGCCTCCCGCGGTGACCTCCACGACCGCCTTCTTGAAGCTGGCGCCGTTGATGTCCACGCCCTGCCCCTTGAGCGCGTCGGCCGCCTTCTTCGCGAGGTCGGTCCGGTACGGCGTGCCGCTCGGCGCGCCTTTGAGGATCTGGTACGTCGTCGAAATGCTCACGGTCTGGTCCCACGACGCCTTCTCGATCGCGCCGATCCCGCTCGGGGACGGCCAGATGAGCGCGTTGATCTCATTCAGCTGCCAGGTCATGTGGCCCTTGCCGAGCGTCGTGCCCGCCTTCAGCACGATGTCGACGCACTCTTTCTGGCTGTCGCGGCAGAAGACCCAGCCCTTGAATGACGCCTGGAGGAACCGCGTCGCGATGTCCTCATTCCCGGACTTCTTGAGCCACGCGTCGCGGGCGAAGAGGTGGTCCTGCAGCATCGCCGTCCCGACCTTGTTGAAGTCGATGACGTTGAGCTCGTCCGGCTGGTAGAGCTTCCCGGTCTTCGGGTTCTTCTGCTCGAGGACCTGCGCGTACTCGTTGTAGATCATGGCCTGCGCCGCATCGACCTCGCCGTTCAGGAGGAGCGACATGTCGAACGGCTGCTTCACGATCGTGACGTCGCTCGCCTTGTTCGGGTCGATCCCGACCTTGCGCATCGCGGCGTAGAGCTCGGGCTCGTTCCCGAAGCCCCACGTCCCGACCTTCTTGCCTTTCCACTGCTCGGGCGCCGTGATGTTCTTCTCCTTGAACGACACCTCGAGCGTGCCGGAGCGCTGGAAGACCTGCGCGATGTTCACGAGGTCGGCGCCGGCCTCGCGCGACGCGAGCATCTTGGGCACCCACGCGATCCCGAACTCGGCGCCATCGGACGCGACGACCTGCTGCGGCACGATGTCCGGACCGCCGAGCTTGATCTCGACCTCGAGGCCCGCGTCCTTGTAATAGCCCTTCGCGGCAGCGGCGTAGTACCCCGCGAACTGCGACTGCGCGACCCACTGGAGCTGCAGCCTTACCTTCGTGAGCGGCCCGCCACCGCCACCACCCCCACCCGTGCCACCGCCGCACGCGCTCGCGAGCGACAGCGTGATGACCGCGAACACCAGAGAACGACGGAAACCTCGCATGCTTACCTCCCTCGCGCGACAGAACTGATCGCGCTACGAGGCGTCGCGGGTGCGCGCCGAGGCGTGCCACGGGATCGCCACGCGCTCGATCGCGAGGATGATAAGGAAGAACGCAACACTCACGGCGGACGCGACGACGATCGCCGCCCACGCGTTCGCAAAACGGAAGAACGCGGCCTCGGTGATGATGAACTGTCCGAGGACCGACTGGGCGCCGCCGAAGTATTCGGCGACGATAGCCCCGATGAGCGACAGCGTCGCGCTCACTTTCACCGCGGTGAAGATGTACGGGAGCGCGTTCGGCACGCGCACCTTGGCAAAGACGGCACGCTCGCTCGCCGCGTACGAGCGCATGAGCTCGAGCGAGGTCTGGTCGACGAGCGTCAGCCCCCGCAGCGTATTGATCATGATGGGGAAGAACACCAGCACCGCGACCACCATCATCTTCGAGAGCGGATTCAGGATGCCGAACCAGTTGTTCATGATCGGTGCGAACGCGATGATCGGCACGGAGTTCGCGGCGATCGCGATCGGGAGCAGCGCGCGACTCGCCGTCGCCCACCGCGCGGTCGCGAAGGCGAACGCGAGCGCGGCGACGCCCCCGATGAGCAGGCCGCCGACGGCCTCGACGAGCGTGTTCCGCCCCACGGTGATCAGCTCGTCGAACCGCTCGGCGAACGCGGCGGCGATCGCGCTCGGACGCGGGAGGAGGAACTGCTGGATCCCGAACACGCTCACGACGATCTCCCACAGCACGAGGACGCCGACGAAGACGAGCACCGCGGGTCCGTAGTACCGAAGGCGAGCGCTCACATCGCCGCCGCACGCGTCTTCGCCGCGACCTGGGCGGAGTCACCGCCGCGCAGGCGCTCGCGCACCCGCGTCACGAACGCGAAGTAGCGCTCGTCCTCGCGCGTGAGGTCGTTCCGCGGCTGCGGGAGGTCCACCTCGATCACGTCGATGATGCGCCCGGGACGCGCCGACATGACCACGACGCGTGTCGAGAGGAAGACCGCCTCGGGGATGCTGTGCGTGACGAACACGATGGTCGTGCCGGTCTTGCGCCAGATCCCGAGCAGCTCGAGATTCAGCCGCTCGCGGGTCATCTCGTCGAGCGCGCCGAACGGCTCGTCCATGAGGAGGAGCGCCGGCTCGAAGCTGAGGGCACGGGCGATGGCCACACGCTGCTGCATGCCGCCCGACAGCTGCCAGGGATAGCGCTTCTCGGACCCTGACAGCTCGACGAGCGCGAGCATCGCACGCGCTCGTTCGGCGCGCGCCCGCCTGTCGATCGCGCTCATTTCGAGTGGCAGCTCCACGTTTCGCTCGACGGTCCGCCAGTCGAAGAGCACCGGCGACTGGAAGACGATCCCGTAGTCGCGGTCGAGGCGCGCGCGGTGCGCGCTCTTGCCGTTTACCTCGATCGTCCCGCCGGTCGCCTGGGTGAGATCGCCGATGAGGCGGAGCAGCGTCGACTTCCCGCAGCCGGATGGTCCGATGAGCGAGACGAACGCGCCCTTGGGGATCTCGAGGTCGATCGCGTCGAGCGCGTGGGTCTGATCGGCGCCGCCGCCGAAGACCTTCTGGACGGCCCGCATGCGCACGACCGCACCGGTCATGTCTCTACTCTTCCGAGCCGCCCGGCGAGGAAGATGGCCTCGGCAACGCGCACGATGGCGAAGAAGCCGATACCGACGACCGCGGCGACGATGATCGCCGCCCACAGCTTCGGCGGGCCCGAGATGTAGTACTGGTTGAAGTTGAGGATCGCGCCACCGAGCCCGTCACGGATGCCCGACGGCAGCTCGCCGATGATCGCGCCGACGACGCTCGCGGTCGCGGCCACCTTGAGGGCCGCGAAAAGATATGGCGCGGCGGCGGGCATGCGCACCTTCACGAGCACGTCGCGTGGTGACGCCGCGTAGGAGCGCATGAGCTCCAGCGCGCGCGGATCCGGGGAGCGCAGGCCGCGGAGCCCGGCGATCGTCACCGGGAAGAACGTGAGGTACGCCGAGATCACCGCGACGGACAGCCACCCCGCCTGCAGCCAGATGACCACGACCGGCGCGATCGCGATGATCGGTACGGTCTGCGAGGCGACGACGTACGGGACGAGCGCGCGCTCGAGGATGCCCGAGTGGACGAACACGATGGCCAGGGCGAGCCCGAGCACGGCGCCGATCACGAACCCGCCGAATGCCTCGCGGAACGTGAAGATCGCGGCATCGACCAGCACGAGCCCGAGCGGCGGGCCGTTCCGCTGCGCCGGCTCGGCGAACGCTGCGGCGATATCCCAGACGTGCGGCATGTTCAGGTCGCTCGCGATCTTCCAGTGGAACGGAGGGGTCCAGGCATCGGTCTGCTCTCCGCCGAGCAGCTTCACGACCTCCCACACCAACGCGAGGGCGGACGCGAGGACGAGGAACGACAGCGGGCCGCGCACGGCGCGGAGCACCGCGAAAGTGTAGATACTGGAGACGCGCATTCATGAAGATCGGGATCAACCTCTGGCCGCAGAACACCAGCTGGGAGCACCTCCGCGAGACGGCACTCCTCGTCGATCGCCTGAAGTTCGACTCGCTCTGGGTCTGGGATCACTTCTACGCGATCAACGGGGACACGCATCGTCCGAACTTCGAGGGCTGGCAGCTGCAGCCCGCATACGCCGCGATCACGCGGAACGTTCGCATCGGTTGCCTCGTCTCAGGCATCACGCACCGGAATCCGGCGGTGCTCGCGAACATGGCGACGACGCTCGACCACATCTCGAACGGCCGCGCGGTCCTCGGCATCGGCGCGGCCTGGAACGCGGCCGAGCACAACGCGTACGGGATCGACCTGGGCACGCCCGGCGAGCGCTCGCGCCGCTTCGCCGAGGGCGCGCGGATCATCCGCAAGCTCGTGGACGGCGAGCGGGTCACCTACTCCGGCCGCTCCTACGAGATGACGAACGCCGAGGTCCTCGTGCGGCCGATCCAGAAGCGGCTCCCGATCTTGATCGGGGGCGGCGGCGAGAAGCGGACGCTGCGCACGGCGGCCCGCTACGCGGACATGTGGCACGGCTTCGGGCCCGTCGCGCAGATGGAGCACAAGGTCGAGGTCCTGCGCCGGCACTGCAGCGAGGTCGGGCGCGATCCGAGCGAGGTCGAGCCCTGGGCGGGACGCTGGGTCGTGCTCCGCGACGACCCGAAGGAGGCACAGCGGCACCTCGAGCGTGTTGCCAAGCACCACGGTCAGACGTTCCCCTGGACGGAGGCGTTCACGGGCTCGGCCGACGAGATAGCCGAGAAGATCTCCGCCTACGGCAAGGTCGGCGTGAAAGGCTTCATCGTCGCGTTCGCGGAGCCCTTCGATATCGAGACCATTGAGCGCCTCGCGACCGAGGTGCGGCCGCGCCTCGAGCAGCTCGTCGCGGTGTGAGATGAGGATCGGCGTCCCCAAAGAGACCGCGCCCGGCGAACGGCGCGTCGCCCTCGTCCCCGAGACCGTCTCACGGCTCGCGAAGAGCGGGAACACGGTCGTGGTCGAGCGCGGCGCGGGCGAGGCCTCGAGCTTCCCGGATCGCCTGTACGCGGACGCCGGCGCGGCGATCGGCGACCCATACGCGGCGGAGCTCATCGTGAAGGTGCAGAAGCCGTCCGATGACGAGCTCGCGCGCCTGCGCGAGGACACGGTGCTCATCGCGTTCCTCCAGCCCCTCACGCAACACGACCTGGTGCGCGAGCTCGCGCGCCGTCGCGTCACGGCGCTCTCGATGGACGCGATCCCGCGCATCACGCGGGCGCAGCCGATGGACGCGCTCAGCTCGCAGGCGACCGTCGCCGGCTACAAGGCCGTGGTCCTCGCCGCGGCGGCCTTGCCGAAGTTCTTCCCCATGCTCACGACCGCGGCGGGCACGATCGCGCCGGCGAAGGCGTTCGTCATCGGCGCGGGCGTTGCCGGCTTGCAGGCGATCGCGACGGCCCGCCGGCTCGGCGCCGTCGTCGAGGCCTTCGACACGCGCCCGATCGTGAAGGAGCAGGTCCAGTCATTGGGCGCGAAGTTCCTCGAGGTCGACCTGGGCGAGACCGGTGAGGGCACCGGCGGCTACGCGAAGGAGCTCTCCGAAGAGGCCCACCGCAAGGAGGTCGAGCTCCTCGCCAAGGCGGTGAAGGAGAACGACATCGTCATCACGACCGCGGCCATTCCCGGCCGCCCCGCGCCCAAGCTCATCACGGCGGACATGGTGCGGTCGATGCGGCCGGGGTCCGTGATCATCGACCTGGCCGCGGAGACGGGCGGCAACTGCGAGCTCACGCGACCCGGCGAGGTCAGCGACATCGACGGCGTGCGGATCGACGGCACGACGAACGTTCCGTCCACGATGCCGTATCACGCGAGCCAGATGTACTCGCGGAACGTCGCGAGCCTGCTCGGCCTCATGCTCGCCAAGGACGGCACGCTGAAGGTAGACATGAACGACGACGTCGTGAAGGGCACGGTCATCACGAAAGACGGCGAGGTCGTCCACGAGGCGACGAAGAAGGCCCTCGATGTCGGGGGGCTTCGCCTCCCGGCCCCCGCGAGGTCCGCATGACCGCGGAGGCAGTCGTCGCCGCCTACGTCTTCGTCCTCGCGATCTTCGTCGGGTTCGAGGTCATCTCGAAGGTGCCCTCGACCCTCCACACGCCGCTCATGTCCGGCGCGAACGCGATCCATGGCATCGTCATCGTCGGCGCGATGCTCGTCGCGAGCGCGATCCCCGGCCCGCTGGGCGTCGTGCTCGGGTTCCTCGCCGTCGTCCTCGGCACGGCGAACGTGGTCGGCGGTTTCGTTGTGACCGACCGGATGCTCGCGATGTTCAAGCAAAAGCCGAGGGGGCAAGCCCCCTCGAACCCTCGGAAGGCCTGATGGCGGTCGAGCAGCTCATCCCGGTCGCCTACCTCATCGCGGCGGTGACGTTCGTCCTCGGACTCAAGGGGCTGTCGTCGCCGACGACGGCCGTCCAGGGGAACCGCATTGCCGCGGCGGGCATGCTCGTCGCCGTCGTCGCGACGTTCTTCGCGCGCGAGGTCCAAGGCGGTATCCCGGTGATCCTCGGAGGCATCGCCGTTGGCGGAGTCGCCGGCTTCTATGGCGCACGCGTCGTGAAGATGACGGCGATGCCGCAGATGGTCGCGCTCTTCAACGGTGCCGGCGGCGGCGCGGCAGCGCTCGTGGCGTTCCTCGAGTTCGCTCGCTCCTTCCAGGGCTATCCGGTCGAGCTCGGACCCACGATCGCCACGTTCCTTGGTCTGATCATCGGTGCGGTGTCGTTCTCGGGCAGCGCGATCGCGTTCGGCAAGCTGCAGGGCGTCATCACACCGCGGGCGTTCCGCTATCCGGGGCAGCAGGCCGTCACCGGACTGCTAGTGCTCGCGATGGTCCTGCTCGCGGCCGCGATCCTCCTGTCGGGCCGTACGGGCGTCTTCGCTGTCGCTCCGGGCACTTTCCTCGTCGCGATCGCGATCGTCGCGCTCGTCTTCGGCGTCGCGCTCGTCATGCCGATCGGCGGCGCGGACATGCCGGTCGTCATCTCGCTCCTCAACGCGTACACCGGACTCGCCGTCGCCATGGCCGGCTTCACCCTGTCGAACCAGCTCCTCATCGTCGCCGGGACGCTGGTCGGCGCATCGGGCACGATCCTTACGCGGCTCATGTCGAAGGCCATGAACCGCTCGCTCGCGAACGTGCTCTTCGGCGCGTTCGGAGCGGCCACGACCGCCGGCGCGACCGCGGCCGCCGGCGGCGACGACGGCCGTTCGATCCGCTCCATCAGCGCGGAGGACGCCGCGATCCTCCTCGGCTACGCGCAGAACGTCATCGTCGTCCCGGGATACGGCCTCGCGGTCGCGCAGGCGCAGCACAACGTGCGCGAGCTCGCCGACGTCCTCGAGAGCAAGGGCATCAACGTGCGTTACGCGATACATCCCGTGGCCGGGCGGATGCCGGGGCACATGAACGTGCTCCTCGCCGAGGCGAACGTCCCGTACGAGAAGCTCTTCGACATGGAGCAGATCAACCCCGAATTCCCGCGCGCGGACGTGGCGCTCGTCATCGGCGCGAACGACGTCACGAACCCCGCCGCTCGTTCGAACCCCGGCTCGCCGATCTACGGCATGCCGATCCTCGATGTCGACAAAGCGCAGAACGTGATCGTCATCAAGCGCTCGATGAAGCCCGGCTTCGCCGGCATCGACAACGACCTCTACCTCGACCCCAAGACCGCGATGCTGTTCGGCGACGCGAAGGAGGCCGTCGGCAAGGTGGTCGCCGAGCTCAAGAAAGCGGCGTAGTCGAGCTAGTAGCGCCGCCCGGGCATCATCAGAAGCACGACGCCCGCCGCTCTTCGGCCGAACGAGACCTCGGGCGGTCCCAACGGCGGCCGTCCGAATGGGGCGGTGACGTCTCTCCGGACGGCTCCGGAACGTCGGACGCCATCGTCACCGTCCCATCTCGCCCAGAGCCAATCGTGCGACCCTGCGACATGGTCGGTGGGGACACTTGGCAAACGTCGGCACGGACACAGCGGGCGTCCACAGCGCGGGGCAGAGTTCCCGCCCATGGACATCAGATACACGGGACTACGGCTTGGCATGCGCACGCTCGGACGACTCTCGGACGGCATCCGGCTCGGCTGGGAGACCGGGTTCGACTCCGGCCGCACGCTCGACTACGTCTACCGCAACAAGGCAAGCGGCATCACGCCGCTCGGCGCGCTCATGGACCGCGCCTACCTCGATCACCCCGTGTGGAAGGCGGCGCGCCTCCGCCGCGACGTCCTCGTCGCGCAGCTCCGTGACGCGCTGGCGCGGTACGACCATCCCACGCTCTTCGACACCGCGGCGGGCCAGGGCTCGTATCTCTTCGCGCTCTCGCCGAACGGCGCGACCATCTGGGCGGGCGACCACTCGCCGGACGAGGTCGCTCAGGGCAACGACCGCGCGCGGAGCGAAGGCCGCACCGACATCCGCTTCGCGTACGCGAACGCGTTCGACGACGCGACCTGGCCGGTCGGCGCGATCGACGTCCTCGTGACCTCGGGGTTCTTCGACATCCTCACCGAGCCCGAGGAGTTCCGGAAGGCGCTGGCGGCGGGCACGCGCGCGTCG
>Ga0209237_1000930_pt1 | contig 17036 bp, 18 predicted proteins | sample GraSoi013_1_40cm_2_FD_185820 | JGI IMG/M metagenome (GOLD analysis project Ga0209237, IMG submission 185820) | Grasslands soil microbial communities from the Angelo Coastal Reserve, California, USA - Sample 10_02_2013_1_40cm (SPAdes) (version 2) | ecosystem: Environmental > Terrestrial > Soil >... | reverse complement strand
TGGATTTCGCCTTCGACAAGGTCGGGGTCAACCCGCAACTCGAGGTGAAGGCCGGCCAGGTCGTGTTGATCACCTTGGCAGACAATGGGACCAACGCTCACGAGTTCCTCCTGTTCAGCGGAGACAAGACGGCCGTCTTGAACTCGGCAAAGGCCGCGCTCGCGCAGGCTGTTGCAGAACACCCCGAGGTGCGTTGGACCAATTTGACCCCGGCCCAGCACAACGATACGGTGAATGCGACTCTCGACGACTACAGCAGCATCCACGATTCCTGGAGCAATCTGACGAGGGTCACCGACGCGCTCACGGGCTCCCTAATCGACCACAACGTTGACGTGGGAGCAACGTCGCTCTTCTGGTTCGTCATCAACACGCCTGGCACGTACTTCTTCGCGTGTCACATGGTCGATACCAATGACTTTTCCTCTGACCCCGCGACCTGGGTGATCCACCAGGGGCACGCGGGGGGCGGGATGTGGGGCACGCTGGTCGTCTCTTAAGGCCATAGAGACCCTCTCGTGATTGGCGGCATGGCTCGGCGATGACGACGTAGGCGGCCTCGGCCACCCGGCCTAGAGACGCGGCGGAACGTCTGAGAGCATGACGTTCGAAATGAATGCAATAACGATCCACAGGACCACAAGAGTCACGACAAGCAGGAGGGTGGCGAACACGAGCAACCGAGAGAACGCGGACGCCGAGCCGAACCCACCCATGAACGCGATCGGCGCGACGTATGCGAGGAACAGCCCGGACAACGGCCCACCCGCGCATGCGGGGCACACCACAGCGAACCCGAGGAGGGGGCTCGGGAGGGCCTTCACGGCCCGGTGGCTTCTCGTGACGACCTGGAAGGCAAGAGCGAACACGAGACCGGAGAGGACCGACAGCGCGACGGCGGCCGCCACCGAGTACGGGCGGAGCTGGACGCCGAAGGTCGTCGTCGGGGCCCATGCAATGCCGGGACCGTAGCCGACGGCGCTCTCGATGACGGCGAACACCGGTTGGAGAGAACCGGAAAGGTCCACGACGAAAATGCCCTGGAGCAGCGCGTACGCGACGGCGTAGGCCACCGAGGCGATCCCCCACGCCCTCCGAAAGCTGTTCGCTCCAGTCCGGAGGATATGGAAGTTCGGGACGAGAAACGGGATTGCGCCCGCTCGCGCTCTCTCGGTGGTCGGATGAACGACGCTTGGACTGAAGTACAGTCGGAAGAACGCGTAGAGGACGAGGATCGAGACGTTGATCCAAATCAGGGGCGCTAGAGAAACGAACCAGTCGAACACAACGTCGGTCCGGAGTTCCCGCAACACCTCGCCGAGCTCTGCGAACGTGAGCGCCAAGAGGATCAGCGAGAGCTCAAGCCAAACGACGCGAGTCCGCATCCTAGTCCGCAACGAAGGCATGGGAAAAAAGGTTTCGTGACCCAGGATCCCTTCTCGAATCTCCTCCGGCGCGAAGCGCAGGCTTCTTTCTACGGGACATGAATTCTCTTTGAGGTGCACGCAAAAAGCCATTATACCGACGGCACGATGGGCGCGCCGCGGGGGTAGCTAAGCTAGGACAACGGCGCCGGACTTAAGATCCGGTCTCGCAGGAGTTCGTGGGTTCAAAAGCCTCGTGCGGATGCACCGGGCGGAAATTCCCATCCCCCGCACACTCGTTCACCATTCCCTCATGATAATTGCGGAAAACATTTATCCGGGGCAATCCTCTCGCGACGCTCGAGGCACGGACGATGAACCGATCTGGGAAGGCTCTCTGGGTCGCGACCCTGACGTTTGCATTCGTAGCATCCGCGATCGCGGTCGTCCCGGCACGGGCGGACACGAAGAGCTTCGCGCTGTACGGGGGCATGTCCACCGGCTGGGGGTTCTCGAGTGCGTCCCAGTCAAACCCGGGTCCCACGATCATCGTGAATCTGGGGGATACCGTCGTCCTCTCCCTACACTCAGTGGACCCCGCAAGCACGACGCACAACTGGTTCATCGACTACAACAACAACCTCACGGCGGATACCGGGGAGCCGAAATCGAGTGACTTCAGCGGAACGACGGCCGGCAGCTTCACGTTCACGGCAAACAAGGTCGGGACCTTCACATACCGCTGCGCCTACCATCCGACGACGATGAAGGGTGTCATCGTGATCCAGTCCCCACCGACGTTCGAGTTGTACGGCGACGGCATCCGGGGATGGGGGCTGCAGAACACGACGACGGGCATCACAAAGCCGGGTCCCACCCTAGTCGTGAATCAGAGCCAAACGATCACGGTCGACGTGCATTCGGCGGACGGGATGCTACACAGCTGGTTCATCGATCTCAACAACGACAAGACGCAGCAGGCGACCGAACCGCACTCAAACGACACGGCAAGCTCCACCCGCTACACGTTCACGGTAACGCTCAATCCGGGAACCTACACATACCGCTGTCAATACCATTTCACGATGATGTTCGGGAACATCACGGTGCGCGCATCCGCCGGAGGCGGGACGACGACCGGAATCGATACGACCCTCGTCATCGGCGGCGTCATCATCGTCGTCGCGATCGTTGCGGTCGTGTCCGCGGTGATGCTGCGCCGGAAGAGGCCCTGACGCTCAGAACGTATCGAGCCGTAGGCGCCTCAAGATCCCGCCCACCGTTCGGATTTCCCGGCCAGTCAGGGACCACCCCGCAGCCCCCGCGTTTTCTTCCGATTGAGACGCTCGCTTCGCCCCGGGAATCGGGATGACGTGCGGATGGCGGCGAAGCCAGGCGAGCGCGACCTGGGCGGGGGTCTTCCGATGGACCCGCCCGATCCTCCGGAGCTCGCGGATCAGGGGGACCGTTGCTCGTAGGTTCGCGGGTTTGAACAGGTCCTCCTCTGACCGGATACGGTCTTTCGGCCGCTTGCCGTCGTGGTACTTTCCGGAGAGGATCCCTTTTCCGATCGGACTCCACGCCAAAATTGCGATCCCTTCGCGCTTGCAGTACGGGAGGACCTCCGCCTCGATCGCTCGCTGGAGCATGTTGTAGCGCACCTGGTTTGAGACGATGTCCGCCCGGGCGAGGTCAGACCGCGCCTCTTCGAGATCCCGCACGGCGAAATTGCTCACGCCGATGTTCCGGATCTTGCCGGCCCGGTGGAGGGCCTCGAGGGCGTTCATCGTCTCCCGCAACGGCACCTGGCTCCACGGATCCGGCCAGTGCACTTGGTAAAGGTCGACCTCGCGAACGCCGAGGCGCTTCAGGCTCGCGGCGCAAGCCTTCTTCACGTCGTCCCCTCGGAGGTGCCATCCGCCAACCTTCGTCGCGATGAACACGTGATCGCGCCCGACGTTCTTGATCGCCTTCGCCATGACTTTCTCGGAATGGCCGTCCCCGTAGGCCTCGGCGGTGTCCACGAGGTTGATCCCGAGCTCGACGGCGCGCTCCATCGCCCGCCGGCAATCGGCATCGCGGACGTCGCTGCCCCAGGCTTTCCCGCCCGCCTGCCACATTCCAAGTCCGACCTCGGAGACCTTGGGACCGCCGCGACCCAGCGGAATGTAATCCATGCGAACCCCGCGCCGCGGACGCGCCAGAAAGCCAAAAAGCTATCGAGGCGCGAGGTCGAACCATTCCGGTGGATGGTCGGGGAGGCGGAACCGCAAGAACGACTTGTTGTATTTATCGTGCAAGCGATCGGACTCAGAGATTCCCTTCCGGTACGCCTTCTCGAACGCGGGCCAGTCTTTCGATTCGATCGCGGCCGTGATCGACCCGAATGCGTCCCGCACGAATGCGGCGATGTCCTCGGCGTACTTTGGCCGCGCCACCGAGGCGGTCTTGAGGATCTTCTGAGCCTCCTTCGCCATGTAGTTCGCGAGCTCCCAGTTTCTCGCCTTCGCCGCGTAGAATAGGGTCCAGTATCTCCGGCTCAGCTCGTCCATGAGGCGCGCCATGCCCGGCTGCATCGCCGCAATCTCGTCGACGGTCAGCGCGCCGTGCTTCGTCGTCGCGCGGACCCGTGCACCGGGAATCGGACCGTTGTCCATCGGCGCCCGCAACGAAGGCGTCCGTCAAGGACGTTTCGGCTCGCCGGCCTTCGCCTTCTCGACGGCGTACTCGACCATGGCGTCCGCGGCGTTCACGCCCGTCGCATCGAGGAGCCCGTGGAAGCCGGGGGACGCATTGACCTCGAGGACGTACGGCGTGTCTCCGCGGAAGATCATGTCGACGCCGCTGATCTCGAGGCCCACGGCCTTCGACGCCCGCACCGCGATCTGCTTCGCGGCGTCCGAGAGTTCGATCGCGACGCCTTTCGCGCCGAGGTGGATGTTCGCCCGCCATTCGTTGACCTGGGCGACGCGCTTCATCGAGCCGACGACGCGATCCCCGACGACGAGCACACGGATGTCCACGCCGGGGTTCGGGATGTACTCCTGGAGGCAGACGACTTCTCCGAAGAACTTCAGCGTGTCGACGATCGACGCGGTCTCTTCGAGGCTCTTCACGCGCATCACGCCGATCCCCTGCGTGCCCGACAGGATTTTCAGGATCGCCGGATAGCGGACGAGATGCGCCGCCTCCACGAAGTTCGGCCGCGAGGCGAGGAGGATGCTCCGCGGGATCGGGATGTTCGCCTGGCGAAGGGACTGGAGGGCGAGGAACTTGTTCCGCGCCGTGATGAGCCCGTCGCTCGCGAGCGTGGTCCGGATGCCCATCAGCTCGAGCTGCCGCAACAGCATCTTCCCGAAGTCCGTCATCGACCGGCCGATGCGAGGGATGAGGACGTCGTACCCGCGCAGCGAGTTGCCGTTGTAGATGGCGTCATCCGTCCCCGCGACGACGAGGCGCACCTCGTCTGTCTTCACGAACGTGCCCTCGTGGCCATGCTTGCGGATCGACTTCAGGATCGCCTGTGTCGACCAATAGGCCGGTTTCTTCGAGATGACGCCGATCTTCACCGCAGGCCTCCCGCGTTCGTTGGACGCCGCGATGTGGTTCGCGGGAGAAAAACGTGTCGCGTCCGAGAATGACGCGGTTAATGCTATATCGGCGCTCGTATATCGACCCGGGAAGGGAGACGGAAAGGGTGCACCCGGTGGTCGCGCGTCAGCCGGCGAAGGGCGATCGGACCGCGATTGGCGTTGTGGAAGAGGTCGTGATTCGCGGAAGCAAGGGCGATATCCGCGTGCTCGCCCGAGTCGACACCGGGGCCGCGAGGACGAGCCTGGACACGGACCTGGCCCTCCGGGCCGGGCTCGGGCCCGTCTTCGACCGGGTGCGGGTGCGTGCGGCGGCGGCCGACGAGCCGGAAGAGCGGGACGTGGTCGACGCCAAGATCCTGATCGCAGGCCGGGAGTTCGACGTGGCGGTTGCGGTGACGGACCGCAAGGACATGCGGTATCACATGATCGTCGGTATGGACGTCCTTCGAGAGGCCGGCTTCCTCGTCGACCCGTCGAAGGGGAATGAACGCGAGAATCACACGAAGCGGGCACCGCGTACGCCGTGAGGATTCCGTCGCTGACGTCCGGGATTCAGCTGACAGTCCAACCCACTGAAAACGTTGGCAAGCCTGCCTGCCCGACGTTAAGGAATTCGGCGCAGTAATTCCAGTCTCCCGTCAGAATCTTCAACGTCTTTCCGCTGGGGATCTGCAGGTGGCCGCCACGGTTGGCGCAGGGCCCCGGCGTGTTGTCGCGGGCATCGTAGATCCAGAGAGAGGCATAGGGGGCGACGAACCCGTTCACCGTCGCTTGAGCCTTGACGAAGTGGCCCGGTGGCAGGCCGCCCACCGTAAACGCGGGGACGAACGAAGGAGTGAAGGCGCATGCAAAACGGACCTCTCCGCTGGAGCCCGCGACCACGGAAGCGGGATCGCTCTTGAGATTGGCGTTTGCACAAAGGCTTGTCATCGTGCCGTGGAGCGGGCCCGCTCCCAGGATTCCTTCTGGGAAGAACAAGACGAGGGCGAGGATGAGGATGGACGCGACGCCGAAGACGACGCCTGGCCGGGCGCCTTTCGAAGTCCCGCGAACCAATTTCGAGACCTTCCTCATTGGCGCATCGCCTCGATCGCGACCCGCCGGTCCTCTAACGCGCTCAGGGAATCGGATAGCACGGAGCTTTTCGAAGGCTCAACCCCGGTTGCCGACGGGCTATGGGTCGCTGGACCCCGAGAGAGTTTGCGGCGTCGATAGGTACTCGGGTTCACCTCGCCGGTTTCTTGCTGCGTCCTTTTCCCTCCGCAATTCCCCGCTCGAACCTCGGTGCTTTCCAGTACCACAGTCTCGTCTTTGCCGCCGTCTACCTCGATCCCAGCAGCTTCCCCGTCAGATGGAGCTACGTTTGCGAAATCTAGGTTGTGGTCCAGGACACGTAGAACGCGGGCAAGCCGCCGCCCCCAACGTTCGCGTATTCGGCGCAGTAGTTGTAGTTGAAGGGTGCTATATCGGCAGCGGCCACGCCGCTTGTTAGTTGCCGCGCCACAGTTCGGGCGCTGCAATCTCCGGTCGTCGCGCCGCCATCCGATTGGTAGATCCACAACGTGGTGTACGGGGCTGCGAACCCAGAGCCGTCGAAGTAGGGGATGGCTGAAAAGGTCCCGCCGCTGATCGTGAACGCCGGATTGGTGTCGGAACACTGGAAGGAAATTTGTCCGGTGGAGCCTGGATCCACGGTGCTTGGGCTCGCGATTAGGAGAGCATTCGCACATGTGGACGTCATCGTCGCGGGCGTGGGCACCGCCGGGGCGGTGTGAGCGAACAAGAGGACCGTGAAGGACGGGTTGTTGTACCAATACACGTAGAACGATGCCAAACCGCCGCTGCCTACGTCCACGTACTCGGCGCAGTAGTTGTAATTGTTGGGAGCCACATCGACCTCAGTCACACGGTCTTCCAGTTGCCGCGCTGCGGTCCGGTCGGTGCAAGGTCCGGTCGTGGTGGTGCCGTCCGATTGGTAGATCCAGAGCGTGGTGTACGGAGCTGCGAACCACGGGGCGAAGTACGGAAAGGCGGAGAAGACCCCGCCGCTGATGGTGAACGCCGGATTGGTGTCGGAACATCGGAACGAAACTTGTCCGCTTGAGCGCTCCGCTACGGTGGTCGGGTCTGAGACTAAGCTTGGATACGGAGGGGATTGATTACTGCAAGTGGTCGTCATCGTTGATGACGGAGGAATCGCCGGAAAATAATGGGTAAACAGGCCCGTTACCCCACTCACCGTCGTGATGACGAGGATGAGAAGCAACAGCACCGCGACCGGTGCGGACGTCAAGCGTGGGATCTTCGTCATATCCTCACCTAGGAATCGACGGGGCCTCTTGCCCTCGCGTGCTTATGACTTGGCAGCTCATCCCTCCCGGCGTCCGTGTTCGGCGCGCGCCGGGAAAACCCGAGTCTTTGTGGCTAAAATCCATCGCTAACACTAACAAGCGTCCCGCCTCCCTCTCCGAGGGGGTATTGGGGTTCTGCCATTTAATAGCTCGTTGCTCCCGTCGGTCCTGTCTACGTTGGGCGAAGGAAGAGGAGAGGCAGTGGTTAGTGGCCGGAGGACAGACAGGCCTCCGCGCCTCGGGGGAAGGTTTAATTGCCCTCGCGTCCCATTTTCCTCCGGGGGAGCTGTGTCGTGAGACGAGATTGGTTCGTCACCGGCACAATCGTGGTGGTTGCGGCCGCGATCGCCGTGGTCTATCTCTCCCGGGTCAGCGGGTGCGAGCCTTCCCCGTCGACGGGCACCTCGACTTGCTACAGCACCGCCCCATGGAGCCTTCCGATTGTTCTGCTTGTCATGGGAATCGGGGCCGCAATCATGGTGTTCTCCATCGTGCCTCTCCGGAGGTCGAAGGCGAAGCGGTCCGTCATCCTCCCGGACGAACCGATCGAAGGGCGGCTTGGGATTGATGACAGGAACATCGACAATTACGATTTCTCGCAACCGAAACGGGAGCCGAAGGGGCGGAGTGCCGCACGCGATTTGGGCGCCGCGAAGAAATTCCAGCGCGGCGAGGCGGATTTCGAAACCGCTCCCCGCATGAAAGACGATGAGCTTGGGAAGACCACGCCGGAAGAAAAGCGACTTCGGGATTGGGCCGCGAGACTGGCCGAGCGCGAAGCCGCACTCCGTGCGATTGAGGAGAGGCCCCGGGAGCAAGACGATCGAGACTCTCAGATTCTTGCCCTCGGGAGGAAACCGAATCCGCGGATCGAGCGGGAGGAGATCGACACCATGCGAGAGGCGGCGATGGCGGGCATCTTGGCTCGGCTGGATACGATGGAGCGGAGAGTGACGCGCCAGGAGACATTGACGGCCCGGGAAGCGAATCCGGGCGGCCAGGCCTCGAGGGATCAGCGCTTCGCTTCAACCGAGCGGCTCGAAGAGACCGCGAAGCGTCTCGCGGAAGAGCTGGACCTTGACGGGAGGGACTTGTTCGCGGCGACAGACAGCGTGCTCGAGCTTGCGAGAGACTTGCAATCCAGAGAGGCAGCACTCAGAGCGGAACTGGACGAGTTCATTGGCGGCTCGCCTTCCGGCGACGACGTAGTTGCCCGCGAAGCCGTGGACGCGGCGAGCGTAGAGCCGTCCGTGGCCGAACTCAAGACACTCGAGCCGCAAGGCGTCGAACCACCTCCGCCCAAGCGGATTGTCGCCGAGCCAGAGCTCGAGTTGCGGCCGCGACTAGCGCCCAGCCCTGCTAGCAACATCGCATCGGAGAGCGGCGCAGGGAGGGCCATCGAAGGAGCCGCTCGGATCGGGGTCACAAAAGGCGTGGCAGTGGAACACATCAGCGAAGTTCTGCAAGCCGCGAAAAAGGCGGTGCGAAGCGCGCGGGACGTGACCGAGGTCCGGGAGATTCTCGAGAGGGCCCGTGCGTCGTTCGATGCCGGTCAGTACGAAGAAGCGATGCGACAGTCGGACAGGATCCTCACGCTACTCCGCCCGACTTCGGCCGACGTGCGGGGGGGCCGGGTGGGCCCTACCGAGTTGTAGGCAGGCGGCGCGACCGTCAGGAAGGCGAATTCCGGATCAGCTGATTCGTCGCAAAGTCGGTGAGGGCGAATCCCTCAGTTGGCTTTCATGTTCAACTCTTCCCGCAAGTCTTTTCCCCGCGTTCGTTATCCGGACAGCGTGGAGGAGGATGCGTCCAAGTACTGAACAGTTCGCGGTCGCGCCATCACTTTTTGCGTCGAGTTCTTCGAAGGGGTGCGGCCGTAGTCGCTGCTCGAGCCGGGACATGGCCGGTAGGTAACCTCATGCTGACCTTCGGCTCGCGTGTTCAAACGGTGCCATCGACCGCTGGCGTCCCAGGCACCATGGTTCCCCAGGCGGGCTTTCCACCAAGGGCCCATGGAAGGAGGCTGGGACTCGGGGGCCGTCTCCTGTCCGTGGTTCGATATGAGATGCACTGGGACTCCCGCAAGTTCTGGCTGTATGGGTCGATCGGGCTACTGCTGCTCCTTTTCGTGATCTCATGGGTCGCTGCCCTTCCGACCCTCGGCGGAGCTCCAGGGGGATTGGCGCCCGGTTCAACTAGCGCCAGCGAGAACTACCTCAGGTGGCTCCGATCCTCTTGGTGGGAGGACGGCACGTTCCTCTTGGTGAGCGTTCCGCCCGGCTTCGTAGCCTTCCTCGTCGGGGAGGCCTCCGCATCGGGGACCGTTGCGCGGGAGCGCGATAAGGGCACCCTCGCGGCCCTGCTGGCCCAGCCCCTGCGGCGCTCCGAGATCTTCCTTGGCAAATACTTCGCAAAGCTGCTGGTGTTCCTCGCTATCTCCACAAGCATCGTCGTGGCGATGATTGCAGTATCTACGGTTGCGTTGGGGCCGCAGCTCTACCTGGTCTGGGCACCGGTCGTGATCCTGGACCTGACAATGATCTTTGCGTTCTATGCGGCCTATGCCCAATTCCTCAGTTGCTTCTTCCGACGGTCACGATCGGTCTTCTCCGTCATCGTCCTGACGTGGTTCCTGCTGTTCGTGCTGATGGAATATGCCGCAAGCCGACAAGTGAACCTGCTTCCGTACGCCTACTTCGTCCCGATCAACAGTGCTACGTTAGCTCTCGCAGGGACGCGTGCATATTTCGCCAACCCGAACGGCTTCGTCGCGGTATCCCCTGTCCCAGGAGTGTCATCGGTTGGGACATCCCCGTTCTTCTCCTTCAACTTCCTATCGTTTGGCTCTGACAATACTTTCCACTTCGCGGTGATGGCCACAACCGGGCTCGTGCTGGGAACGATTCTGTTCCTCGTGCTCGGCTGGTGGGCCTTCCGACGAATCCAGATAAAGGGGTGAGGGAGGCGTGTCCGCTCCTCGCGATCATCCCGCGCTCGCAATCGAGGGGCTCACGAAAATCTATGGCAGCTCCGGAAATGGAGTGAGGAACCTTCAGCTCACCGTTCCTCGAGGTGGGCTCCACGGGTTCCTCGGCCGGAACGGTGCCGGAAAGACGACGACGTTGAAGTGCATCATGGGCCTCCTCCGACCGGAAGGCGGCGAATTCGAGCTGTTCGGGGAACCGTACGATCCAGCCAATAGCTTCAGACTACGAGGCCGGATCGGATACTCCCCCGAACTGCCGACCTTCCCCGCCCACTTGACCGGGCGAAAGGTGCTCCAACAATACGGCCGGATGAGGGGTCTCGCGCCGGCCGGAATCCGCCAAGAGACAAAATACCTGTTGGAGACGCTTGAGCTCACAGGCGCAGCGGATAGTAAGGTCCCGACATACAGCAAGGGGATGCAGGCGAAGCTCGGAATCGCCGTGGCGATGCTCGGAGATCCGGAGCTGCTGGTCCTCGATGAGCCGACCTCGGGGCTGGACCCGGTCGCCATGGCGGAGCTCCGAGAGCTTCTGCGCGGGCTCGTGACCGGGCAGAATGGTGGGCGGACTGTTCTCCTCTCTTCGCACCAACTTCACGAGGTCCAACAACTCTGCTCCAGCGTCACAATCATCGACGGTGGCAGCATGATCGTCGAGGGGCCCGTTGATCAGTTGGTGCATATGATGACCGGCGGCGTCGAGGTGTACCGTGCCGAGTTCCAGTCGTTGGACGAGCCACTGATCGCCGATATCCGGTCACTTCCCGAAGTCGCCCTCGTCGAGCCCGTCGAGGCGTCCATGCATGCCCTAAGAATCCGGTTGAAGTCCGATACGGATCTCCGCGAGACCTTCGCCCGGCTCGCCGTAGCCCAGCGCACGTTCCTTCTTTCCTGCGTGCGAGAAACGCTCTCGGTCGAAGATCTGTTCCTGTGGTTCGTTCAGGGACGTCGCAAGGCCCCCGCAGTCCAGCAACCGATCGGCCCGCCCCGCGTTTCGCCCCCCCGGGTCGTCCCGTCACCGTCCGTCATCGCAATCCAACAGATGCCGGAGAGAGGTGTTCCGTTGGTCCCGCCCTCGACGAGGGCAGCCCCGGAGAATCCAATCGCGCCACTCCCGGCCGCGATTGCACCGTCCGCACCGGCCATGGAGAGTCCGGTACTCCAGCTTCAGACCGAGATCAGGAATCTTGAAAAGGCGCTAGACGAACAGAAGAATTTGTTGTCTCAATTGGACGGGGACCTCGAAAACGGGCGAATCGAGCGCGATCGCTTCGACGAGAAGGAGCGGTCAGGGTTGGACCGGATTGCGGAAATAGAGAAGGATCTTGCCGAGCGTCGCCAGCAGCTTCCGAAAGACACGGCCGAGAATCCTTCAGGCGAGCGGAACCCGTGATGCGAGCCGGAGTGCCGGGCGTTCGCACGTGGGACCCGACAACCTTTAAGTAAGTCGCCTCCATGGGTGGGCCGTGGTCCAATGATTAAGCCGCTTTCTCTGCTCAACCAGCGGATCAGTTCGAACGTGATGGTTGAGCTGAAAGGCGGGCGGGGGTACCGCGGAATCCTGGACGGATTCGACCCCCACATGAACCTCGTCCTCCGGAACGCGGAGGAGATGCAGGACAACCAGGCCCAGCGGAAGATGGACCTCGCGATTGTCCGAGGGGACAACGTCATCTACATCTCCCCATGACGTAAGGTGCGTCCATGACCAAGGGGACCGCGTCGCTTGGCAAGATGGGACGGCGGAGCGTCCACATCCGGTGCCGGCGGTGCGGGCAGCGGGCGTACCACAAGCAGAAGAAGTACTGCGCCTCCTGCGGCTTCGGACGTCTGAAGAAGATCCGGAATTACTCCTGGGCGAAGAGGCATTGACAATGCCCGTCCCGGAGGGAACGTCGGGGTCCTCCGACCACCGACCACGTGAGAAGTGCGGCATCATCGGTTGCGCGGGCACGTCGCCCGTGACCTCCGACCTATACTACGGCCTGCGGATCCTCCAGCACCGCGGCCAGGAATCCGCGGGCCTCGCGGTGTACAACGGCGAGATGCGGGCGAAGCGCGGCATGGGCCTCGTCCACGAGGTCTTCTCGAAGGAGGACATCATGGAACTCCGCGGGAACTCCGGCATCGGCCACGTCCGTTACTCGACGACCGGCTCCAGCGTCCTGGAGAATGCCCAACCGATCGTCGTGAAGACGTCCTACGGAGACGTCGCCCTCGCCCACAACGGGGACATCGCGAACGCGGACGAGATCCGGGAAGAACTGAGCAAGAAAGGCTGGGCCTTTATGACGACCTCGGACAGCGAGGTCATCGTCCGGCTGCTCGCGAACGAAATCGTGAATTCCTCGGGGGACATCAAGCGCGCCTTGAAGGAATTTACCTCGCGGCTCGTCGGCGCGTACAGCCTGGCCCTCATGATCAACGACACGGTCTACGCGGTCCGCGATCCCTTGGCCATCCGGCCGCTGTGCGTCGGCGAGGGAAACGGCCGATTCATGATCGCCTCCGAGAGCGTCGTGTTCGATGCGCTCGGGTTCAAGTTCATCCGGGACCTGAAGCCGGGCGAGATCGTCGAGCTCCGGCCGGACGGCTTCGAGTCGATGCGGCTTCCGCATCCGAACCACACGGCCCATTGCATGTTCGAGTGGGTGTACTTTGCCCGGCCTGACAGCGTCCTCGACGAACGCCTCGTGTACGACGCCCGCGTGAAAATCGGGGAACAGCTCGCGAAGGAGTATCCGATCGACGCGGACATCGTCGTTCCGGTGCCGGAATCCGGACGCGCCCAGGCACAGGGGTACGCACAGGCCACGGGCCTTCCGGTCGTCGAGGGCCTGATCAAGAACCGGTACATCGAGCGGACGTTCATCATGCCGGATCAGCAGGACCGCGAGATCGGTGTCATGCTGAAGTTGAACCCGATCCGGTCCGCGGTAAAGAACAAGCGGATCATCCTGATCGACGACTCGATCGTCCGCGGCACGACGATCCGAAAGATCGTGCAGATCCTCCGGCTGGCCGGCGCGAGCGAGGTCCACGTGCGCATTGGTTGCCCGCCGATCCGGTTCCCGTGCTATCTCGGGATCGACATGAAGACGCGAGATCAGTTCATCGCGAACGAGAAGACGGTGCCGGAAATCACGGACTTCATCACCGCGGACAGCCTCGGCTATCTGTCGATGAAAGGGCTCATCGCCGCCCTGAAGCATTCCCGCGAAGACCTGTGCCTCGGATGCTTGCTCGGCGAGTATCCCGTGCCGATTCCCGGAGAGAAGATCCGGAAAGAGAAGCCGCTCGAGGACTTCCTGCAGCCCGCCAGCGCCGGCAAGAGAGTCCGAGCGAAGGCAAAGCGGGCCGCGTAGCAGGCCGTCCGACGGGACGGCCCATTTGTCCGGTTATCGATGACGGCAGACGTTCGGTTCACGAACTGACCGAGAGATTACGACATTCGCTGAAAGTTCGGGAAAGCCCATAATGGGCCACTCGATGTTCGAACCATGAACCCCCCGAATTCCCCCGGGACGCGCACGTTGACCGTGTCGTTGTCGCTCGTCGTGCTGGGCCTCGGACTGGCTCTCGCGACATTTGCCGTGGCGGCGACCGACCCTGCGACCCAGTACAGCGGGCGGGCGACGGGCGTGTCGATCCACACCCCGTTGCTCGACACAGCCTTCGCCGACACCGGAGATCTGCCGCCGCAAGGCGGCGCCCAGGATGCAACCTTCGTGCAGGTGGACGCATCGCTCGCGAAGGCCGACGTGTTCCTCGCCGACACGATGGGATTCGACAACGTCGCCCAGAGCGATGCCGCGACCGCGACCGTTCGCCTCCTACCCACGACGCCGAACGAGGTCTCGGCAGACTTCGTCCGCTCCCAATCTACCGCAACCTGCACTGCCGCCGTCGGGCAGAGCGAAATCGTGAACCTCGTCGTGGCCGGGACGGCAATTGACGTTTCCACGGCGCCGAACCAAGAGGTGACCGTACCCGGCGTGCTGACGCTCGTCCTCAACGAACAAGTCGACGGCTCGCACGACGGGACGTTCGACATGACGGTGAACGCGCTCCACCTGACCCTCGCGACGGGCGAGGAAGTCATCGTGTCCCATGCCCACAGCGACATCCGGTGCGGCAGCGTCAGCCCGGTTCCCAAAGATTTCGTGACGGGCGGCGGATTCATCTCCGTCCCGGGCGGATCCGCGAATTTCGGATTCAACGCGGGATACAAGCCCCATGCCTCCAGCCCGACCTGCCATCTCACCTACATCGACCATGCGGCCGGGATCAAGATCCAAATGACGGACCTCTCGGAGTACCGAGGCGAGGGGACCACGCGGACGTTCAAAGGCCCCGCGACCGTGAACGGCGCATCGGATACGGCCACGATTACGGTCACGGACGGAGGCGAGCCGGGCCGCGGCGTCGATACGTTCCAGATCAGCCTGGACTCGGGCTACGAAGCCGATGGCACGTTGGCGGGAGGTAACATCCAGCTGCACGCATGAAATCACCCGGAGGCCGCGCCGCGCACCTACGACGTGGAACCACAGACCCTTCCCTCATCAGAGCGCGGCCTCCGCATCCTCTTCGAACAGCAAGCCTTCCGCAAAACGCAGATAGAGGAACACCGGCTCGCCGAGTTTCGCGACGCGCAGCCCCTTCTCCGTGAAGGAGTATTGAACCCGCGGAGGTTTCGTGTCGAGCACCTCACGGTGTACGAGTCCGAGCTCCTTCAGCCGCGATAGTTTCACGGAGAGGATCCGGGCGCTCATCCCCGGCATCGCGTGGAGAATCTCTTGGAAACCGAGGGTCTTGTGCGCGTAGATGAGGGCGAGGATGTCCACGGTCCACTTCCCGAACACGGTCTTCGCGATCTCCAGGTTGAACTCGACGTTCCGCGCGATGTCTTTCGGCGGGCGCATCGACGCCGCCTGGGCCACTTCGCGGCTGAACCGGGACGAGAGCTCCGCAAAGTCCGCGAACTTGGCGGCGAGGTCCGTGAGGTCCGGGGAGAGTCGCCAGAGGGTCTTCGAGGGCCCGCTCCCCGTCCGAGTTGGGGCCGGGCCACGCTGGAACAGACCCCGGCTCTCGCCGGCGGCGAGGGCGGACGAAACCCGGGCGAGCGACAAGCCGGCGAGGCGGCTTAGTTCGATCGGGTCTTTCGCATCGCGGTCGTTGAACACCGCATCCGCCAACATCGCGCGAACCAGGTCGGCCATGTCCTCCGGGCCGCGCCGGACAGGGCCCCGCGCATTGGCAAGTTCTGAATCGGGTAGCAAGTAACTCGGATGTCGCCCGCCGTGCATCAACTCGCGGTCGACACTATCGGCGACCGAGAATCAGGAGTGAGAGCGGGGCGTGTCCCCCCTCCAAATCGACTTCCCGCAGCCTTCCGTTCGAGGGAGATCTCGCGCCTGGGGCGCCGGGAACGGTCCGTCTGGCACGGTCCGTCCGACTGTCGAGCGGCTCGCCCTTGATTGCGATCTCAGCCCGTCACGACGAGTTCCTCGATGTGCGTGTTCCAGACGTCGTTGGTGTAGTCCACGACATGTTTGCAGGCAGCACCCGATCTGGAAACCAACCCATCTCGTGGTCACGGCGTTACTTTTCGTCTTCGCCTTCGTCCACGGGTGGATCGTCATGTTCTAATCTGTCGACTCAGGAAGCCTCGAAGCGAGAACCTTCTTGTTTCCCTTGCTCGTTTCGGCCGACAGCATCGACCATGGCGAATCGAGTTCCGACAGCACACACGATCCGCGAATTGAGTCCTCGCACCCTTCCTGACTTCGAGACGCTCGCCGCCAAACAGGGAGGATGTTGGTGCATCTTCTACCAGAGAGCGAAGCCTCTTCGCCGCGGGACGACGAGCGAGGAATGGAAGCGAAGGAATCGGAGAGACAAGAGAAGGTTGGTGCGCGAATGTCGCTCTCATGCAATTTTGGTCTACGACGGAAAGACCGCAATCGGCTGGTGCCAATACGGTGACCGGAACGAGCTTCCCCGAATTGACGCGCGACGCACCTACCGCAAGGCGGCGCCTCCGGTCGGGGATGTGAAACTATGGAGAATCACCTGCTTCTTCGTGGACCCCAAGTATCGAGGCCGCGGTGTGGCCAAGTACGCGCTCAAGGCGGCGCTCGAGTCGATCAAGGAACAGGGCGGAGGGATCGTCGAGGCCTACCCGGTGGTTTCCGCAAAGATGGCCGCGGTGCCAGAGTGGCGTTGGTTCGGGACGCTGGGGATGTTCCGGGGAGAAGGCTTCCGGAGAGTTGCCTCGCTTGGGACGAGCGGCGTCCTGGTGCGGAAGACGATTTCTCCCGGAACGCGCAAACGCACGGCGGACATCCCCAAGTAGATTGAGTAGGGGGCAATCGTTTGTGCCTTCGATGTCCCGATGATGCCCACGCCTCCGCCGTGCCCGCGGTGCGGCGCGCCGATCCGCCTGCCGGCTCGGTTCTGCAATGCATGTGGTGCGCCCCTCTTCGCCCAGGGTCCGTGGCCCGCGTTCGACACTTACGGCGCCGGGTTCTCCGTCGTCGCGGTCCTCATTTCCCTCCTGTGGTTCCGAATCAATGGCGTCCCGATTTTCCCGCTCGGCCTCGTGGGTGGTCTCGTCCTCGCGACGATTGTGGGGCTCCTCCTCCGGTGAAAGAGCGAGGCCCGCTCTGACGAGCCGGGAAACCTTAATACGAAACCCAACGTACTGAGCGCTCGCGGGCCGGTAGATCAGCTGGAAGAT
>Ga0209237_1000929_pt1 | contig 17055 bp, 16 predicted proteins | sample GraSoi013_1_40cm_2_FD_185820 | JGI IMG/M metagenome (GOLD analysis project Ga0209237, IMG submission 185820) | Grasslands soil microbial communities from the Angelo Coastal Reserve, California, USA - Sample 10_02_2013_1_40cm (SPAdes) (version 2) | ecosystem: Environmental > Terrestrial > Soil >... | reverse complement strand
TGAAAACCAGGTCCCCCCAGTAGGCCGCCGAGCGCCTTTGCACATGGTCTGCGACGCCGGTGGCCGCCATTCCCGGCGCAACGGTATCAGCCGGTGCGACCCGGAGAGCCGAAACCAGCGTTTTGGCTTATTGAATTGACCTGCCCGGGACCGATGAGTACCATCCTCGACCGCGAGAGGACCCGGTGCTCGCAAGAACTCGGACCGGGCGGCGTCAAGCAGGTCAGAAGCCTGTAGTTCAGGAAAAAGGAGGTGAATTCGCAGAAATGTTGAGCCTTTACATGAAGCTTCGCAGCCTCACGACTCGTCAGGAAGGCCAGGGCATGGTTGAGTACGCTCTGATCCTCGTGTTGGTCTCAATCGTGGTCATCGTGATCCTTCTTACGATGGGTAACCAGATCAAGAACGTGTTCTCTAACGTCGTAGCAGCCCTCGGAGCGTAAAACCCACGTCAATAGCACCTTCAGAGAGCCCCGCCGAGGGGCTCTCTTCTTTACAGCGAAGTAGGGAGAAGATCGCGGTTCGCATGGTTACAATGTCGCCACTCTTGAGGATTCCATCGGAGGTGACTTAGTCTTGGCCGTCGCACCTGCTGCTACCAGACCCCGTCCCGGCGGAGGTCGTCTGTTCATCATCGTCGGACTTCTGTTGGCCGTTCTTGCTTTCGGAGGCGTCTTCCTAATCGGAGGGGCGACCGGCGGTGCCGGCCTCGGCGGGCCGAGCAACACGGTCGTGATCGCGAAGCAATCGATCCCCTTGCGTCACCAGATCACAGCGGCCGACCTGGAGACGGCGAAGATGTCGGTGGCTGGCAACGCGACTCTCGCCAACACCTACGACAACGTCAACAACGTCCTGTCCTTGATCTCGGAGATCAACATCACCAAGGGCACGGTCATCACTTCCGACATGCTCGCCAAGGACATCAACCTGGTGCCCTCCGGCGCGGCCCCGGCCTACCTGCCACTCGCCAAGGGCTTTGTCGCGATGACCATTCCCACGGGCGAACAGCAAGGCGTCGCCGGTCACATCAGCGTCGGCGACTACATCGCGGTGATCGTTTCGGCGAGCCTGACCACCTTCAGCACGTCGACAGGGCAGCAGACGGGGCCGACCAAGGTGATCAGCAAGACGGTGTTCACCAACCTCCGCATCATTGGGCTCGGACCTGCATCGGCCGGTGTTCAGCCGGCGTCCGGAGGCGGTACCACGACTTCGACTGGCGGCCCCCAGAGTGGGATCACGTCGAGTCTGACCGTCGAGGTCACGCAGTGTGACGCCGAGTACCTCACATGGTTCCTCGGCAACACCACCGTGCGGTACACGCTTCTGTCCTATAAGGACTATGGAACGGCGCCGACCGACCCAGACCCGGCGTGTCTGACGATCACCGCGGCCGGGGGTGTGAGCCAGAAGCAGGTCGACGCGAAGTTCCACTTCACCGCCCTTTAAACGTGAGATCGGATGGGGCTCCTCGATAGGGTCAAGCAGAACCAGACGGTTCCGCCGGCGGGGTCGACGGGCAACGGTCCCGCCGCCACCGCCACCCTTCCGGGCGCCTCGACCTACACCCCGCAGGCTGCGATCCCGGTAGCGCAGCCGGCCGCCCCCGCGCCGGCGGCCGGCTCCCGCTCGGCGGTCGGCGGCGACCTGTCGCCCGCATTCACGGCGGCCAAGGTGCAGATCCACGCCAAGCTGATCGAGAAGTTCGCCGACGAGATCGACTCGAGCAACAAGGCCGGCGTCCGGGAAAAGATCCTCGAGCTGGCCGAGGAGTACTTCCGCTCCACGGCCATGACCATGACCAAGAACGACAAGGAGCGCCTTGTCGACTCGGTCCTCGACGACGTGCTCGGGCTGGGTCCGCTCGAGGCCCTGCTCGCCGACCCGAACATCACTGAAATCATGGCCAACCATCCCAAGCAGATCTACGTCGAAAAGAGCGGTGAGCCGATCCTGTCGTCTGTGACGTTCGAGTCAGAGCGTCAGATGCGCCAGGTCATCGACCGCATCGTCAGTCTCGTCGGCCGCCGGGTTGACGAGTCGACGCCTATCTGTGACGCGCGCTTGAAAGACGGCTCGCGTGTCAACGTCGTCATTCCGCCCATCGCGTTGAAGGGTCCCGCGCTGACGATCCGGAAGTTCGCCAAGGAGAAGTGGGGACCGGCTGACATCGTCAACCGGTTCAAGTCTTCGAGCCCGGAGATCATGACGTTCCTGCGCTCGTGCGTTCGGGCGCGCCTGAACATCCTGGTCTCCGGCGGCACCGGCTCCGGCAAGACGACGCTGCTCAACATCCTTTCTTCGTTCATCCCGGAAAACGAGCGCTTGATCACTTGCGAGGACGCCGCCGAGCTGCAGCTGCAGCAGCCCCACTGGATCCAGCTCGAGTCGCGCCCGCCCAACGTCGAAGGCAAGGGCGCGGTGCCGATCCGCGAGCTGGTCAAGAGCTGTCTGCGTATGCGCCCCGACCGCATCATCGTCGGCGAGTGCCGTGGCGGAGAGGCGCTGGACATGCTCCAGGCCATGAACACCGGCCACGATGGATCGATGTCGACGCTCCATGCCAACAACCCCAAGGAGTGCCTGGTTCGCCTCGAGACCCTCGTTCTCCAGGCAGGTCAGGACCTGCCTTCGCGAGCCATCCGCGAGACGATCGGCTCCGCCATTCATCTGATCGTGCAGCAGTCCCGTCTGCGCGGTGGTGTGCGTCGCATCGTCAGCGTCGCCGAGGTGATTGGCATAAAAGACGGAGAAGTCCAGTTCCAGGAGCTCTTCAACTTCAAGCAGGTCGGTGTTAGCGCCGAGGGCAAAGCCGTCGGCTATCACTCCGCGACCGGCGTCGTGCCCATGCGCATGGAACACTTCAGATCCGAAGGAGAAGACGTCTCCGAACAACTATTTTCGCCTAGCAAGCAACCATCGCCGGACAAGCTGTACTGATCCTCAAGGAGATTTAGATGCCACCAATCCCCGTGGTTTTCGGGCTGATCGCCTTCGCAGGAGTCTTCCTGTTCTTCCTCGGCATCAGCCAGATGCGGCGCGCCGCCGGCGGCGCGGAGGACTTTCAGGCGCGCCTCGCCGCCTACGGAGTCACGACGGCCGGCGCCGCGGCGCTGCCCCAGACCGCGGGCTTCCGCGACTCGCTGAACCGGCTCTTTCAGCCGGCCGCCGACCGGGTCGGTCGCGGCGATGCCAAGAAGGGCAAGCCCTCGGTGGCAGAGCAGCTGCAGCGCGCCGACCTGAAGCTCCGTCCTTCTGAGTACTTCATGATCCAGATCGGAACGGGCCTCCTGGTCGGGCTGATCGGCTACTGGCGATGGGGCCTGGTCTTCGCGCTGCTGTTCTTTGCCGGCTACCTGATCCCCGGTTTCTACGTCAAATATCGGGTGAGCCAGCGCTTGAAGAAGTTCAACTCGCAGCTCGGAGACACCCTGACCCTGCTCTCCAACGCCCTCAAAGCCGGCTATTCGTTCGCGCAGGCGATCGACACGGTGGCCAAGAACGCGGTCGCGCCCATCGGCGATGAGTTCGGCCGCGCGGTGCGCGAGATGAACCTCGGTGGCTCACCGGACGAGGCGCTGTCCAACATCACGAAGCGCATCGCGAGCGCGGACTTCGACCTGGTCGCGACGGCTTACTCGATCCACCGTACGGTCGGTGGAAACCTGGCCGAGATCCTCGACAACATCGCTTACACGATCCGCGAGCGAGTGCGCATCAAGGGCGAGATCCAGACCCTGACGGCGCAAGCTCGCGCGTCGGGCAGCATCATCACGGCGCTCCCGATCCTGCTCGCGGTGTTCATGTTCTTCGTGACGCCAACCTACTTCCAGCCGATGTTCTCGAGCATCATCGGCTGGATCCTGATCGCGATCGGCGCGTTCATGATCTTCATCGGCAACCTGATCATTCGCCGCATCGTGGCGATCGAGGTCTAGTCAAATGTCAACCACCCTTCTTCTTGCACTGATCTGCGCGGGCGGCGTCCTGATGTTCTTCATCGGCATCTCGCGCACGCCAAATACGAACACGGCCCAGATGGTCCAGCAGCGTCTGTCTGTCTACGGCGGAGAGAAGCCTATGACCGTGGAGGAGATCGAGCTGCAGCGCCCGTTCAGCGAGCGGGTGCTCCGGCCGGCGATCGAAAAGCTTGGCTCGTTGCTGTCCCGCTCGACGCCTCAGAAAGCTCGCCAGGACGTGCTCAACAGGCTGGAGATGGCGGGGCGGCCGGGCAACCTGACTCCAGAAGACTTCATGGCGGTCCGCCTCGTCGCGGCCGCGATCTTCGCGGCGCTCGGCCTGCTCGTCGGGCTGCTCCTGGGCAACGTCCTCTACCTTGGCATCTCGGCCATCATCGGCCTGATCCTCGGCTACTACGCGCCGGTCTTGTGGCTCAAGCAAAAGGTCGACGCTCGGCGCTCCGAGGTTCAGAAAGGCTTGCCGGACGCCCTCGACCTGCTCGTGATCTGCGTCGATGCCGGCCTCGGTTTCGACGCCGCGCTCGCACGCGTCACCGACAAATACAAGAACGCTCTTTCCGACCTGCTGAGCAAGGCCCTCCGCGAGGTGAGCCTCGGCCGGCCACGCCTCGAGGCGCTGGACGAGATGGGTCGGAACAGTGGGGTGGAGGACCTGCACAACTTCATGCAGGCCGTCATCCAGTCCGAGCAATTCGGCACCGGCATCGGCAAGATCCTCCGCATCCAGGCTGACGAGATGCGGCGCAAGCGCCGTCAGCGCGCGCAGGAGAGAGGCGCCCAGGCCACGCTGAAGATGATGCTGCCCATGGTCGGCTGCATCTTCCCGACGCTGTGGATCGTGCTTCTCGGCCCGGCCGTGCTGATCCTGATGCGACCGAGGTAGCCCGCGAAAGCTAGACCCGACAGGTCGATTCCGCATCTTTGACGTCAGCGGAGCGCTTCAATGCGCCGAATTCCGCCCGTCTGTCGCCAACGGAACGCATGGTCCGGCCGAATGGCCGCACCTGCGCCTACTCCGCGGTCAGGAACTCCAGGGCCGCTTGCTTGAACTCGCGCGCCACGACAGCGCTCATGTGATCGCGCCCGGCGATCGTGACCAGCCGTGCGGTCGGGATCAGCTCGATGAGCTCCGGCGCGCCGAGGGCGATCTCGTCATGGTCGCCGACCGCGATGAGGATCGGCGCCTGGATTTTCGCCAGCCGTTCCGGACGCGATTCGGGCCGCAGACCTTTGATGCAGGCGGCAAGGGCGATCAGGTCGTTGGTCGGACGCGCGGACGCGAAGTTGTAGAAGGTGCGCGCCACCGGATCATCGGTCGGCTCTCCGAGCCGAAATGCACGCGCGATCTCGTCGGCCCGGTCGAGGGCTCCCGCGGCGCCGATCCCGCCGAGGACCGCGCGCTGAATGCGATCGGGAAACTCGAGCACAACCTCGAGACCGATGCGGCCGCCCATCGAGTAACCGAGATAGGAGGCGGAGCTGATGTCCAGGTGATCCAGGAGCCGGACCACGTCGCCGGCCATGTTCTCGACCGCGTACGCGGCCTCTTGATGCGGCTTGTCGCTGTGACCGTGGCCGCGGCAGTCGAGGCCGATCACGCGAAAGCCCGCGTTGGTCAGGGTCTCCTGCCAGCGGGTGCCGACCCAATTGAGGCGGTAGTCCGAGGCGAAGCCATGCACGGCGACGATTGGCGTTCCGTTCTCCGGCCCATTGACCTCGTAGTGCAGGCGAATCCCATCGCTGTCGAAATCCATGGCGCGGCAACTTACGCTAGGGCATCGCGATGAAGGGCCGACGAGCGGTGCACGAGCGTAGCGGCAAGGCGTTGGCCGACGAGCTCGAGATGCCCCGCACGATGTTCGGGCGGGGGGTCGGATTGATGTTTCGCAAGAAGCTCGATCCGGGCCGAGGCATGTGGATCAATCCGTGCAGCGGCATCCACATGATGTTCATGAACTTTCCAATCGACGCGGTCTTCCTCGATCGGAGCGAGCGGGTCAAGAAGGTGTATCGCAAGCTGCCGGCGTGGTATGGCGTCGTGTGGTGGGAGATCGGGGCGCGCAGCGTCCTGGAGCTGCCAGCGGGCTCGACGGCTGAGATCGACCTTCAGCGAGGCGACCAGATCATCATCCAGTAACTCTGTTAAGAGCATGTTGACCGCGTTCATACGCTGGTCTGGTGCACGTGCTCGATCTGATTCTTCCGCCGCGCTGCGGCGCATGCCGCAAAATCGGCGCCTGGCTTTGCGATGGGTGCAGGGCGAGGATCCGGCGGCTCGAGGAGCCGCTGTGTGGACACTGCGGGGTCGAGGTCGATTCGGCGCGACGCGAATGCGGCTGCCGCGCGAGGTTGCCGTCGCTCACGCGACTGCGCTCCGCGGTCGCTTACGAGGGCCCGTCGAGCACGCCGTGCATCGGTTCAAATACGAGGGCTGGCGGCGTCTTGCCGGTCCCCTCGCTCAACTCATCGCCGAGCGGCTCGCGGTGGAAGGTCTGGCGGCACGCTGCGTGATCGCGGTTCCGCTGCATCCCGCCCGATTGCGTGAACGCGGATACAACCAGGCGGAGCTGCTGGCCGCGGAGCTGCGCAAACGCATGGCTCTGCCGGCGACCAAAGGAGAACTCGTACGTACGCGTTCCACACCGCCGCAGGTCGGCCGCGATCGGCTGCGGCGCTTTGAGAACGTGAAAGACGCATTCGGCTGGCGCGGCGAGCGTCTCGAAGGCGAGTCGATCCTGCTGGTGGACGACGTCGCGACCACGGGAGCGACCCTGAACGCGTGCGCAAGTGCATTGCGCGCGGCCGGATCGGGGCCTGTAACTGGGGTCTCAATCGCGAGGGTTAACGTATAGTTGGCGCTCGGTTTACCAATTCCCGAGCGGAGGCTAGCCGAATGGCAGTCCGGATCCCAGGTATCAACATCGATGAGTACTACCAGCAGCTCGGGCCGATCGAGCCGCTCATCCGCGACGACCGCGTAACCGAGATCATGGTCAACGGCAACGACCATGTCTACGTCGAAATGGCGGGCAAGGTCGTCCTCACGAACATCAAGTTCGTCGACGAAGACCAGCTCTTGAACGTGATCCAGTTCATCGTCCGCACCGTGGGCCGGCGCATCGACGAACGGTCGCCCTTGTGTGACGCGCGACTCGCTGACGGTTCCCGCGTCAACGCGGTCATCCGCCCACTCGCGCTCAACGGTCCGCTGCTGACCATCCGCAAGTTCTCTCGAGACCCGTTCCAGGTCGAAGACCTGATCCGGTTTGGCAGCTGCAACGAGGCGGGCTTCGGATTCCTGAAGGCCGCCGTGCTCTCCAAAGCCAACGTCATCATCTCAGGCGGGACAGGCACCGGTAAGACCACCTTCCTCAACGTCCTCTCAGGCTTCATCCCCGTCGAGGACCGCATCGTGACCATCGAAGACGCCGCCGAGCTGCAGCTCCACCAGGAGCACGTATGCCGCCTCGAGACTCGGCCGAAGGACATCAACGGCGAGGGCGAGATCACCATCCAGCGCCTCGTCATCAACTCGCTCCGTATGCGCCCCGAGCGCATCGTGGTCGGTGAGTGTCGTGGCGGCGAAGCGCTCGACATGCTGCAGGCGATGAACACCGGCCACGACGGTTCGATGACGACGCTTCACGCCAACAGCCCGCGTGACGCTCTCGCGCGTCTCGAGACGCTGGTCTTGATGGCCGGCGTCGACCTCCCCGTGCGCGCAATCCGGCAGCAGGTCGCGGGCGCGATCAACCTCATCGTGCAGCTGAACCGGCTGCGCGACGGGTCGCGCAAGGTCACCGCCATCACCGAGATCGTGGGCATGGAGCAGGACGTGATCACCATGCAGGACATCTTCGTGATGGACCAGAAGGGCGCCACGGCCGACGGCAAGGTCATCGCGGAGTTCAAGCCGAGCGGCCTCCGGCCGAAGATCCTGGACCGCATGTTCAACCAGGGCATCCCGCTCCCGAAGGAGATCACGGCCCTGTTCCCGCCGCCTCCCGGATACAAGCCCGCGACCCGCTAGGCAACCTCAGTAGTCGGGCTTATACTCGGGTTGTGAAGGTCGTCCTGCACGACCGTACCAACGGTCTGGGGCAGGAGGTGCGCGAGACGGCGCACCGCAAGCTGACCCGCCTCGAGCATCACTTCGGCAGAGTGGTGGACGCGGAGGTGGAGTTCTCCGAAGAGCGCAAGCGAAGCGGGCTGTCGACCACCGTCTGCCGGATCACCCTGCATCTCGACGGCCGGCGCGCACCCGTCCTCCACGCGCGCGAGCGGGGGGCGGATGCCCAGTCCGCGCTCGACCTTGCACTCGACCGGATCGACCGTCAGGTAGTGGCGTTCAAGGAGAAGGTGACGCACCGCAAGCAGGCGGCCTCGCCGGTGCGCGTGCCGCCCGATGAGGCCCGCGGGAAACAGCGCCCCGCCGAACCCGAGCGCCTGCGGCTCAAGCTCCGGCCCATGTCCGAGGCCGAGGCGATCTCCGAGCTGGAGGCGGACGGCCAGGCCGTCGTGGTCTACCTGGACGAGGACTCGGGGGAGATCCAGATCCTGGTCCGGCGGGCCGACGGCTCCCTGGCGGTGATCGAGCCTGTGGTCCCCTAGATTCGATTTAGATTCGCCCGGGCCGGGTAACCTCTAGTTCAGACCCATGGCCATCCTCTCCCAGCTCCTCGACCCCAACGAGCGCGAGGTCAAACGCCACCTCTCAGTCGCCCGCGCCATCAACGCGCTCGAGCCCGAGCTCAAGGAGCTCGATGACGCAGGCCTGCGCGCTCGCTCCGACGAGCTGCGCGAGAGAGCACGCGGGGAAGAGGACCTAGACGAACTTCTGATAGAGGCGTTCGCGCTGTGTCGCGAAGCGGGCCGGCGCACCGTGGGCCTGCGCCATTTCGACGTCCAGCTCGTCGGCGGCATCGTGCTGCATCAGGGAAAGATCGCCGAGATGAAGACCGGCGAGGGCAAAACGCTCGTCGCGAGCCTCGCGCTGTACCTGAACGCACTCGCGGGCAAGGGCGTGCACCTGGTCACCGTCAACGACTATCTCGCCCGCCGTGACGCGGGATGGATGGCGCCGATCTACCACCTGCTCGGCATGACCGTCGGCGTGAACGTCGGGTCGACGGCGACGTATGTGTACGACCCCGAGTACGTCGACGAAACGCATCCGGATCCGCGCCTGCAGCATCTGCGCCCGGTGAGCAAGAAGGAAGCGTATGGCGCGGACATCACGTACGCGACCAACTCGGAGCTGGCCTTCGACTATCTGCGCGACAACATGGCCCGCGACCTGGAGCAGTGCAGCCAGCGCGACCTCAACTACGGGATCGTCGACGAGGTCGACTCGATCCTCATCGACGAGGCACGCACGCCGCACATCATCTCGGGCCAGTCGGATGAATCGACAGACAAGTACTACCAGTACGCGCGCTGGGCCGCGCGGCTGACCGAGGGCGAGGATTTCGAGGTCGACCTGAAGCACAAATCCGCATCTCTGACCGAGACCGGCATCGCGAAGATGGAGCGCTGGACCGGGATCAAGAACATCTACGACCTCGAGAATGTGATCGAGGCGCACCAGATCAACCAGGCGCTAAAGGCAAAGGCGCTATTCCTGCGTGACCGCGACTACCTGGTCAAGGACGCGGAGGTAGTCATCGTCGACGAGTTCACGGGCCGCACCATGCCAGGCCGCCGCTGGTCGGACGGACTGCACCAGGCGGTCGAGGCGAAGGAAGGCGTCAAGGTCCAGCAGGAGCAGAAGACGATCGCCACCATCACCGTGCAGAACTACTTCCGCCAGTACGAAAAGCTGGCCGGCATGACCGGTACCGCGGTGACCGAGGCGGAGGAGTTTCACAAGATCTACGGACTCGACGTCGTGGTCATTCCCACGCACCGGCCGATGGTGCGCGCAGACAGCCCCGACGTCATCTACAAGACCGAGAAGTCGAAGTTCGATGCGGTCATCGACGAGATCGTCGAGAGGAACAAGCTGAACCAACCGGTGCTCGTGGGCACGGTGTCCGTCGAAAAGTCCGAACGGCTTTCGAAGATGCTGGAACGCCGAGGGGTCAAGCACAACGTGCTCAACGCCAAGCAGCACGAGCGCGAGGCGGCCGTGGTCGCGGAGGCTGGGCAGCCCAGCGCGGTCACCATCGCCACCAACATGGCCGGGCGTGGCACCGACATCGTGCTCGGCCCCCGCGTAACGGACGTCGGGGGGCTGCACATCATCGGCACCGAGCGCCACGAAAGCCGCCGCATCGACAACCAGCTTCGCGGTCGTGCCGGCCGCCAGGGTGACCCCGGCTCGAGCCGGTTCTTCATCTCGCTCGAGGACGACCTGATGAAGATCTTCGGGCCCGCCGCCGAACGCATCGGTCGCCTCATGGAGAGCCTCGAAGTGGAGCCGATCGAGCATCCCTGGGTCGCGCGGTCGATCGCGAGCGCGCAGAAGAAGGTCGAGGGGATGCACTTCGACGCCCGCAAACACGTGGTCGAGTACGACGACGTCATGAACAAGCAGCGTCAGATCGTCTACGAGGAGCGCAGGAAGGTCCTGGAGGGAGCGGACGCCCGCGGCAACATCCTCGTCTATGTGCGCGAGATCATCCAGAAGGGCGTCGATCAGCACTGCCAGAGCCGCCATGCCGAGAACTGGGACCTGGACGGTCTCGTGAAGTATCTGTCCGCTTACCTGCCGCTGGCGCCCGGCACGCAGATTCCTGACGAAGCGTTGACCAAAGGCCCTGAAGGCCTGGTTGAACACCTCCACGCGTCGGCTTCGGACGCTTACGACCGCAAGGTCGAGGAGGTCGGCGCCGAGCTGATGCCGATGGTGGAGCGCGACGTGATGCTGCGCACGATCGACTGGCAGTGGATGGAGTACCTGACGCAGATGGAGCACTTCCGCGAGGGCATCGCGCTGCGGGCGTACGGCCAGCGCGATCCGTTGGTCGAGTACAAGAACGAAGCGTTCGAGATGTTCAACGAGCTGCGCGACCGGATCGAGTCCTCGATCGTCGCGAACATCTACCGGGTGCAGGTCCAGCGCAACGCGCCTCCTCCTCCCGCACCGCCCCTGGTGCGCCAGGTCACCGAAAGCGGACCCGGCGAGGTAGATGGCGCAAACGGCGCAGGCCGTGGGGCATCGCCGCAGCAACGGCGAGCGGCGCCGGTCGGCGCCAGGTCGGCAGCTGTGCCCGCGGGTGCTGCCGCTAAGATCGGGCGAAACGATCCGTGCTGGTGCGGGTCTGGCAAGAAGTACAAGAGGTGCCACGGTAGGTAATGGATGCTGAACTCGACGCAAAAGAGCTGCTGAACCGAATCCTTTCGCTCAAGGAGCACCTTTGACCTACCCGCGAAAGCCAAGAGGGCAGACGAGCTAGACGCCGAGCTGACCAAGCCCGGCGTATGGGATGACGCGCGCCGCGCCGGCAAGATGGCACAGGAGGCATCCGAGAACCGCGAGGTGATCGCGACGTGGAACCGCCTGGAGAGGCGCGCCCGCGACCTCGTCGAGCTGGACCAGCTGTCGCATGGCGACCCTGAGCTCGAGAAGCAGCTGGCAGAGGAACGTGCGTCGCTGGCCAAGGAGGTGCGCGCCCATGAGCTCGACCTTCTCTTCACCGATCCATACGCGAACCACAACGCGGTCGTGACGATCTCGGTCGGACAAGGTGGGGTGGAGGCGCAGGACTGGGTGGAGATGCTCATGCGCATGTATCTCAAGTGGGCCGAGCGCCGCGGATTCGAGACCGAGATCGTCGACGAGTCACGCGGTGAGGAAGCCGGCCTGAAGAGCGCGACATTCATCGTTCGGGGTCCTCGTGCGTATGGGCTGCTGCGTTCGGAGCATGGCGTTCACCGCCTCGTGCGCATCTCACCCTTCGACCAGAACCACCGCCGCCACACGTCGTTCGCGCTGGTCGAGGTGATGCCCGAGCTGGAGAGCACCGACGAGGGCGCGATCGTGATCAACCAGCAGGACCTGCGCATCGACACGTACCGGTCGACGGGCGCGGGCGGGCAGCACGTCAACAAGACGGATTCGGCGGTCCGCATCACGCATCTGCCGACGGGGATCGTAGTCACGTGCCAGAACGAGCGGTCGCAGATGAAGAACCGCGAGACGGCCATGAAGGTGCTCAAGGCCCGGCTGTTCCAGCGCCAGCAGCAGGAGGCCGCGGAGCACCTCGACCAGATCCGCGGCCAGGTCATGCCGGCCGAGTTCGGATCCCAGATCCGCAACTACGTCCTTCAGCCATACACGCTCGTCAAGGACGTCCGGACGGGGCTAGAAGTAGGCAACACGCAGGCCGTGCTGGATGGGGAAATTGATCCCTTCATCGAGAGCTGGCTCAGGTGGCGGTTGGGCAAGAGCGGAGTGGTCGCGCAGACGTCGTAGATATGAGGGAAAACCCGGATGGTTTTCCCTCATCGCCCGCTCGGCTTCGCCGATGGGGCTGCTCCCATTCCCGTATACGGTTTGGACTTGTCTAAGTAGCCACTCGAGACAGCGCTTGGCAGACCTAGGCGGACGCGGGTCGCGGCCGGGTTCAACCCGGCCGCCAATGCGACGTCAGAAAGAACTTCACGCAAGGCTCGTGCAGCTCGTTCGTTAATGCCTTTGGTTGGCACTCTGGGAAGGGGTTGGAGCCACACGGGGCATGGGGTATACTGCCCGCGACCTAGCCGCTCGCGCCCGCTGGCGCGTAACGCCACAGCAAGAGATCCAGCCAATGGTTTTGACACCAGATTTCGAGAGCCGGCCGGTAATCAGCTTCCAGCGTGTCTTCAAGACGTACCCGACTGGAACTGAAGCCCTTCGGGACATCAACCTCGAGGTCCCCGAGGGCGACTTCCTCTTCCTGGTCGGCCCTTCGGGCGCGGGCAAGTCCACGCTCGTGCGCCTGCTGATCCGCGAGGAGAAGCCGAGCAAGGGCAAGATCTTCGTCGACGGCGTCGAGCTCGGGCGGATGAAGCGGCGGAAGCTGCCCTACTACCGGCGCAAGGTCGGCCTGGTTTTTCAGGACTTCAAGCTCCTGCCGAACCTGACCGTTTACGAGAACGTCGCCTTTGCCCTGCGCGTTCTCGGCGAGGCCGACTCGCACATTCGAGCGCGAGTCGCGGAGGCGCTCGACACGGTCAGCCTTACCGGCAAGGACCACACGTACCCTTCCAATCTCTCCGGCGGTGAACAGCAGCGCGTCGCCATCGCTCGCGCCCTGGTGCACGCACCGAGATTCATCATCGCGGACGAGCCCACCGGCAACCTCGACCCCGCGACCGCGTGGGAGATCATGCAGCTGTTCCTGCGCATCAACGCGCGCGGCGCCACGGTGGTGATGGCGACGCACAACCGAGAGATCGTCGACCTTCTCCGGCGCCGCGTCATCGCCATCGACGCCGGGCAGATCGCGAGGGACGACCGTTCAGGCAGGTATCACGACGATGTTGCGAAATCTCAAGTTCGCGCTTAACAGCGCCTGGCAGAGCTTCTGGCGGAACCTGGCCGTGAGCCTGGCCGCCGTGCTGTCGATCACGCTGATCCTGGTCCTGGCCGGCGTCAACCTTCTCGTGGGTCACGCCTTTTCGCAAGTGCTGGACGGATTCCGCACCAAGGTCAGCGAGATCTCGATCAACGTGTCAGATGACACGCCGCTGCAGACCGTGTCCGACTTCCAGCAGCAGCTGACGGCCGACGCACGCGTGACGAGCGTTCGATTCATCACCAAGGAAGAAGCGCTCGCGCAGTTCAAGGCGGATCCGCAAAACGTCGTCTTCGCGCAGCAGATCGAGGGCAATCCGCTTGATGCAAAGCTCGAGGTCCACGTCAAGAATCTCGGCGACGTTGCCGCCATCGACACGCTCGCTCGTCGCTGGCCGGGCGTCGATCCCGCCGACCCCACCAACTACCAAGGCGACTTCGTCAACCGGATGCTCGAGCTGTCGTCCTGGCTGAGCCTTGCCGGCGTGGCCCTGCTGCTGATCCTCATGATCGTGTCGGTGGTGATCGTGATGAACACCATCCGCACGGCCGTTTATCACCGCCGCAAAGAGATCGAGGTGATGAAGCTCGTCGGCGCCACCGAGTGGTTCGTCCGGGGCCCGTTCGTGATCGAGGGCATCATGACGGGGCTGATCGCGGCATCGATCGCGCTCGCCCTGCTCGTGATCGCCTACCCGCCGGCGGTCGATCGCTTCAAGTCCGATATCGGATTCATCCCTCTGAGCTACGACCCGCGTTTCATCTCGATCCTGGCCCAGGACCTGCTCCTGGCGGGGGCGCTGCTGGGCGCGCTGGGTAGCTACATCGGCGTCCGACGGTACGTGAGGATCTGACGTTGAAGGTTCGTTTGTTGATTGCAGCGATCCTGGCCACGACGGCATGGGCTCCGCAGTCTGTGCAGATCGCCTCTGCAATCTACTGCTATCCGGGTGATCCGCCGGCCGTTTACCAGGCGTGCGTCAATTACAACAGCGGCATCGGGCAGCAGGTCAACAACCAGAACCAGCTCAACAACATCCAGTCGCAGATCAACAACACGATCTCCCAGATCAACGCCATCGACGTGATGATCGCCAGCCTGCGGAATCAGATCGCTGCTCAAAAGGCATTGATCGCCCAGACCCAGGCGGCGATCGATGAGCTGAGCCGCCAGATCAGGTTTGGCGAGGCCTCCCTCATCCGGCAGAAGGCGCACGTGAGCGTGCGCGAACAGCTCCTCAACCAGCGCCTTCGCTACGTCGACTCGCACGGCAGCCTCAACTACATCCAGCTGGTGCTGACCTCGAACAGCATCAACCAGCTCATGAACCGGATGGTGGGTGCGCAGCAGGTTGCGGCGTCCGACCGCCGGCTGCTCGTGGGCATGGAGGAGGAGCACGCGCAGATCGCGCAGGCCAACACCGACCTCGATGGCCAGCGCGGCCAGGTGTCGGCGCTGCTCAAGCAGCAGCAGGCGGCGGAAGCGGACCTGGAGAAGAACCTCGCCACCGAGGCGGCCGCGCTCGCTTTTGAAAGGCAGCTCGCCGCGCAGCTGGCCGACCAGTACAACAAGGTGCAGGCCGAGCGGGCGGCGATCGACGCGCAGGTTGCCCAGCTCGCCCAGAAATACAACGCCGAGGCGGTGAGGGCGGGAGGCGGCAACGGCGTGTTCGAGTGGCCGGAACCGAACTGCGGCCCCAGCTGCATGAGCCAGCGGTTCGGGTGCTCGAGCTTTTACCTCGAGGTCTACGAGCCCAGCTGCCCGTACCCGCACAAGATCCATACGGGCATCGACATCGCGGGGCCCTATGGCACCCAGATCGTCGCCGCTGACACGGGCGTCGCGTACCTGTATCCGGGCAGCGTCGGCTATGGAAACCTGCTGGTGATCATCCACGGGAACGGCTATTCGACGTACTACGGCCATCTCTCGGGGTATGCGCCGGGGCTTTCAACCGGTCAGGTCGTGCCGCGCGGAACGACGGTCGCTTTTGAAGGTTCGACAGGTTGGTCGACGGGCCCGCACCTCCATTTCGAGATCCGAGTCAACGGCGTCTACAAAGATCCCTGCATCTGGCTCGGTTGCTAGTCTGCTGACATGAACCTTCGCGTCGCCCTGCGGGGTGGCGCCATCGTGCTGATCCTCGTCGTCGGGTTTGTCGCGGGCCTCTACGTCGACCAGGCATATCCCGAGTACGTGCCCTATATCGGGCATCGCTCAACGTCGCGCATCGACCTGACGCAGGTGCAGGAGGCCGCGCGGCTGATCCAGGCCGACTACGTCGACAGCAACGTCGACCCCAAAAAGCTGTCGCACGGGACGGTGCAAGGCCTCGTGAGCAGCCTGGGTGATCCCTACACCATCTATTTCGATCCGGAGCAGTACAAGCGGCTGCAGCAGAGCTATCAGGGCAAATACACGGGGATCGGAATCTATCTGAGCTTCAGCACGGGGTACCCGGCGATCACGGGGACGGTGCCGGGCTCGCCAGCTGCCCTGGCGGGGTTGAAGAGCGGTGACCAGATCGTGAAGGTGGGTGACAAGGACATCAAAGGCATCACCGCCGACCAGGCGACCGCTCTCATCCAGGGACCTGAAGGGACCAAGGTCACGCTGACCATCCTGCGCGGCAGCGAGACGTTGACCTTCACCATCAGCAGGGCGCAGATACAGGTGCCGACCGTTCGTTCCGCGACGGTTGGCAACCACGTGCTGTACGTACGGATCTACCAGTTCGCGTCCAACACGTCGACGGAGTTCTCGGCGACGCTGAAGAACGGACTGCCCGGCTCGACCGCCATGGTGCTCGACCTGCGCGGCGACCCTGGCGGATTCATCTCCGCGGCGGACGACGTCATCACCCAGTTCGTGACGAGCGGCGAGACCTTCGAGACCCACGGCAGAGGCGGCGTGAACCGCCACCAGGTCGGTTCGCAGCACGGTGCGCCAACGGTTCCCTTGGTCGTGCTCGTCGATGCCAACAGCGCGTCGGCGGCGGAGATCGTGGCCGGCTCGCTGCAGGTGCACCAGCGCGCGAAGCTGGTCGGGACGACGACGTTCGGCAAGGGATCCGTGCAGGAGGACTTCGTCTTGAGCGATGGATCGGACCTCCACCTGACGGTGGAGCGGTGGTTCCTGCCGAATGGCCAGACGATCGACCACAAGGGTCTGACGCCCGACATGACGGTCACGCTCGCCAGCCCGACCGACGTCTACGACGTGGCGCAACCGTCGCAGGGCTATGCCAAAGACACGCAGCTGAATGCGGCATTGGGTCTGCTGCCGGGTGGGTAGACTGGCTACCGCGCAATCGACGGGCGGTTAGCTCAGCTGGCTAGAGCGCCTCGCTTACACCGAGGAGGTCGTTGGTTCAAGTCCATCACCGCCCACTCGCCGCTGCCCGCTCCGAGTTTTCGCCGTTCGTGCCCAGATGGTCGTGGGTGCCGGGTTAGAAGCGGCCGACGGCAGCCCGGGCTAGAGCTTCGACCTTGGCGGAGTCCGTTGTCGGGCTGACGGCGATCATCAAGACCACATTGGCCTTGAAGACGAAGATGGCGATGCCACCACCCGAG
>Ga0209237_1000928_pt1 | contig 17060 bp, 7 predicted proteins | sample GraSoi013_1_40cm_2_FD_185820 | JGI IMG/M metagenome (GOLD analysis project Ga0209237, IMG submission 185820) | Grasslands soil microbial communities from the Angelo Coastal Reserve, California, USA - Sample 10_02_2013_1_40cm (SPAdes) (version 2) | ecosystem: Environmental > Terrestrial > Soil >... | reverse complement strand
GGAATGGTTGGTCGACAACTTCCATCTCGTGGACGAACAGCTGCGCGAGATCCGCGACGACCTGCCGCCCGGGTTCTACCGCGAGCTCCCCAAGCTGGCTGACGGACCTCTCGCGGGTTATCCGCGTGTCTACGGGGTGGCCTGGGCGTTCGTCGCGCATACGGACAGCCGGTTCGATCCGGACGCACTCCGTCGGTTCGTCCTCGCCTACCAGCGGGTCCAGCCCCTGACCATCGGGGAGCTGTGGGCGGTCGCCATCACCCTCCGGGTGGTCCTCGTCGAGAATCTTCGGCGATTAGCCGAGGCGATCGTCCGCGGGCGAGCGGCGCGCCAGGAGGCCGATCTGTTGGCCGACGACCTCCTCGGACTCAACGGCCCGGCGGAGCCGCCAGCGACGGTCCTCCAGCGGCTCGAGAAGGCCCCACTGGTGACGGCGTTCGCCGTGCAGCTCGTCCAGCGGCTGCGCGACCAGGATCCCGTCATCACCCCGGCACTGCTGTGGCTCGACCGACGCCTGGCGGTGCAGGGTACGACACCCGATGACATCGTCAGGATCGAGCATCAGCGGCAGGCCGCGATGAACGTGACCGTCCGAAACGTGATCATGGGCATGAGCCTGATGTCCGCGCTCGACTGGGCCGCGTTCTTCGAGAGCGTGAGCCTCGTCGACGAGGCGTTTCGAGAGGGCACGACCTACCTCACCATGGACTTCACGACCCGCGACAGCTACCGGCACGCCATCGAAGAGCTCGCGCGGGGCTCGGGCCGCTCCGAGCTCGAGATCGCTCGAGCGGCAGTGCTCCACGCGAAGCGCGGACTCGATGAGCGGCGGCAGGATCCCGGCTTCTACCTCGTCGGGAATGGACGCCTGGCCTTCGAGCTGGCACTGGGGATCCGGGCACCCACGACGCGTCGACTGCTGCGCGCCTATGTCGCGGCGGCGATGCCCGGGTATCTCGGAACGCTCGTGATCCTCACCGCGGTCATCCTTGCGCTGCCCCTCCTTGCTGCCGACGCAGCAGGCGCGGGACTGGTCGCCCTGCTCGTGCTCGGGCTCCTGGCCGTCGTGCCGGCATCCGACCTGGCAATCGCGCTGCTGAATCGTGCGGCCACCGCACTGGTCCCGCCGAGCGTCCTCCCACGGCTCGAGCTGCGTGACGGTGTACCCGCGCACCTGCGGACGATGATCGTCGTGCCGACGATGTTGAGTGACCCTGCTGCAGTGGACGAGCAGATCGAGCGCCTGGAAGTGCACTATCTGGCGAATCCGGACGGCGATCTTTGCTTCGCGCTGCTCTCCGACTGGACGGATGCGCCGAACGAGCACCAGCCGGGCGACGAGGAGACGCTCGCCGCCGCGCGCGAGGGAATCGCTCGTCTCAACCGGCTTCATGGCTCGAAGGGGGGCACTGAGCGATTCCTGCTCTTCCATCGCCGGCGCGTGTGGAACCCGGGCGAGCGCACGTGGATGGGGTGGGAGCGCAAGCGCGGCAAACTCCACGAGCTGAATCGCCTTCTTCGCGGCGCCACTGACTCGACGTTCCTGACGAGCGAGGTCCCCCCTGGTGTTTGTTTCGTCATCACCCTCGATGCCGATACCCGGCTGCCGCGGGGAGCCGCGACCCGGTTGGTCGGCACGATGGCCCATCCTCTCAATCGGCCGAGACTCGACCCCGGCACGGGTCGCGTCGTGGAAGGGTATGCGGTGCTGCAACCGCGCGTCACGCCGCCGCTGCCGGGTGGTGAGAGCTCCTTGTACCAGCGCCTGTCGTCGGGCCCGTGTGGCATCGACCCATATGCTGCCGCAGTGTCCGACGTCTACCAGGACCTCTTCGGGGAGGGTTCCTACACCGGTAAAGGGATCTATGAGCTCGACGTCTTCGAAGCGGCGCTGGCGGGACGCGTCCCGGAGAACACCCTGCTGAGTCACGATCTCTTCGAGGGCGTCTTCGCCCGGGCCGGGCTGGTCACCGATATCGAGCTCTTCGAGCCGGCCCCATCCCACTACGGGGTCGCCGCGGCTCGCCAGCACCGGTGGGCCCGCGGCGACTGGCAACTCCTTCCGTGGATCATCCCGCGCAGATCGCACGCCGCGATGCCATTGATCGGGCGCTGGAAGATGCTGGATAACCTGCGTCGTACGCTGTCGGCGCCGGCCGCCTTCCTCATACTCGTCGCCGGCTGGGCGCTGACCACCGGCTCGCCCGGGGTATGGACCGCCTTCGTCCTCGCGACGATCGCGCTTCCCACGTTCTTGTCGGCTCTCGGTGGGGTGATCCCGCGCAACCACGACATTTCGAAGCGGAGTCACACCCGCGCAGTCGCCCGCGATCTCCTCATGGCTGCGTCACAGACGGCGTTCGCGATCACGATGCTCGCCCACCAGGCGTGGCTCATGAGCGATGCCATCGTGCGGACGCTCGTACGGATGTGCGTGACCCGTCGCCACCTGCTCGAGTGGGTCACCGCGGCCCAGGCCAAGGCGGGTCTGCGCCTGGATCTCCACGGCTTCTATCGACGCATGGCAGGCGGGCTCACGCTGGCCGCTGCGGCGGCGGCCGTCGTCGCGTGGGGCGGCCTCGGCGCCTGGCCTTTTGCCCTGCCGTTTCTTCTGCTCTGGGCGGCGTCGCCCGCGGTGGCTCGATGGATCAGCCTTCCGTGGCTGGCGGAAAAGACCACGTCGCTGTCGTCCGAGGACGCCCGAGCGCTCCGGATGATCGCGCGGCGAACGTGGCAGTTCTTCGCGACGTTCGTGGGTCCCGAAGACCGCGGCCTGCCGCCCGACAACGTCCAGGAAGATCCCCGCCTGGTCGTCGCGCACCGCACGTCGCCCACGAATCTCGGGCTGTATCTGCTGTCCACCGTGGCCGCTCGTGATTTCGGCTGGCTCGGCCTCGTGGACACCGTGGAGCGACTCGAGACCACGCTGGGAGCGATGACCCGGCTCGAGCACTTCCGTGGCCACCTCTACAACTGGTACGACACGAAAGACGGTCGTCCTCTCGACCCGAAATACGTGTCCTCGGTCGACAGCGGAAATCTCGCCGGACATCTGATCGCGCTGGGGCACGCCTGTCGGGACATGATCGACCAGCCCAGACTTGGCCGGGCGGCCCTCGCCGGAATCGAGGACGCGGCGTTCCTCGTCGGCGAATCGGCGCGTGCCCTGGCCGCCGACCGACGGCCGCTCACGGTCACGCGGCAACGTCTCGACAAAGCCCTCGCCGTCCTCGCGGCGGCGCTCGAAACGCTGCCGGGAACCCAGGCGGAATGGAGGGGGCGGCTCACCGAGCTCGCCGCCGGCGCCGACATGGTGATGGCCATCGCGCGAGCTCTGGTTGAAGAGGATCCTCACGCCGAGGCCGTCCTGCTCTGGGCGGACGCGCTGGAGACGACCGTCGAGAGTCACGCCCGCGATCTGGACGATGAGCGTTCCGCAACTGGTTCCGGCGCGCTGACCCGTCGCCTGACGACGCTCGTCGGGGATGCGGACGCGATGGTCGCTGCCATGGACTTCGGCTTCCTCTTCGACCCTCTGCGGAAGCTGTTCTCGATTGGGTACCGCGTCACCGACGGCAGTCTCGACCCGAGCTATTACGATCTTCTCGCCTCCGAGGCGCGCCTCACGAGCTTCGTCGCGATCGCCAAGGGCGACGTCCCGGTGTCGCACTGGTTCCGGCTCGGCCGCGCCCTCACCCCGGTGGAACAGGACTCCGTCCTCGTGTCCTGGTCGGGATCGATGTTCGAGTATCTGATGCCTGCCCTCGTGATGCGCGCCCCGGCCGGAAGTTTGCTGGACCAGACGTGCCGGCTGGTCGTCCGCCGGCAGATCACGTACGGCGCCGAACGTGGCGTCCCGTGGGGAGTGTCGGAGTCCGCGTATGAGGCGCGCGACCGCGAGCTGACGTACCAGTACTCGAACTTCGGTGTGCCGGGTCTTGGCCTGCAACGAGGCCTCGGCGACGACATCGTCATCGCTCCCTATGCGACGGCGTTGGCGGCCATGATCGATCCGGCAGCGGCGCTCCGGAACTTCCGGCGCCTGGCCGAAGCTGGCGCCAGCGGTACCTATGGCTTCTACGAGGCGCTCGACTACACGGCGTCCCGGCTTCCCGAGGGTACCGATGTCGCCGTCGTCCGCACCTACATGGCGCACCATCAGGGCATGCTGCTGGTCGCCATTGCGAATGCGCTGCACGTGGGAGCGATGCGGGCGCGCTTTCACGCCGAGCCGATTGTCCAGGCGACCGAGCTGCTGCTTCAGGAGAGAACGCCGCGCGACGTGGCGGTCGCCCGGCCGGCCGAAGACGTGACGGCCGCAGCGAACGTCCGGGAGTTCATTCCGTCGGTCGTCCGGCGCTTCACCTCACCGCACACTCCGACGCCGCGCGCCCACCTCCTGTCGAACGGGCGGTACGTCGTGATGATCACGGCCGCCGGCTCCGGGTACAGCCGCTGGCGGGGTCTGGCGATCACCCGATGGCGCGAGGATGTCACGCGCGACGTCGGAGGGACGTACGTCTTCCTTCGCGATGTCGAGAGTGGCGAGAGCTGGTCGCCCAGCTACCAGCCGAGCGCAGTGGAGCCCGAGAGTTATCAGGTGGCGTTCTCCGAGGATCGGGCAGAAATTGCCCGGCGAGACCACGGGATCGCGGCCACGCTCACGGTGATCGTGTCCCCGGAAGACGATGCCGAGGTCCGGCGCGTCTCGCTCACCAACCTCGGATCGAGGCCCCGGGAGATCGACGTGACGTCGTACGCCGAGATCGTGCTGGCGCCGCCGGCGTCGGACGCGGCCCACCCCGCGTTCTCCAACCTGTTCGTGCAGACGTCGTTCGTGCCCGAGGCGGACGCCCTCCTCGCGACGCGGCGCCCTCGGGCGCGAACCGAGACGCCGATCTGGGTCGCCCACGTGGTGGCCGTCGAAGGCAAGACCGTCGGGAGCGTACAGTGGGAAACCGACCGCGCGCGGTTTCTCGGTCGCGGCCAGGGGATCCGAACACCGCGCTCGGTGACCGACGGTCAATCCCTCTCCAACACCATCGGCGCCGTACTCGACCCGATCGTCAGCCTGCGACGCCGCGTGCGCTTGCCGCCAGGCGAGAGCGTCCACGTCACCTTTTCGACGTTGATTGCGCCGTCCCGCGACGAGGCCATCGGCCTGGCCGACAAGTATCGCGACCCCGCGACGTTCGAGCGGGCGGCCACGCTGGCGTGGACTCAGGCCCAGGTTCAGCTTCGCCATCTCGGCGTCGGGTCCGACGAGGCCCACCTGTTCCAGAGCCTGGCCAGTCGTATTCTGTACTCGGACCGGACCCTGCGCGCCTCACGAGGTGTCCTCACACGTCACGCGGGCGGTCCCGCGGCCCTGTGGGCGCATGGGATCTCCGGCGACACTCCCATCGTTCTCGTTCGTATCGACGAGCCCGAGGATATCGGGATCGTGCGGCAGTTGCTGCGCGCCCACGAGTACTGGCGGATGAAGCAGCTCCCGGTCGATCTCGTGATCCTGAACGAGCGCGGGGCCTCCTACGTTCAGGATCTCCAGTCAGCGCTGGAGACCCTGCTGCGCACGAGCCAGTCGGCCGGGTCGCACGAGGGACAGGTGCCGCACGGCAACGTGTTCATCCTCCGTGCCGATCGCGTGACGACGTCGCAGCTCGATGTGCTGCAGGCCGCGGCGCGCGTCGTGCTGTCGAGCCGGCACGGAACGTTGGGCGAACAGGTCGTGCGGGCGGACCGCTCCGAGGTCACGACGGCCGTGCCGTCACGACGACCCGCCATGACGAAGCCATCGATGGACGCCCCGCGCCGGCGGCCGGAGCTCCAGTGCTTCAACGGCCTCGGTGGTTTTACCGCCGAGGGCCGGGAATACATGACGATCATGAGCGAGGGCCACTGGACGCCGGCCCCCTGGATCAACGTGATCGCGAACCCGGCGTTCGGCTTTCAGGTCTCCGAGTCTGGCGCCGGATATACGTGGTCGATCAACAGTCACGAAAACCAGCTGACCGCGTGGTCGAACGATCCGGTGACGGACCCGCCCGGCGAGACGATCTACGTTCGTGACGAAGAGAGTGGCGAGCTGTGGGGCCCGACGGCCCTTCCGAGCCGCCAGAAGACCGGGTCCTACGTGGCCCGCCACGGCCAGGGCTACAGTCGGTTCGAGCACGTCTCTCACGGTGTCGCGCTCGAGTTGCTGCAGTTCGTGCCGCTCGACGATCCGATCAAGGTCTCCCGTCTGACACTGACGAACGAGTCCGGGCGGACCCGCCGGCTGTCGGTGACCGCCTATGTCGAGTGGGTCCTCGGCGTGTCGCGGAGCGCCGCCGCGCCGTTCGTCGTCACCGAGGTCGATCCCACGACGCGCGCGATGTTCGCGCGCAACACGTGGAGCGGTGAGTTCGGTACGCGGGTCGCGTTTGCTGACCTGGGCGGAGCCCAGACGGAGTGGACCGGTGACCGGATGGAATTCCTCGGCCGTCACGGCACGCTCGATCGTCCAGCGGGGCTCGCGGGAGGAAGCCGACTTTCGGGACGGGTCGGCGCCGGGTTCGATCCCTGCAGTGCCCTCCGCGCGATGGTCGAGTTACGCGCGGGCGGACATGTCGAGGTCGTGTTTCTTCTCGGCGAGGCGGCAACCCGCGACGAGGCGCGCGAATTGATCGAGCGTTATCGGGCGCGCGATACGGATGCTGCCTTGCGAGCCGTCGCGAAGCACTGGGATGACGTGCTGGGCGGCGTACAGGTCACGACGCCGGACCGGTCCATGGACATGCTGCTCAATCGCTGGCTGCTCTACCAGACGCTCGCCTGTCGTGTGTGGGCGCGGTCGGCGTTCTACCAGGCCGGCGGCGCCTACGGCTTTCGTGATCAGCTTCAAGACGTGATGGCGCTCACGGTATCCCGGCCGGACGTGGCGCGTGAGCACGTGCTCCGCGCCGCCGCGCGGCAGTTCGTCGAAGGCGACGTCCAGCACTGGTGGCACCCGCCGGCCGGTCGGGGAGTGCGGACCCGGATCTCCGACGATCGCCTCTGGTTTCCCTACGTCGTCAAGCAGTATGTCGAGACCACCGGCGATTGGCGTCTCCTCGACGAGGTCGTGCCCTTCCTCGAAGGGCCGCTCCTCACCGCCGAGCAATCCGACTCGTATTTCGAGCCGCGCGTCGCCGAGGAGCAGGCCTCGGTGTTCGAACATTGCGCCCGAGCTCTCGACTGCAGCCTGTCCGTCGGGAGCCATGGTCTCCCGCTGATGGGAACAGGGGACTGGAACGACGGGATGAACCTCGTGGGGGCCGAGGGAAAGGGGGAGAGTGTCTGGCTCGCCTGGTTCCTCCATCCGATCCTGTCGGAATGGGCGGCAGTGGCCGAAGCGCGCGGGGAGGGCAAACGCGCCACCACGTGGCGAGGCCACGCGAGCGCGCTGAAGGAATCGCTCGAACGAGAGGCCTGGGACGGGGGATGGTATCGGCGCGCGTACTTCGACGACGGGACGCCGCTCGGGTCCGCCGTCAACGATGCGTGCCGCATCGATTCGATCGCGCAATCGTGGAGCGTGATCTCGGGCGGCACCGACGCGGCGCGGAGCAAGCAGGCCATGTCCGCGGTCGATGAAACGCTCGTCCGTCGAGGGAACGGCCTCGTGCTCCTTCTCACGCCGCCGTTCGACGGCACGCCGCTGGAGCCCGGCTACATCAAGGGCTATCCGCCCGGTGTCCGGGAAAATGGCGGGCAATACACCCACGCGGCGATCTGGTCGATCATTGCGTTCGCCACACAGGGTGATGGCGACAAAGCGGCCGAGCTCTTCGCACTCATGAACCCGATCAATCACGCCAGTACGCCGGCCGCCGCCTTCCGCTACAAGGTCGAGCCCTACGTCGTCGCGGGGGACGTCTATGCCGAACCGCCGCACGTCGGCCGCGGGGGGTGGACCTGGTACACCGGCGCAGCGGGGTGGATGTACCGGGCCGGGCTCGAGTGGATTCTCGGGTTCCGGCTGCGCGACACGCGGCTCCTCATCGATCCCTGTATTCCAAGGACGTGGCCGGGCTTCACCATCGCGTATCGTCATCACTCCGCCCGATACGACATCGTGGTCGAGAACCCGCGGGGCGTGAGCCGGGGAGTGTCACTGGTGGAGCTCGATGGCGTGGCCGTCACTGGCCCGGCGAGCATCCCGCTCGCCGACGATGACAGGACACACCGAGTCCGCGTCGTTCTCGGTTAACTTGAAATCTCTTATACCTTCAACGCCAGGATCGCCACCACCCCGATCAACTCCTGCATGCTGACGGGCTTCGCCACGTGGTACTGGAACCCCGCACGCAGCACGCTGGCGCGGTGTTCGGGGCCGGTGTAGGCCGTCAGGGCGGCCGCGGGGGTGGTCCCGCCGCGCTCCGGTGGGAGCGCGCGAACCTGCCCGATCAGCCAGTAACCGCCCTTCCCCGGCATCGAGAGGTCGCTCAGCAGCACGGTGGGGCGCTCGCGTTGCAGAACCTCCAGCGCTTCTTCCGCGGTACCGACCGCGGTCACCGTAGCTCCATCACGCTCGAGGATCTCCGTCACCACGTCCCGGACGTACGGCATGTCGTCGACCACCAGTACCCGAACGCCATGGAGATGAGGTGCGTCAGCGATCCGCAATGCGGAAGCCTGCATAGGTCACCCCTCGGTCTACTCGGGAGCGAGGCTCCCCAGCGCGGCGTGCACCGCTTCGACGACATCGTCGGCGCCGTACGGCTGTCCGACGATGATCTCCACGACGTCGGAGGCTCCCACCGCGGCCTCGAGCGCCTCCTTGTCCGTCGTGGTCAGGATCCACAACCTGTCCTTCAGCGAGGTCGTTTCCTTCATCAATCGGAGAAAGTTCCAGTGATTCTCATAGGGCCGGGGCAGGTCGTACACGATCACGTCCGGGTCGTGGACCTTGATGAACGCCACCAGGTCGAGCGTCCCGTTCTGGATCTCCGCCAGCCGGGCCGTCACCGTCTCGAAGCCGTCGTTCTCGAGGGCCGAGCGAATGGCCTCGATCACCTCGTCACGCGAGTTGAAGATTGCGACCAGGGGCGCAGACGTACGAGGAACCACGGCGGTCGTCCTCTCCCCTCGGCACGCAGGTCATGCGCAGAGGGTGCGGGCCAGCCGAGGGCCCGATGCAGCACGGGAGGAGCAAGGAGCTGACGCGAGCGACGGCTCTACGGGAGAGCCGACCATGCACCAGAGAGGCGCAGCCTCACTGCACCTCGCGACGGGCGTCGCAATGCTGAAGCTGGCGCGCCATCGATCGTCCCGCTTCGACGGCGCGCCGACAGCGATACCACAGGAGAACGATGGACCTCGCCGTCGCCGCTGTCAAGAACTAAAAATATATTTTATTGCTCTTATATATCAAGAGGTCACTTCGGCTGTGTATGGAGAGACGGAGGCGACAGCGGCCGCGTTGCGAAGCCGCGCGCTTGCTCGTCTGGATCGGCGGCTCCTCCACCCCTTCTATCTGGGCCTTTTCTGAGCTCCGCGCGGGTCACGACTCTCACCCTCGCATGCCACCGCAGAACACGCGCAAGGGGGGCGCCGCGGCGTTCTGGAGGCCCCAGGGCACAGCGCAGGAAAAAGAAAAAGGCGCCTGCTTTCGGCGCCGCCTGTGGCATAACACTTGGCGGTGGACCACGCCGCCGGGCGCTATTGTTCCGAAGGGCGAACGACCTCGGCCCGCTTCGTGTGTCTCGCCGTGCTCGTGGTCGCCTTGCTCGTGCTGCCGACGCTTGGCCAGCGCGTCATTCAAGCGGCGGACGAGGCACGCTTCCCGCTCCTGGCTCGGGACATGCTCGAACGCGGCGTCTGGTTCAACGCACAGGTTCGCGGAAGGGTATTTCACGAGAAGCCTCCGCTCTATCCGTGGGCCATCGCCGTTCTCGCGAAGGTCCAGGGCGGCCTGACCGAAACCACGGCCCAGATCCCGGTTGCCCTCGCCGCCGTGGGTACCGTGTGGTTCACGTGCCTGCTCGGGCGGCAACTCTTCAGCGCCCGCGCTGGGCTGTGGGCGGGGCTGGTGCTCGCGACGAGCATCGGATTCTTTGTCGAAACCCAGGCACTGCTTCCCGACATGCTGGTCGCCTGCTTCATGATGGCGGCCGGGTGGCTCTTCTGGCGAGCGGTGAGCGACCCGAATGCTTCTCGGGCCCTTACCGGCTTCTACGTCGCGCTCGCCTTGGCGGTGTTCGCCAAGGGCCCTCTGGGCGTGTTGCCGCTTCTGGTCGGCGGCACGTGGTTGTGGAGCGAATACGGCCCCGCTGGCGTCGGGCGTCTTTGGGACCGCGTCGGCGTGGCCGCGTTCGTGCTGCTGACCCTGGTCTGGCTCGTGCCGTACGTCGGCTATGGGCCGAGCAGTTTTACGCAGGATGTGCTGTGGGAGGACTGGCTCAAGTGGTACGTCGGCCGGCCGGAGGTGCTGAAGCTGGCGAGTCGTGTTGGTGACGCGGCGCTGAGGTTCCTGCCGTGGACGATCGTGTTGCCGCTGGTAGCGATGCGTGCGGCGCGCGAGCGGCGTCACCCTGGCGTCCGATTCGTCGTGCTGTGGGTGGCAATCGCCCTGTTGGTGGTGTTGTCTTCGAACAACTTCCGGACGCGATACCTTCTGCCTCTCTACCCGGCGCTGGCATTGCTCGTCGCATATTGGGCGGATACGTTCAGGGCGCCCGGCAGCCGAAGCGCACAGGTCGTCGCAGGATTCGCCCTGGTGGTCGGCGCCGTAGGTCTCACCGCGATCTTGAGTCCATCCACGTTCGGAGCCGAAGACCTGGCCTTCCTCGATGGCGCCAGGGGGCAGGTCGCTCCGATTGCCATCGGCCTTCTGGTCATTGTCGCGGCGATCGTCTGGGGCCTCTGGGCGGCTCGAAACGGGCTCCTGGTCTGGGGGGTCGTCGCCGGAGGCGTGATCCTCCTGACGTCCGCCAACTGGCTGCACGTCGAGTGGGCGAATCGCGACGGCGATTTTCGCAAGCTGGCATCGGCGGTCGAACGCCAGGCTCGAGGTACCGAGCTGCGTGTGTTCGGAGGGAGGTTCTACGCGCTCGACTTCTATGTGGCGCGCCCGGTCCTGCAATTGCGTACGCCGGAAGAATTCAACGATTTCGTCCTCGAAGCCCGACATCCTGTTGTCCTCATCGACGCGCCTCGGGGCTGGGTATTTGTCCAGAAAACCGCGCCGAGTGCGGTCCGTGTGCTCGACCGGATAAGGGTACGCGGCCGGGACATGCTCATCGTCGGAATACCACAGGCATCGACGGTTCTCCCTCGTAGGGACAGCCGCGAGGACCACACCACGCGTCTGTAGGGCGAGATCACGGCCCCGCCGTTCCTCGAGGGTGTCGGCGTATAGTGGGCAACCTGGTGGTCAGTCTCACGGTCGTCATCCCGGTGTACAACGAGGAGCAGAATCTCCCGCCACTGTGGACCGAGCTCTGCCCTGTGCTCGAAGGATTGGGCATCGAGTTCGAGATCGTCTTCGTCGACGACGGCAGCCAGGACAGGAGCGCCGAGATCATCCGTCGCCTCCGCGAGCGCGATGCTCGTGTCCGACTCGTCCGATTCAAGGCGAACGCCGGCGAGACGGCGGCCACCGACGCGGGCTTCAAGGCCGCGCGTGGGCGGATGGTCGTGACCATGGATGCCGACCTGCAGAACGACCCTGCCGACATCCCGCGCCTGCTCACCCAGCTCGATCAGTGGGACGCGGTCTGCGGCCAGCGAGTGAACCGTGGGGATGGCGATTCCCTCGTCAGGCGCGTGTCTTCGCGGGTGGCCAACCGCGTTCGTAACTGGGTGAGCGACGAGAGCATCGAAGACAGCGGCTGTACCTTTCGCGCCTTCCGTCGTGAGTGCCTGCGTGGATTGACGCTCTACCGTGGGTTTCACCGGTTCATCCCGACACTGCTCCGGCTGCAAGGCTATCGCGTCATGGAAATGCCGGTCGCCCATCGGCCGCGCCGCTTCGGACGATCCAAGTACGGCATCATGAACCGCGTGTTCGTGGCGCTCGTCGATCTCCTGGTCGTCCGGTGGATGAAGTCACGCCTGCTTCGCTACGAGATTGCCGAGGATCTAGGGGGCGAAGCTCCCGGCGAGTAGTGGCCGCCTGCCCTTGACCGCGCGGTCGGTCGCGCCGTATAGAGAAATGCGATGGTGGTCTCGGGCTGTCATAGGGTTCTCTGGGCTGCCCGTCGTGAGGCCTGCTCCGACCACCTCTGTGCTCGCAACGAGAACGGTTCAGCGCGGTGAGCCGGTAGCCCCGATGTGCGGGATCGCCGGTTTCTTCGTGAACGGACAGGCCGGAGAGGCCCGCGGCACGCTCCAACGGATGACGGACTCGCTCCGCCACCGAGGGCCAGACGACGAGGGGTTCTACGTCGATGCCCAGATCGCGCTCGGGGCTCGGCGGCTGCGCATCATCGATCTCGAGACCGGGCAGCAGCCGGTCGCCAACGAGGACGGCTCGGTCCAGGTCATCCAGAACGGCGAGATCTACAACTTCGCGGCGCTGCGGCAGCGGCTGGAGGAGCACGGGCACCGGTTTCACACGCGTTCGGACACCGAAGTGATCGCGCACGCCTACGAGGTCTATGGCGACGATTGTGTCGCCCACTTCGACGGTATGTTCGCGCTCGCGATCTGGGACACGTCGGCTCGGCGGCTGGTGCTGGCCCGCGATCGGATGGGCGAGAAGCCGCTCTACTATTACGCCGGGTCCGACGGCTTCGTCTTCGGCTCCGAGCTGCGGGCTCTCCTTGCCCATCCCTCGGTGCCGGCCGTGCTCTCGCTCGAGAGCCTCTCGCGCTATCTCGCCTTCGAGTACGTCCCGGCGCCCTCCTCGATCGTCGCCGGCGTCCAGAAGCTCTTGCCCGGTCAGCTCCTGACCGTGTCGCCCGGAGGCAAGCCGACCGTTCAGCGCTACTGGGATCTCGACTTCCGGCCGGACGGCTCGGTCTCCGAGAGGGAATGGGCGGATCGACTGTATCAGCAGCTCGAGGCATCGGTGAGGCGGCGAATGATCAGCGACGTGCCGCTCGGCATATTCCTGAGCGGCGGAATCGACTCCGGCGCGATCGTCGCGCTCGCGGCGCGTGCGAACGGCCGACGGCCCCTCAAGACGTTCACGATCGGGTTCCCCGACGCAACCTTCGATGAGCGGTCGTCCGCTCGGCTGATCGCGCAGCATTGCGGGGCCGAGCACGAAGAAACCGTGTTCTCGCCCCACGATATGCTCGCCCTCATCGAGGAGGTCGGCGGCCTGCTCGATGAGCCCCTGGTCGACAACTCGTTTCTGCCGACGTACGCGCTGTCACGCTTCGCCCGCCGCTCGGTTGGCGTAGCGCTCAGCGGAGACGGCGGCGACGAGCTGTTCTGCGGGTATCCCACGTTCCTGGCCGACCGCGCAGCGCGCTGGATCGGCCGTCTGCCCCGGTCGGTCCAGGCGCTGGCTACGTGGTCCGTGAACCGCCTCCGGCCGTCGGCCCGATATGGAAGCCTCGAGTTCCTGCTCAAGCAGTTCTTCCGCGGCGTTCCGCACGCCGCCGAGCTGCGTACCCAGCTCCTCCTCGGCGGGCTTCTGGCGTGGGAGCAGTCCCGGCTCTTTTCGCCGGCAGTCCGAGCGGCGTGCGCGGGCTTCGATCCTCACGAGGACCTGCCGCGCGTGGTCGATGAATCGGGAACGAGCAATCCGATCGACCGGCTGATCTACCAGCACAGCAAGTTTTATCTCGCCGATCAGAACCTCGTGAACGTCGACCGCGCGAGCATGGCATGCGGGCTCGAGGTCCGCGCGCCGTTTCTGGACCACAACCTCGTCGACCTGGCCTGCCGCATCCCGGTCGGCCTCAAGCTCCGCGGTTGGACGACGAAGCACATTCTCAAGCGCGCGCTCCAGGGCGTCTTGCCAGTGTCGATTCTCCTCCGTCGCAAGCAAGGCTTTGGCGTCCCGATCGGGCCCTGGCTGCGTGGCCCGCTGCGCGGGGTGCTGGAGACGCGTCTGGCCGCCGACCGGGTGGCGCGCGTCGGCCTCTTCGATCCCACCGTCGTGAAGAGACTTGTCGCCGAGCACGTGGCCGGCCAGAGGGATCACCGGAAGATTCTGTGGGCGCTCCTGATGCTCGACGCGTGGCGCGAGAGCTACCTGCCGACAGCGCGGTGGACGTGAGCCACGGTGCGCGGCGCTGCACGAAAGCTTGCTGAGCCCGTGGTGAGACCCTCAACTTGCCAAGTCCGTCCGTCGGGCGTAGCTTACGATCCTGTCACGACAACCGCGGGAGCTCGGGGCACCGGGCTGAGAGGGCGGCTGCTGCCGCCGACCGCAAGAACCTGACCTGGTTAATACCAGCGAAGGGAGGCCAACATGCCGGCCAGCCGCAAGATCCATGTCACCGGAACCCGCCCCGACATTCGTGTCGCCATGCGCGAGGTCACGCTGTCGGGCGGCGAGCCACCGATCCGTCTCTACGACACGAGCGGTCCCTACACCGATCCCGACGCCCACACCGACATCAAGATGGGCCTGACGCCCATGCGGCTGCCCTGGATCCTCGGGCGCGCCGATGTGGATGAGCTGTCGGGGCCGTCGTCGCTCTACCGGCGCGATCGCGAGAGCGATCCGGCGCTCGGCGGAGTCCGCTTCGCGAGCGTGCGACGTCCGCTGCGCGCGAAGACTGGCCGGCGGGTCACGCAGATGCACTACGCGCGGCGCGGCGAGGTCACGCCCGAGATGGAGTTCGTCGCGTTGCGTGAAGGCGTCGCGCCCGAGCGGGTCCGCGATGAGATCGCCCGTGGCCGCGCCATCCTTCCCGCGAATGTGAACCACCCCGAGACCGAGCCGATGATCATCGGGCGCAGCTTCCTGGTGAAGATCAACGCCAACATCGGCAACTCGGCCGTGGCCTCGTCGATCGAGGAAGAAGTCGAGAAGATGACGTGGGCGACGCGCTGGGGCGCCGATACCGTGATGGATCTCTCGACGGGCAAGAACATCCACGAGACGCGCGAGTGGATCCTGCGCAACTCCCCGGTGCCGATCGGCACCGTGCCGATCTACCAGGCGCTCGAGAAGGTCGGCGGCAAGGCCGAGGATCTCACCTGGGAGCTCTATCGCGACACGCTGATCGAGCAGGCCGAGCAGGGCGTCGACTACTTCACGATCCACGCCGGCGTGCTCCTGCGCTACATCCCGCTCACCGCGAAGCGTGTGACCGGCATCGTCTCGCGCGGCGGCTCCATCATGGCGAAGTGGTGCCTGTCCCATCACACGGAGAGCTTCCTCTACACCCACTTCCGCGAGATCTGCGAGATCATGGCCGAATATGATGTTGCGTTCTCGCTCGGGGATGGCTTACGTCCTGGTTGTCAAGCGGACGCGAATGATGAAGCTCAATTCGCTGAACTCGATACCCTCGGTGAATTGACTCGAATCGCGTGGGAGTACGACGCCCAGGTGATGATCGAGGGCCCGGGTCATGTCCCGATGCACCTGATCAAGGAGAACATGGACCGGCAGCTCGCCGTCTGCCACGAGGCGCCCTTCTACACGCTCGGCCCGCTGACGACCGACGTCGCGCCCGGCTACGACCACATCACCTCGGCCATCGGCGCCGCGATGATCGGCTGGTTCGGCACGGCCATGCTCTGCTACGTCACGCCCAAGGAGCACCTGGGCCTACCCAACCGCAAGGACGTGAAGGACGGGGTGATCGCCTACAAGATCGCCGCCCACGCCGCCGATCTCGCCAAGGGCCACCCGCGGGCGCGCGAGTGGGACGACGCGCTCAGCAAGGCGCGCTTCGAGTTCCGCTGGGAGGACCAGTTCAACCTCTCGATGGACCCCGAGACCGCGCGCGAGTTCCACGACGAGACGCTGCCGGCCGAGGGCGCCAAGCTCGCGCACTTCTGCTCGATGTGCGGGCCCAAGTTCTGCTCGATGAAGATCACGCAGGAAGTGCGAGAGTACGCGGCCCGCGGCCTCACGGAGAAGGCGGAAGAGTTCAAGCAGTCGGGCAGCGAGATCTACCGCAAGGTGTAACGGCGGGACCGCTGATCAGGGAGTGCGGGAGGCGAGTGCCTCCCGCACCGCAGTCTCCAGCCCGGTGAGGTGGACGGGCTTCCGGATGAGCGTGAAGCCGAGGCGCTGCTGCTGCCGCTCCAGGCCCGCCGCTGACGCCGTGAACATGATGACGCCCACGGACGGATCGCGGTCACGCACGGATTCGATCAGCTCCAGACCATCGGCTCCCGGCATCCTGAAATCCGTCATCACCAGATCGTAGCCGCCCTGCACGAACAGCTGCAGGCCCTCGCTCGCGCTGGCGGCCCCATCCGGCCGACAGCCCCACAGCGCCAGCGCATCACAGAGCATTGAGCGGACGTGACGTTCGTCGTCGACGACGAGGACACGTGGCGCCCGAAGCTCGGTCATGACTGCTCACCGTGGGCGAGCGTCGCCACGGTAGGGCAGTTCTCACGACCCGATCAATAGTGCATTCGTCCGCTAGAAATGGGGCTGCAGCGATCCTCGTGGCGAAATCGCTCGTGGACATGCCAGAAGATTCACACCGACTCGCCACGCCTCGTGGTTGCGCGGCGTCAAGGCATGCCCTGCCCGCGGACGCGCGCCAGCTTGGGCGAATTTCGCGTTGTGGACGACCGTGGATTCGTGGATACGACCGCAGGAGTTCACGCCTCCGGCGGTGGAATCGCACCTGCGCGATCGACGATCAGCCGGTAGTGCTCGGGCCGGCGGTGGCGCGCGAAGTCGAACACGGTTGTTTTAAACGACGCGCAGAGCGCGAGATCGCAGCGAGCCGTGATCAGCTCGTCGCCGAGCGACGACGTCATCGCGATCGTCTCGCCCGACGGCGCGATGATCTGGCTCTGCCCGATCAGATCACAGCCTTCTTCGCGCCCGGCCTTGGCGACCGCCACCACCCACGTGCCGTTCTGATATGCGCCGGCCTGCATGACGAGACGATTGTGGAAGTCGGCCAGGTGATCGTGCTCGGGCGCCGGCGGATTGTGAACCG
>Ga0209237_1000927_pt1 | contig 17061 bp, 9 predicted proteins | sample GraSoi013_1_40cm_2_FD_185820 | JGI IMG/M metagenome (GOLD analysis project Ga0209237, IMG submission 185820) | Grasslands soil microbial communities from the Angelo Coastal Reserve, California, USA - Sample 10_02_2013_1_40cm (SPAdes) (version 2) | ecosystem: Environmental > Terrestrial > Soil >... | reverse complement strand
ACTATGCCTGGAGGTGAGATCCGCAAGAAGCACGCCGAGCGGACAGCGCCTCGGTGATCAATTCAGAATTGGGGGTGTCGCACACGTACCGAAGTAGATTGGTTGCAGAGCTACCGAAGGTCGACACCGGAGCCAAATCTGAACTCATTTTCGCCATACGGCGGGTTCTGCGAGAGTCGGTTTACCACAACCGCACTGCAACGAACAGTGTCGTACCGGTGGTCAGAGGTAGCGCGCGGTCTCGAGCCAACGAGCCTGGCTGCGTGAGCCGATTACACAGTCTTGGTCAACATGAGCCAACCGACCGAATCTTTGTTGGGAGATGACACCGTCCGCCTTCGACTCGGGCCCCGATGGAGTCGGGTTTTAGGGTCATACGAGGCGTCGGACCGGATTCCGGTAGCTCACGCTGCCCTAACCGCTGTAGATTGCACACGAGCCAGTCAGCAGGTCTGCTTTGCGAGGTCGCGCATATGCGAGCCGGGCGGGCGCATCAGAAATCGCTCAGACGGCGCAGTCGGCACCGGAGGCTAAGCGGCAGTGTTGTAGCAGCCGTCTGCGCATTTGTGTTCGGCGCTCTGTCTTCTGCCTCACCTCAGGCCGTCGCGGCATCGTCCTCCGGCAGCTGGTACAAAGCTGACTTGCATGTTCACTCGGTCATAAGTGCAGACGCATTCCCGGATCTTGGGATTCTCACGCAGGCGGCCAAGAACGCTGGCTACAACGCCATCTTCCTCACCGATCACAACCTCGGTAGCAACTTCCCCATCAGCGGGCTCACTGCCAATTACATGCTGCTTGATGAGCCGACTGGCACCTTCTTCCGGCGCTGGACGCCGGCGACCTACGGTTCGCTTAGCTCGAGCACGGATGCCGTCGTGACCAGCCCTGTGTTCAGCGGCACCCATTCGCTCCTCCTTTCGAGCACCTCGAGTAGTGGCGGTCAGACATTCGTATGGACCAAGAGAGGCCCCAATTTCAGGAGCGAGACAGGGCCGATCAACCTACAGTTTTCGATCTATCCGGTCCAGCTTGACGCCGCATCCAGCCTGTTCGTGTCAGCCACCATCGGCGGTGACCCAACCGTCAAGGATCCGAGCAGCAACCCCCTCGGTTATACGACCAGCTCCGGCGTCATCTCGCCGCACAAGTCGACGATTCTGACGTGGTACTACGGCTCAGCGCCGCCATCGACATGGGCCCCATCCGGGCCCGCTTACTACCCGTACAGCTTGAGCTCGGGTGCTGGCGGCAGCTCCTGCAATAAAGCATTCGCCCTCAATACCTGGATCACGTGCACTATCGACATACGCGCGGCGCTAGGCACGCTGGCCTCGGGCGATGTGTCGCTCGACCACGACGGGCTTAGCGACCTGAAGATCGGCACCGCGGCAATCTCGGGCACAGCCAAAGCCAACTTCGATGCCTACACGATCCAAGCACCGTCGGCAAAGGCTGCGGGCGCCAGCCTCGCGGCCGACGAATTCGTGTACCGCAACACGCTCCTGCCTGCATACCAGGGAACCAATAGCCTAGGTGGTCCGTTCAGCGTCTTCCCCTCGCTGGAGATGGGTATCAACGAACACGCCCAGCGCTTCAACTTCGGAATCACACAGCCCTCGGAGTTCGTGAGCTACAGCAATGGGATCGATGGCATCCTGCCCACCCAACAGAGCGGCTACCCAGCGCAGCTGAACCATCCTGGTGTGCCTGGGGGTGTGACGGACTCAGAGGCCATCAACACAAATGCCAATGATGCGGACCTGATGGAAGTCCGTATGCCGAACATGATCAACGACTGGGATTCGATCCTCAGCAAGGGGGTCCAGGTCATTGGCACCTGGGGATCTGACAACCACATCGCCAGCTGGTCGGCGGGCAGCGAAGCCACCTACATCTACGCGCCCTCGGATGACTTCAATTCGCTCACGAGATCCATGTATGAGGGACGCCTGTTTCTGGGCTTTCCGCAGTTCGCGGGCAAGCCCCTGATCTTCAACCTTGACGGTGGCGCCAATCCCTACCCGGCTCGTTACCCAGTTTTCGTTTCCGCCTCGGCGCTGCAGGCGACAGCAGAGCTGCAGATCAACGGTGGGTTCTCGACCGGATCCAATCTTGTCTGGATCACCAAGAACGGGACGATAGTTGCGACCGGCGCGGCAACAGCGGGGTCTGAAACACGATCAGTCTCGCTTTCCGGCACGACGACCTACCTCCGGGCCGAGATCAGGAGGTCGGATGGTACCCGGATCGCGATGACGCAACCAGTCTTCTTCACGAAGGTCAACGGACTACCTGCCGGCATGAGCTTCCATGTTGACGGTGTCACGACCCCTGATGCGGCCGGTTACACCATCCTTTCCACCAAGGGGATCACCGCCAGCAGCTGGGACAGCACCAACAGCCGGCTGTCGCTAACCCTGACCGACCCGGCTGGCTCACTGGCCGAGCTCGAGGCGGCGACCGCCGGACATGCGCCCTCTTCGGTTTCGGTTGACGGTATCTTGGTCGCAGCTGTCGCGTCACGGGCCGACTTCGATGCCGCTTCGAGCTCCAGCTGGTACTACGACAGTGGCGCGAGCGAGCTTCACGTCAAGGCCGGTCAGCAAACCTCGAGCACCTCGGTAACAGTCTCGTTCGAGGCCATCTCGACCGACACCACGCCGCCGACCGTGCCGGCAGGAGTCGCAGCGACTGCCGTCAGCTCTAGCCAGATCAACGTGGCCTGGAGCGCTTCGACTGATCCTGACGGTCCGGTCGCCGGCTACACCATTTACCGGAACGGAACGGCGGTAGGAACAGTGGGCGGTGCCGCGACCAGCTTTTCCGATACCGCACTTGCAGCGAGCACCACTTACAGCTACGCGGTGGATGGCTTCGATGCGGCCGGCAACCGCTCCGCGCAGTCGATCTCGGTCAGCGCGACCACGTATTCCGGGACTCCACCACCGCCCGGTGGCGTGTTCGGCGATGGTTTCGAAAGCGGCAGCTTCGGCGCCTGGAGCTCGGAAACGGGCCTGGCGATCGAGACCTCCATCGTGCAAAGCGGGACTTACGCGGCAGAAGGAAATACCAGCAACGGCTCCACCTACGCGCGCAAGACGCTCATCAGCACGTACTCCAGCTTGTACGAGCGGACCTATTTCTACGTGAAGTCCGCCTCCACAGCCGTCAACCTGCTCTATGCGCGAACCGCGACTGGCTCCTCGATCGCCCACCTCTCGGTTTCACCCAGCAACCTGGTGCTGCGTAACGACGTGACCGGGATCTCGGTAACAGGTCCAGCCATCACCGCCAACACCTGGCACTCAATCGAGCTGCAGCTGAACATCAACGGCACTTCCAGCACAACTCAGGTCTGGATGGATGGCAACCCCGTCTCCGTGCTGAGCACCACCACCAACCTCGGAATGACACCCATCGGAATGATCCAGATCGGTGACAACCTGACGGGCCACATCTATGACCTCTGCTTCGACGACGTCGCCGCCGACACCAGCTTCATCTCCTAGATGTCACCCGCCTGAGCCTGGCCCGTGACCTCGGCAGACAGTAGCAGTGGATGTGAGCCTGTGCCGGCGATTACCATGGGTCACAACCGCCACCCGATCCAAATTTTGGAGACTTGCCTCCCAATTCGTCGCGGGTGAGGGCTCGCATCGGCGGAACGGTCACGAAATGATGCGCGGCGGTTAACAGAAACCCGATCGGAAGAGCTAGATGTGTTCCCACGGACCTTGACGCAGTTAGAGTTCATGCCACTGGCCGTGGGTTAGCTTGGATCTACTTCATGCTCTATGGGCGCCGGCATTGCTCGGCCGTCACCATTGGTCAGGGTGCGTTGTCGGTGGTCCGATGAGGCGCATACACATACTCAGATAAGGCGCAAACACACATACACATTAAGAGGACGCGCGCGAGAGCGCATAGAGCGAACATCCCACTTTTATTTGGACTCCAGACTGACATCCCCAGCCAGCCGTCGCTCAGCTGACTCGGTGAAGGGCATCGAGATAGACGCCGTATCCAGAGGCGGTGTGCCACTGCGAAGCGTCTTCGATCGCGGTGCCTTCGCCCCACTCATTGAAAGTGGTGACCAGCTGCCAGGGAGCCCTGGAGGCGACCATGTCATCGATTGATCTCGTCCACCGCGAAGGATCGCGGGACAATCGGGCACTGCTCTCGGTCGCCTTCCAAAAGCCCGGACTGATCGTGAAACTAGAGCCAGCCTGATTGTCCTCAGCGTTGGCCGGCGCGTACTGGTGCCATCCATCGGGTTGGTTGGCGCACGTCCTGTACCCGGGAAACACCTTCAAGACAACGTAGAAGCCGAGCGTATTGGCCTGCTTCCAACGCTGGGCCATTCCACAGCTGTCGTTGGCATCTGCATAGACGAACAGGACGGGTCGCCCGCCTACGCGTAAGTATCCGGGCTGTCCTGCATAACGGTCTCGTATGTAGGCGAGGTCTGAGGCGATTCCGGAAACGGGAGGGTCGGCCTGCCCCTCCGGTTCGTAGTAGAGCGCCCATTCGAACCCCGTCACCGCGGCGACCTGGAGCAGCATCGCAATGCGGCCGTCGGTGGTCGACTTCTGTCCCCACCACGACACAATTCCGGCACGGATCCCGGCGTACTGCATGGCCTGAACATGTCCCTTCACCGTTGTGCTGTTGGTCTCGTAATAGCCGAGCGCGGGTCTGTAGTGCGTGAAGGGGTCCATGCCCTGCTGGCGCCAGGCTTCCGGGAACCAGGGATAGTAAAAAGCGGCTCGGATCGGAAAGACGAGGCTCCCGAGATCCGGTGAGGGAGGGGGTGACGGGCTGACTGTGGCCGGCGGTGATGTTTGGGGGATGGACTGCAAGGACGAACCGCCGGCGACCTGAGTGGGTGACTTGTGCAAGCCCAGCGGCGTCCAGACGATCCCAACAACAAGGCCGGCGCCCACGACAAAGGCAGCGATCAGACCCGCAACCAACCTCCAGCGCGCCCAATCGCGGGGAGCCTTCGTGGAGTCCCTCGGCGCGCCGGATTCATGACGACCGTGCTTTGCGCCCACGAATGTGAATTATCGGCGCAGGTGTTCGCAGTCCACGCCAGCCGACAGCTCGCTCAAGACTCAATGTCCGACGCGGTTCCCGACTGAAGAGCGTCGGAAAGCCTATATCGTTGCGCGAAAACCCCATTGATCGGGAAGACCTGTGGGATCGGCGTTGGTTGATCGCGGATGATCGGTGGCTTCGCGACCTGGCCACAGCGCACGCGAGTGAGGCTGATGCGCAGCGCAGTTCACCTGGCAGTGGAGGCGTCGAACCTCAAGCATCCTGAGTCCGCAGGCCAATTTCCCATTGATCGGGAAGGTTCGGTACTAGTTAAATCTTGAGGTCGGGGTGTCGGGGTCAGCGACCGCACGCCTCGGACCGGGACCGAAGCTAGCCGCGCAGTCTGCGCCTGGGGAGCGGCTGGCGGTTATTGAGTTGCCTATCGCTCCAGCCTGCGCACGTACCCAATCGTTTCAAACGGAAAAAGGAAATCCCATGGAACCCAATTCGAGGAGCGGACAGACATCACCGCTGACGCTGCCAACTCGGACGATGCCGCCTGCGGCTGCCGGCAGTTGTGCGCTTGCCCTATCGGTCGTGATCCCGTTTCGCAACGAGGCTGGCAACCTGGCCGCGCTTCACGACCAGCTTTCAGTGGCACTTATCCGCCGCGACTTTGAAGTCATCGTGGTGGACGACAGCGATGACGAGGAAACTCGCCCTCTCCTGCGCGAACTGTGCAGGCGGGACCGACGTTGGACCGTAATCCTGCGACCGATCGAGGAACAGAGCGGGCTCGGCACCGCAGTCGTTGCCGGCATCGCTGCGGCGCGAGGCGACGCGGTCTGCGTCATGGATGGGGACCTACAACATCCACCTGAGATTGTCCCAAAGCTGTTGGCCAAAGTCCAGGAAGGCGCGGACCTTGCCGTCGCTTCGCGATACATGAGAGGTGGCAGCCGGGCCGGCTTGGCCGGACCATCGCGACTTTGGGTCAGTCGTGCTTGCACCTGGCTCGCGCATCTGATCTTTGCCGAGACCAGGCGCACGAGCGATCCACTGACCGGGTTCTTCTGCTGCAGGCGGCGCCACGTCGCCGGACTCGAGTTGCGTCCGATGGGGTTCAAGATCCTGCTGGAGCTCCTTGTCTGCGCGCCAAGGCTGAGCGTCGTTGACGTCCCGTTCGTTTTTGCGGCCCGACAAGCCGGCGAAAGTAAGGCAAGCACGCGACAAGGCGTGCTGTTCTTGAATCACCTTCTCTCTCTTTTCTTTTATGTGCCGGGCAGCGCTCGCTGGCTCAAGCACACCCTGGTCACCGGATGTGGGCTGGCCGTGTTCTCAGCGCTGCTGTACACGTTGCTTCGCGGCGGTTTGCCGCCGATCCCCTCCTGGGTCATCGCGGCAGCCGCAACCCTCGGCTGCGGCATCGCCTTTCAGCAAGCAACGAGCTTCCGAGCCCTCGCCAGACGCAACGAACTTGATGATTCCAGATTCCACTATCCGTTTGCGATCGTCGCCTCGCTCGGTTTCTTCACGCTCATGGCGCTAGTTGTGCTCCCCGGTAGGCACGCCTTACTGGGCATGGCCGTCCTGGCACAGAGCTTCGGGGTGTTGCTCACCGCCGGCCTGGACCATCCACGGCTCAAGCCACGGATTCAGTCACGCCTCCCGCTCCCGACGCTCGATCTTCACGGCGTGGCCAGGCGCTTGGGCGCTCAACATGCGTTCTGGGTCCCTGCCTGGATGACGTTCGAGACCCCGCACTTGAACGGCCTCGGCAAGCTCGTGACCCAGCAACTGGTCGCTGCCGCGGGGCGAAGTGGCCAGCCTGCGCTGGTCGTCGAACGGCAATCAGCGCGGCCTCAGCCCCGACTCAATATCGAGACCAGCAGCGCATTGATCATCCCCAAACTTGACGATCGCAGCGAAATCGTCGCAGTGGCGGTACTCACCAGGCGTGGGCGGCACCCTTTTCGCCAACACGACCTCGACCAGGCAATGGCGTGGATCGGTTCCAGTCACCTGTGGGTTGATCTCGAAGCACCCTTGGTGGCAGTCCAGTGAAAGCGGTCGAGCGCCTGCATGATGGAGCCCGCGGCGGCGTTTTCGCGCGCGCCTGGCGCCGTGTAGTCCGCTTAACACGCTTTTCGGGAGTCGGAGCCGCCGGCCTCGCCGTCAACCAAGGCCTGCTCTGGTGGTTGGTTTCGGATGTGCATTTGCAGTACCTGTTGGGTGCTGCCGTGGCGACCGTGGGATCCACAACGTTCAATTTCATTGGCATCGAGGCATACGTTTTCCGAGGCCGCAGAGGGCCGGGAGCCAGAAGGCTGGCCGGCCGCCTCGCCGCTTTTGGCGTAGTCAACACCGGCGCGTTGATCTTCCGGTTGCCTCTGCTCTATTTGCTCACGTCCCGCATTCACATCCACTACCTATTGAGTAACCTCATCGCAATCGCTGCCCTGACATTGGCACGGTTCGCGCTTTCTGATCATCTGATCTGGCCGGCCAAGCAGGCGATCCCGGCAGAGGCGAAGTGACTCCGTACACAACTCGCCACTTCTACGACATCGATGGCATCCTGACGATCACGTCGGCCGTTGCGCTGCCGGAGCTGCAGTACTTCAAGGTCTTGCGGGTCGAACGTCCCGACCTCGTGATCGACGTTGCGCCGGTGGGTGGACTGCGGCCACGTTTCCGCTCCGTGCTTGTCGAAGTAGGGACGGGACTGCTCTATCGAGAGCACCTCGGGGGGCTTTTCGCCAACTTTTGTCTGGATATGGGGAGCCCGCTGCGCGTCACGGCAGGCCCGCTTCTGGCCTTTTCCCCACACGTCCTCTACACAAACGTCGTCGAGCCGCTGTTGAGGTTCCTCCTGGTCAGTCGCGGTTTCATGCTTCTTCACGCCGCGTGCATCGAGATCGAGGGCCATCCGATGATGCTCTCGGCCCGGACCGACACCGGTAAGACGGGCACAATCCTCTCTCTGCTTCGACGCCATGGAGGCACGTTTTTTTCCGACGACATGGTCATCGTCAGCGACCGGGGAACGGCGAGCCGCTACCCTAAGCCGCTCACCATCAGCGCACACACGCTGCGCTCGGTGCCGCAACACCGGCTGGCCCTGGCGCAGAGATTGTCGTTGGTCTGGCAAAGTCGATTGCATTCCCGTGGAGGTCGCGCCACCGGAAAGAAGCTGGGCCGGCTCAACGTCCCGATGATGGCCCTCAACGCAGGGGTGCAAATTCTGATTCCTCCGCCGAAATACATGATCACGGACCTCGTGGACTGCGAAATCGGCGGGCGGATGCCGATTCGCCACGTGTTTCTCATCGAGCGCGGGAGCCCTGCCCTGGTCGACGAGGTGGAACCCATCGAGGCCATTGCTGAGCTTCTCGCCAACACCGAGGACGCATATGGCTTTCCGCCGTATGCGCAACTAGCACCCAAACTGGTCATCGACGGCGTTGGGTACGACGACCTTCGTCTCAAGGAGCGAGCGATCCTAGGTCAAGCCCTGCGAGCTGCGGCCATTACCCGGTTGCGGGTGGATGACTTCAGCTGGCCAGAGATGATTCGCGCCCGTTCCGACGCAGCACCGGTTGTCCAGCCTGGTGACCAAGCCATATCGAGTCCGGCGCCTCTACCGGTCGCGGGTGGACCACATTGACAACTTTGACCTATGCCCTGTGCGGCGACATCACGGGCTGAGCAAAGTGGTTTCCGCCGCCGGTCCACTTCTGCGACGCCGGGCGACTTTCATGGCGGTCGCGGGGATGATTCTCGTCCTCGCCGCCGCGCTACGCCTTGTCAATCTAGAGCGATTCGGATTCAACTCTGACGAGGCCGTCTACGCGGGCCAGGCAGCGGCTCTGGCCGGCCACCAGGACTATGCGCAGCTTTTTGGAGTCTTCCGGGCGCACCCGCTTCTCGTCCATTTCCTTGTCTCGCTGGTCTACCGGATCACCGGCGTCAACGATGTTGCTCCCCGTGTTGTGAGCGTGGCCTTCGGGGTCGGCATGGTGGTGGTGGGCGGAGCGATCGGAACGGTGGTGCGAGGACGGCGGGTGGGACTGCTCACGATGCTCTTCATCGCCATCTCCCCCTACCCGGTGATGGTCTCGCGGCAGATGCTGCTCGACGGCCCGATGGCTTTCTTTTTTGCTCTCACGCTTCTCTTCTTGGCGATGTACGTGCGCAGGCCCCGAAGCCTTACCCTCTACGCAGCTGCCTGCTCGGCGGGCCTTGCCTTTCTAGCCAAAGAGTCTGCGATTCTTATGGTGCCCGCCGTTCTCGCTTTTTTGATGCTGGCACGTGATGTGCCGCTCAAACTTCGCGATTTCGGTGTCTCGGCAATCGTGTATATGCTCACCATCGCGCCGTTTCCCCTTTCACTCCTGGTCTCAGGCGGAAGCAGGGTCGCTCAAGAGTTCTTCCTGTGGCAGCTGCTTCGCCGCGCCAACCATGACGCCGGTTTCTACCTCACCGTGGTGCCGAGCATTGGCATACCGCTCGTAGCGCTGGCCATGGCAGGACTTGTGGTAGCGCTGCGGCGGCGTCAGGGTCTCGACGTGCTCATCGTTTCGCTGACCGTGGTGGTGGTGGCTTTTTTCGAGGCGTGGCCGGTCAAAGGCTTCCAGTATCTGATCCCTCTTGCCACGCCGGTGGCCCTACTCGCGGGCGATGGCGTTGTGTCGGTCACCGAATTCCTCGCACGAGCCTCACAGCGCTGGCGACTCCCGCGCGGTCTGGTCATGGCTTCGGCGCGAATCGCTCTAGTGGGCACGAGCTGCGTCGCGCTCGGGATCGGGTCAATCGGGGTCATCTCCACCCCGGCCGCGGCAATCGTAGCCACCGACAGCGACGAAACCGCGACTCCGTCCATGTCCACGGCTGCCTACGGCTTCACTGCAGGGACAGGTGGCCTGGAGGCCAGTCGGCCAGTTGGCGATTGGGTCAAGCAGAACACCCTGCGCGATGCGCATTTCCTGACGATTGGGCCGTCCTTCGCGAACATCATCCAGTTTTACGGTGAGAGGCGGGCTCTTGCTCTCAGCGTCAGTCCCAATCCCCTCCATCGGAACCCGACCTACCAGCCGGTCCTCAACCCGGACCTGATGGTGCGCACAAATGCCGTGCAGTACCTCGTCTATGACACCTATTCGGCTGCCCGTACCCCCTTCTTCGCTCACCGGCTGATGACCTTCGTCCATAAGTACAACGGCATCCTCGTTTATGCCGACATGCAGCCGGTGCAGCAGGCGGACGGCACCACGTCCGACGTTGCGGTCGTCCTGATCTACGAGGTTCACCCGTGACGGTGGCGAAGGTCGCTGCCGCGTGCGTCGTGAGTCTGATGCTGGCCTGGGGCGGGTCTGCGGTTGCCGGCGCTGCAGATTCCCCGACCCCGCCAGCGCCCCCCGTCCTGTACACGGTGCAGCGGGGCGACACGTTATCGACCATCGCTCGGGATCAGTTAGGCGACATCAACAAGTGGCAGGACCTGTATCGGCTGAACCGCTCGCAAATCGGCAACAATCCCGACCTCTTGTATGTGGGGGAAGTGCTGACGTTGGTACCGGGCACTCCGCGCCAGCGAACCGTGTCGGCGTTGCCGCCGCCTCTGACCTCTCACAGCGGTGCAGTGCCCATTGATGCGGAGGCGGCGTCGCGCATCAAGCACGTGTTTGTGATCATGCAGGAGAACCACACGTTCGATAACTACTTCGGCACGTTTCCTGGGGCAGACGGTCTCTCGATTGGACTTGGCGTGCCCGTCGACCCAGCTGACCCCGCCGCGGAGGTCGTACAGCCCTTCCACCTGCCGGCCCTGAGAACACAAGACCTCGACCACAGTGATAACAGCGCCCGACTCGCATTCGACGGCGGTCGCATGGACGGCTTTGTCGTGGCGCAGCAGCATCGCAACCTTCCCGGATCCGTGGCTCTCGGCTACTACAACGGGAGCGACCTTCCCTATTACTGGGACCTGGCCTCTAACTATGTGCTCGCCGACCGCTTCTTCTCATCGGCGATGGGCGGCAGCCTGGCCAATCACCAATTTTGGGTTGCAGGGTCGGATTCTGGCCTAGGCGAGACCATCCCCTCGACAGGCATCCAGATGACGACCATCTTCGATCGATTGCAGACCGCCGGTGTGAGCTGGAAGTTCTACATCAAGAACTACGATCCCGGGCTCGACTTCCGACACATCAACCCTGCGAATCCGCGGGACTCCGAGGTCGCGTGGGTGCCGCTGCTGACCATTCCGTCGGTCGTCGACGATCCATCGAAGAGAGTGCGGATCCAGGACTTGGGGAACCTCTACCGCGATCTGGCCGACGGCACCGTCCCGTCCGTTAGCTACATCATTCAGGGCGGTACCTCGGAACACCCTCCTGGGCACGTCGGCAACGGGCAGAACGCAACCGTCGGGATCATCGACTCGATCATGCGGAGCCACGCATGGAAGGACTCGGCGATCGTGCTTACGTGGGACGACTGGGGTGGGTGGTACGACCATGTGGCGCCGCCTCAGGTCGACCGCGAAGGCTATGGCTTTCGAGTGCCGGCCCTGATCATCTCTCCCTACGCAAGACAGGGATACATACTCCATCAGACAGCCGACTTCACCTCGATTCTCAAATTCATCGAACGTCTGCATGGGCTGGCTCCGCTGACGACGAGGGACGAAGCGGCGACTGACCTCATGGCAGCCTTCGACTTCCAGCAGGCGCCGCGGGCTCCGAGCCAGCCCCCCGTAGCCGGTGCCGCTGTGGTCCTCACCCGTGGTCCCTCGACCATCAGGCTCCTCGAGATGTATGGAGTCGTCGGCGGTCTCGCGCTCTTGCTCCTCGTGTTCGCGGGGCTGACTGAACGAAAGCGTAGAACGGGAAGATGAAACGTTTCGCGCGCCGCTCAATGGTCGTGTGGGCGGGCGTTCTCCTGGCACACATGTGGGCCGGTGTTGTTTTGGCGGCGCCGACGTCGGCGCCGTCGGAGATTCGAGGGGTGGGCGAGGCAGTTGCCGGGTCGGCCACAAGTGCCGCTTCTGGAGCTGACGGGATCACGCTGCACGTTCCCTCGGTAATCAAAGCCGGCCAGGAAATCGATGCCGAGGCGACCCTCGTCATTGGACGTCTTCTGCAGCCGGACTCCGACCTCCACTTCCTCGTCGACGATATCGAACGTCGGGTCGAGCGTACTGATGCACAGGGGACTGCGTATTTCCGTTTGCGAGGAGTCCTTGCTTCGGGAAGCCATCAATTGATGGTGATGTATGACGGGGGCTCTCGCTCTCTGGCAGCGCTGTCAGCAAGCTCCACCTTCGTGGTTGCTCCACTCATCCTGAAGGTGCAGACCGTCCCGACCATGCTCGGCATCACTCTCGCGCTTGACGGTGAGAACGCATCAGTTTCTGACGCGACCGGGGAGGCCGTCCTAGGTGTGGCCAGAGCGGGCATCCATATCCTCGAGGTGCGCATACCGGCGCCTGGTCCGAACACTCGCTTCAGCTTCAGTCGATGGTCGGATGACAACTGGACGCCCTCCCGACCCATCAGGATCGTCGATGACGCTTCGATCTCGGTCGGGCTGAGGGTGGCTTATCTCACCCAGCTTCAGTTCGTGGACCTTGACCGCCATCCGCTTGATCACACACGGGTTTCCCACGTCGTCATCTCCGGTCCCAACGCCGAGTTGAAGGAGCTGCAGTATCCCTTCGAGCCAATCTGGCTCCAAACTCCAATCCCGGCCAAACACACCGGTGAGAACGGCCTTCACATCACTTTCGCTCCCTACTCGCTGAGTTTTGCCAAGTACGACGGCCTGAACGTTGCGAGCGGGGGCCAGATGCGGTACTCGCCTGCAGCCGGAGGCACCTGGTCGATTCCGTTGCTTCTATTTACGTTGCGTCTGGGCGCCAGCGACGCCATGTTCGGGACGCCCCTTCATGAGCCAATTCGGCTCATCGGACCGAGCGGCCATGCGCAGATCGTGAAGCTCGACCGTAATGGTGCTGCCACCCTGGTCGTGGCCCGCGGCAACTACACAGCCCAGGTGCAGGTCGCCGGCATGGCACCGGTCGCCACCATCGCGCTTTCACGCAGCCAGCACGTGACCGTCCCGGTCATCACGCCACTCGACATATCCATTCTCGCCGCGGCGTGCCTCGTTGTGATGGCAGCCGTATTCGCGGCTGGTCGCGGCCGTCGCTTGGTGTTCAGCCTGATCCCCGCAGGCCGCCTGCCGCGCGTGAGCCGACGCCGCATACGGCTCACCCTGGGCGGGGCAACGCTCTTCCCGCTGAGCTCTCGTGCTCGAAGCCTGGCCGCAGCACCTGCCAAGCCGCAAACATCGCCGGCGCAGCCAGGTGCACGAGCCACCATTGACGGCTCCGAGGAGGTCCCATCCGTGCAGCCATCCTTTGCGTCGCAGGTGGTCGCTGCGTTCCCGCAGAGCTACCTCCTCACCGGCTCGCCTGCCGCCGGCGAACGTTCTGTGGTGGGCGCCATCCTCAGCGGCCTTATCGACTCAGGAAAGGCTGAGCGCTTCCTGCTGCTGGTTCACCCGTCGACGATGCGGGATTGGCAGCGGGCGCTCAACGACCAGTTCTTTCTCTCGATTCCGAGGCTCGAGCGAGGCAGCTTCTATGACCCGGATGACCGCAAGCGAGCGTGGTCGGGTAACCCCTGGAGAGCATTCCCGCTTGTGGTGGCGAGCTCGAGCTTGGCACGCCGGCGCGGCCGCCGAGAAGAACTGTTGGCGGCTGGGCCTTGGGATGTTGTCGTCATCGATGGGGCCGATGAGGCTCATCGCGCGGGAGGACGGTCAACTGGCACCCCCAACAAGCTCCTGGCTCTATTGCAGGCCATGAAGGCCAATCATTCCTGGAAGGCTGTTTACCTGGCCTCCAGCAACTCACCTCGGGTGCAACGGCCGGATGTGGGCGATCTGATCGATTTGCTTGGGTCGAGCCATATGAGTGACCATGCAGGCGAGCTGGCGCGCGATCCCGCTATCCCGCTTGCCGAGCGTGACGAATGAAAGGCCGATGAGGTCGACCAGGACGCCGATCGTGTCGCTCGCGCTGGGGCTGTTGACGATAGCCTTGGTGGTCGGCGCCGGTCTCGGTTACGCCCTCGCACACGCGACTAGTGCGCAGCCGCCCTCCCAGGAGCGACCCCCGTCAAGCAACGTCTTCATACGCGTGCCTTATTTGGTGCAGCCGCGAACCGACTCGATTATCATCGCCTGGGTCACCCCGGCAAGCGTGGCCAACGGAACCGTCAGCTACGGCCTGGGCGGTGGAGAGAACCTTACGGCCGAGGTCCGGAATCACCTGCAGGAAGACGGCGTCCTTCACAGCGCCGTTCTGAACGGACTCCGGCCGGGCAGCACTTACAGCTATGCGGTGCGCTCTGGCGGTGAGATCGTCCGCGGCCACTTTCATAGCCTGCCCGATACCGGGGGCATCCGGTTCACCACAACCGGCGACTTCGGCGGTGGGACCGCTGCCGAAGTCGATGTTGTGAACCTGATGAAGCAGCAGGACCCGGACCTTTTCATAACTCTCGGGGACAACACCTATGAACGAGGCACCCTGGCCGAGATGGATCAAAACGTATTTCCTCAATACGCGGATTTCCTGAATTCCCATGGCGTCGTATGGGTGCTCGGGAATCACGACCACACCACGCAGCAAGGAGCCCCGAGCATCGAGAACTTCTTCATGCCGGACAGAAACTATTCCTTCGACGCCGGCGAGGCCCATTTCACTGTGCTGGAAGGCGACGGGTCCCATGGCTACGCTTCGGGGCAGCCGTATTACGAGTTCCTACGGAATGATCTTGCGGCGCACGCCAACGCCCGCTGGAAGTTTGTCTTTTTCCATTACCCGGCCTATTCGTGCGGCCAGCACGGATCGACGGCATATGTCGACCAATACTGGGTCCCGCTCTTCGACGAATACCATGTCGATGCGGTCTTCAACGGTCACGACCACGACTACGAGCGGATTCGGCCAGACGCGGCCGGCGTGCATTATTTCGTAGCGGGGATCGGGGGCAAGAGCGCTGACGCCATCCGGCACAATTGCGACTTTCAACAGGTCGGAGCAGCCGGTATCTACGGCGATCTCATCGTCAGCGTCGACCATTCCACAGTCCGTGTTGATTGCGTCGTGATAGGCGGAAAGCTGTTCGATACGACCAGCTGGAGCAAGGCCGGATGACATGCCGCTTCCGCCGCGTCCAACTCCGGGCACGAACCTGGCTGGCGGCAACGATGGCAGCGCTTCTGATTGTGCTCGTGACGGCGTCCGGGCCCGACAGCATAGCGGCCTCGCCGCCCTGCGCCACGACCACCACATCGAACTACAGCGTCCAGCTGTGCCTGACCAATCCCGACCCTGGCTCTACCGTGAGCGGCAGTGTCAGCGTTTCGGCGTCCGCGACGATCTTGAGCGGCAGTTTCAGGGTTACGCGGTTTGTCTACACGATTGACGGTGTCTACACGCTGACGGACTTCCAGCGACCCTCGAATTTCATCCTGCCCACGCCACACTGGGTAGACGGAGCTCACACCCTTTCCCTGTCAGCCGTCATGAGCGACAGCAGCAGCACCAACTCGACGAGCGAGACGCTCACATTTTCCAACGGAGTCACAGTGGTGCCCCCCAATGGCAACGCGCCGACGATCACCTCAGGCACTCTGCCCGCGCCAGGGACAAATTTCGTGGTCGCCGCAGTTGGGGACGGAGCAGGAGGCGATCCGTCTGCCAACTCGGTGGTGACCACGATCAGCTCGTGGTCGCCCAACCTTTTCCTGTATCTCGGCGACGTCTACGAAAAAGGGTCGTACGCCGAATTTGCGAACTGGTATGAGGGCGGCTTCGGCGTCCTGAGACCGATCACAGATCCGGTTGTGGGGAACCACGAGTACGGGGTTCGCAATGCGGCAGGCTATTTCGACTACTGGAACAACGAGCCGAATTACTACAGTTTCGACGCCGGAGGCTGGCACTTCATTGCGCTCAACTCCACATCACAGTTCCAGAGCGCCAACTGGAGCGGAGAGCTTTCCTGGCTGCAAAATGATCTTGCCGCGCACGCAGGCGCATGCATCATCGCCTACTGGCATCATCCTCTCTTCGACATCGGTCCCGAGGGGTCTACGACCCGAGTACAGGATTTTTGGATGCCGCTCGCCGATGCTCGGGCAACCCTTGTTCTGAACGGCCACGATCATGACTACCAGCGCTGGCAGCCGCTGGATGCAAACGGCAATCCATCGGCCACGGGCCTCACGGAGATCGTGGCTGGCACCGGCGGCCATTCACGCCAGTCCATCATGAGAAGCGATCCTCGTGTCGCAACCTCCACGAGCAACGTCTTCGGCGCACTCCAGCTTCAGCTCTCGACTACCACTGCACAGTTCAAGTTCTTCACGGTCTCCGGGAGCACATCCACACAGTTCGATTCCGGCATCATTCCGTGCCGCGGCTTCGGCTCTCTGGCGGGTAAGGTCACAGATCGCGCGACGGGCAACCCGGTGGCACATGCCACCATCTCGTACGCAGCCGCGAACACGCTCACCGACAACTCGGGTTCATATTCGTTGACGATGGCGCCGCTCGGCAGCTACGCCCTCAGTGTTAGCGCCGCCGGCTACGTGTCCCAGAGCCTGATAGTGAACATCGGCCCGGGCCAGGCAGTGTCTCAGAACTTCGCCCTCGTGCCGGCAACCGCCGGCTCCGGAACGATTCTCGGGTCCGTCACGGACGCACTGACTGGATCCCCTTTGCCCAATGCCTCTATCAGCTATTCGGGCGGCGCCAGCACCACAGACTCAAACGGGAAGTACAGCCTGAGCGGCGTTCCCGCCGGTAACACTACTGTTACGGCCACCAGCAGTGGATACGCGAGCCAGAACGCGACGGTGACGATCGTAAGCGGCGGCACCACCACGCAAAATTTCGCTCTCCCTCCGTTGCCTGGCAGCGTGAGCGGCCAGATCACGGACGCT
>Ga0209237_1000926_pt1 | contig 17072 bp, 4 predicted proteins | sample GraSoi013_1_40cm_2_FD_185820 | JGI IMG/M metagenome (GOLD analysis project Ga0209237, IMG submission 185820) | Grasslands soil microbial communities from the Angelo Coastal Reserve, California, USA - Sample 10_02_2013_1_40cm (SPAdes) (version 2) | ecosystem: Environmental > Terrestrial > Soil >... | reverse complement strand
GGGAGGCCTCAGCATAGGCAATAGGCAGTCAAGGTGAAGGAGATAGTTTCGCAAGCTGCTCGCTTACTAGCCACAATCGTCTAGCTGAGTCATCATCGTAGGATTCCGGTGAAGATCTTGTCTCGTGCATCTTGGTGAAGTATTTGCCCGTCACACCCTCCAGGTCAGGGGACGTCGCGACGTAAAGAATCCTCTTAGCAGACGATTCGGGGCTTATGAAAAATATTCCGAGGAATCTGAAACCTAACATGACAAGACCACCATTGTTCTTTGCAAAATTTGTTCGGACAACTCCGGGGTGAGCGCTGTTCACTGTAACTCCAGTGCCCCCGAGCCTCTTTGCCAGCTCATGAGTAAAGAGTATCATTGCGAGTTTTGACTGACCGTAGGCCTGCCAACCTGAAAACCTCTTTTCACCCTGCAGATCATCGAAATGGATGTTCGCGCCTTTGTGGGCATCTGATGTCACGTTGACGATGCGGGAGGGAGAACTTGCCTTCAGGATGTCAAGTAGAAGACTTGTCAAGAGGAAGGGTCCAAGATGGTTGATTGCAAACGTCGATTCAAGACCGTCCTCAGATTCTGTGCGCTTGGTCAGATAGACTCCGGCGTTGTTGATTAGCAGGTGAAGCTTCTCATGTCTGGCTTTGAACTCGTCAGCCAACTGGTGAATCGAGTCTTGGGAAGACATGTCAGCTTGCATCAGTTCGACGTTCTTGTTTCCACTCTTCTCCATAATGTCAGTAATCGCGGTCTGCCCCTTCTCCTTGTTCCGTGAGACAACCACAACGGTCGCTCCCATCTTTGCCAATCCAAACGCAACACTCTTGCCTATTCCCGAATTTCCGCCAGTAACGAGGCATACCTTATCGGACATATTGACCCTTGACGTGGTGAGGTTCGACCGATCCTCCGATTCGGACTAGTTACAGATAAGGGATCGAATGTGCAGGACTGTTAGCAAGAATCGGCTTGCTTTACCGGCACTTTCTGCTCCAGTGTGAGCAGTGTGAGCTTTCTGTCGTTGCCCCATCGGTAGCCATGCAGTTCGCCGTCCTTGCCGATCACTCGATGGCATGGAATTACTAGCGCGACGTGATTCGTGGCGCATGCTCTGGCTACAGCACGTGAGGCGTTAGGAGAGCCCAGAGCGTTAGCGATTCCGCTATATGTTGTGGTTTTCCCGTAAGGGATGGATTGGATTTTTTTCCAGACCTTCCACTGGAAGGCTGTGCCAGTCACGTCAAGAGGAAGTCTGAGAGGGGAGGAGTTGCCGGCGAAATACTTGACGAACGCACCGGCCCATTCCTTCATTCCTGCATCGTCGCGATGGAGCTTTGCCGAAGGATAGTCCTCAGCGAGCACAGTCTCGACTGTCTGGTCAGAGTCTCCCATACAAACAGCGCATACACCGCGCTCCGTGGCTCCGACAAGCAAACGTCCAACCGGCGAGTCAACGATCGTGTATTGAATCTGCAATCCTCGCCCGCCTTGGCGAATCGTGCCAGGGTTCATGCCGAGCCCGCTTGCAATTTTCTCGTATATTCGGCTTCTGGAAGAGAACCCCGCATTGTAGAGCGAGTCGTTCACAGTCTCCCCATTTCTCAGAAAACGCTTCATCTTAGCCAGCCGGCGAGCCTCTACATACTGACGGGGCGAGACCCCGAGGATTTTCTTGAAGGTCCGCTGGAAATAGAAAGGACTGAGTCCCACTTCAGCAGCTAGGGTTTGGAGAGTTAGTCGTTCGCCAAGGTTCGCGTCTATGAACGCGCAAATCTCGTACACCCATCTTGTTCCGGACAAAGACCTAGCGTCTCTGGGATTACAACGGCGGCACGGCCGAAAACCCAACTCTTCCGCCTTATCTGGCCCAACGAAGAAAACGATGTTCCCTCTCTTTGCCCGCTTGGCCGGACATGATGGTCTGCAATAGATTCCGGTTGAGCGGACTCCAAACACGAACGCTCCATCGTAACTATTGTCTCTGGATAATACTGCCTTCCATTTCGCTTCATCAGTAAGGGCGTGGGTGTTTTCTAGGCTTCCCTTTGCTACTTGCAATTCTGGACGACTCTGGTCAAGCGTTAGCATGAGCATCTTATCAGCTTGAGAAAATAAGTAGTTTGACTCCGTTTCTTGCTGTCGAAACATCGCTGCAAGAACAAGACTGAGCTTGCTGGGTTATTTCCGGAATCGTCTCAACACAAGCGGGACTGCAAGCACAACGGCGGTTCCTGCAACCAAGGCGATGACGAAGTATGGTATGGCATTGTTCAACGGAGGAGTCTGGCTGATTCCGGATACATGGATAGTAACCTGGGAGCTGGTCTTGCCGCCATGCCCATCATCAACAGTGAAGGTTACTTTGTAATCCGCTGACCCCTGAGAGTTGGAAGGCGTCCATGTGAAAGTGGACGAGGCGCTTCCCGAGAACGACTGCGAAGCAGGGAAGGAGGCTCCTGGTGGAAGGCCTGAGGCTGTGAGAGTAATGTTGTTCCAAGAAGGATCAGTTGCTGTTACCGTGAAATTTATCGGAGAGCCAGAGTTGACGGACTGGGCGCCAGGAACAGTAAGGACCGGTGGAGTGGTCACATCTAGCTCTTTGCATGGGCTTGTGGCGGGACTGTTGTTCGAATCCCCATGGTAGGAAACACTCCAACTGAACTTTCCAGCAGTAGAGAACGTCTGGGAAGATGATGCAGGGACAGCATTGTTGGCAACAGTGACAGTAGATACGACCGTTGGGGTTCCAGTGCAGTCGGAGGAGGAGAAAAGCTCGTACGTCGCTGTACCACCTGCTTTGAATCCGCCATTTAGCGTGGCAGAGGCCGATACCCCGCTACCTTGATTGACTGGGGTGGCAGAAATGGTCGCGGAGACTGTTGGAGTCGCCTTGCCAATCGTTAGAGGACCGCAAAGGCTCGTAGCGTGGGCGTTGTTCGGGTCTCCACTGTAGATCGCATTCCAGCTAAATGTTCCCGCAGAGGTAAACTGATAACTTCTTGATGGCTGAACACCACGACTTGTAACGGATACAACAGAGACGGCAGTAAGGGTCGTTTGACAATTTCCATCTGAATACACGTAATATGTGATCGTCCCGCCTACATTGCTAGTTGCCACGAGTAAAGTGGCCGAAAACGACATAGAGTTTCCTACAGTAGTAGCTGCCACCGGGAGCAAGGTCAGATCCGATGCCGCCTGAACGACGGTAAGGGGCTCGCAAATACTCGTGGCCAGATTGTTGTTTGTATCACCACTGTAGGCTGCCTTCCAGCTGTAGAGACCTGCAAGGGTGAAGCTTTGAGGTGCAGAGTCGGGAATGATTCCGTTAGTGACGGCGACTGGAGATCCAACGATGGTTGCGGTTCCAACGCATGTAGAGCCGGAGAAGAAACTGTAGGTGACCGTTCCTCCTGCCTGGAAACTAAGGGCCAAGGTGGCGGAGTCAGTGACAGAATCACCGACGCTGATCGTTAAGAATGCGAGATTGGACGTGATCGTGGGAGTAGTCTTGGTGACGCTCAACGGCACGCAATTGAAGGTCGCAAAGTTGTTGGCGTCCCCAGAGTACGCCGCCTTCCATGACCAAGAGCCTATCGAGTCTGGGTTTGCGGGGGAAGAAGATGGAATACCATTGCTAGTTACCGAGACAGTCGAAGTTGCGGTTTGAACGCCAGAGCAAGAAGTGCCTGTGTAGAGGGTGTAGGTGACCGTCCCGCTAGTCTGGAATCCGCCCGTCATCGTAGCCGAATCAGAAACCGAGGACCCGACAGAAATGACATTCGCTGATAGACCTGACGTAATCGTGGGACTCGCCTTAGCGACTGTCAAAAGAAGCGAGCAAGAACTGGTTATCGGACTATTGTTACTATCCCCAGAATAGGACGCCTCGAACCCATAGGTTCCCGAAGCGGCGGGACTGATAGGAGACGAACTTGGAATCACGTTGTTGGTAACTGTAACTGAGGACACCGAAACACTGTTACCTGAACAGGCAGTTGAGAATTCAAGATATGTTACTGACCCTCCTGCCTGGAAGCTACCCGTCAAGCTTGCCGACTCACTGATAGACTGACCAACAGTGATCAGATTAGTTGATAATGAAGTGAAAATCGATGGACTCGTTTTGTTTACTGTCAGGGGTTCGCAAAGACTTGTAGCGGGACTATTGTTAGCGTCCCCACTGTAAACGGCGTTCCAACTAAACGAACCTGCCGAGCTGAAGGTCTTTGACGCGGAGCCTGGAACATTACCGTTGGCGACATTGACAGTTGACACAACTCCTGGTGTTCCGGAGCAGGATGCGGTCTGGAACGAGTTGTAGGTGACAGCTCCTCCCGCCCCGGATGCGACTCCTGTAAGTGATGCAGAATCGGACACCGATCCCCCGACGGTGATAGTTGATGACGATAAGACGGTGAAGATTGCGACTCCTGAGGTTGGGTTGACGGTGAGAGGCTCGCAGGTACTCGTAGCGGCGTTATTGTTAGTATCGCCCGAGTAGACTGCGTTCCAACTGTAGGACCCTGCGGAGTTGAAAACTTGGGACACCGAGTTTTGTACTTGACCATTTATCACAGTCACAGCGGGTAATACCGTCAGCGCACCATTGCAGGTACTACCGGTGAACAGATCGTAGTTGACGAATCCTCCTGCCTGGAAGCCAGAGGCTATTGTGGCAGAGTCAAAAACTGACCCGCCAACAGTTATGGGATTCTGAGAGAGAGTTGTGGTGATAGTGGGAAGGGCCTTGTTGACCGTGAGAGGTTCGCAAGCGCTCGGGACCGCGTTGTTGTTCGCGTCACCGTTGTAGGCTGCGTTCCAACTGTAGGGTCCTGCGGAACTAAACGTCTGGGAGGAAGAGCTGGGCACCACGCCGCTTGTTATCGTCATGGGGATACCAACAGTTGTGCTGGGAGCGGCGCAGTTTGAATTCTGGAAATAGGAGTAGGTCACGGTTCCCCCAACGTTGAAACCGTTTGTGATTGTGGCGGAGTCTGAGGTAGAGCCGCCGACAGCGATCGAGTTCGCTGAAAGCGTTGTCGCGACAGTCGGAGTGATCTTGTTTACTGAGAAGGGTTCACAGACGCTTAATGCGGCGTTGTTGTTCGTGTCACCGCTGTACGACGCTTGGAACGAGTATAGTCCGGCGGTAGGCGGGATCATAGGTACCGAATCAGGTACAACCCCGCTTGCCACGGTGACCGGGCTTCCAACTGGAGTACTGCTGCCTGAGCACACGTTATTGTTGAAAGTGTTGTAGGAGACGGTCCCTCCCGCGGTGAACGCTCCGGTCAGTGTGGCGGAGTCGTGGAAAGCGCTGCCAATCGGTGCAGAGGGGGCGGAAACGGTTGTCGTGAGTGTTGGAGTAGCCTTGTTGACTGTCAGGGGTTCGCAAAGACTTGTAGCGGGACTATTGTTAGCGTCCCCACTGTAAACGGCGTCCCAGCTGAACGAACCTGCCGAGTTGAAAGACTTCGAGGCTGACCCTAGAACGGCCCCATTTGTTACGGTAACCGTGGACACCAATCCTGGCGTTCCCGTGCATGACCCGATCAGGAACGAGTTGTAGGTGACCGTTCCACCAGCATTGCTGGTAGCTCCTGTCAATACTGCAGAGTCGAATACAGAACCTCCGACCGTAATCGTCGCCGCGGACAAAGAGGTTGCGATCGCTACGCCTTTCGGATTGACCGTGAGAGGTTCGCAAGCGCTGGTCGCAATGTTATTGTTCGCGTCCCCACTGTATGCTGCATTCCAGCTAAACGGCCCAGCTGTGTTGAATGGCTGAGATGCGGAGCCGGGCACGCTTCCACTTGACACTGTTACCGAGGTCCCGACCACTGTAGGTACGCCGCTACAAGTCGAGCCCGTAAAGTAACTGTATGTGACAGCTCCGCTCGCCTGGAAACCGTTTGTTATGGTCGCTGAATCAGAGACTGAGCCGCCAACTACTATGACGTTTTGAGAGAGGTTGGTGCTTATCGAGGGACTGGCCTTGCTCACCGATAGAGGCTCGCACAGACTGGTTGTTGCGTTGTTGTTGGCGTCCCCAGCGTAGCCAAGGTTCCAGCTGTATGATCCAGCGTTGTTGAAAGTTTGAGGAATAGAGCTGGGTATGACTCCATTGCTCACGCTGACAACAGAAACTTGAGTCTTGGAACCGGTGCAGTCGGCCGTCGAAAACAGGAAGTAGGTCGCAGAGCCTCCAGCCTGGAAACCCCCGGTCATGGTGGCGAAATCGGACACTGAGCCGCCGACCGTTACTGGATTCGCAGAGAGGTTTGTGCTAATGAGCGGATTAGCCTTGTTTACGGTGAGCGTCTCGCATAGACTAGTCGCAGGATTATTGTTGGGGTCACCGAAGTAGCGGGCGTTCCAGCTGAATGAGCCTGCTGAGGTGAACTGCTGAGGTGACGAACTTGGTATCGCTCCATTGTTTACGGTGACGGTGAAAAGCGTGGTGGCAGAACCGGTACAGTCGCTCGTTGTAAACACGAAGTAGGTGGCCGAGCCTCCTGCTTGAAATGCGCCTGTCATGGCGGCGGAATCATACACCGAAGAGCCAACGGCTACTGGATTCGCAGAAAGAGTGGTACTGACGACAGGGCCAGTTTTGTTGACGGTGAGAGGCTCGCAGGAACTGGTGACGGCGTTGTTGTTTGCGTCGCCGCTATAGACGGCACTCCAGCCATACGCACCTGCACTGTTGAATGTCGAAGGTGCTGACCCCGGTACGACTCCATTTGTCACAGCCACCGGTGACCCGACCGTAGTCGAGGATCCAGTACAAGAACTCCCGACGAAGAATACGTACGTTACAATCCCACCGGGCTGGTAACCTCCCGTCATAGTTGCTGAGTCAGAAACCGAGGACCCAACGGGTATTGTCGTCAGCGATAGACTTGTCGTGACTCCAGGACTTGCCTTCAGGATATTGAACGGTTCGCATGCACCCGTTACAGGCTTGTTGTTCGCGTCGCCGCTGTACGATGCTTGGAAGCTATACGCTCCCGCTGTTGGTGGGCCCGTGGCTTGGGAGTCTGGAACAACACCGTTGGTAACGGGGACCGTTGAGACGACTACTCCCGAGACAGTACATCCCGCATCGGAAAACAAAGTGTATGTCACGGTGCCTCCGGCGTTCGCGCCGTTTGACAGGGTCGAGGAGTCATGGACAAGAGTCCCGATCGGAACATTGTTGCCGGAAACTGTAGTTGTTATGCTGGGAGCAGCCTGGTTCACAGTGAGAGGCTCGCAAAGACTCGTGGCGCCTCCGTTGTTTGCATCACCGCTGTATATGGCACTCCAGCTGAACGAGCCTGCGGAGTTGAAGGCCTTTGCCGCTGATCCGGGAATCGCCCCGTTTGTTACCGTAACTGTTGATACTACTGCTGGTGTTCCCGTGCATGACGCTGTCAGGAACGAGTTGTAGGTAACTGTTCCTCCAGCTCCAGACGTGACCCCGGTGAGCGTTGCAGAATCAGCTACCGATCCGCCTACGGTGATACTTGATGATGATAGCGTCGTGGAGATGGTGATTCCGGTAGTGGGGTTGACTGTTAGAGGTTCGCAGCTACTCGCGCCGCCATTATTATTGGAGTCTCCCGAGTATACGGCGTTCCAGCTGTAGGGGCCTGCGGAATTGAACGTTCGAGCTAGAGAACTTGGCATGTTGCCACTAACGACGCTCGCGGTCGACACTGCATTCGCCGTACCGCTGCAGGTATTGCCGGTGAACCAGTTGTAAGTAACAGTCCCTCCAGCCTGGAACCCGCTCGTCATAGTGGCTGAGTCAGAGACAGAGCCGCCAACGGTTATTGGATTCGCGGAGAGTGTTGTACTGATTACAGGACTGGCCTTGTTGACCGTTAGAGGCTCGCATGTACTTGCAAGAGCGTTGTTATTTGTATCGCCATTGTAGACTGCGTTCCAACTGTAGGGTCCAGCGGAACTAAAGGTCTGAGAGGAAGAACTAGGCACTACACCACCTGTCATGGTCACGGGGAGACCGACGGTTGTGCCTGGACCAGCACAGACAGAGCCCTGGAAGTAACTGTATGTCACGGTTCCTCCGGGGATGAATCCGCCAGCGACGGTAGCAGAGTCGGAAGTGGATTCCCCGACTGCAATCGGATTGGTTGTAAGCGCGGTGGAAATAGTTGGACTGGCCTTGGTGACTAAGAAGGGTTCACAGGCGCTCAACACAGCGTTGTTGTTCGCATCACCGCTGTAGGAGGCTTGGAATGAGTAAGGTCCTGCGGGTGACGGGGTTGTTGAGACTGAATCAGGTACAATTCCCCCGGTTACTATTACTGGATTCCCAACTGAGGCCCCGTTTCCAGAGCAAGCATTGTTGCTGAAAATGCTGTAAGTGACCGTCCCTCCTGCGTTGTACGCTCCGCTCAGCGTGACGGAGTCGTGGAAGGCACTGCCCACCGTTCCGGATGGAGCCGAAGAGGTTGTGGCGATGGTTGGAGAATCCTTGTTGATAGTGAGTGGCTCGCAAACGCTTGTTGCTTGGGCATTGTTTGCGTCTCCACTGTACCCTGCGTTCCAGCTGAACGCAGTAGTGCTGTTGAAGATGACTGACCTAGAATTCGGGACAGTTGAACTCGCTACGGTCACTTGCGAGATGATTGAGAAAGTCCCGGAGCACATTCCATTCGAGAAGAGGTTGTAAGTGACTGTTCCACCAGCATTGCTAGTTGAACCGGTCAGAATGGCGGAGTCATATGCTGAGCTTCCCACGACGATCGTTGTGGAGGAAAGACTTGTTGTGATTGCCACGCCTTTCGGATTGACGGTAAGGGGCTCGCATGCACTTGTGGCGGCGCCATTATTGGAGTCACCACTGTAAGCGGCGTTCCAACTGAATGATCCGGCGGTGTTGAATGGCTGAAGAACGGAACTAGGCGCCGCCCCGTTGGTAACCGTAACTGGGCTCCCAACGATGGTCGGTATTCCGCTGCACGTCGAGCCCGTGTAGAAGCTGTAGGTGACCGTTCCCCCGGCCTGGAAACCGTTCGATATCGTGACTGAATCAGAGACCGAGTTGCCAACCGTTATGACATTTTGCGAAAGGGTTGTGGTTACAATTGGACTTGCTTTGTTCACGGTTAGCGGCTCGCAGGGACTGGTCGATGCGTTGTTGTTGGCATCCCCGCTGTAGCCAACGTTCCAGCTATCAGCTCCGGCCGAGTTGAACGTTTGAGAAGAAGAACTGGGTATGACTCCGTTGCTCACGGTCACGACGGAGACTTGATTCTTGAAGCCGGTACAATCGACCGTCGAGAACAGGAAGTAGGTCGCAGACCCTCCCGCCTGGAAACCCCCGGTCATGGTGGCGAAATCGGACACTGAGCCGCCAACGGTTACGGGGTTCGAAGAAAGGTTTGTGCTGATTGAAGGAGTGGCCTTGCTGACGGTGAGTGGTTCGCAGGGACTTGTAGTGGGATTGTTGTTCGCATCACCGTTGTACACAGCATTCCAACTGTATGAGCCAGCACTGTTGAATCCCTGAGACGTAGAAGCGGGTACGATGCCGTTCGTCACGGTGACAGGTGATCCGACGGCAGTAGAGGTCCCCGTGCATGAGCCTCCGCTGAAGTACATGTAGGTTACAGTCCCGCCTGGTTGGTACCCGGCGGTCATAGTGGCTGAGTCGGAAACAGGTGTTCCTACGAGTATTGTTGTCTGCGATAGACTTGTTGTGATTCCTACGCTAGCTTTCAGAACGTTGAGCGGTTCGCACGCACCTGCTACCGGCTTGTTATTCGCGTCGCCGTTGTACGATGCCTGGAAGCCGTAGGCCCCTGCTGGTGTCGGAGCTGTCGCTGCTGAGTCTGGAACCACACCGTTGGTGACTGTGACTGATGAGATGATCACTCCGGAGATAGTGCATCCGGCGTCAGAGAATAGAGTGTAGGTCATGCTACCACCTGCGTTGAACCCGTTTGACAAAGTAGCGGAGTCATGGACAGAAGTCCCGACCGGAATATTGTTGCCGGAAACTGTAGTGGTGACGCTGGGGGCAGCTTGGTTCACAGTCAGGAGCTCACAAGCACTCGTGGCGCCTCCGTTGTTTGCATCACCGCTGTAAACAGCATTCCAGCTGAATGCGCCTGCGGAGTTGAACGCCTTCGATGCTGAACCAGGTACACCGCCGTTTGCTACCGTAACTGTTGAAACTATTACAGACGTTCCGGTGCAACCCGCTGTCTGGAACGAGTTGTAGATGACTGTTCCTCCAGCTCCAGGCGTAACCCCAGTGAGTGTCGAGGAATCAGTGACTGACCCGCCTACGGTAATGATTGACGATGATAGTGTCGTTGAGAGCGTTACTCCGGAGGTAGGGCTGACTGTGAGAGGCTCACAGCCACTCGGGCTACCACTATTGTTGGCATCTCCCGAGTATACGGCATTCCAGCTGTAGGGGCCTGCGGAGTTGAAAGTTCGAGCTGTCGAGCTTGGTATGACACCATTAACGACACCTACGGTCGACACTATGCTCGCTGCACCACTGCAGGTATCGCCAGTAAACCAGCTGTACACGACAGTCCCTCCTGCCTGAAAGCCTCCTGTCATGGCGGCTGAATCCGAGACTGAGCCACCAACCGTTATTGGATTCGTGGAGAGGGTTGTACTAATCACAGGGCTAGCTTTACTGACCGTGAGAGGTTCGCATGGGCTGGTAATGGCGTTGTTGTTTGCATCCCCATTATACGCGGCGTTCCAGCTATATGATCCCGCGTTGTTGAATCCCTGAGTGGAAGAACTTGGTACAACGCCATTTGATACTGTAACAGGTGACCCGACAACGGTGGAGGTTCCCGAGCACGAACCGCCGCTGAAGAACATGTAGCTTACAGTCCCACCAGGCTGGAAACCGCCAGTCATACTTGCCGAGTCAGAGACTGAAGATCCAACAGGAATTGTTAGCTGCGATAGACTTGTAGTGACCGTGGGACCTGACTTGTTGACAGTCAGAGGCGAGCAAGAACTGGTCATCGGGCTGTTGTTAGCATCGCCTGAATACGACGCTTCGAAACCATAAGTTCCCGAAGGAACTGGACTGATCGCGGATGAACTTGGGATCACACCGTTAGTCACAGTCACGGTGGATACGATAGCGCTGCTGCCTGAACACGTACCTGTTGAAAACTCAAAGTAGCTTACCGAGCCGCCTGCCTGGAAGCTACCCATCAGGGTTGCTGACGTGGTGACAGACTGACCGACGATGATCGGGTTACCTGACAGAGAGGTTGCAATCGTTGGACTTGTCTTGTTTACTGTCAAAGGTTCGCAGGCGCTAGACGCTCCGGAATTGTTAGCGTCGCCACTGTAAACCGCGTTCCAGCTGGCCGAAGCGGTGCTGTTAAAAATTACTGATCGAGAATTGGGTGCCACTGCGTTCGTCACGGTAACTGCGGATACTGCTGAAGAAGATCCGGAACACGTTCCGCCGGTGAAGAGGTTGTAAGTCATGGTGCCTCCCGCGGTGCCAGTGGCGCCTGTCATTGAGGCGGAATCGAACACTGAGCTTCCAACAGTTACGGTCGTCGAAGACAGGTTTGTAGCGATGCTAACTCCCTTCGGGTTAATGGCTAGGGGTTCACAGACGCCAGTGGCAAGGTTGTTATTCGTATCACCGCTGTATGCCGCATTCCAGCTATAAGGTCCTGCGGTATTGAACGTCTGTGATGCAGAGTTCGGAACAATACCATTCGATACGGCGACGGGAGATCCAACGACGGTTCCTGTTCCAGTGCATGTAGAACCGGAGAAGAAACGGTATGTGACCGTTCCACTGGCTTGGAAACTGTTTGTTAGAGTTGCCGAATCGGTAACTGAGCTACCTACTGGTATCGAGTTCTGTGACAAAAGAGTAGCGATCGCAGGATTGGCCTTACTGACCGTAAGAGGCTCGCATGGACTAGTTGCAGGATTGTTGTTTGCATCTCCACTGTAGGCGGCGTTCCAGCTGTATGGACCGGCCGTGTTGAAAGCCTGAGAAATGGAGCTGGGTACAACGCCTCCTGTGACCGTTACTGGTGAACCCGCTGGGGTGCCGGTTCCTGAGCAGGAGCCTCCGGTGAAGAAACTGTAGGTAACAGTCCCGGTTGCCTGGAAACCGCTTGTCATGCTCGCAGAGTCCGAGACTGAACTTCCAACCGTAATGCTAATCGATGATAGATTAGTCGTGATTACAGCGGTTGCTCTTCCAACCACCAGAGATTTGCACGGGCTAATGTTGGGATTATTGTTTGCATCGCCATTGTAGACGGCTTGCCAATTGAAAGTCCCGGTAGAATTGAAGATAACTGAAAATGGACCGGCAATGCCAGTGGTCAAGATCATTGTCTTGCTGGTTAGGATTGTGCCGGAGCAGCTGCTTCCTGTGAATATGCTGAAGGTAATTGTTCCGGCTGGGTTGAATCCCCCGGACACCGTCGCGTTGGCGTTAGCCGAATTTCCGACGATGATTGTTGTTGCCGAGATCGATTCAGCAACTGAAGGAGCGGCTTTTCCGACGGTCAGTGTCTCGGTTCCACAAGCACTCGATGCCACATTGTTGCTTGAGTCTCCGTTATAGACTCCTTGCCAGTTGAAAGTACCGGTATTGTTGAAGATTACATTGACTGGGCCCGCGGACCCTGAGGCTAACGGAACGGTCTTCGTCGCCACCGCGGTACCCGAACAGGCGCTGCCTGAATAGACACTGAAGGTGACGGTTCCTGTTGGAGTGGTTCCGCCTGTCACCGTTGCCGTATCAGCAACCGAATTCCCAACGATTATTGAATTAGCAGAAAGTGAAGTGGCAATAGACGGTGACGCCTTCCCGACGGAGAGAGATTCCGAGCCGCAGAGGCTAGTAGAAACTCCGTTGTTGGTGTCTCCATTGTAAGAGACCTGCCATTGGAAGGTGCCGGTGGTATTGAACTGCACATTCCTTGAGTTAGGAATTATTCCATTAACTGGGTTTACGTTGACAGTCTGAGCGAAAACAGGGGTCCCGGTACAAACTGCTCCGGAAAACACGCTGTAAGTCGCGGTGCCACCTGTGCTGAAGCCGCCGAAAAATCCGGCTAGAGTGGCGGAATCGGAAACTGTTCCGCCTGGAACAATTGACACGGATGAAAGAGTAGTTGAAACCGTTGTGGTTGTCGGTTTGACTGTCAGAACCTCTGAGCCGCACGAGCTGGGTTGCGGAGGATTATTGTTCGGATCGCCACTGTAAATGGCCTGCCACTCATAAGATCCTGTAACGTTGAACTGAACAGCCTTCGAGCTGGGAACTGCACCACCTGTGACTGAAACAGTTTGAACGAAGACTGGTATGCCGGAGCAGATCGTTCCAGAGAAAATGCGATAGGTAACAGTGCCACCAGCCGTGCTTGTAGCACCGGCTAGAAGCGCGGAATCGCCCACTGAGCCTCCGGCCGAAACGGTTGATGAGGAAAGTGCAGTCGTGATCGTAGGATTGGCCTTAGTCACCGTCAAAGTTACGATCGTCGAATGGGATAGTAACCCGCTCGTTGCGGTAATGTTGATGGTGTAAGTCCCAGAAACCATTCCAGCGTTAATCGTGAGAATCGTCGAGTTCGTTCCATCGCTTGTCGTCGTAGCCTTGAGCTTGAGGCTTGGAGATCCAGGCGATGCAGTGGGACCGGAAGGAGTCACAGCCGTAGCTAGATTGACAGTTCCAGAATACCTGCCAGAGCCTATCAGCGTGATGATAATTGAACTATCGATGGATCCAGGGCTTAACGTCAACGCGGTCTTGGTGGTGCTCATGGTGAAGTCTCCTAAGACCCGGACTTTGACTATTGTCGCATGAGACGTAGGCCCACTCGTTGCGCCAACTGTTACAGTATAATTACCGGGGGCTGACCCAGTCACGGATAGAGTCGCAGATCCTGAGCCCTTTGATGGAATGGGAACGCTCAATGGGCTCAGGGAGAACGTGAGTCCGGGAGGTGAACTTGTGGGAGCGAGGGTTATGGTTCCGGCAAAATTGTTCTGACTAGCCAGGTTGATCGTGGACGTGTCTGAGGCGTTGAAGTTGAGTGTAAGAGAAGGCTTCGTATTTGAGATACTGAAGTCTTGGACGCTGACGGCGACTTGTGTAGAAAACGAAATCGCGCCTGAGCTTCCGGTGACTATGAGGGTTACATTTCCAAAAAAGTTTCCTCCTACCTGAAGTGTAGCCGACGCGCTTGGATTACCAGTCGTCAGGTCAACGCTGGTCGGATTTAACAAAGATGAGGTACATGCGCAGCCTGTCTGGCTCAAGCTCAGGTTTACGGTGCCAGTGAAACCTCCCTGGCTGGCGATGGTGATAGTAGATGTAGCTGATGATCCCGCCTGAATTACAAGAGATGGTGGATTCGATGAGAGTGAGAAGGCTGTGCCTATTGTGAAGCTGTCACTGAAAGATCCTGAAAATGAGCTTTTCGCATCGATCCTGTCGGCGGACACGGTGTACTGCATGAAGCCATGCCCGTTCCCGGGAGTGTTGGTGCCCATCAGCTTGGCAAAGTAGGGAGCTTCTGCGGCACTTGCTCCACCATTTACGGATGTATCATTCACCGTGTTAAGGGGAGCCCCAAATGTCCCTTGAATAACGACGACAGTGCCCGCCCCCGGACTGTAGACTCCAGCAGAGCCGTCGTTTACAACGCAGTTAGAATTGTAGATTGGATAGCTGCTGGCGGTCGCAATTCCGGTGCAGGTGCTTGTGTTGAGCGCGAGCTGCTTGCTCCTCTGATATGAATGGTCATGCCCCTCCAGAACGAGGTCTACTTTCTTCGAGATCATCAAGTTCAAGAGATCGGGACCAATGTTGCAGTTCTGATCGCCTCCGGCAATGCAGACTTTGTGCATGCCAACGACGACCCATTTGACGCCGGCCGTCCGAGCGCTGTCGATGCTGTTTGAGACCCAGTTGTAATGAGGATCAAACTTGTTGTATGCCCAGCATCCATGCAGATCATCGCAAGGACTGCCAAAAGCAGAATTGCATTTGGTAGTAGCACTGCAGACCCCAGTTACGTTGAAGACAACGGGAGAGATCATTATGAATCGGGCGATGGGGCTGACGGCCGGGTAGTCAAAGTAGTACTCCTTCCCATAGCAGTTTAGGACGACCGGCCCACAAATCGGAGGCGAAGTTGCGAGAGTGTGTGGGCACCCTGTGACATATCTCTCATAGCTCCTAGTGGCAGCCGTTCCATTCTCTTCTCCAGTGTCGTGATTTCCTGCAAGAACCTCGACATTGTTGTACAAACCCTTGAACTGGCTACACCATGTATCTCCAGTTGTCGTGTTGGTGTAGCTCAAATCTCCTATAGCCAGGTAGAAATCCGAACTGGATGAATGCAGCCTGCCCAAGCTGGCAGCTCCATCACCCGTTGTCAGAGAATCACCATGATCTCCTCCAACCGAGAAGGTGAATGAAGTCCCAGTCACTGCGTGTGATACTGGAACAGTCGTGCTAGTAGCCGAGAGGGCGAGCATACATATGAGTGCAACTAGCACCAGAGGCAGCTTGTTTGCCAACGTGAACTATCGCCGAAGTAAGTTAACCCTACATAATAACTTGCACGAGGAACTATGAAGAGCAAACGATCCTGTGATATAGAAAACTATACAAGGAATGCTCTCTCCAAAACGTTTTTCGGACCCCGATTCAGACGTGGAAACTATCGTTGCCTAAGAGTAGAATCAGAGCTCCTGGCAAGACAAACGGTGGAGCCAACGGCAAGATAAGGAATTGGCGATGGAAGATCTTGCTCCTCGTTATTGCATTCGCTACGGCGTCTGTCGTCACCTCTGTGGCTTATGGAATGGCATATTCCGAAAGCAAGAATGCCATAAATGGTCTCAACGTGTATTGCGAGACCACCATTCGCATCTACCATCCTCCCTCACCCGACCACCCGTTCTCTCACTTCGTTGTGACTTTCGGAATCAAGAATCCTTCGTCTACAGATGTCAACGCCCACTGGCTTGTCAGTGCCTCTGACTTATCCCAGAACTACTACAACGTAGACGGCGATGCCTCATTCACCATACCGCGAAGGGCTTTCTCACATCCCCAAGTCTCGATACTCATCGGGATAGCCAATATTACGGCTCCACCACCAAGTTTCGCCGTTACCGCAGACTACAAGCTCTCACTTTTTAGTTTCGAAGAGAGCCTCGCAGTCAACAACGCGATGGCAACGTGTACCTGAGAAAACGTATATGTCGAAAAATCAGACCCTTTGAGACTTCATGACTCGTCCAGATTGGCAGAAGAAAAAGAAGAAAATGGCAGGCAGAGAAGGACCGAAAAAGGGCAAGAACCGCTAGAACAGCCTTCGAACGATTCGCCGCTTACATTCCGCCCATCATGCCGGGAGGCATACCGCCGCCCATGCCAGGGGGCATTCCTCCAGGACCGCCAGGGCCGGGGCCTGAGCTTCCACCTTTCGATGCGAAGACATCGTCAACTCTGAGGATCATTGTTACCGCTTCGACCGCGGACTTTATCACCTGTGTCTTTACTCTCAACGGTTCAACGACATCCATCTTCAGCATGTCAGCGGCCTTTCCAGTCTTGGTATTGACACCGAACCAGAGGTTCGCCACAGTGTTGTGTTTGGATTTGAGATCAACCAGTATGTCTATCGGGTTGATACCTGCATTCTGGGCGATCGCAACAGGTATCGATTCAAGTGCTTCCGCGAAAGCTGTGACAGCGAGCTGCTCTCTCCCTCCAACCTTTATAGCGTATTCTCGCAGACGCTTGGACAATTCTATTTCCGGAGCACCGCCACCCGCGACTATTTTCCCGTCTTCAACTGCATTTCGGACAACGGAGAGCGCGTCATGGAGTGACCTTTCAGCCTCGTCGACCACGTGCTCAGACCCACCTCGAATCATGATAGTTACCGCCTTCGGGTTTTTTGCCTCACGGACGTAGACGAGCTTGTCATCTCCAATTTTCACTTCCTCAACCAGCTTGGCATAGCCAAGGGCCTCCTTCGAAAGATCCCTAGTTGTTCCAACCACACTGCCGCCTG
>Ga0209237_1000924_pt1 | contig 17082 bp, 16 predicted proteins | sample GraSoi013_1_40cm_2_FD_185820 | JGI IMG/M metagenome (GOLD analysis project Ga0209237, IMG submission 185820) | Grasslands soil microbial communities from the Angelo Coastal Reserve, California, USA - Sample 10_02_2013_1_40cm (SPAdes) (version 2) | ecosystem: Environmental > Terrestrial > Soil >... | reverse complement strand
CGCTCGGCGCGGCCATCGTCGATCCGGCGGCGGCCATCGTCACCAACGATCCGGGCGAGTGGGCGGACGCGATGGAGCAGTCGCTGCAGATCGAGAAGGAGATGGGCGCGCTCAGGCGTTGAGGTGCGGGCCCGGTGGAGTCCCGAATGGCCGAACGTCAGCGAGTGACGGGTATTGGAGGAGTCTTTTTCAAGTCGCGCGATCCCGAGGGTCTGTCGCAATGGTACGCACGTCATCTGGGCGTACCCTACAAGGCTGGCGAGGGCGCGGCGTTCCGGTGGGCCGACGATCCGCGGGCAGACGCAGGAATGACGGTCTGGTCTGCGTTCCCTGCCAACACGAAGTACTTCGACCCGAGCCCTGCGCCCTTCATGATCGACTTTCGCGTCGCCGATCTCGACGCTCTCCTCGCGCAGGTCTCGTCCGAAGGTGTCCGGATCGATCCAAAACGCGAAGACTACGACTACGGCCGTTTCGCATGGGTCTACGATCCGGAGGGAAACAAGATAGAACTCTGGCAACCGCTGAGGTCGCTCTAGCAACGCTCTGGCAACCGCAACCCATCCTTTCGGCTGGTTCCTGCCGTCAGATTCCGGTCGCCGGTGGTGATACAAAGCGCCGCATGACGACGCCCCTGGTGAAGGCCTCGAAGCACGACGGCGCGATGGTCCTGGAACTCTCGAACCCGCCCGCGAACACGTACAGCTACGAGATGATGCGGGAGCTCGACGCTCACATCCTCGACGCGCGCTTCGACGCCGCAGTGCATGTGCTGCTGATCATCGGCGCGGGCGACAAGTTTTTCTGCGCCGGCGCCGACATCGGCATGCTGGAAAAGTCCGATCCGTACTTCAAGTACAACTTCTGCCTGCACGCGAACGAGACGCTCTGCCGGCTGGAGCAGACGCCGAAGCTCGTGATCGCGGCGATCAACGGACACTGCGTGGGCGGCGGTCTGGAGATCGCGCTCGCCTGCGATCTGCGCGTCGCGCGCGTGAACGCGGGAAAGATCGGCTTGCCGGAGGTCTCGCTCGGAGTCTTGCCGGGCACCGGCGGCACCCAGCGGTTGGCGCGCGCGCTCGGGCGGGCGAAGGCCATCGAGCTGATGGCCGAAGCGGCGACGTTCGCGATCGACGAGGGAAAGTCGCTCGGGCTGATCAACTCGATCATCGACGCTCCGGCGGGGGAGTTCCGCGCCCGGGCGCTCGAGTATGCGCGCAAGTTCGTACCCCCGGGAAAGGCCTCTCGCGCCGTCGGGTTCATCAAGCGCGCCGTCACCACCGGACTGGAAGTCGGCCTCGAACAAGGCCTCGCCCTGGAGCGCGAGCTGCAGCAGCGGCTGTTCGAGGGACAGGACGCCAAGGAAGGCATCTCCGCATACAACGCGCGGCGGTCGCCTCAGTTCAGCGGGAAGTAGCGGTCCGGCCGCGAACGGCACACCTGATTTTCAGCTTCCAACTCGATGAGGGACGTTTGCGCGTTTGGTTCTGAACTTGTCTGGACGGGCCGCGCAGCGTCATCAACGCAGGCATCATTGCGGCGGCGGGCGTTCGCAACCCATTTCCAGCTGGTCTACTGACGCGGCGCAGTCACGCGACCTTCCGGGCGATCTCCTCGACGGCTCCGTCGATGCCCAGCCGCGAGGTGTCCACCGCCAGCTCCGCCTGCGCGTAGAGCGGCTCCCGCGCCTTCAACAGGGCCCCCAGCTCTTCGCGCGCATGCGGGCTCGCGGCGCCGGGTCGCACGTCGCCCTGTTCGAGCACGCGCTGCCAGTGATCGTCCGGCGACGCCTGCAGCCATACCGTCCGGCAGCGCTTCTGCAGCAGCCGGAAGGAGCCAGGATCGGTGACGATGCCTCCTCCCGTGGCGAGGACCGCCGCGTCCGTCTCGGCCAGGAACCGGGTCAGCACTTCGCGCGCGAGCCTCCGGTAGTAGGCCTCGCCATGCAGCTGGAAGATCGCCCCCAGCGGAAGCCCAGCATCCTTCTCCACCAGCGCATCCAGCTCGACGAACGGCACCCGGAGGCGATTTGCGAGCGCGCGCCCGATGGTGGTCTTGCCCGCGCCGCGCAGCCCGACGAGGGCGACGATGCGCCGATCGTTCCGCTCGTGCTGCGCCGAGAACAGCAGCTCGCCCGCCGATGAACCCAAGGCGCGCGCGACGTCCTGCAGCCGCGCCACGGAGATGTTCCCCTGCCCGGACTCCAGCTCTGCAAGGAAGCGCTCGGAGACGCCGCTGCGGCCGGCCAGCTCGCGCCGGCTCAGGCCGCGATCGTCTCGGAGGCGACGCACCGCGGCGCCCACGGCGGAGAGAAGGACCTGGTGCTCTCGGGTCATGCCTGTGCAGTATACTGCATCACAATCCGTAATCACAAGCAATATAGTGCTTGCATGCGCGAAGGGATTGCGCTAGCTTCCGGGCCGATGGACACGAGCGCCGCCGCCCCGAAGCTGTCGTTCGACACCCACCCTTCGAAGTACCGCCACTGGACCCTCGCCGTCGAAGGCGAGATCGCGCGGCTGACCATGAAGGTCGAGCCGTTCGGCGGTGCGAAAAGCGAGATCGAGCTGAAGAGCAACAGCTACGACATGAGCGTCGACATCGAGCTGGCCGACGCCATCCAGCGGCTGCGGTTCGAGCATCCCGACGTGAAGTGCTGCGTGATCACCAGCGCGCACGACAAGATCTTCTGCGCCGGGGCCAACATCTACATGCTCGCCTCGAGCACGCACCCCTTCAAGGTCAACTTCTGCAAGTACACGAACGAGACGCGCCTGGCGATCGAGGACGCCTCGCAAAACAGCGGCATCCGCTTCCTGGCCGCCTGCAACGGAGCGACCGCCGGCGGTGGTTACGAGCTGGCGCTGGCGTGCGACGAGATCGTCCTGATCGACGACGGGTCGTCCACGGTGGCGCTGCCGGAAGTGCCATTGCTCGGCGTGCTGCCGGGCACCGGCGGACTCACGCGGGTGGTGGACAAGCGCAAGGTGCGGCGCGATCTCGCGGATGCCTTCTCCACCCTGGCGGAGGGCGTGAAGGGCAAGCGCGCCGTCGAGTGGGGCCTGGTGGACGCCGTGGTCCCGCGGAGCAAGTTCGCCGATACCATCGCGCAGCGAGCTCGCGGTCTCGCTGCCAAGGCACCCGACGTCCCGCGCGCAAAGCCGGTCAAGCTGGACCCCATCGGTGAGTACCGGCACGTGTCCCTGAAGCTGGACGAGAAGTCGAGGATCGCGGAGCTGACCGTGCGCGGTCCGGCGGAAGCGAGGCGCGTCGATGACGCCTCGTTCTGGCCGCTGCGCATGGCCCGCGAGCTGGACCATGCCCTTCTCCGCCTCCGCTTCGAGCACGAGAACGTCGGCCTCGTGCTGGTGCGGACCGAAGGCGACCGCAAGGTGGCGCACGAGATCGGCGAGATGCTCACGTCCGACGACGGCTTCCTCCGCGAAGTGCGGCTGAACCTCGCGCGCACCCTCCGGCGGATGGACGTCACCGCCCGCAGCTTCTTCGCGGTGGTCGATCAGCGCTCCTGCTTCAGCGGGCCCCTCTTCGAGCTGCTGCTCGCCTGCGACCGCACGTACGTGCTCGACGCGGAAGGCGTGGAGGTGTGGCCGGGCTCGCTCTCCTCGGGCGCCCTGCCCGGCTGGAACGGGATCTCGCGCCTGCAGACGCGATTCCTCGCCGATCCGCAACGTGTCCATAAGATTTTGGCGGCCGCCAAGGAGGGACCCATCGACGGCCCCACCGCTGACAAGCTCGGCCTCGCCACCGTGTTCGCGGACGACATCGATTTCGAGGAAGAGCTGCGCGTCGCCGTCGAGGAGCGGGCGTCGCTGAGCCCCGACGCGCTCACCGGCATGGAGCAGAACTACCGCTTCGCCGGACCGGAGACGCTCGCCACCAAGATCTTCGGCCGGCTCTCCGCCTGGCAGAACTGGATCTTCATCCGCCCCAACGCGACGGGCGAGCGCGGCGCGCTCACCATGTACGGCAAGCCCGAGCGCCCGCAATTCGACTACCGGAGGACGTAGTGGCCCAGTCTCTCGAGAGCATCCCGAACAACGTCGACCTGGGCTCGGACCGGCGCCTGCAGCGCGCGCTAGAGCAATGGCAGCCGAACTTCCTCTCCTGGTGGAAGGAAGTGGGGCCGGAGGGTTTCCAGGCGCATCAAGTGTACCTGCGCACGGCGATCAGCGTAGAGGCAAACGGCTGGGCGCACTTCGACTTCGTCCGCATGCCGGAGTATCGCTGGGGCATCTTCCTCGACCCCAAGCAGGAGCGGAAGATCGGCTTCGGCGACAACGAGGGCCAGCCGGTCTGGGACGAGGTTCCCGGCGAGCACCGCAACGCGCTCCGCCGCATCATCGTCACCCAGGCCGACACCGAGCCCGCTTCGGTCGAGCAGCAGCGGCTCCTGGGCAAGACCTGCCCCTCGATGTACGACCTGCGCAACATCTTCCAGGTGAACGTCGAGGAAGGACGCCATCTCTGGGCGATGGTCTATCTGCTCCACCGGTACTTCGGCCGCGACGGCCGCGAGGAGGCGGACGAGCTGCTCGCCCGCCGTTCCGGCAGCGGCGACAAGCCGCGGATCCTCAATACCTTCAACGAGCCCATCGACGACTGGCTCAGCTTCTTCATGTTCACGATGTTCACGGACCGCGACGGCAAGTACCAGCTGTCGGCGCTGGCCCAGAGCGGATTCGATCCGCTGGCGCGCACCACCCGCTTCATGCTCACGGAAGAGGCGCACCACATGTTCGTCGGCGAGACCGGCGTCGATCGCGTGGTGCAGCGCTGCGCCGAGCTGATGGTGGCCGGCAAGGACCCGCGCAAGGAGCACGCCGTGCCGTTCGACCTGATCCAGAAGTACATCAACTTCTGGTTCTCGCTCTCGCTCGATCTGTTCGGCGGCGAGGTTTCCTCCAACGCGGCCGACTTCTTCGCCGCGGGCTTGAAGGGACGCTTCCGCGAGGACACGCTGGAAGAGCACAAGGCGGTCGGCCAGACCTACCGGATGGAGGTACCCGAGACCGGCAAGCTGGTCGAGCAGGAAGTGCCGCTCAGGAACGCGATGAACGAGGTGCTCCGCGACGAGTACGTGAAGGACTGCCAGCGCGGCGTCGATCGCTGGAACAAGACGCTGCAGAAGGCCGGCGTGAGCGGAATGGCGCTGCGCCTGCCGCATCGCCGGTTCCACCGCAGCGTGGGTCCCTGCGCGGGGCTGTTCTTCGATCCCGACGGAAAGCTGATCTCCGAGGCGGAGTTCATGGACCACGAAGGCGAATGGCTCCCGACCGCGGAGGACCGCGCGTTCGTGAAATCGCTCATGCATCCGGTGATCGAGCCCGGGAAGATGGCCTCGTGGGTGGCGGCGCCGGCGAAAGGCATCAACGGCATGCCGGTCGAGTTCGAATACGTGAAGCCACCCGACGCTTGACGCTCTAGAGGTGGTGCTGCTCTCCCTTCCGCGGCTGACGAACGCTGGCGCGTCGGGCGGAATCTTCGTGGCCGCGGCCCGGCACGACGAGGTCCGGCTCGGGCCGCGAGCTATCCGGGATCGTCGGCAGGAGCTTGGGCAGGTTTTTGGCGCGCGCGTGCGTGAACGCCTCGTAGCCGGAAGCCAGCGTGATCAGCTTTGGCTCGCTGAAGGCGGTGCCGAAGAAGCTGATCCCCAGCGGAACGCCGTGCACCTGGCCCGCCGGCACCTGCACGATGGGGTAGCCAGGCGCCGCCGCCAGGCTAGACGTGCCGAAGATGAAGTGGTCTCCGTAGATGAGATCGGTGGCCCACGCCGGGTTGTCGGTGGCGCTGACAACCGCGTCGAGATTGAACTGTGCGAGTGCCGCATCGATGCCGTTGGCGCCGACGTCGTGGCCGTTCTGCAGCGCCATGTTGTAGGAGGCGCCGTTGGGGAAGGTGTTGTCGGGCGGCGTGGTAGCAAAGCGCGCGTCGACGAAGTTCGGGTCGGGGTTCATCGTTTGCGCCAGGTCGAAGATGTCCTGGTTGAAGAACGGCATCTCGTCAGCGGCGTGGGCGTTGTTGTAGTCGATGGCGGTTTGCAGCGTCCCGCCGGCCACCGGCACCGTGCCGCTGCGAGTGGCGAAGTACTTGGCCACGTCGAACTTGAAGTCGTAGAGCAGCACCAGGAACTCGCCGTCGGCCGGAGGGAAAACGAACCCGGCCGCGTCCAGATCGATGACGCTCGCGCCTGCCGCGGTGAGCGCTGCGAAGACCGCCTCGACGGCCGCCGTCACCGGCGCGGGCGTGGTGACGTTTGTGAAGCCGCCCAGACCGGCCCGGGTCACACCGATGCGCGCGCCCTTGAGGCCCTCGGGATCGAGGAAGCGCGTATAGTCGGTGGGAATCTTCGGGCGGGTCCGTCCCGTGCCCTGCCAGCCGAGCGGAACGCCGCCGGTAGCGGGATCGCGGCCGTCGAACGTCCGGCTCTGGATCACGCCCAGCGCCACCGCTGCGTCAGCCACCGTGCGCCCATGCGGGCCCACCGTGTCTTGCGTATGCGAGATGGGCACCACTCCGGCCCGGCTGGTCAGTCCCACCGTGGGCTTGATGGCGGCGACGCCGTTGGCGTTGCCGGGGCAGACGATACTGCCGTCGGTCTCCGACCCGAATGAGACCGCGGCGAAGTTGGCGGACGCCGCGGCGCCAGAGCCGGAGCTGGAGCCGCAGGGGTTGCGATCGATGAAGTACGGGTTGTGCGTCTGCCCGCCGCGACCCGACCAGCCGCTGATCGATTCGAAGGAGCGGAAGTTGGCCCACTCGGAGAGGTTGGTCTTGCCGAGGATGACGGCGCCGCCGGCGCGGAGGTTGGCCGCGACGGTCGAGTCGCGCGATGGCGGAGTGCCGAGTAGCGCGAACGAGCCGGCGGTGGTCTGCATCCGGTCGCCGGTGTCGATGTTGTCCTTGAGCAGCACCGGGATGCCGTGGAGCGGCCCCCTCAGCTTGCCGCGGCGGCGCTGTTGGTCGGCTTCGCGCGCGCTCGCCAGCGCGTCGGGGTTCAGCTCGATGACCGAGTTCACCCCGGGCCCGTTCTGGTCCAGCGCAATGATCCGATCGATGTAATATTGGGTCAGCTCCACCGAGGTGAGCTGTCCCGCGGCCATCATGGCCTCCAGTTCCGCGACGCTCTTCTCGTTCAGGTCGCTGGGAGCATCCGCGCGAGCGGAAAGGGCGACGAGCGCGAGGGCTGCGCCAATCAGTGTCCGTGTCATGGGGGGTTCCCCTCCGTAGGGAGCCGTAGAAGGACTACCTGGGGGCGCGCTGTCAACCTCGCCGAAGGTCCCACCGTTCGAAGAACACCAGGCAACGACGGGCCGCCGCCGGACTACAGCAACGTCCCCCGCAGGATGGCGCTGGCGGTCGTGAAGTAGATGATCAGTCCGGTCACGTCGACCAGCGTGGCGACGAAGGGAGCACTCGCGCTCGCCGGGTCGAACCCCAACCGCCGCAGCAGGAAGGGCAGCAGCGAGCCCGCCAGGGTGCCGAAGGTCACCACGCCGATCAGCGACGACGCCACGGTCAGGCCGACCAGGAGGTAGTGCTCGCCGTACGTATTGAAGAACGCCTGCCAGAGCAAGATGCGCGTGAGACCGATGGCGCCGAGGATGGACCCGAGCGCCAGGCCGGCGCCGAACTCGCGGCGGATGACGCGGAACCAGTCGCGCAGCCGCAGCTCCCCGAGCGCCATGGCGCGGATGACCAGGGAAGTGGCCTGGGAGCCGGAGTTGCCTCCGGAGGAGATGATCAACGGCACGAACAGCGCGAGCACCACCGCCCTGTCGATCTCATGCTCGAAATACCCCATGGCGGTCGCGGTGAGCATCTCGCCGAGAAAGAGGGCGGCGAGCCAACCGGCGCGCTTGCGGATCATGCGGTTGAGGGCGATCGTCAGATACGGCTCGCCGAGGCTTTCGCTGCCTCCCAGCTTCTGGATGTCCTCGGTGGCCTCCTCGCTCACCACCTCGACGATGTCGTCGACGGTCACGACACCCTTCATCCGCTTCTCGGCGTCGACGACGGGGATGGCCATGAGGCCGGTCTCCCGGAAGAGCCGTGCCACCACCTCCTGATCGGCGTCGGCGTCGACGGTGCGGACGTCGGTTTTCATCAGCTCGCTGACGCGCCGGTCCCCGCGCGCCGCGATCAGCTCCCGGAAGGAGACCACTCCCAAGAGCCGCTGCGCAGAGTCGAGCACGTACGCGTAGTGCGTCATCTCCACCGACTGGCGCGTCTGCCGGCGCAGATAGGTGACCGCCTCGTCGACCGTCATGTCCGGTCGCAGCCGGGCGAAGCGCGGGTTCATCAAGCCGCCGGCGTGGTCTTCGCGATAGGCGAGCAGCGCCTGCACCTCGCGCCGGGTCTGGTCGTCGAGCATCCCCAGCAGCCGGTCGCGAAACTCGGTCGGAGCCTCCTGCACCAGGTCGGCGGCGTCGTCGGGAGCGAGCCCCCGCACCCAGGACCGCTGCTCCGCCTGCGGGAGCGCCAGGATCAGCTCGACCTGCTCGCGCGGGGAGATGCTGAAGAAGAGATCCTCGGCCGTGTCGCGGGGAAGGAGCTTCAGGCCTTCCGCGCGCTCCTCGGCGGATAGCGCCGGCCACGCGTCGCGCAGCTCGTCCGGAGAGAGGGTCTCCGGCTCCGGCGCAGCCGGGGTCACCCCTTGGCCTCGCGAAACTCCTCCGCGGCCTTGAAGTCGCTCTCGTCCAGGTCGCGCATCGGCTTGCCGCTCTCGGCGCGGACGCGCTTGAACACCTCGATGACTTGAAGTTTGTGCGGCCGGGAGTTGGAGAGCGGACAGGCCTCGTACGCCTTCAAGTCCTCGTCACAGTAGCCCATGCGCTTCTCCCCGCATTTCGGCTGCAGGTATTTCGCCAGCTCGGGCACCTTGCGCATCAGCTCGCTGCGCATCCGGGCGATCATCTGCCGGATCTCCCACTGCGCGCGGGTGCAGAGCCGCAGATCGGCGATGTGCAGCAGCTCGGCGAAATTCACCATGATCTGGAAGTTGGTCGGCGCAGCGTTGGGCAGGACGAATCGGGCGTCCTCGGCGGGGATGCCCGCCGCCACCGCCTCCCGGTAGACGCGCGTGATCTCCTCCATCAGCTTCTCGAACTCGGCCGCCCTTCCCGCCTCCCGCCAGCTCTCGGGCATCACGTATTCCAGGCGCTCCTCGTTCTTTCCGGTGAAGCGGACGTAGCGCTGCGACTGCTGCTCGAAGGAGATGCCGATGCGATGGCGGACGAACTGGTGGCTGAGCGAGCGCGACACGCCGGAGATCCCGAACCAGAACACCACCTGCTCGAGCGGCGAGACGTGGCCGGTCTTCAGGCGCTCCTCGACGAACTGGGCGATCTTCTCTCGCGACACGCTGCCTGCCGCGATGTCGTCCCACACCTCGCGGGGCGTCTTCGGGGTGTAGCAGGTGCGGTAGGCCCCGTAGAGCTTGGTGAGCGGGTCGTTCGCGATGTCGATGAGCACGACGTCCATGCGCGCTTTGTACCGCACGCGACCCTGCCGCCGCCCCTGTTTTTTGGCCTCTCAGGCCAGGTGTGCGGCCGGCGCCGCGGCCGGCAGGAAGATGATGAACGTCGCGCCCTTGCCTTCCTCGCTTTCAACCAGGATGCGTCCGTGGTGCGCCTCGACGATGCTGTGCGAGACCGAGAGGCCCATCCCCACGCCCGCGCCGTTCTTCTTGGTGGTGAAGAAAGGGTCGAAGATCCGCTCGCGGAGCGCGGCCGGAATGCCCTCACCCGTATCGCTGATGCTGAGCTTGAGCGCCTCCCCGTCGACGTCCGTCAGCTCGACCTTCAGCTCGCCGCCCTGCGGCATGGCCTGGATCGCGTTCTCGACCACGTTGGCGACCGCCCGCTGGATCCGCGCCGGGTCGCCCTGGGTCTGCCGGGAGGAAGCGGCGAGGTCCGTTACCACGCGGATGTTCTGCTTGGCCAGCTGCCCGGCGTAGTGGTCGAGGGCGGCGCGCACCGGTCGGTCGAGCGGAAACGTGCGGCCCTCGCCGCGCTCCTGTTCCGCGAACGCCCGCAGCTCCGATACGATCTTCGCCATCCGGAATGACTGGTCGAGCGCCTGCTGGATCGTCGCCGCCTGCGGAGAGTCCGGCTGCAGGTCCAGGCGGAGGAGGGTGAGCAGCCCCGTCACCGCGGTCAACGGATTGTTCAGCTCGTGAGCGATGCCGGCGCCGAGCGAACCCAGGGCTGCGAGCCGCCGCGTGCGCAGGATCTGGTCTTGCGCGGTCCGCAGCTCGCGCGTGCCCTGGTCGACGCGGGCCTGCAGCTCCGCGTTCCAGCGGCGGATCTCGTCGTCGCGGCGCCGGAGATCGCCTGCCATGCGCCGGAAGGCGTCGGCGAATCGTCCGATCTCGTCGCCGCGCTCGATGTCGAGATCGACGTCGTACCGGCCGTCGCCGAGCTGCGCCACCGCTTGCGACAACTTCTCCATCGGCCCGGTCAATCCCCGCGAAAGCACCACGCCGAGCACGGCGATGAGCAGGAGCGCAACCGCCGCCCACAACGCGCTGTAGAAGCGGACGTGGTGGGCGGGCCGGAAGGCCTCGTCCGTCGGCTGCGCGACGAGCACCGTCCAGCCGATCTGCGGCACCGCGGCCGCGGAGGCGAGCCACCGGGTCCCGTTCGCGCCGGCGACCACGCGGGAGATCGGCCTGCCCGCCGCGGCGGCCGCGACCAGATCGCGCTCCGCGGCGCTGAGCGGGGTCGTCGTGCTGCCGGCGAGCACCTCACCGAGGCCGTCCACCACGCGCGCGACATCCTCCCCGGCGAGCTGCCGCATCCGCTGCTCGATCTCGCCGAGCGACACCTCGGCCGCGACCACCGAACGCTCGCCTCGGACCTGCAGCGCGACGGCGATCAGGGACTCCCCGTCGTCGCGGTAGGCTGAACCGATCGCCGTTCCCGCGTCGATGGCAAGGCGCAGCGGCACATGGGCGAGGAAGCGCTGTACGTGCGCGGGGTCGCCGGTTCCCGAGATGAACGGACCGACGACCGGCGGCGCGAGCAGGGCGCCGTCGTAGTCTAGAAGGGCCAACGCGCGCACGAAATCGAGCTGCCGGTAGGGGATCCCGAGCACCTTGGCCAGCTCGTCGCGGGTGAGCTCGCGGAGCGGGAGCATGCCGGTCGAGATGCGCAAGCTCTCGAGCGCACGGGCGATGAAGCGCTCGCATCCGCGCGCGGCTTCCGCCGCCGCCGCCGCCTGCGCCCGGCCGACCGTGCGTTCCAGCTCGGTCTTGCTGGCGGCGAACGAGAACGAGGCCGCGAGCGACAGCGGCACCAGGCCGACCGCCCCGAGCGCGCACAGGATCCGGGTGCGAAAGCTCACGCCGCCTGGTCACCGCGGAGGCGGCGCACGTGCGCCTGCAGCTGGCGCACCACCCGCTGCAGCTCTCCGCGGAAGGGAGCCACGTCGAGGCCAGGGCGTGCCTGCAGGTCCTCGAGCAGCATCAATGCCATCTCCACGCCCACGATCTCCGCGTTCTGCCGGCTCGTGCCGCCGTCGAGCTGCTTGACGAGCTCGTCGCGCTCGGCCTTCAGATCCCGGGTCGCCTGCTCGACGCGCAACTCGAGGACCTCGTTGAACATCTCGATCTCGGTGCGCTGCTGCGAGACTTCGGACTCCTTCTTGTCCAGCTCCGACTCGAACTCGCGCAGCCGCTCGAGGAATCGGGCCCGGTCCGACTCGGCGCGCTGGTGTTCGATCGCGCGGCGCACCTTCTCCGCCACCAGCTCGATGTCGTGGAAAGGCTTCTCCAGATAGTCGGCGGCGCCCAGGCGCAGAGCCTCGACCGCGGAAGCCGTGGACGCGTACGCGGTCATCACGATGCAGGCGCAGTGCGGCTGCAGTTTGCGGACCTCGGAGATGAGGACGAGCCCGTCCTTGCCGGGGAGGTTCTTGTCCACGAGCATGCAGCCGAAATTCTCCCGCTGCAGGACGCCGGTGGCCTCTTCGGCGTTGGAGACGCTGGTCACCCGCAGGCCCTGCCTGGGAAGCACGCGCTGCAGGACCTGCACGACGATCGGCTCGTCGTCGACGATCAGGACCGTGTTGGGAAAGTTCACGATGTCGATGCCGACCATCTTTCCCCCGCCGCGGTGCGACGATCGGTTGTATTCCGCTGCCTTTCGGGCCAGCAACTTACTGAAATCTCGCCGTTTGTAGGCGCATGTCAGTGGAATCAGACAGCCTGGTGGCAGCAGGGCACATCTGAGCACACGCGCGGCGGCGGTTTGCGTACGATAGCTCCGTGATGAGCACGTTCTTGCGCGCGGTGCGGCGCGTGGTTCGCGCGATTCCGCGCGGGACGACGCTCTCCTACGGCGAGGTGGCGCTGCGCGCCGGCAAGCCGGGCGGAGCGCGGGCGGTGGTCGCCGCGCTCCATCGCCTCGACGACATTCCCTGGTGGCGCGTGGCCCGCCACGACGGCACGCTCGCCCCCCAGGTCGCGCACCAGCAGGCCGCGCTGCTCCGCCAGGAAGGGTGGAAACCTCGCCGTCGGCCCGCGAAGCGCGGATAAACTCCGGCCGTGGCCCTCTATGTCGTCAGCGATCTGCATCTCGGCGAGAGCACCCTGGCCTCGATGTTCCGCGACGACGACCAGGGGCTGCGTTTCAGCGAGGTCTGCGAGCGGGTGGCGAGCGGGCCGGACGGCGAGTTGGTCCTGCTCGGCGACATCTTCGACCTGACCGCCGCCTGCCCTCCGCACAAGGGCCTCACCCAGTTCGGCGTCTCGCTGGACGTGCCCATCGAGGACAAGCCACCCCGCCCGCTCCCGGCGGTGATGAAGAGCATCCGCGAGCACAACCCGATGGCGCTGGAGGCGCTGGAGAAGCTCTCGGCGCAGGCGCGCGTCACGTTCGTGCCGGGAAACCACGATCGCCACCTGGGCGAGGGCGGCGGGCGCGAAGCCCTCGATGCCGCAGGGCTGTCGAAGGTGGGGATCGAGCCGATGGTCGCGCGGCGGGTGGTCGACAAGTGGGTCGTGTTGCAGCACGGTCATCAATGGGACCCGTCGAACGCGACGCCGACCGGCGGCGGGGAGACCATGACCGCGGTCATCCACCATGCGGTGATCCCCTTCCTGCGGCACATATCCCCGCGCAGCAACGTGCACATCGATCCAGACCGCCTGGTGGCGCTGCGGCCCGAGGAGCGCGTGATCCCCGTGCTCGAGCGCTGGCTGAAGCCCGGCGTCTTCGAGCGATTCATCGATGCGCTGCTGGCGATCCTGGTGGAAAACGGCGCGCTTGCACGCCCGCTCGCATGGGTGACCACACCCTCCCTCTTGCGCTGGCGCCTCAAGGACGACGACGATCTGTGGGAGCGCGCCGGCGCATCCGCCCTGGCCGTGCTGGAAGGAGCGAAGTCGCTGCCCGGCAAGCCGCCGCCTCCCGACGTGCTGGTCCTCGGACACACCCACGTGATGGATTGGGCCGTGCAGGACGGGCGGCCCGGGGTGCAGCGCCTGTACGTCAACCTCGGGACCTGGAGCGCGCGCGCGACCGACGCCGCGGGACCGATGGATGCAACCATGCCGCTGCTCCAGATCGAGGCGGACTCCCGGCAGCTGCGGGCGCAGATGATCGACTGCTCCAGGCGGTGGCGCATGCTGCAGCGGTTCGAGGTGGACCGATGACCGGGTGGAAGACGACCGCTGCGACGCCGGCCGGACGCCAGGATGCGGGGCGCAAGGCGTGAGACACGCGCTGCTCGTGGTGCTCGCGGCGTTGCTCGCGCTGCCCGCGGAGGCGCGCGTGCACAAGAAGCGCAAGCGCGCCCTCGCACCGGCCGCGCGCCCCGAGGACGACCCCCGCCGACGAGGGAGCTCGCCGGCGTTCGCGCGGGCGTCGATCGCGTTCGCCGCGCCCCGGGATCTGGTGCAGCTCGGCGAGTCGGCGGTGGAGATCCGTCTCCGGATCAAGGGCTACGCGATCGGCGCGCTGAAGCCGGGCAGACCGGTGCCGCATGCGCACCTCATCGTCGACAACGAGCCGGCGCTCGAGATCGACGACGCCACCGTGCCCTGGGCGCTGGGAGGACTCTCGCCGGGCCCGCACGTCCTGCGAGCGGTGCTGTGCCGGCCCTGGCACGAGGTGGTGAAGGCTCGCAAGGCATTCGCGATGGTGCGTTTGTGGATCGGACCCAGGCTCTCCGGAAAGGCGGGACGCGCGGCGGAAGCGGCGGTATGGCCGAACCCGAGACGGCCGATCCTCACCTTCGTCCTTCCCATCGGCGCGCCCTCGAAGAGCCTGGTGCTCGCGCGCATCGAGCAGGATGCGGCGCAGGCAAAGGAACCGGATCCGCCGCCGGGCGCGAACCGCCCGCTGGTCGACTTCTACCTGTCCAATGCCTGGATCGGCCGCCGCGGAGACAAGGTCCGGATCGTGCTGGACAGGCGCGAGTTCCCCCTGGTCACGGAGTGGAGGCCGCAACCGCTGCGGCGCGCGCATGGCACGCACCGCATCGTCATCGATCTGCTGAACCGGAAAGGCCTGCGGGTGACCAACGCGATCAACGAGACCGACCGCGTCTTCACCGTCGAGGCGGCGCCGCGCAGAGGGCCGCAGCTCAGCGACTCACGATGAGTGGTCGCCCTTTTCCACCGGCTTGCCGGCCTTCTCCCAACCCTGGATTCCCACGGACATGATGTAGACGTTCTTGTAACCGAAGTTGACCGCCGCACGGGCGGCCTCGTGGCAGGCCATTCAATGCGTGTTCGCGCAATAGAAGATCAACTTGCGCGACTTGTCCTTCGGAAGATCGCTCTCCTTCACCGCGTTGAACGCGACCCATTTCGCCGTCGGAACGTGCCCCTTGTCGTACACGTCCTTGGCGTTGTTGTCGAAGACGTCCGCGTCCTTCCTGGCGATGAGATCGGCGACCTGATCGATGGTCAGATCGCTGAAGCCCTCTTCCTTGGCCGCGTTGGCGCGCGCCGTGCCCGCGAGCAGCAGGACGAAACCGGCCAGCAGAAACCTGCGCAGGATTTTCATGGACCGGGAGCGTAACCAGGGACGCCCGCCGATCAAGCGCTCTTCTCCATCGAAACATGTGCGATGCCGGTGCCGTCGTCATGCACCCCGCCGGAGACGGCATACCCGGCCTTCTCGTAAAATGTCCGCGCCCGCACCTGCGCCGACAGCATCAGCTTCGTCGCTCCGCGTCGCCGGGCCTCCGCCTCCAGGAACACGAGCAGCGCCTTCCCGATGCCGCGCCCGCGGACCTCCTCGCTGACCGCCATCCGCTGGATCCTCGCCACTCCGGGCGCAGTGAAGATCATCCGCCCCGCGCCGCAGGGAACGCCCTCCAGGGAGGCGAGCGCGTGCAGCGCGTCGCCCTTGTCGTGCGCGTCCTGCTCGTCGCTCGGGCGCACGCCCTGCTCTTCGACGAACACGGTCCAGCGAATGCGCAGGCACTGCTCGATCTCCATCGCCGTCCGCGCGACGCGGACGCCGATCATGCCTGCTTCGGTTTGAGCCAGCGCTCCGTGGCCACCGCCCAGAGAACGACGCCGAGCGCGCAGAAGAGCAAGAGCGACACGAGGTCGCTCGTGGCAAAGCCGGGGATCGCGCCGCCCAGGTTGACGGAGTTGAGGAAGTTGCGGGTCGGCTCCGAGAGCTGGAGGAATGCGAGGATGGTGCCGATCACGCTGGCTCCCGCGATCAGGCCGGAGGCGAACAGCACGCCCGGGCCGCTCTCCGCTTCGGCTCCGCTCACCTTCCGCTTCGCGGTGCGGTCGGCGACGTAACGGACGATGCCGCCGGCCATGATCGGCGAGCTGGTCGAGAGCGGCAGATAGACGCCGACCGCGAACGCCAGGCTGGACATCCCGCACAGCTCGAGGACCACGGAGATGAATACGCCGATCAGCACCAGCCCCCAGGGCAGGCGCTGGGTCATGATGCCCTCGATGATGAACGCCATCAGCACCGGCTTGGGCGCGCTGAACTTCGACTTCACCTTCTCGCCGTTGTCGCGCCTGTCGATCTTGCCGTTGATGCCCGGGTCCTCGAGGTACTTGATGCGGCCGCTGTCGTCGACGAGGTACTTGCCGGGAGGAGCGTCGCCGCGAGGCTCGCGCAGCCAGACCACGTTGTACGCATTGCGGTCGCGGGCCGCGTCGGCGCCGCGCAGGTGCTCCTTCTCGCCGCTGAATTCGGAGGGTGAGAACTGCACGTCGTAGCTGCGCGCCGCGAACACGGTGCCGGCGTCGTTGAGCTTGAGGATGACGAACCCCAGCACCAGGGCGGAGGCGAACGCGCCGCAGAGGATGGCGATCTGCTGCCGCGAGGGCGTGGCGCCGACCAGGTACCCGGTCTTCAGGTCCTGGGAGGTGCTGCCGCCGTTCGAGATGGCGACGCAGACCACGGCGGCGACGCTCAAGGCCGCGATCTTGTACGGTGGAGTGACCCAGCCGAGCGCGAAGAAGATCAACGAGGTGATGAGCAGCGTCGCCACGGTCATGCCGGAGATGGGATTCGACGAGCTGCCCACCTCGCCCGTCAGGCGCGAGCTGACGGTCACGAAGAGGAACCCGAGCACGAGGATCAGCAGCGCTCCGAGCACGTTGAGCTTGAACGAGGGAACGAGCGCGCAGACGATCACGATCAAGAGCGAGCCGATCGCGACCACCGGGAGGGGGATGTCCCGATCGGTGCGCAGCGTCCCCGCTGGACCGGTGGCCCCCCTCAGCGAGCGCATGCCGCGCATCGCGCCGCCGACGATGGTGGGCAGGGACTTGAAGAGGGAGATGATGCCGCCGGCCGCTACGGCGCCTGCTCCGATATACAGAATATACGACCGCCAGACATCGTCGGTGCTCATGTCCCTGATGAGCTTGGTGGCGGGGTAGATGGGCGAGGAGGCGCTGCGGCCGAAGAGCTTGATGGCGGGCATCAGCACCAGGCTGGAGAGGATGCCGCCGGCACCCATGATCATCGCGATGCGGGTGCCGATGATGTAGCCGACGCCCATCAACTCCGGGCCGACTTCCAGCGCGAGGTTCCCTCCCTCGTAGCTCTTCCCGAACAGCTTCTGCGGGAC
>Ga0209237_1000917_pt1 | contig 17119 bp, 13 predicted proteins | sample GraSoi013_1_40cm_2_FD_185820 | JGI IMG/M metagenome (GOLD analysis project Ga0209237, IMG submission 185820) | Grasslands soil microbial communities from the Angelo Coastal Reserve, California, USA - Sample 10_02_2013_1_40cm (SPAdes) (version 2) | ecosystem: Environmental > Terrestrial > Soil >... | reverse complement strand
CCCTTGTCATCCAAGCCCAGATCGAGCCCTGAATCGCATGACTCGCCGATTATCCATGCCAGACAGGAAATTTTCTCTAGAAAACAGGGTAGGGGGGTATAGCACAGAGCATCTCGCGATGCAAGAGGGGTTCTTTCCGATTTTTGTTCTCTGGGAGCGGCGTCTCGGTTGTGATCCGCCTTCTGTTCTAAGCAGTAACTGTCAATTCGGGACCATCGTGAGTCAGCGGATAGCCACAATGTGTGATTACTGGACATCCTGGTTTCGGGCTCTCGTTCCGTCGCCTTCTCCCCGGGATAGAGAGGCGAGGATGGCACGTACCAGGTCTCTTGCAGATTGTGGTGTCAGCTCTACTGCGATCCTTGATTCAAATCCTGCCGCCTCGTTGACGAGGTCGATCATAACTGCTCGTTCAGCTTGGGCGTGATCAGGATGGTCATAGGCAACGATCGCATGATCCAAAATGAACCAACCGTGTGGACCCTTGCCGCAGCCCGAGACTCTGGTGTTCTCGACAATCCCTGTGCACATTTCTCACACCCTCCATCGTTGCAAAATAGTTGTCAACGTTTGTCACTCGTTTCAAGATATTTTTCGAAGAAGTCCCACACCTTGTTCCAGCCGTCTACGGCCTGTTCTTGTCTGTATCCCGGCCGATTGTAATAGAAGAACCCATGGCCGGCTTTCGGATACATGTGAAACGCGAAGGTCTTCCCATACTTCTTCAACTCTTGTTCATGCAGAGCAACCTGTTGAGGAGATGGAGACTGATCCTCCTCACCAAAGAGTCCCAGCAGAGGACAGGACAAATCCTTCGTATAGTCTATTGGTGCTACAGGATACTTTGGCGTCAGCTCTTGTTGAGACATGACGACTCTTCCGCCCCAGCAATCCACAGCTGCATCGAAGCCCTTTGTTCTGCACGCTACAAGGAATACTTGTCTCCCCCCTGAGCAGGTGCCGAATATTCCCACCTTGCCATTGCTCTGCGGGAGGGATTTCAAGTAACTCAAACTTCCCATCATATCGCCCACCACATCATCATCGGACACTCCTCCCGCGGCCCGTACTCTTGCGGCAACATCTTCAGGCACACCGTGGCCGAACTGTTGGTAGATATTGGGGCTGATCGCTAAGTAGCCATGGTGAGCGAACTTTCGAGTGGTTTCCCTATACCACTCATCCCAACCTGGTGCATGGTGGATCAGAACAACTCCTGGGAAGGGTCCTGAGCTTAGAGGCCGCGCGAAATACGCATTGACAGCAGTGCCATCGTGTCCCGAGACCGTTATGGTTTCTGCTATCATCCCCTCGTACATATCAGTCCGATACTGCTGCATGTTCGATCTTGCCTGTCGCGAACAAAGAAAGCAGGTTTTGTTTAGCCTTTCCTCAGGAATTGGAATACTTTCGGAGACAATCTTAACCTGCAGATGTTCATGAGAGAATACGTTCAAGTCGTTCATGCAAGTAACGTCCCCTCGGCGGACGACTCTGAGGGGCGGCAATCATGACGTCCACAGATGGCCCTTAAGTACCCGATTGCAAAACCCAACAATCGGATCGTCATGCAAGTCGCAACTCAGGCTGCCAAGGCCGTCCAACAGGTCAAAGAATACGACTTATTTCTTGACGTCGATTTTGACGCTCTGAGATTCTCAGGAAAGGTTAGAATCGACATGAGTTCAACTGGAGACATCAGTCTGGACGCAGTAGATTTAGACGTTACAGGCATTAACACAAACGGCAGAAACCTACCCTTCAAGCAGCATGGAAATGTCGTGGATATCCAGACCGGCCGATTCTCCGGACCGCTAGAAGTTGACTACAAAGGAAAAGTCTCTGAGAGCCTGACCGGGTTCTACAAGGCTCCATACGAAGACAAGTACATCCTGACAACACACTTCGAAGCAGGACACGCTCGCAGACTACTTCCTTGCATTGATCATCCAGCCTACAAGGCAGACTTCAAACTAGCAGTGCGCACGCGATATGATCTCTCTGTAATCTCGAACATGCCTGTTGAATCCGAGAAGGAGGAGGGGAACAAGAAGATTGTCACCTTCCACAAGACCCCGAAGATGTCCACCTACCTTCTCTACCTTGGAATCGGCAGGTTCGAGGAGGACAAGAATCGTCATAACAAAACGGAGTTGTACACTGCCGCTGTAGTCAAGCCCGATGGCAAGATCAAAACCGGTCTCGCCTTCGAGGCAGCGCAGAAATCCCTAGAATTCTACGAAAAATATTTCGGCATTCCCTATGACCTGCCAAAGCTCCACCTGATCGCTGTCCCCGAGTTCGCTTATGGAGCGATGGAGAACTGGGGGGCAATAACCTTCCGGGAGATCTTGTTGCATGCTGACAAGGACACAAGCACCTCGACCAAGAAGAGCATTGCTGAAGTTATCGCGCACGAAATTGCTCACATGTGGTTCGGCGATCTCGTCACGATGAAATGGTGGGACGACCTCTGGCTCAACGAGAGCTTCGCAACCTTCATGGCCTACAAGGTAGTAGACTGGGCTTACCCCCAGTGGAAGATCTGGCAAGACTTCGTCAAGAACAGCACCGGAGGCGCGATGGCCCGGGACGCATTGAACAGCACTCATCCCATAGAGGCCAAAGTCAGATCACCGGAAGAGATCGAAGAATTGTTCGACGAGATTAGCTACGGCAAGGGCGCGAGTATTCTTCGAATGATTGAGGCTTACATTGGTCCAGACAATTTTCAGAAGGGCGTTAGCAAGTACCTACAACAATTCCGGTATTCCAACGCCTCTGGAAGCGACCTCTGGAACCATCTTCAGCAGGCTTCGGGGATGGATGTCAGTAGCGTAATGGAAGGTTGGATCGGGAAGGTAGGATATCCGGTGGTGAGAGCTTCGCTCTCCTCTGGAAAGCTGGTGCTGGAGCAGGAACGATTTCTCCTCTCCGGAGCGAGAGAAAAGCAAACCTGGCCTATCCCGGTCACTATCACGGTCGACAATAAGACCCAGCAGCTCATGCTCGACAAGGAAAAAGCTGACATCAGCGTCTCAAATCCGAAGTCTCTGAAGCTCAACGTGGACCGAGTCGGGTTCTATCGCATAGACTATAGAGGACCCGAGCTCCAGGCACTCGTCTGGTCTAGCAAGCTGTCCGGGCTCGACAGGTATGGCCTCGCGAACGATGCTTGGGCATTTCTCAATGCGAGTAGGGTCAGTTGGAAAGAGTATCAGAGTCTCCTCGGGCGTTTCTTTGAAGAGGAAGAGTATCTCCCTGCCTTTGAAGTATCGGAAAGGATCACGAACCTATTCCTTATTGCGCCCAAAAAGGTCGCAGATCTCTCACGGAAATACCACCGGTCACAGTTGAAGATCCTTGACGGGAAGCGGGACGAGAACAGCTCGCTGCTCAGGGGAACCATCACCGCACGGCTCGCAATTCTAGACGATGTGTACGCGAGCGAAGCAGGTGCGAAATTCAAAGAGTTGGTCGCTGTGGAGCCGGACATGAAACGCTCCGTCATCATCGGATATGCCAGGTCATCCAACGACTACAACGGGCTCATCGATCGGTACAAGAAGAGCACGACGGACGAGGACCGACTCAGGTACTTGGAGGGACTCGCCAGCTTCAAACGGCCTGACTTGGTGAGAAGGGTTCAGGAGTTCGCAATGGCCGGCAACGTGAAGCGTCAGGATATTGGACGGGGGCTGCTCCAGTTCGCGACCTCTAATCCAGATGCGCACGCTGTGACTTGGCAGTGGTTTAGAGACAATATTGAGAAACTTGACAAGATGTACAAGGGAACAGCGACTCTATCGGCGTACATGCGAGCGTACATTTCGATCATAGGCGTGGGTCGGGTTTCGGACGTCGAGAAGCTCTTCCGAGAGCACAAGCTAGCGGGAGCGGATTCCACTCTTGAGAGACTAAAGATTCACGATCGACTGGCCAACGAGATAGCAAAGCCTTAGCCGTCAAATCGTTTAACATCGACACCGTCCAAGAGGTTTAGCGCAGATGCTCTGGCCATTCACAACAAGATTGAAAATAGTCTCAGTGGCTCGCGACAGGGTTGCGTGTACTTGGAAGATGATATTGGTCAGGCTCGTGAATAAAGAGCAAGCTTAGAAATCGTGAGCTCCTGGTAGTTTCGAAGCACTTTTGAGACAGCCTCGAATCTGACCTCGTTGAATGCTGGAGGGCCGTCTGGAATCCTTGTCTACTAGTCTGGACTCTGTGAGAGGTTACAAGCCCATCAGCGATTACGGGGTCATCGGAGATATGCACACGGCAGCGCTAGTTGGACTTGACGGTTCTATAGACTGGTACTGTGCGCCAAGGTTCGACTCGCCCAGCGTGTTTGCAGCACTGCTCGACTCGCAAAAGGGGGGGAGATTCCAGCTGTCTCCGACGGGGAAGTTCACGACAAAGCAGAGCTATGAAGGCGAGACGAACGTATTGGCGACCACGTTCGATTCCCAAGAGGGACGCATCAAGCTTACAGACTTCATGCCTTGTTTCATGGAAAAGGGAGAGCTGAAAGGATTCCATGAACTCCACAGAATTGTCGATTGCCTCGAGGGCGACCCTGGGCTTAGAATCACCTTTCAACCACGTTTCAACTATGCTCGCGGAAATACGATCATACGAGAAACTCGAGATGGATGTCTGGCGAGGAATCAAAGACATCATATCAGTCTAGCCTCGTCCGTGAAACTCCTCGTCTCGGACAAGAACCTACTGGTCAACGATTTCCGGCTGTCCCGAGGTCAAAGAATCGTCCTTGTCCTCAAGTGGGGCAACAGCTCGCCAACCCTTGCAGCGAGATATGAAACGAGTAGGAAGCTATCCAAGACAGTATCCTACTGGAAGCGATGGGTTGGCCACGTCAAGTATCAGGGACCGTATCGGACGCACGTCGTAAGATCATGTCTCGTGCTGAAAATGCTACAATATGCTCCTACCGGAGCTATGGTGGCGGCAGTCACCACTTCTCTACCGGAAAGCATTGGTACCTTGCGGAATTGGGACTATCGATATTCTTGGATCAGGGACAACGCTCTCTCAGTATGGGCGTTAAGCGAGGCAGGAGCCACAAGAGAGGCCCTAGATTACACTAGATGGATGATAAATGTTCGACGTCATTCCAAGGAGAGGCTGCAGATAATGATGGGCATTGGCGGTGAAAGAGAGATCCCTGAGATTACCCTGGACCATCTTGAAGGGTACCGCCGTTCGAGCCCAGTGCGGGTCGGCAACGCGGCATACAAGCAGCTGCAATTGGACATATACGGGATTCTCGCTGATTCCATGTACTATCTACACCGCGCTCTAGGATGGACCACCAAGCAAGTATACGAAAATCTGGTGAAGTATTCTGCTGATCAGGCAGCAGCGGAATGGGAAAAACCCGACAGCGGAATATGGGAGATGCGTCAGGCGAGATCTTTCGTGGAGTCAAAGATGTGGTGCTATGTCGCCCTCGACCGGGCGATCAAGATAGCTCGAGAGCTAGGATACAACGAAGACTGGCGGAGATGGGAGCCCGTGAAGAAGAAGATCAAGAATCAGATTCTGACCAATGGATGGTCAACTAAGAAGAAGGCTTTCACCATGGTTCTTGGAGGAGACGACCTCGACGCCGCTAATCTCCTCATGCCCCTAGTAGGGTTTCTGCCGGCTAGGGATCCCAAGATGACCTCGACAATCCAGCGCATCCGAGAAGAGCTGTCAAAGGGTGATCTGGTCTACAGATACAACGTGGATGATGGCCAACTGGGAAAGGAGGGGGCCTTCACCGTATGCAGCTTCTGGATGGTAGACTGCCTAACACGGCTGGGGAAGCTAAGTGAAGCAGAAGAACTGTTGAATCAATTATTGAAACGGGCCAATCACCTGGGATTGTACTCAGAAGAGATTGATCCTGTCACCGGTGAGGCATTAGGGAACTTTCCGCAAGCCTATACTCACATGGGCTTGATAACCGCCTCCGTCCGTCTCGAGGAGGCACGTCGAAAGACCGGGTTCATGCGCTACGCCCGTGCTCTATCCAACAGAATCAGCGGGTAGTGAGCACGCCGGATAGGGAAGAGGTTCTACGACTTGCCAGTCTTGTAGAGATCAGTGAGAAGTTGGAGGACTTCTCTATGGTTTCTCAGGTTGAACTTGGCATAGGATTTCGCAAGTCCTACTTTGATCGAGTAAGACTGATCTGGAATCGCCTCGAACAGATCCTCATCAGCCCAATCGTCACCCATTGCTAGCACGAAGTCGAAGGTGGTCTCGGAAAGGAGCAGCTTCGCGGCCATACCTTTGTTTATTCCAACGTTTCTCACCTCGATTGATTTACTGCCCTGTAATACCTGCAGCTCAGTGTTTTCAGTGAAATAGGACAATTCATCGGCAAGCTCTTTTGATCGTACGTATGCGAGTTCGGGGTCTGCTGCCCGGAAGTGCCAGACGAGGGAGAACTCCTTTTCCTCCAAGAGAGAACCTGGCAGTCGATCTTCATAACCTCGGAGGGTAGGGCGGACTTTCTCTTTCCAGTTGCTTTCTACCTTTATCGTTGGGACCCAGTCTTTGCCTTTTTGTCTGATCCAGGCTCCATGTTCAGCAACGATTCCTAGATTGAGGGCGCCGAACCAATCCTGCAAGAGGCTTCGATTGCGTCCGCTGATTATTACCAGATTGTTTCGCGGATCCTCCGAGAGCGCATTGAGAACGGCTAGCAGGGTCTTTTCAGGGACAGCTGTTTCGGGACGTGCTTTGAACGGCGATAGTGTCCCGTCATAGTCTAGAAAGAGTATCCTGTTCTGCGAGGTATCATAATCTCTGATCATCTTCTCTCTAGTCACAGCGTCGAGTATCTTAGCGCTGAATTTCTTCTGTTGTTGTTTGATCGAGTGTAGTTTGCCCGTGAAATCCTGTCCCCATTTGATCACATCGTAGCGCTCTAGTCTGGTCTGCATGGCTTGGTTGCGGCGTACTTGCTCCGCTTCAGGCATCTCAAGGGCGGTCTTGATGGCTTCGACTATTTCGGAGGTGTCGTTGGGGTTTATGATAAGTGCCTCGCCAAGTTCTCTGGAGGCTCCTGCCATCTCGCTGAGTATCAGAACTCCTTTCTGGTCCGTTTTTGATGCGATGTATTCTTTGGCGACTAGGTTCATCCCGTCTCGTAGGGGCGTTACAAGCGCGACGTCACTGATTGCAAAGAGGCTTAGCAGTTGATTGTATGGCAGGAACCTGTATCGGTATACTATCGGGGTCCAGTCGATCGTCCCGAACTTTCCGTTGATACTGCCAACAAGCTTGTCTATTTCTTCTTTCATCTGCTCATATTGTTCAGCTCCGAGCCTTGAGGGCACGACTGATAATACTAGAACAACTTTCCGTTGCCATTGAGGGTGCCGATCGAGAAAGATCGCATAGCCTTCCAGACGATGCCTGATCCCTTTTGTATAATCAAGCCTGTCTTGCGACATTATTATTTTGCGATTGCCGAGTCTCTCGCGGAGCCCGCGACCCTCTTCCTGTACATCATGACTTTTCGCGGCGGCACGAATCTCGCGATAATCAACGCCCATTGGGAACGTGTCTACTTTTATCGTCCTTTCTCCACCAACGAGGACCTGGCCGAAACTGTGTTCGTATCCTAGGATTCGGAGAATACATCTGAGAAAGTGTTGCGTGTAGTCTATCGTGTGAAATCCTATCAGGTCAGCTCCAAGAATGCCCTCCAATACTTCCCTACGCCATGTGGTCGGGAGGGTGCGGAAGACGTCGTATGAGGGGAAGGGAGTGTGGAGGAAGAAGCCGATTGAGAGGTCAGGTAGTGTTTCTCTTAACATTCTGGGGAGAAGCATGAGATGATAGTCGTGCACCCAGACCGTATCGTTCGGCTGGCACACCTTTAGGATGGAGTCTCGAAAGGACTCGTTCACCTTCACGTACTGCGCCCAGTCTTCTTCTCTGAACTTGGCGTATGTGGGAAAGTAGTGGAATAGAGGCCATATTGTGCTGTTGCAGAATCCTTGGTAGAATTTCTTCATGGTGTCAGCGTCGAGGAAGACGGGGCAAGCCATTTGCTTGGCAGCCTTCGTTCTCAGTAATTCTCGAGAGCCTTCTTCAACCTCTATCCCCGGCCATCCCACCCAGAGGTAATCTGTTCTGGAGGAGTCTTGTCTTGCCCACTCCAAGTACGCGGTGAGTCCAGAGACGAGACCGCCTGGGCTGGGGTGGAAAACTAGTTTGTTGTCGCGACTGCTGACCGTGAAAGGTAATCTATTGGATACGACTAATAGTGTCATTGCCAGCGTCTTTGGGATTTTTTCTCAGACGGTCTAACTAGCCATTAAGATTGTTAGTAACCCATCCTTAAGCCAGCCGAGTATAGGGGCGAACATGTCAATTCTCTCCGTCTTGAGGGGTCACCGCTCAGCGAGAATCTCGTCCTTGCAAGGGTTGGAGTTTGTTTTGGAAAGGCCAAACCAGTAACTAGTGTCGAGAGTCCGAAGCAAGCTTGAGCGGCATCGATGCCGTCGTTATGTGCCTACTTCAGTTTCTTGGGGTCCCAGTCGATAGAATCCCCGTTTATCTTCTCCGCTTTCAGCGCTGTCCTCAACCCTCCTAGGACGTTTGTAAAAGTATAGCCCGGTCCGAGACGTAGAACGTGGTGGATAACGGGCTGTTTGTGTAACTGGTAGATAGGATCGGAGGGAAACGAGGAATTCAGCCAGAAGATTATCGGGTTCTTGATTCTCCCATTATACTGGACGAGTTGGCGAGCAAGAAGGTGATTCGGAGGATTATCGCGTGCATGCAGCCGCTCGTCAAACTCGAAACTCTGCCCAACTTGAACCATGGCCGTTCCTCTGCGAGCATGCAACATTACCTGGGGCGACAGGACGCAAAGAGGACATTTAGAAAGCCAATCTCTTAGTTGTTTTTCGTAGGACTCCACCGCGTTATCGAAAGAACTCATTCTCAGTCAATAGACATCTACTTCATAATAGAGTTGTTGACCGTGTCCCAAGTGGCCGGTTTCCGCCGTCCTTGTTAGCGCATCGAGAATTAGCAAAGCGCAAGAATCTCGGCTTTGGCTCGTCATTCTAATTGGTGCGGGGGGTGGGATTTGAACCCACGAACCCCTACGGGACAGGGTCCTGAGCCCTGCGCCTTTGACCTGTCTTGGCAACCCCCGCGCGAGCGAATGAGAGAGTCCGCTTTTGATAAATGCTTGAGTTGCTTTGGAGCGGGTTCCTGCGGGGAAGGTCGGTCATACGTTCGACGCCTGGCCGTGGCCGAATCATGATCTAACCAGCTGTTCGGCAGGAATACGGTCTTCCAAAAGGAAGTTCTTCTCAAAATAAGCATGTTCTTCTCGACCCGGGGGGTGGTCGATTTTCTTGCTCCCCGCCCTTCGTGAACAGAAGCAAAAAATGCTTCTAAAAAGTGGGAGTTTCACACCTGTTAGGATGCGATGTTCCATGCTTACTTTGTTCGCTCTAGGATGATCTCTATCGTGGAGACGTTGCGTGCATCCTGGCCTTCACCGACGATCTCCGTGCCCAAGTGTACATTCTTGGCTAGGCCGCCTTGGAAGAAGCGGTTGTTCACCACTTCGGCCACGTCGACGGCAGTGCTGATGGCTCGTCCACGAGCCTTTAGGGTCAGCTTCTTGGCGCCCGTGTTATAGTGCATCATGACAGCCGTAGCATAGGCCATGATCGGCTTCTTACCGATCAGTATAGTGTCCGCTGGGATATCAGTTCTGCGCATTTGGGTAGGAGCCCTCTCTGCCTTCTTTGGTTCTTCTGACATTAGTTCACCCCCGAGACATCGGTAGTACGTTGTACGCAAACGACCTTTATGCTCTAACCTCCCTTATGAGCCTACCCTTTTTTCTCTCTCACAAAAAGTAAGAATCAATCTTTGCCCCGAGCTTGTATCCGACTATAGACAAATCGGCCTTTAACCCGGCTCCGTCGTTTGGATTCAATCTCGCTCTCCATGAGACCGCCACCCCATTCCCGAAATAGCGAAAACCCAGCCGATTTGAGTAGAGGCTCGTTGAGTTGCGTTCTTATGTATCCGCCTATTATCACAAACGAGGCTCTTGTCGAAGACAAAGAAATGTGAGTTATGCGGTTCAAACTTCGAGTGTAAAGGTCTCCTCGGCTGTTGGTGCCGCTCCGCGGACCTATCGCGGGAACAGCTGAGCGAACTCTCCAAGCAGGCCTCGGATTGTATTTGTCCCAATTGTCTTGCTGAAGTTCAAGGATAGAGTCTCGCATTTCTGAATTCTATCCTGTCGATCTGAATAATTGACCTCTGAGATAAGATTCGATCTTGCTTGGAACCTCATAGAATGATCTCTAGAAATGGATTCTGAATCTAGAGAGTCTCGCGCGAAGACCAACTCGCTTCGGCTGTCCATTCTGGCCGTCGCATAATAAGATGAGAAAAAGAAGAAAGGCTTGGGGGTGAGGAGTTTTCGGTTCTGTTCCTACATTCCGCCTTTCTTCTTCGACTTTTTCTTCTTAGCGTTCGTCGGTTTGTTCACCCGGTTTCATATTCACAATGGGGTTTGCTTAAGAATTCTCCTGTTTTGTTGGAGACATGATCTTTGCCCGGGAAATATTTTCCGGTCGGACCAATTCACTGTCCGGCCTACAGACTTCCGGTAGATTTTTCTTCCTCTAGACACTTCGCGTCTTGTAGACCTTCTTTTATTTCGCGGGAGAAAATCGGCTGAGAAGTCTTTCCAGTCCCATCTCGTTTCTGTGCACTGACATGGGTTGAGTTGCTGGGAATTCGTTAGTCCTTGCTGCTGTTTGTGAAAAGTCCCATCAGACCTGAGTGAGAGGACAGGCAGAGCTTTGGTTGGAATTCAGAATATCTTTTTCGTTTGGACCCCCCGAATCGTTTCTCAACCGTCTTAGGATCCGCCCCGCCATTTTGGTGGCAAGGAAGAGATGAATTCCAAGGGATGTTGGTGGTGGATGCCGTCTCTAGATGGACAATGATCTCCTCTGTGGGAGAATTCGTCCATTTTCAGCCCTGATCTCGAATCTGTAAGCAGTCCCCTTAGTTACATAGCAAATCGTTCTTGACGACTCGACAAAACGCCATGCGATCCAAGCCTGGACTGTGCCCTGAATCGGGAGACTCGCCCATAATCGGTGCCAGACAGGAAATATTCCCGGGCTGAGGAGGGGTCTTGGCGACTCGACCTCGCGTTGCAAGAGTGGTCGCTCCGGACCTCTGTGAAAGTAGCCTGGAGGAGGCCGCTCGCCCGGTGTCGGCTCTCAGAGGGCCTTCGCGGATTTGACTTGAACTGTCTTAGTCGACGAATATTGTTTCTTTCGGGAACACTTCGATTCCGCTTGTCGAGATCTTGTATGGGCGAGGTTGCATATCAATCGCGGTCTCTCTCATCTTCTCTACCTGCATTACCCGGTTGTAGGTCTTACCGACTTTCGCGTTGGACAGGATCATGACTCCGTGTGCCAGGTACTCTTCAAGCTGCACCGCCCGCTCCACTGTTGGTCCCATAGCCCGCAGCTCTGTGGTCATTAGGCAGGTTGCGCCGGTCTTTACGAGTGCATCTACGAGATCGAGAATCGCGGTCCTCCGCTCTACCATCTCAGGATACTGGAATATCAGCGAGGTCACTGGGTCAACGACAATTCTCTTTGCATTGATCAGTTCCGTGTGCGTCTTAATCCCCTCGATAAGGCTCAAGATCGAGAAATCCTTGCGACCTATTGAGGTCCGGCCAATCTTGACCTCGCCAGGCATGTGACGTAGTGGTGATGCGTTGATGAAAGCGAACTTCTTCCCTTTTTCAAGATCCTCGAACTTCCAGCCGAACAGGCTCATCTCACGATAGAAATGCGCTTTCGTCTCGTCCAAGCTGACAAACGCGCCGTTCTCACCGTACATCTTGATCCCGTTCATCAAGAACTGCGAAGTCAGGATCGTCTTACCAGTACCAGGCCCGCCCACCAGCAGTATGACACGTCCGCGTGGAAAGCCACCAGTCAGGATCTCGTCGAGACCCGGAATACCGGTAGGGGTTCTATCAACCATAGGCATTGCTATTGTTTCCTCTCACAATCGAACTTTGAAGCAGATACTTCCAACATGGTATAAATCGCTTCGGATTCAAGACCCTTAGAACCTGTCTTGAACCCTATTGTTACCCGACCCTCATCGCGAGGGTTACTCCGTCCAGCCGAGTTCGAAATCCACCCAGTGACAATAAGACAACAGAGCGTGCCCAAGACCAAGAGAAGAAACGTTTCCGCACGAACATCTAGATCCATTTCGCTCGACCCATTCAATTTTAACTGCCTCGCTGATCGGGAAAGTTTGCGCTTGGTGACTGAAAGCTTATGTTAGATTCCACGTGTTTACGCCCGCATGGTCCTCCAAACCCTCGCTCGCTGGAGCGGACCCACACTAATGCTTGGAGGGCTCCTCTTATCCATACACTACCTTACCCACCCCTTGGGCGAGACCTCCCAATTCATTCTAAGTGGCATCTGGGCGCCTGCGCATTTCGTCGGAGCGGTAGCCTGGGTCCTAATCCTCCTAGGAATAGTGGGGTTCTACAGCCAATACTCCGGCAAGCTCGGCCGGTTGGGGTCGGTCGGCTTCCTCCTAGCCTTCGTTGGAGGAGCTAATAGGCCTGGCGAATTGTTGGTTGTTGGCACGGTCATCGGTCCTCTGATAGCCATGCAAGCTCCATCGCTCCTCGATCCCGGAGGCTCTCTCTACAGTCCCTTATTGTTAACAGTGGGGATTATCACATTAATATACGGCCTCGGCTTCTTCCTCCTCGCCATTTCCACGCTTCGTTCCGCCTGCCTTCCCCGCACACCCGTCGTTCCGCGCCTCTCTCTCTGGATGGTCATCCTTGCGGTACCGCTTGCCCTCGGCTTCTTCGTCTTCTTCATCGTTGGCAGCATCGCGGGTCTAATCTTCTCTCTAGGTTTGATTGGATGGGGCTATGGTTTGTGGCTTAACCAAACGTCAACACGAACCGAATCTGTTGGATAGGCTGGTTGCTTGCCAACCTTCGGGTCTCAAAAGCGGAATTAGTCTCTCCGAGAAAGTAATCATAGAGACCCCATTGGGCCTTCTGAAATTCATCTTGATCGAGGATACACTCGGATCCAAAAGTTACTGCTCTGTTGAATTCCCGGTTACACCCTCCTTAGCACCATAGAGAAGGCCAAGTGCACTCAGGCCTCAAACTTCCCGTCCAGGCCTACACTAGCTCGGTGGAGAGCGTGCCCCACAGAAAAACGCGAAACAAACCATACGACACCACACGGGGCCCGAGTCTCCCAGCGCTCGGAAGCGTTCCAATTATTCCGCACACGTTTTCGATACTGTTTCGACTTTCCGGTCCGAGGACGTGGATCTTCCCCTCTTTCAGCTTCATTCTAGGTTATGCGGTAGGTGGCGGTGGACAACTATCCCTGACAGGTATCGGCATAGCCGTCGCATCTCTAGTGACTGCTGCAACCAATATCATAAACGCATTTGCCGACAGGAAGGAAGATGCAACAAACCAGCCCCAACGCCTATTCTGGCTAGGCCAGATCGGCTCAAGACAGATAACAGCCTCTCTAGTAATACTCTACTCTAGCGCAGTCGCCCTTGCCGTCTACCTAGGTCCTCTTTTCATGCTGATTCTAGGCATTGGCATCCTAAACTCCATCTTCTACTCGTTGCCTCCCTTGAGATTCAAGGCAAAACCATTCGCTAGTCTCGCCTCTTTCTCTGGTGCCTTGGGACTTCCCTTTCTGGGAGGCTTAGGCGTTGGAGGTTCTCTGGATCTTCTCAACCCAATGCTTTGGCTCCTAACATGGTTCATGTTCACTTACGGGACGGTCAAGAACTTGCCTGACTATTTTGGAGACATGAAGGCGGGCATCCGGACTTCGGCCACGCTCTTCAAGAGCGTGAAAAGAGCCGTTCTCTTTAGTTGTACGCTGCTTTCCACCCCGTTTATCTTTCTCCTGGCGTTGCTGTCATTCGGACTTCTAGCGCCAATCTACATCGCGGACTTCGCGCTAATCCCGTTACTCGCTTTCGTCATCACCGAGATGCTGAAGGCCAAGGACACTGCCGGCCTTGAGAAGGCTCATACTCTCGGCTTCTTCTACGCCATATCCTTCTTACTCTTCACACTTGTCCTGACATCTCCCACTGTACAATCGCTTGTTATGGTGCTCGTGGCCTTCATCTGGACTCTGACGGTTGCGAAGGTCAGCGTCCATTCTAGGGTCGAGTCTAGAGACTGGGAGAAACAGAGGAGGAAGAGATCTTGAAGAACGCCCTGGCGAACAGGGAACTATCTTTCGACCTTCTCAAAGGCCTTGTCACCACCCCCATCACAACCGGTCTGAACTTTGCGCTCCTAGCACCACCCGGCGCGGGAAAAACTACCATCTGCCAGAGCCTGCTCAAAGAAGCCGTCGAAGCTGGCTTGAGATGTCTTTACGTCATAACAAACAATCCCATTTCACTGATTAAGGACCAAGTCCGCGCAATGGGACTTGCGACGGGAAGAGCTGATCAGGTAATCTATGTTGACATGTACTCGTGGCTCCTCGGAGAGCGGTCCCAGGAGAGATTCCAGATAGACAACGCATCGGATGTCGCATCTGTTAGCGTTGTCCTGTCGAGTGCGGCTGAGGCCGCAGGCGATCGTTCTTTTGTGGTCTTCGATTCACTATCAACTCTGCTCTCTTACAATTCCGAAGAACTCTCTATACGATTCATGAAATCACACCTAGCACGGATGAAAAAACACAACAACATTGGTGCATACGCGATAGAACTCGGAATACATAGCAACTCATTCTACAATGAGGTCCGCTCTAGCTTCGACGGGGTGATCGATTTGAAGCTGGACGAGATGGATGGTGAGCTTCGGCGTTTCGTCAGGGTATACAGCTACAGGGGAGCACATGAGACCAAGTGGTTCCGGCTCCTAATTGGACCTGATAGATCGGTGAAGATCTATTGACAATGAAGCGAATGATGACAAGGAAGATTTTCGTTCTAGGATCAAGTGGAGAGCTAGTGTTAACCTTATCGCAGATGAAAGGTACAATCCGCTTAAATCACGCGCAAATGAGGCTCCAATAAGGTGACGACAATGGAGCCTACTGGCATCAAGGTCTTAGACGACCTCTTGTCAGGCGGTCTCCCCAGACCTTCAGCTGTCGGTCTGATCGGGGCAGTAGGCAGCGGCAAGTCCTCGCTAGTCAGACAGCTCGCAGTCAACATGCTCGAAAAAGACTTTCGAGTGCTCTACTACGCTATAGACGAGTCTGCCGAGGACGTTCGAGAAGGAGTCGCCTCCTACGGAATCAATGTCCTGAAGTACGAAGAAGAGGGAAGACTGGCTTTCATCGATATCTTCGCTCTCGGTGTAGAACGCTTAGCCGAGGCCTACCCGGTGGAAGAACCAGAGAGAATCGTGGATAGCACATTCAAGTTCTCCGACCTTGTTGCCCAAGGCCGTAGCTTCACGCTCAAACATCTGGGAAAGAAACAGTTCGTCATTATGGACTCTCTCACACCTTTCTTTCTAATGGTTGAGGCAAAGAGAGTCTTCCAGTTCGGCCAAGTCCTGAAATACGCAACCCGCTTTGCAAAAGCCATAGGAGTCGCAACTCTTCACACTAAAGTTCTTGACGAATCAATTGAGAACGCGATGGTCAACTTCGCCGACGTTGTCCTAGAGCTTGAGCGTAGGAAAACACCCGAAGGCATCAGCAGAGGAGGAACGCTAAGACTAGTAAAATTGGGAAAGACACAGATCCCGTCAAGAGGTTACTATTATGAGATGACGCCGCAAGGAATAGTCATCAGTACCGCCCCGCCTATCTGACCCAACTCATGTCGTCCCGATCAAAGATCTTCTGAATTTCGCGCAGCATTCTAGGCCAGACTCGGATGTTCTCTTCGCCGGCACAACTGGTTCGCCTCATCGGGATGGCTGCCGGATGAACTCCTTGTTGCGCAATGTGACCCTCTTTTCCCAATGACTTCAACAACACCTTCAACAGATAGAAAGGTCCAACTAGCACACAACACTCCCTCTCAAGGGTCCATCCCGCGGCGATGAAATCTTGCGTGCAGAAACTGTCCTCCCAAACATTGCTTCAAGGGCCGCCGGATTATCATTTCCAAAACTTCTGGTCTATGAATTCAGACAGGACGATCCCAAAAAGTGCACGTCTGCCAGACTCAGAAAACATCATCTAATACAACGTCTTCCGAACATGAGACGAATACCTTCCTCCGCCATCGTGCTAAACCCTACCAGCGGCAGGACACTATCACGTGAAGATCGAGAACCCATTCTGCGCAATGGCCTGGTTGCCCTAGATTGTTCTTGGAACACGTCAGAAGGTGTTTTCGATCGAAACATTCCGGGTAGTAACCGGAGACTTCCAATTCTGCTAGCAGGGAATCCGACGAACTACGGGATTGCTAGCAGGCTTAGTTCGGCCGAGGCTTTTGCGGCCGCGCTTATTCTGACAGGCTTTCGTCCACATGCCGAACAGATCCTCTCTTTGTTCAAATGGGGAGAAACATTTCTCTCGCTCAACCATGACCCTTTAGAGAAATATGCGGCTGCAAAATCATCGGAAATCTCTTTTCTGGAAGAGGAATTTTTCGGTTCGCTCAGGAGGGTAAATGTTTAAATCGGCTATTCGTCCAGTAGCCCTCTTTGGTAGCATAGCAGGTCGAATAGTAGCCCATAGTCCCGGCGGCGGCGTCAATCCGACGCTTAGGGCGTTACGCCCGTGAATGACCGATTGACCTCCACTGTGGGCGAAAGACGATGCGGACCCAAAGAAACCCGGGCAGTCAAATACCCTGGAACGTTTAGGTCTAAGATAGGCTCGTAGCCACCTGCTAAACTCCAGCCGATTCCTGTACATATTATGGCGTCCGAAACTCCAATCGTATTAGACTCCGCTTGATCCTGGCGGACCCAACTGCTATCGGGATGAGACTAAGCCATGCGAGTCGCACGCTTCCTAGCCACGGTGGGAGCGTGGCGTACGGCTCAGTAACATGTGGCTAACCTACCCTC
>Ga0209237_1000912_pt1 | contig 17210 bp, 12 predicted proteins | sample GraSoi013_1_40cm_2_FD_185820 | JGI IMG/M metagenome (GOLD analysis project Ga0209237, IMG submission 185820) | Grasslands soil microbial communities from the Angelo Coastal Reserve, California, USA - Sample 10_02_2013_1_40cm (SPAdes) (version 2) | ecosystem: Environmental > Terrestrial > Soil >... | reverse complement strand
CGATATCTCGACGAAAGTGTTGTCAGGCGGTGAGCGTGGACTGCTGAGCCTCGCGTTCCATCCGCAGTATGCGACGAACCAGCGCGTCTACGTGTACTTCACGAATTTGAACGGCGACATCCGGATCGTCCGCTACAATGCCGCGACTCCGGAAACGGCGAACGAAGCGAGCGCCGATACGGTCATCAAGATCGCCCATCCGCTGTACGACAATCACAATGGCGGCCAGCTCCAATTCGGTCCCGACGGCAGGTTGTATGCGGGGACCGGCGATGGTGGAAGCGGCGGCGATCCGATGGGGAATGCTCAGAACAAGCACGCCCTGCTCGGCAAACTGTTGCGCCTGAATGTCGATGGCGCGAGCGGCTACACGATTCCCACGGACAATCCCTTCGCGCGCGACACGTCCGGCGCGGCCGAGGTCTGGTCCTATGGGCTGCGCAATCCATGGCGGTTTTTGTTCGCCAGACCGGCGATCTCGATATCGGTGACGTCGGCCAGGACCTGTATGAGGAGGTCGACGTGTCCTCCACCGCCAACCTCCTCGGCAAGGGTCTGAACTTCGGGTGGAACGTGATGGAGGGGTTCCACTGCTACGGCGCCGCGACATGCAATCAGGTGGGCCTGACGCTGCCGGTGCTCGAGTATCCGCACACGGGTGGCGCCTGTGCGATCACCGGCGGCTACGTGTACCGCGGGACCAAGATCGCCGCTCTCGTTGGGCAGTATCTCTATAGCGACTACTGCGCGAGCTTCGTGAAGACTTATCCGAATGGGCAGACGTGGCCGACGCTCCAGCCCACAGGCAGCGTCAGCTCATTTGGGCAGGATGCTAAGGGGGATCTCTATATCGTGACGCTGGATGGGCCGGTTTATCGAATAGTGCCGGGACCGTGATCCTTGACTTGTTATCCGTGCCCTAAAGGGCCGGCTCGGCGAGAGCGCCCGCCCTTAAGGGCGTGTGTAGTGGCCGAGCCGGTTCTTCAGAACACGGAAACCATCACTCGCCAAGAAACCAATTCCTAATCCCACCACCGCGCCCAACCATTCATGCACTGGCGTCACCTTCAGCTGGGTGAGCACCGGCACCAATAGAAGTCCACCGACAATCAAGGCGACTGCCGCAACGCGTACTGGCGACTGACCGGCGCGTCCTGCCCAATAACCGATGCCAATCGTCCATCCCGTGATCCACAGCGTGTTGATCAGTGAGAGCAGCCAGACCGGAAAGTGCTCCGGATAAAAAATGAGTTTCCATCCATCGCCGATGGTGTAGCCGTATTCGCAGCGTTGAGCGGAGTTGACGCCGAGGCAGACACCGTGTTCGCCGCGCCAGGTTTGCACGGTGAATGTGTCGTTGGGTGCGACCCTCGCGAGCGCGCCACGCCACCGGAGGTCGAGGTTTTCGAGCGTGAGTGACCGCGCGCGCATGGCGTAGTGGAGCGTCAAGTCGCTGCCATCGATGCCGAAGATCACGACTTCGGTGTCGCGGCCGCCCAGGATCGCGACGAGGGGTGAGTCGCGGCCGGGCGGGCGAGTCGGCGCGACGACGGTGGCTTGGAGGGCAAACGTGCGATCGCGGGCGCTGATCGTGCCTTGAGAGGAGAGCACCTTTCCTCTGTAATTGCCCCAGTTGTACCAGTCGGGCGTCCAGAGGTTGTGATAGGGGGGATCCGGAAAAATCGGGCGCAGCACCGCGCCTGTGCCGAGCCAGACGAGGACGGCGAGGCAGGCGGTCGCGAGGGCTTGCCAGGCGGCACGGCGCGGTGGAGGCCACAGCCAGCGCGGGGCGAACACGACGAGCGCGACGCCGATGGCGGTGCTGTTCGCGTTGCAGATGATGTCGCCGAGGCTGGGGTCGCGACCCGGGATCCATTGTTGGGCGAACTCCACACTGCACGACAGCGCGCTGCCGATCGCGACGGCGACGAGCGGGTGCACGCCGGCGAGGACGAGTGATGCGCCGAGCGGGATGAAGAGCAGGAGATTCTGAATGAGTCCGGCGAGCGCGTCGTCGCCGTCGCTGATGGTGAGCGACCAGCCTGTCGGCAGCTCGCCGCCCGCGGTGTGGAGGGTGGCGACGAGGATGGCGAGGGTGGAGAGCGCGACGGCGAGGATGGCGTACTGGTTTCGGCGAATCACGGGTTCATGTTAGCGTCAACGGGAGGAAAAACAAAAAGGCCGCTGCGGTTTGCAGCGGCCTCGGATCGTGGCTGGTAACCACGGCTCCCTTTCAAGGTTTTGAAAAGTAGCAAAGACGGCGGACCCCGTCAACGATGCCGTTCGACTGCCTTCCGTTGGTTGCGACTACGTGCGGAATAACAGAGCGACCACCGCGATGGCAGTGGGCGCCCAGAAGGCGAACATCCATTTCACGAGATCGCTTTTCAGCTCCGCGAGCCGCTGCTCCAGCTTCGCATCGAATCTCGCGAAAGTTGAGTTCGTTGACCTCACGCAGATCACCGCGATATGTGGCGTCCACGCTATTGAACCATTCCACGAGCTCGTTGGTGACATCCTCGCCGAGCATTGGTCCACGGTACGCTCGGCTTGGTGGCCGAGTCAATACCTCACCTCCTGGCCCCTCTCCGTTTGGTCCTCACCCCCTGGCCCCCTCTCCCCTTCGCTTCGCTCAGGGCAAGCTCTTCGGGAGAGGGGGAATGTGATGAAAGATTCTTTACTAATGGATAGAGCGTAGGGCCAGCACGAAACAGGCTCCTACGCGCACAGCCTCTTCCTTACGGCGACGAGCCGACCTCTTTCAGCGGGTACTTATGACGTTTGGCGCGCGCATCGAGCTTCCGACCGCTTAACGACGTCCGGTGACCCCAGTCAGACCCACATTGCACTTTTGACCTAGCCAATCGTTTCGGGGGACAACATATTCGCCTTCCCTTGGCCATTTGATCATCGAGGAGTGTCAGGGCGGCACTTTTAGTTGGGGGCGTTTGGGGTCGTGGAAGCCGAGCCTTTCCACATCACAAATCAGCAGTCTGAGATCGCTCCGGTAGAACGGCCGACGCGGCCTTGGAGCGGGGACTCGCGCGCGCCCGTGTACGAGCGCCCGCGGATGCCCGTACGGTTTGGGCTACAGCGCCGCGCGCAGACCAACTTCCGGCGGCACCTGCTGCGCGACCTGCGCCGCTTTGCCGTTCTGGTGATCGCCGATCTCTCCTCGTTCTACATCATGCGGGAGCTGGTACGCGCCATCCGCGACCAGGCGGTACTCGGCGGCTTCATATCCAACGAGCTGCGTCAACTCCTGCCGGGTGGGATTCTCAATGGCTGGCAATACGCCGCTGCGCTGTTTGTTGGGTTGGTGATCCTGGGCAACTACGGGCCTGGGGATCAGCGGCGCAACGCAAGGCGCCTGTTTTTGGCGTGCGCATTGGCGACGGCGCTGCCGCTGTGGATGACCATCTGGACGCGCGGCGTCGAACTCGTGCTCTTACAGTATGGTCTGACGACGGGCCTAGTGTGGCTCGGGTTGCTGATCGAGCGGCAGCTGTTGGATATCGTGGTCACGCGGGTGCGGCCGCGCCCGGCAGGTACTCTTCCGACACTGTTTGTGGGGCCGGCCGAAGAGTGCCGCGTTACTGCCGTCAAGTCGGCGTTTGCGGACGACAGTGAGTATCGCACGGTCGGCTTCGTGGACACGCAAGTTCCGCCGGCGGACGACGCGCTGGGTCACATCGTGGATTTCGCGGCGGTGTTACACGACACGCGAGCCGAGGTGATCGTCGTCTGCGGATATCTGAGCGATGCCCGGTTCCAGGGCATCGTAGAAGCGGCGCTGACGGCGGGATGCCGGGTGCTGTCTCTGCCGCGGAGCATTGTGATCGCGGGCGTTGCGCCCGTGCTCGTGTGGCGCCGGGACCAGCCGCTCGTCGAGCTGACGACGCCGACGCTGCGCGGCGGGCAGCTGTTCATCAAGCGCGTCGTCGATGTGATTGGGGCGACGGTCGGGCTGCTCGTCGTGAGTCCGGTGCTGCTCACGGTCGCCGCGCTCGTGAAGATCGACTCACGGGGACCCGTGCTCTTCCGGCAGGACCGGGTCGGACGCGGCGGCAGGTTTTTCAAGATCTTCAAGTTCCGGACGATGGTGGCGGACGCCGAGGGGCATCGGGACGAGCTGCTCGAGCGCAGCATTTATCCCGATCGCCGCCTCTTCAAGATTTTGCGTGACCCGCGCGTCACCCGGCTGGGCGCTTGGCTGCGGCGCACGAGTCTCGATGAGCTGCCTCAGCTCATCAATGTGATGCGGGGTGAGATGTCGCTCGTCGGGCCGCGGCCGCCGTTGCCGTCGGAGGTGGCGCTCTACGAAGAACATCATTACGCGCGCTTCGATGTGAAGCCCGGAATCACGGGGCCGTGGCAAGTCGCGGGGCGCAATCAGGTGACAGATTTCGAGCAAATCGTGGCGCTCGAGACGCATTACATCCGTGAGTGGTCGCTCCTGATGGATCTCGGCGTTCTGCTCCGCACGATCGTGGTCGTGTTCACGATGCGTGGTGCCGTTTGAGATTCATTGCAGCCACAGTGGTTTGCGATTATTCAACATTCCGAATCAGCGACGTTATGACGTCGCATAATGTATTTGTTCGGCGCTTGAGTTTGGCCGAGTTGATACGGCGCAACGACGCCTTACAACAGACCAACTAGGCCCGAACGATCCAGTACCGCGCCCCCTTCTTCCTTCTCGCACTTGCCGCCTGTGCCGGTGACCCAACGGGTCCCGGCGTATTGCTCGTTTCCCCTGTCGGGGTGTCGGCAGACACTGTCTGGCGTGGGGCACCCGGCGAGCCGCTTCCTAAGGGCGTGACGCTCCGCATCACGGATTCACACGGTGAGCCAGTAGCGGGTGCGGCGGTATGGTGGGAACCCATCGGTTTCAATTCGCGTGTGATGGCCCCGTCGCCTCTCAGCAATTCTGACGGAGTCGCCACTGGCGTCTGGCAGCTCGGCAGTCGTGCTGCTGAGGAGCAACAACTCCATGTTCTCGTACAACGTGGCTCGCTTCGAGGTGAGCTGACGCTTCGCGCTCGCGCGGTTCCCCATGTTGTCGCTCAGCTGCGCGTCTCCGTAGACACGCCGGCGGTCGTACGTCTGGGCGACTCGTTGCTGATTGCGCTGACCGCAATCGATCCATTCGGCAACGAGTTCCCCGCGCCCGCTCCGATTCTCGCGGTTGATGATACGAACATCGGCAGAGTTCTCGGCACTCCCTTTATCACCGCTCCGCGCGTGGAATTCCCCGCTCCCGCTCCTGGTCTCGCCGTCGCTGATACGACCATCCGCAGAGTCGTCGGCGCTGCCATTATCACCGGTCCGCGGCGCGGCTTCACATATATCACCGTCAGCAGCGGTCGCGTGAATTTGAACCTGCCATTGCACGTGGTGCAGTACGTCGCCTCCATCCTTTCGGCAACTGACACACTGTCGTTCACCAGTCTCGGTGAGAGACTGCCGATTGCGTACACGGTGCGGGATGATCGCGGCCGCGTTGTTGCCGATACGATCGCCACTGTGTCGATCGCCGATACGGCGGTAGCGCAGGTCGCGGATTCATTAGTTCGCGCCGCTGGACCTGGCATGACCGATCTGCAGTTGGCGATTCACTCTGTTCGGACGACGGTGCCTGTGACTGTCCAGCAGCGCGTCGCGTCGCTGCGGCTGGACCAAGACACGATCCGTTTTGACGCGTTGTTCGACACTACGACGATTTCTCCCATCGCCCGCGATAGTCTCGGTTTTTCGGTTCCGCATCTTGCGGATGTCGTCTTCAGATCGGCCGATCCAAATGTAGTCGCGGTGGATTCGAACGGAGTTTTGCGTTCGAAAAGAAATGGTTCGGCGCTTGTAATTGTGGAGTCTCTGGAGGGGCCGGCTGATACTGCGTACGCGACGGTATCGCAAAAACCGGCGGCAATTCTCGTCTCATCGGCCGCCGATACTATCAACATGTTGGGGGGAAGCACACGGGTGCAGGCTAATGTTGTGGATAGGAACCGTATGACTGTTCCCGATATTGCGATTGCGTGGAAGTCACTCGATCTGGATCTAATCGATGTCGATGTTGCGGGGCGGGTAACCAGTAGAGCTGTGGGACTGGGGCGGGTTCAAGCAAGCGTCGGCGATGTAATTGACACTGTTGTCGTTGTGGTACGGCAGGCGATTGCAAGTGTGTCGCTGGCCGCGTTAGCAGATACGCTTTCGATTGGCGGGGCGGTCAACATCGTTGCGACCGCTACAGACTCCAATGGCTTCCAGATACCAGATCCACAATTAGGGTGGGAAAGCTCGGACTCATCCGTCGTTAACGTGCGGAATGGCAACGCCACGGGTATCGCACCGGGGACAGCCGTGATCAATGCAAGAAGTGGTCAGATAGTTGCCAGCGTCGATGTGGTAGTGGAGGGCGTCGCTATCTACGTTAACGGTGCCCGGTCTCATGTGGTCGGCGTGTTAAACTCTGGGGACTCGGTTGTGATTACGAACGGTCGCCTGAGGCTGCAGCTGTCTCAGAGTTCGAGTCAGCACGCAGCCATCATTGCGGACGCTCGAGTGGGTGAGATGTGGTGCGACATGACAGCTCGTCTGTGGGGAGACTGGACGTATGTTGCCTCATCCGTGTTCACACCGCCAACGCGAGTTGAGATTCTTACCAATACGAATGATGAAATAGGGGTGAAATGGACTTTTGGTGATCACTGGTTTCTACCGAAGACCGCTGGCTTCCCAGACGACTACTCTGACACGCCCTATCCCTTCGAGAAAACGGTGTGGCTTAGACGAGCGGAGCAGGGCTACTACGCGCTGGTACGGCCTCTGGCGGAGCTCCCCCCGGAGGCAACGGGCGTTGAGCACGAGATCGGGTTTGGTGGTTTATGGGGGGGCGGGACGATCAGGGCATCAGGGGTGGCCCTCCTCGTCGATACGCTTTCTTCGACGATTCGGTATGATCCCCAGACAATCGATGCAAGTGACTTCCTCCTAAGAGGCGATCCGCTTCGCCGCGTCCTCGTTTCGTTGGACGGTGTCGCTATGCTCGTGCCATGGTTCTGGTCACAAGAATATGGAGGCGTCGTGGTACATAGTCTTCCCTCCGCGCCTTACGGAGCATACCTCTACGCCACGTCCATAAGCGACACAACCACCGCAAGATCGGTGTGCGAAAAGGCTGCCCGGGAAGCTCCCTTTCCAATACCATCGTTCACAACTGACGCGCTAGGACGGTGCGGTCCGGAGCCGTAAGCACTAGTACGCTCCGGAAGGTGAACTCTATATCCTTTCGCCGCGGTTTCTGCGGCGGAATTGAGCCGAAAACCTGAGAGTACGTGAGTGGAACGATCCACAAGTCCGGTGTGGCAGAATATCAAAACGATTGTCGCGCACGATTGGCTGGTTACCTGGGCAGGTGCGGAGCGATGTTTGGCGGAGATTCTCAACGTCCTGCCGAGCGCTGACGTCGTCGCGAGCGTGGTCTCGAATGATGTGCGGCAGCTGAATGAGCTGACACGGCGATGCCGAGAGACGTGGCTCGGGCAGATTCCGGGCGCTCGTCAACATCACCGGTTGTTTCTACCGCTGGAACTGCTTGCCTTTCTCTACTTGCAGACCAAGCACTACGATCTAGTTATCTCGAGCAGCCACGCGTTCGCAAAGGGAATCCATCCCGGCAGGCTGGGTATCCACATATCCTATTGTTACTCGCCGCCACGTTACGTCTGGGACCTCTATGATACGTACGTCTCTAGATCCTCCCTTGTAGGCAGGCTCGCGCTTCAATTGGCGCGAATTCCATTGCAGTACGCTGACAGGTACACCGCGCGAAGAGTGACCCACTTTGTCGCCATCTCAGAATTTGTCGCGAACCGAATTCGGCGCTGCTACAACCGGACAGCGCGTGTAGTCTATCCACCGGTGACGCCCAAGAGTAGGTCACCCGTTGGAGCGCGCACTCGCGAACAATTCCTTCTCTATCTCGGACGTCTCGTTCCGTATAAGCGCCTTGACGTGCTATTGGGGGCCGCGGACAGACTTGGGATTCCCCTGGTAATCGCCGGAGATGGTCCAGACAGAACACGACTGGAAAGGCTTGCCGGGCGTACTGCCCAGTTCCTCGGGAACGTGGATGACACCACGGCAAGTGATTTATTGAACCGCTGCGCATGCTTCGTATTCGCAGCTGAAGAGGACTTCGGAATTGCACCGCTTGAGGCGAATGCCCACGGTGCTCCGGTAGTCGCATTTGCGGGTGGCGCAATATTAGAAACAATGGTACCAGGAGTAACCGCGGAGCTCTTTGATTCGCCAACTATGGAAAGTGCATTGGCGGCCATGCGCAGAGCGCTTAATCGGTCATGGGATGAGAGGAGTCTTCGGAGAAACGCAGAGAGGTTTTCTCCTGAGAGGTTTCGTTCCTCTTTTATTGCGGTGCTTGAAGCCGCTATGGCCGGGGATCGTTGGTAAAGTCGGCGATGTTCGCAACGAACGGCATGCAGGTTTCGGAGCGCCCCCCTCTTGTTGGTCGGGGACTGCTAGTCTTTCTACTAGTTTGGCCCGTTCTTTGGAGTAACGGCAAAATCGCGGACGTCTCAGACCCCGGTCGGTTTGTTACTCTTCCAACCCAACTGCGTTTTATTGAGCCAGTTGTTTTAGCTGCTGTAATCGCGTTCGCTGTTCTTTTCGGACGACCACAGGTCGACCGATTTCTGCGAGCGACTATCGTCGCGCTGGCAGTTGTGTGTGTTGCAGGTGTGGTAGGATCGTCGCTAGCCTTTCCAGGTGTCGTAAATGCACTTTACGGTACCTATGATGTAACCGTCGCTTTCGTTCTTGTCATCGCAGTTCTGGTGCTCGACTACAACCGCCAAGAGCTTGCAATAGTTTCTGCTTATTTCTTTTTGCTATGCTTTGTAAACTGGTTTGTCGGCGTTGACCAAGCGGTCGTAATGGGAGTACAGGCCGACCGAATCCACGGGCTCTACGACGATGCTAACACGATGTCGACGATCTTCTATGTGGTGAGCGGTTATTGCCTTTACCGCTACGCTATCGCTCGAACGGTGCCTCACCTGCTTTACGGTCTTTTTCTCATTCCCATGGCATATCTGGGCTTTAACGAGAAGCTGAATCTCTTCTTTCTGGGCCTCATGTTGCCTCTCATTCTCTTCCGGCTGACAAGAAACCCCATGCACATGTTGTTTGCCGCGATTGTGGGCATTGCATTGCTTAGTCTTACCTTGGGGTTTGCCGAACGGAGTGGCCTGACAGGCAGGACGAGCACGGTCTCAGACTTGGTGCGTGGGCGTGGCGGTTTTGGTGCGCTTGGCGTAATACGGAGCTGGCCTTTGGCATGGGAACAGATCAGCGATCATCCCGCAACACTTCTCTTTGGTAGCGGCGCCTCGAACTTCGGGGGAGCGGTCGCCGCCAATCGCTTCAACAACGGTACTGCAACGTCCATCACGAATGAAGTGTTTCAGTTCCAGACCAGCGCCGAGTACTTAGGTGCGTTTGATTCCCCCACAAATTACTTCACGAACGTCCTTGCTGAGTTTGGTCTGGTCGGGTTCCTAGCGATTGTCGGATTGCTTGGATTCATTCTTCGGAGACTTCACACACTTGGGAAGAAGCACAGGAATCCGGATCTTGTAGCCGCTGCTTGGGCGGCAAAATGGGGCTGGGTTATTGTGGGAATGCAGGCCTTGTTTGTGCCATTCGGCGCCTTCGGGAACCTGGCGGTCATGGTTCCAATAGCTTTAGCAACAGCCGTCGTTGTTGTTGAAGGTCGCCATTTGGATCGGACCTCATCTGATTCCGCTTTCACCGCGTGACGAAGAAGAGCCGATCGCCGCGAGGCATTTCGAGATTGGAGCTCTCTATCGTATATAACGGAGTATGTGCCAAGAGAGGCAACCAGTTCTTTCATTCTGAGACCTTTACAACACTTCTGCGAGAGCTTGGGAGGGACTTCGAGCCGATTCGTTATTTCGGATTCTTTCTGGGGGAGGGTGATCCAGGTCTTGATCACACCGGCGAGTCTCCATTGGCCTTGGAGAATCTCGAGATGGATGTTGTTCGTGGTAACACTGCCCAAACCAGCGCATGGTCGTTTCTCTGGCATTACATCGTCGCATTGTGGCGTCTCAAGACCTTCGTGAGCAAATCGTCGAGGATTGTCGTATTTGTTCCATCCTTTCTGTCAGTCGTGGCTGCTCTGGTGGCCGTAACTCTACGAAAAGAGCTCGGCCTGTATATCGGCGGTAATTTTAGTGAGGAGACAAGACATCGGAACCTCACTTTGATGCAACGAGTGTTCTATCCGATTAACCGTTTCGCTGTTGATCCTTTGGCGAGATGGGTTGCTCGCCGCGCCACATTCGTGATCACGCCAGGCTACGACAGCTACCATCGCTTACATAAGACCGGCAGTCGAGTCATCCTGCCGGCCCCTCTATTGGGCGTCACTCGACGAGATGTGGATTCTCGGACCGACACGTGTTCCGGCGACGAAATCGTGATTCTTTACGTTGGTGCCTTGCGCGTCCAGAAAGGCGTCCTGGACCTCGTGGACGCCTTCGCACGGTTACAAAATCGTGTGCCTGGGGAAAGACTGTTGCTCAGACTCATCGGCAGCGGTGAAGCGGAAACGCAGATCCGTGAGCGCATTGCTTCTCTACGCTTGGGTGCTCGAGTAGAACTGCTGGGACACGTCAAAAATGGCCGCGAGCTCTTCGACCTCTACCGCAAGTCCGATGTATTCGCCCTACCAACGTACAGCGAGGGCTTCGCTCGAGCGCTGTATGAAGCCATGACGTTCGCGGTCCCAATTGTCACAACCCCGGTTGGCGGCATTCCGTACCTCCTTAGGCACGGGCAGCATGCGATTCTAGTTCCTCCGGGCAACACGAAGGCCCTGGAGGCTGGCTTATTCTCGGTAATACACGATCGCGAGCTTCGAAGACGACTCATCGGTGAAGCACGCCGATTGATGCTTGAGAACGTCTACCCACGCATTGAACGCGATGTGAATCTTGCACAGCAGATTCGTCGAGAGTTCGACTCGTCGTATGCGTCGCGCGAAAGCATCCAATGAAAGATCGACTGCTTTTTGTAGATCAGTACGCGGGGCTCGCTGGTGCGGAACGGATCCTACTTGCCGTCGCCACGGCACCTGAAATACGGAAGGACTGGGATGTCACGTTCGCTTTGCCGGAGGACGGCTGGCTCGCTAGAGAACTCAGAAGCCACGGCGTTACAGTCGCCCTCTTTCTCGGGTCAAACCTGCACTATGGTAAGAAGACCTTCGCGGACTATCTGCGCTTCCTGTTCAAGTTCGTACATCAAGTGTTCTGGTTTCGTCACCTAATCCGCGAGACGGGGACGCAGCTTATATACATGTCAACGCCGCGGTATCTGCCACATCTGATATTTGCGACCCTCCGGCAGCCGGTGCGAATTGTTTACCACGTGCAGTGCACGTATAAAGGCTTGGTTCAACAAATCATGCGGACCGCATTGCGGTCCTCCAAGGTCGCATGCGTCGTATCGAGCTCGCGCAGCGCGGACCTATGGGTAAGGTCATTAGTTCCTTCTGGTAAGTTGGTGGTGTGTGTGCCAAACTGGACGACGCTACCGAATGGAGAGGCGCAGTCCGGAACCGTGACGCGTAATATCGAGCTGTTCACTCTGCGTGAAAGACCTTTTCGCTTCGCAGTGATTGGACGAATTGTAAGTATCAAAGGCCAGGATCTCTTTCTGCAGGCGGCACGGCGATTGCTGATGTCCGGCGCGCCAGCGGAGTTCCACGTGGTTGGAAGCGGCGCCTGCTTCGAACCCGATTTTGAGCGGGCACTGCGATCAGAATTCGGCAATCTGCCGGGCATAAATTTTGTGGGCCATGTTGATAACATCGCCGACATTTATCGGCGCGTGTCATGCGTTGTCATACCGTCGAGAGAGGAGGCCTTTGGACTGGTAGCGATCGAGGCGATGTCCTATGGTATTCCCATCATTGTGTCGGATGTAGGTGAGCTGCCCGAGATTGTAGACCACGGGACCAGCGGGCTCATCTTCAATTCTGATAATCTAGAAGACTTGGTTGCTACAATGACACGCATCATGCACGACTCTGTACTTGCTCGGGACTTGTCAGTGCGGGCGCTGCAGCGTGTCTCGGTTCATTATTCCGGTGACGTCAGTCTTCAGAGGATCGGTCTCTTGCTGCGTGACTTGAGTGACAAGAGTGATAGCCGCTCGGTGAGATCGGGTCATGGAAGGCACAGCGTACATGCGAAGAGCACCATGAGAGACGGCTCGAGGGTATAGCGTGTCGAACGTCGGACTTTCAGATCACGGCCCAATGGAACTGCCTCCGGTCTCATCGGTCTCCGTCTGGACTTATGCGAACGTTCTGTTGAAGCGGTGGCGTTTGGTGCTTGGGCTCCCCCTTGCCGCGGGAGCGATCGCCACAACCGTATTGCTATTGTCACCTCGAGAGTATACGGCGTACGCGAGCTTCGTGCCTCAGGATCCGATTCCCGTCCAAGTGGGCCTAAGCCAGCTAGCGAGTCAATTGGGGCTCGCCAGTCCCCGAGTCAGCACCGGATCGCCGCAGTTCTATGCGGACTTATTGCACTCCCGGGAGGTCCTCCGAGATGTTGTGACGACCCCGTACGCGGCGCTCGACGGCAGGACACTTGTCGACTACTTCGGTTTAAGGCAGGATGGCACCAGTCGTCCAATCTTACGCGCCATTCGGCGAGTCGACGGGATTTACGCGGTCCGCACAGATCGCGTGACCGGAGTCATTCATCTAGAGGTCTACACTAAGTCTGAGGCTCTTTCCGCCGCGGTTGCGAACCGATTCATCGAGCTGGTGAATGACTACAACCTTAAGCGACGCCAGTCGCAGGGTCGTCAAGAACGCGAGTTTGTTGAGGAACGTCTGACACAATCTCAGATGTTGTTGGCCGCCGCGGAGGATAGTCTGTCGAGTTTCTATCGTCATAACAGACGCTTGCAGGACTCGCCGGAGTTACAAGCGCGGGAAGCACGTCTTCAACGGCAGGTTGCTCTTCGACAGCAGCTTTACATAACGCTGTCCCAGAACTATGAGGCGGCCCGGATCGAGGAAGTCCGAAACACCCCCGTCATCACTGTCATAGAGAGTCCAGTAGGTCTTGTCGCGCCGCGTCCTCGAGGGACGGCGGCAAAAGTGTTTGTGGTTGTGTTTCTCACGCTTGTCATAATCGCATCGTTTGCTTACTCAAGCGATTACTTGTTGCGTGCGCGTGCTCTTGCCCCAGGCGGGTACGAGGAATTCGCAAGGTTGCGAGGAGGCGTGGCTGAGGACGTTCGTAACCTAATGCGTCGGCCGAAGACCCGACGCGAGCACGCTTAAAGTCTAATCGAATGTTTGACAACGCCATTACGCCGGTGTCCTACGCCGGTCCAAGACTTTTCCATCAACCCCGCTGACGGTTCCGTCGTGACTGGTAGGTTTTCGCCAAGTCGTCTCGGGACGGCTGTGCTAAAGCTATCATTGCCGCTCGCCGGCCTCTCAGTTCTCTCCCTTGCGATGGCACTCCTGAGAGAAATGATCATCGCCGCTAAGTTCGGCGCTGGGCGATCAGTAGATGCGTATCTCGTTGCCGCTCTGTATCCCACGTTCATCAGCTCCGTCTTTACTAGCGTCGTTTCGGGAACAGTAGTGCCTGTATTTCATGCGGCAGCCATTGAAGGAGACGCTGTCCTCCAGCGTTACACCGCCGCGCTGTGGACATCGTCTCTAGTGGTGTTGCTCATTGCCGGGGTGATCATATCGGTAGCTCTTCATCCACTTCTTTCTTTGACCGCCCCAGGCTTTGACCATCAGTCGAGACTTCTCAGTTCTGGACTAGCATTCGTGATGCTACCCGGTGGTGTCATGGCAGGACTGACTGGATGTGTAGGCGCAGTTCTAAACGCGCGCAAGTCGTTCGTCGTACCTGCCCTCGTCACGGTGGTGAGCTCAGCGGCAATCGCGGCGTGTACGCTGGCGCTGGGAGGACGTCTTGGCGTTCTTGCGATCGCCTTAGGGTCGGTGGTGGGAAGCGCGATGAGCTTGATACTTGTTTGGGCCTCCGCTACGTCAAACGGAATCCGGCTTAGAATCGGTCCCGTCCTGGGTAACTCGCACATTCAACTCACGGCTCGCCTTAGCGCGCCGCTCGTATTGGGCGTTGTGACGACTTACGCAACGCTCTTCGTAGACAGGGCCATGGCGTCGAATCTCCCGACCGGTTCAATCGCAGCCTTAAGCTACGCTGACAAGATCGTACGTCTTCCAGAATCGATCCTTATGTTGACCATCCCCGTCGTCCTTTTCTCTTATCTCGCGGAATCCAGTGCGGCCCGTGACCTACGTCGGATGAACCAACTCACATCTCTCGGAGTTGTGGTCATGGTTCTTTTGCTGTTGCCTGTAACATTCGTTTTTCTTCTTCTCGCGCGTCCGCTCGTCACGGTGCTTTTTGCGAGGGGAGTTTTCGATAACCATGCTGTGGAGGGGACATCGCGAGCGCTGATTGGATACGGTTTCGGCTTGGTCTTCCTGGGTCTTGGTTACGTATTCCCCCGAGTTCTCATGGCTTTGCGACAAACACTAACGATCGGGCTGTTGGGTTGCTTAAATGTCGGTTTGAAGTTGCTCTTAAACTCTCTCCTGATTCCATTGCTCGCGCATCAAGGCATCGCCCTGGCGAGTAGCCTCATGTATCTCATCACCGACGGAGCATTTGTGCTCCTACTGTGGCGTGCTGGAATACGAGTGCGCTTGAGGGTTTTGTTGACCGCACTGCTGGCGGGTACTTTCGCCGGGCTCGCCATTGTCGGTGCTGCTCACGTATCGGATTGGTTTTCGTGGAGTGCCCTAGCAGAACTCGCGATGGGTGCTGTAGGCGGTCTGCTCGCAATATTGGTCATGTACCGTCTGGGTGTGCTTCGTCGACTCCTAGAGGAAGGCGAAAGGGATGGGTCTAGTGTTCCATCCGCGACCTGAATGACTCGGCTCGTTAGTTGTGTTCGGCTGCCGGTTTCTCGCGATGGCGGGGCGAGAACCTAGTCATGTGCGGCATTGCTGGCGTGCTCAACTACGAAGGCGGTGTGGATGAAGAAGTGCTGCGAGGCATGCGTGAGCTATTAGTGCATCGAGGCCCGGATGATTCGGGTCTCTATGTGAATCGTGGGATTGGCTTGGCTTTCAGACGGCTGAGCATAATCGATCTCGTGACGGGGCATCAGCCTCTCACGAACGAAAGCAAGAGTGTTTGGGTGGTGTTCAACGGTGAGATCTACAATTACCGCGAACTTCGCAATGTTCTGATTGCCAGGGGTCACCGCTTCGAGACCGCGAGCGATACGGAATGTATTGTGCATGGCTATGAAGAATGGGGAGAACGTGTCTTTGAGCATTTGAATGGCATGTTCGCGATAGGATTGTGGGATGAAGACCGTCAGCAGCTCGTGCTTGCCCGCGACCGCGCTGGAGAGAAACCGCTCTACTACTGGTCCGAAGGCCCAGAGTTGGTGTTCGCCTCCGAACTGAAGGCACTTATTCGGCATCCACGCGTAGGTCGCAACATCGATTGGCAAGCCTTCGATCAATATTGCTCCTTCGGTTTTGTTTCCGCACCGCGATCAATGTTTGAGCAGGTCTCAAAGGTACCTGCTGCTCATTATCTCGTTTTCACTCGAGCAGGAATTCGACTCGAGCCTTATTGGCGATTAGACCCGCATCGACGATTCGTGGGAACGTACGGCGATGCCAAAGGCGAATGCCTCAGGCTACTTGATGATGCGACGCGTTTGCGTATGGTCAGCGACGTTCCGCTAGGTGCGTTTTTAAGCGGCGGAGTGGATTCGAGCGCCGTGGTCGCTTGTATGACTCGCCATTCCGCTCTACCCGTGAAGACCTTTTCAATCGGCTTCGACCGTGCGGATCACGACGAGACGTCATTTGCTCAACTAGTTGCAGCGCATCATGGCACCGAGAACACTAAGCTAGTTGTGACACCGGCTTACGCCGATATCCTTGAGCGCATCCTTCTCAATTTTGATGAACCATTTGCGGATAGCTCAGCGCTTCCCACTTACCTCGTCTCTGCCCTGACAAGGGAGCACGTAACTGTCGCGCTATCCGGCGACGGCGGGGATGAGGTGTTCGGCGGTTACCCAACCTATCGGATGATGTTGCGGTTGACCCAGTTGGTTGATCGTGTGCCTATCGCGATCCGCCAAAATTTGGCGCGGCTCTCAAGACTCTTCCCAATCGGAAGTTTGCTCCAACGTCGCTTGAAGCTGATTGGAATGACGCAGAACCAGAGGTTCATCCGGCTCATCAGCCTTACAAAACCAGAGGAAAAGGAAGTCCTTTACCAATCCGGGACCACCAAGGCGATCGCGGACATAGAGGAGATGACCCGCGATCGGGTCCGAGACATGGACCAGGACGGATCCGACTACGCAAATCGGATGCAGCTGGTTGACTTTATGCGATATCTGGCCGACGACATTCTTGTGAAAGTCGATCGCACATCGATGCTTGTATCGCTTGAGACTCGAGCACCATTTTTGGATTATCGTCTTGTTGAATTTGCTTTTAGTCTGCCTGGTTATTGGAAAGTGTCCCCCACGCGTTCTAAAATCATTCTGAAGGATGCCCTGTTAGGTCACGTGCCCAACGCTGTCCTCACCCGTGGGAAAATGGGCTTTTCAGTTCCCCTCCGAGAGTGGATTGCGGGTGACCTGTTCGAGTTTTGTAGAGAGAGGATACTCTCACCCCAAATGAAGGCTGTCTTCGAGGAACGTACGTTGCATCGTTGGTTGACCGAGCACAGACAGTACAGGCGCGACCACAGTCCAAAACTGTGGTTGCTACTGTGTCTGTCGCTCTGGATGGCTCGTCACGGCATTACATGACAAGGCGAGAAGAACTCCGCCGCATTGGTATCGTCGCATCATCGTTTCCTCCTCTCCAGGGGGGTGCAGAGAAACAATGTCTAGCGGTTGCCCGTCGCTTGGAGAGCCAGGGCCAGCTGGCTTGGGTGCTTACCCAGCACATCGATCAAGAGTCTAAGCGAGCGGAGGATCTGGATGGTGTCGTTATCCGCCGTGTTGGCGTGGTCGCTTCCTGGAGAAGGCTGCGTTCCATCTTTAGTAGCGGG
>Ga0209237_1000911_pt1 | contig 17212 bp, 14 predicted proteins | sample GraSoi013_1_40cm_2_FD_185820 | JGI IMG/M metagenome (GOLD analysis project Ga0209237, IMG submission 185820) | Grasslands soil microbial communities from the Angelo Coastal Reserve, California, USA - Sample 10_02_2013_1_40cm (SPAdes) (version 2) | ecosystem: Environmental > Terrestrial > Soil >... | reverse complement strand
CACCCGTCGCGCTGCGCCGCGCCCGCCAGGAGCCGCGGACAGCGGTCGCCGAGACCGAGCGCAGGAAGCAGCGCTCCACGACGAGGCGGTCCGTTTGCGCGATGGCGGGCTTGAGGCATTTCAGCATGAGCGTGCGGATCGGACCGCTGCCGATTCGCAGTCGGTAGACTCCCGGTTTCAATCGCTCGAGGTCGAGCGTCTGTGCGGAGCTTACGGCGCCGTCGAGCATCCGCTGCGGCAATCGTGACGAATGGGTCGGGCGCAGCGACATCGGTCCACGTCGTCGGCAGCGCGGCCAGCGCGCCAGCGTCGTCGTAGTAGAAGACCCGGTACTCACCCCAGGTTTGGCGAACCGCCACCAGCTCGAAGGCTCGCCCGGTAAGCGGGTGAAACGGATGGGTGACGCGGAAGATTTGCTGCGGAACACTGTCGTTAACCGCAGGTGACGGCTTTGGCCAAGGGATCGGTCGAGAATCTCGTCGGGTGGGTCAAAGGATCGTTCTTTAAGCAACGACGCTTTGTTGACGATGACGATCTGCTTCGGCAACTCGCTGAGTGGCGCACCGAGGAGAATACGCAGCGCCCGTGCCGGGCGACGAAGGTGATTCCCGCGGTGCGGCTCGAGGAAGAACGGCCGCGGCTGCGGCCGCTGAAGGTCGTGCCCGATGACCTCGCGTTGCGCGTCCCCATCGTCGTCGGCCCGACGGGGGAGGTGATCCACGACACGCATCCCTACTCCATGCCGCCCGACGCGATCGGCATCGCCGGCACGCTCTATCTCTATCGGCATCGCGTGCGGATCGTCGCGGGGCGCTTCGCTGTCACGTCGAGCGTCAGGCGGGCGGAGCTCCCAGTCGACCCTCCGTCGGCCAATGCCGACCGTGCACCGCGCGCAGCCCGGGTCCAGGCCGCCGCAGGCGCCCGCAGGGCCGGAGCGAAGCGGAGGGCCTGGACGCGGGCGAGCACGGTGCTCCCCTTTGATGCCGACGGAGGGCAACGATGACGATCGATCTCACGGATGCCCAACTCGATGCCTTGCTCAAGCGCCTGCACTTGGCGAATGCGCGCCGCGCGTGGTGCGAACTGGTCCAGCGCGCAGAACGTGAGGAGTGGAGCTACCGCGATTTCCTCGCGCTCCTCGTCACCGAGGAGATCGCGCAGCGGCAGCAGACGCGCCTGGCACGCATGGTGCGTCGTGCCCACTTCCCCTTCTTCAAGACGATCGACGATTTCAATTTCTCCATGCAGTCGACCATCCGTCTGGCGCTCCTCGGCTCGGCACTCGCGCCCGATTTCGTGACTGAGGGCCGCTGCCTGATCTTTGGCGGAAAACCCGGGCGTGGGAAAACGCACCTCGCGGTGGCCATCGCGTACCGCGCGATTCAGAACGGTTTCGATGCGGTGTGTGTGACCGCGGCGGAACTCATCGACGACCTCTCTGCGGCGTTTCGCACCGGTCGGCTCGCGGAGGCGCTCGCCCGCTACGTGCATCCTGCTGTCTTAGTCGTCGACGAAGTGGGGTATCTCACGTACGGAACGGATGCTGCCAACATGCTCTTTCACGTGGTGAACGATCGCCATCGGAAGAAACGCGCGATGATCTTCACCACGAATAAACCGCTCGCCGGATGGGGTCACGTGCTGCACGACGAGGACCTGGCTCATGCTATCCTCGATCGCATCCTCGAGCGTGGGCGCCTGCTCACGCTCGACGGGCCGTCGATGCGAACCCAACACCTCGGGCTTGACGACCCCACGGTAAATCCGGCATCAACTCAGTCGGCCAGCGCCTCCGCGGAAGGCGCCAGAATTTCCGGAATCCAGCGGCCAGAATTTCCGGAACCCACACATCTGGTTTCAAACGGGCGCGACTCCGATCCGCTGGCTGGCGTAGTGCAAAGCTTCAGCTTTGCCGTGCGTCGAGGCAGACCTGACCAGATACAGCGCAAGCTCGAGCGGCTGGCTGGTACGGCTCCGATCACACGGCACGCCTCAGCGGCTACTCGAGCGCCCGCTCCAGAACGCGCGCCACAACTCGCCGCGCGTCGAAGTGCTCCTCGACCAGCGCGCGAGCCTGGCGGCAATGGTATTCGTAGTCAGCTTCGGCGGCGCAGAGAGCGGCGGCGGCTTCGTCGAGACTGCGGAATCGGAACAGGCCTTCGCCGTCGGGAAGAAATTTGCTGCGGCCCGTGTGTTGGACGACCGCCGGCCTGCCGCTGGCCAGATAGCACAGGGTCCGGTCGCTGATCCACGCAGTCTCCAGCCTCACGTACGCCGGTTTCGCGCAGCTGAACTCGCCGCGCGATCGCTGAATGTAAGCGCGGTACGCTTCGAGAGTCGAGCTGACGTCCCACGCTTCACGCACGCGCCACCCGTGCGGCTCCATGAGCTGGCAGCATTCGTCGAAGCACTGGGCCAGGCACACGGCGACCTCCAACCGGACGCGCGCCCGCGCAGGCAGCTCGAGATAATCGAGGAAGGCAACGCGCTTCTCGTTCCAGAACGTCGTGCCATCGTGCTCGAATTTGCCGCCCCACCAGTGCGCCACGGTCGTGTATGCAGCCGCGCCCTCGGGCGGCATTGCCGGCCATTCCGGCAGAAACACCGGAACCGGCGTGTAGATCCATTGCACCCCGCAATCAGGGAACAGTGCCCGCGGCGTGCCGACGGTTTCGCCAATGGTGAAGTAGACGTCATGCGGCGCAACCTTGACGCTGCCGTTCGTCATCCACGTCTGCAGCAGTCCGGGATCGGTATCAATCAGCGCGGAGCGGCGGAACCGCCGCACGACCTCGGCCGGCAACGAGTGCCAGAGATTCAGGAGGAGATCGGCCTGTGCGGCGGTCTCGAAATCGAGAGCTCCGGTCGCGACGTCGCCCGGCGGCGCCGCGCCCGCGGGCGTCGTGAAGGCGAGAGCGTTCGCGAGGTCCCAGCGGGCCAGGCGCTCTCGCAGGATCGTGACATTTCGTCGCGTCTCCTCCACCGGATCCGCAGGATCAATCTGTTCGAGCCAGATCACCTCGCAGCCAAGCGCTCGAAGCCCGAGCGCCCACTGGAGATATACCCAGAAATGGCCGCCGCCGTTCGGGTAAGCGATGGTATGCGCCGGTGCGAGGCAAATCGTGAGAGTCATGAGTCGTTGTCACGCCGATCCGTCATACCCGGCGTGCCCGATTCTCCGCGGGCAGGAGCGGGTCGGTACTGGTCGGGATCTTCGAACCGAGCGTTTCATCGAGCAGCCGGGCGACGATCTGCTCGGCATTGAAGTACGTTTCGGCGATTTCTCTCGCTGCCCGGCAGTGTCGCTCGTAATGAGTATTCACGGACTCGATGGCGGCCGCCGCTTCCTCGACCGTCGTAAACCGAAACAAACCTTCCCCGTTCGGTAAGTAGGTGCTCGGTCCCGTATGCTGCACGATGGCGGGTTTTCCGCTGGCCAGATAGCATACGGTCCGGTCGCTGATCCAGGCGTTTTGAAAATCGATGCACGATGCCTTTGCACAACTGAACTCACCACGCGACTGCTGGATGTACGAGCGATACGCCTCGGGGCTGCCGGCAGTGTCGCGCGAATGACGCACTCTCCACCCGTGTTCGTCGAGGCGCACCCGGTCTTCCGAATCCTGTTCGGTCAGATACAGCGCGAGTTCGAGCGGCTGATGCGTGTGGCTGGGAAGGTCCAAAAACGGCAGAAAGGCGACGCGTTTCGTGTTTTCCCGCAGGACGGTCTTCCCGTTCTCCCTGACTTTGAGAAAGTCGGTGGTCAACCAGGTCGAGATTGTGGTGAACGCCTCCGCCTGCGGGATATAGGTGAACGGCCAGAGATCGAGACAGATTGGCGGCCGGATATGAATCCACGGCAGTCCACAATCGGAGAACCGGGCGCCCGGTGTGCCGACCGTCTCGCCCGTGGTGAGGTAGTGGTCATGTGGTTGCACGACAAGTTGACCGGTACTCATCCAGTACTGGAGCAGTCCGGGATCGATGTCGACGAGCGCCGTGCGCCGGACGGAAGCGAGCAACCGAGGATCGATCGCGTAGTGAAAGTTCAGCAAGACATCGGCGCGTTGCAGTACCGCCTCCGCCTCGGCGGACGTTGATCCGACGAACTGGAGCGAACCGGTGCCGCCCGGGGCACGCTCGCGCGTGTAGAGCAGCGTTTTCCCTTCGAGGCCAAACCGTTTCATCCGTTCGAAGAACATCGCGAGCAGGACGTCCTCGCGCTGTGGATCCCGTTCGGGCTTGAGCTGCTCGAGCCAGTAGACCTCGCACCCGAGGCGCAGCAGCGCCTGCACGTACTGCATGTACACCCAGAAATGGCCGCCACCATCCGGGAAGTTGGCGACTTTGTACACCGAGATCACCGCCGTGCTCATCTCGATCGCTCCGCCGCGTCGAGGCCTGTGGAGACGACGGACAACTCACGAAAGCCAATGAGACGAATTTCCTTTCCGTGAATCGCCTGGCGAACGCGGTCGTCGCACAGCGTCCGCAACTCCTCTTCCCGTTCAGCGGCGTAGCTCGAAGGGAATCCAGGCTCGATGTAGCCGGGGTGACAATTCAACTCGGTCACATCGCCGCAAACATCGGCTTCGAGCATGCGAATCAGACTCTCGACGCTGATCTGCTCGAGATGGGTTTCGCCGCCCCACTGGCCGTAGAATTTCGAAAAGTGGCGTGCCCGCGAACAACCCCGCACGTGCACGCCGATCCGTCGCGACCAGACCAGTACGTGGGGCAGCACACGCGGGTCGTAATGCACGTCGTGGTGCGAATCCGCGTGAGTAGGAGCGCCGCCAACCAGTTCCAGAAAGCGGTCGTACTGCCGTTCGAGCTCCGCGGGGACGCGGTCGGCGTCGTTCGGATCCAGTTCGAGATGGATGCCGACGCTCAACGTCTTGTACTCACGCGCGAGGCTGCCCGCCTCATCGCCTGCCGGTCTATCGACCATGAGGCTCGTGCTGGTGAGGATGCCCTCGCAGTGAGCCTGGATGATCCCGCGATTGATTCCGCTCGTAATGCCGAAATCGTCAGCGGTAACGATGAGCCACTTCATGGGCCCTCACTCCTCCAGCGCCGGACGGAGAGCCGCGAAGTAGCGATCCCAATCGATGATGTCATTGACCGCCCACTCGGCGTCATCGTGCAGCAGCGCCATCGCAGCAAAGAGCAGACAGTGCACATACCGCGAGCTCTCGGCGGTGTGGAACAGCAGGTTCAGCTCTTCGAGTCCCGGCAACTGCCAGCCTGCACGCGCCACCGCCTCGCGGTACTGCTGCACGATCCACAACCGCTCCTCGGGAGCGGAGCGATATAAGAATGTCGAGAGGTCGTAGCTGAACGGGCCCGCCCCGACGTGATCCCAGTCGATGAGCTGTGCGCGCACCGCTTCGCCGTCACCGGTCACGAACACGTTTTTGGGCCACAGATCGCCGTGCAAAAGAGTGTCGGGGCCACCCGCGTCCTTCATCAATTGGACGCGTCGCGGTGCATCCTCGACGAGCGCGTGGACACGCTGCAGCAGGCGCGCCCGGGCGCCAGCGAACTCCGGTGGCAGGCCCGACCGGACCGTCTCCAGCGCTTCCAGGGCGACGGCGGCATCGTTCAGGTTCGATGTGAAGAAGTGCACGCCGTGGTCGCGAGCGCGCCAACGGACTTCTGGAATCAGAGGGTGGTTCGCGGCGCGTGTGTGCAGCTCGGCGATCAGCGCGACGGCCGCGGAGAGACGTGCGGGTTCGCGCTGCGAGTTGAGCGTTTCGTCCCCGATGTCCTCGTACGCGTGCCACACCCAGCACCCGTCGCGTTCCGCCGCGCCCGCCAGCAGCCTCGGCGAGCGATCGGTGAGGCCGAGCGCAGGCAGCCACCGCTCCATCACGAGGCGATCCGTCTGTGCGATGGCCGGCTTCAGACATTTGAGTACGATCGCGCGCGGTTCATCGCCGCCGATGCGCAGCCGGTAGACTCCGTTTTTGAGTCGTTTCAGGTCGAGCGTCGGCGCTGCCGAGACGACCGCACCATTCAGCATCCGCTGGATGAGATCGCACAGCTCTCTCGCGCCGGGTTCTTGCCGCTCTTCGAGCGAGGGTCCGAGCTGCTCGTGTACATCAAAGCGTTCACCGATCTGACTCGCCATCGTTCCTCTCCTCGTTCGCGCATCACGGAGCTCGGTATCCGAGCGTCGATTGATGTCAAAGTGCCTCATTCACCAATATTTGCGGCGACTAAGGTCGTCGCCTTCATCCATCGCGGAGCGCAAAATCCAGCGCGGAAACGAAATCCCCGTTGCTGCCGTTCCGACCCAGCCGTACCGGTTCGAGACGCTCGCACAGGGCGAGCACGGTATGGAGACGGAGATCCTCAGCGCCGACCAGGTGCTCGGGTTCCGCGTTGTAATGAGCGAGAAACGCGTCCCTGCACAACCGGTACGCCCCGGCATCGAAGCGGGCCAGTGTGAAGCACGCGAGATCGGCCGCGAAGCCCCCAAGGTCGAACCCCGGGTTGGACCGCCGGCAGTTCTCAAACCGGTAAAGATAGAACTTCCCGTCGATGCCGAAACGGATGCAGTCCCAGGCCATCGCGCCGTGGATTGGACACCGGGGGCGCTGCATTTTCAATGCAGAGCGCGCCTCGCTTGCATGAACGCACATACGAAACCGATTGACGAAATCTGATCCGAGGACGGCCCGGACGGTCGTCTCCGCTCGAGCAATCGCGCGTTCAAGGGTTTCGCCGCCATCGCGCTCCGTTCCGGGAACCGTGACGCGGCTCTTGTGCAGAGCCGAGAGCGTCTGCGCGACCCGTTCGGCGAAGTGCCGGACGGACCGGGGCCTGCGACGACACGCGAGATACTCCCAGAGATTCATCCATGGGTCGAAGTCGAACAGCACCAGGCGCGGCTCGCTCGTGAGCCGCGCCAGCGGCCGCGGGATTCGCATGCGCTCGGCGAACCCGGCGTCGTGGAGCCTGGCGGCCGCTTCGAGGTCCGCCCGCGCGCGGTCCTCCGCCCCATGCAGCCTGCCCGTAACAACCCGCGTTTCGAACGTTCCGTCATCAGAGTGCGCAACGCGGACGGCGTATCGGTAACCGCTGTCACCAGCATCTGGGGAAATCGCGTAGGCGGTACAGGACACGGCGCCGTTCCCGCCGTTGACGAACTCCGGAAGCACCGACAGTTCCTCTGCGATACGACGGGAGGACGGATCCTCGTGGTTGTGAGGGGCGAAACGGAACGATGAAGCCGGGATTGGATCTGGCGCGGGACGGTAACACAGAAGAATCGTCCGTCCCTCGTTTTCGAAGCTGACTACCGTCGACACTGCGCAGTCGAGATTGCGGAATCCGCACCCGTGATTCTGATAATAGGCTTCTTCGTCCCGATATCTCTGGTATGTAACGGCAACATCGAAGCCGGGACCTTGATCGGTGATGGCGATCAACGCGCCCTCGCCGGTCAGCACCATTTCGACGGCAACTGTCTTCTCCAGATCGCCGCCGTTGCCGTGCTTCCAGGCATTGCCAAGCGCGTTCCTCAGCGGGATCAGCAAATCCGGCAGCAACTCCATCCGCGGCACCGATGCAAAACGATCGGAGAGCACGACCTCCAGGAATGGAAACAGATCGTCACGACCGTGACCAGAGAGCCGGACCTGCACGTCGCGACGGGCAACGCGGCGGTCGGCCAGGTCGTTCACGGGCTCGGTCGGGTGATGCGATGCATCGATCTCCGCCAGCAGCTCGGCCCGCGTGCGATCAAGCGCGATCATGGGTCAACTTCTTCGCGCCGAATCAGTCGAGCGCCCGCTCGAAGATCCGTCGCACCACGCGGCAGGCGTCGAAGTACTCCTCGGCGAGGGCTCTGGCGCGGCGGCTGTGCCGCTCGTAATCGGTCTCGAGGTCGTCGAATGCGCGGACTGCATCGTCGATGCTCCGGAATCGAAAGATCCCCTCCGCCTCCGGCAAGAACCGGCTCGGACCGGTGTACTGGACGACGGCCGGCTTTCCGCCGGCGAGATAGCAGACGGTTCGGTTACTGGTCCAGCTGTTGACAAACTGCGGGCAGTACGACTTGACGCAGCTGAACTCACCTCGTGATTGCTGGAGGTAAGTCCGGTAATCGTCGGGCGTCGCGCTCACATCCCATGCCTCGCGAATTCCCCAACCGCGAGGCTCGAGACGCGCGCGCCATTCCTCGTAATGTTCACCGAGGCAGATGGCCAGCTCCAGCTGTGCCGTGATACGTCCCGGGAGGTCAGCGTATTCGAGAAAAGCCGCCGACTTGTCGTTGGAGAAGGTCTCGCCCCGGAACTCGAATGTCCCGCCCCACCAGTGCGTCACCGTCGTGTACGGCGCTGCGGCCTCGGTGCGGATGACGGGCCATGCAGGCAGGAACACGGGCGTCGGCGTGTAGTGCCAGCGCAGCCCGCAATCCGGGAAACGTGCCAGGGGCGTCCCCACGGTTTCGCCAGTCGTGAAATAGATATCGTGCGGCGCCAGCTGGATGTCGCCTGTCGTCACCCACACCTGCACCAAACCCGGATCGGTATCGACGAAGATCTTCCGGCGGAAGCGGCTCACCACCGGCGCCGGCAGCGAGTGCCAGGTATTCAGGAGCACGTCGCCGGCCGCCGCAGCATCCAGATCGAGACAGCCTTGGGCCACATCGGCGGGTACCGTCCCGCCATTCATCGAGAAGAGCGCCAACGCGTCGGTCAGGCCGTACGAGTCCAGCCGCGCCTTCAGAATGGCGACGCACTCGCGCGGATCGGCACCCCGCCAGCGCCGGCGCCGCGCGGTCGAGTCGCCGGCGCCGTCGAGGTCCACTCCTTCCAGCCAGATCACCCGGCAGCCGAGCTCTCGCAGCGCGAGACCCCAGTTCAGGTATTCCCAGAAGTGGCCGCCTCCCCGCGGGTAGCCGATGGTCGGCGCGGGGACGAGGCACACAGTTGTATTACTCACTGGTTGCTCCATCCAAGCCGCTCGAGGGCGTCGTCCAGCTCGATGACGTACGGTTGGAGAGCGCTCATCGATGTATGAGCCCAATCGTCCGCCAGATTGAGCACCTCCCACGACATGCCCGCCAGCGCACGGAACGCCGATCCGCAAACCGCAAGTCGTTGAACCGTTTCGACGGACGCGTCAGGCCAGCGGTCTCGAACAATCGACCAGTAAGTCGACAGGTCCGGATTGGCGGACAGCCGGTTGGAGAGCAATGACTGCTGCGCCAGATCCGCGGCCGGTATGCCCCAACCCGCCTCCTCCCAGTCGAAGACGAGCACACGACTGTGACCGTTATCCGATCGCATCAGCAGGTTCTTCGAGTTGAAGTCGCCGTGCACCAGCGTGCGCGGCAGCCCGGCACATATTGCGTCCATCCAGTCCCAACGAGCGGCGACGTCGCCGAGGTGCGCGTGAAGTGCTTCCAGCGTGTCGACGTCAACCGCCGTCAGGACGGGGTTCGCCAGGTGTTGCGAAATGAAGGCGCACGTCCCCTGCAAAAGCTCCCGATATCGCCCCGGCCCCGCATCGGGCAGAAGCCCGTTCACCGGCACATCGGCGACTGAAGAGTGGAGCCGTCCCAGCCAGCGCGCCGCTTCGGCCCGATGTCCGGCCGAGAGACGTGAGTACGTCTCGCCCGTCGCGAGGTCCATGAAAATCCAACAATGTTCGCCGTCCGGCTCCTCGAAGAACCCGTGGTAGCCCAGCGACGCGACAGCCGCGCGGGGGAGAATCTGCTCGTTGACCGCACGCTCCACGGCACCGCCGCGCTTCCCGCACCGTTTGGCGACGATGGCCGGACGACCGGCCATTTCGAGCCGGTAGATCTTGTTCTTCTGTCTGCGGACTCGTAAGGGGATCACCTGGAGCGGCGCCGCGTTCGGGTGGAGTTGACACCAGGCTTGAGCGGCCGGGTGCGCCATGACATTCGACCGGCGCGTGGTGACGATGGCGGGCGCCGCTGGAACCACAGTGGTGGCTCCCCGGCTCGGAACATCGTTCACGATGCGGCCGTTCTCGATTCCAACGAGCGTCCTGCATCCCTCCAGCATGCTCGATCGATGCGTGATCACGAGCACGGTGCGTCCGCGCATGAGCCGGCGCATGGTGCGGAGAATTGCCGATTCCGACTCGGTATCGACGGCGCTCGTCGGCTCGTCGAGGATGAGCACCGGGCTGTCCTGCACGAACGCGCGGGCGAGGGCGATGCGCTGGCGCTGGCCGCCTGAGAGCTGAAGCCCGCGTTCGCCGACCTCGGTGTCGTAGCCGCGCGGGAACGCCGTGATGAAATCGTGGGCGTTCGCGACCTGCGCCGCTGCCACGATCTCGTCGCGCCCCATGCCCTTTTTGCCGTAGGCGATGTTCTCCGCAATGGTTGTGGAGAACAGCACCGGCTCCTGCAGCACGACAGCGAATTGCCGGCGGAGGTCCGCCAGCTTGTAGTCGCGAAGATCGATCCCGTCGAGCAGAATGCAGCCGTCGGTCGGGTCGTAGAAGCGCATGAGCAGGTTGATCAGCGTGGTCTTGCCGGCGCCCGATGCGCCAACGATTCCCAAACGCGTGCCCGGCTCGATCTCGAACGACACATCGTGCAGGACCGCACGATCGTCGGCGTAACCGAAGCAGACATTTCGGAACTCGATCTTCCCGACCGCCCGCGCGAGTGGCCGGGCGTCCGGGCGCTCTTCGACATCGGCGGGGTAATCGAGCAGCGCGAAGGCGCGCTCGATGCTGGCCAGATAGCCCTGCACCGTCGCCACTTTCCGGCTGATGGTCTTGACCGGATCGTAGAGCTTGGTGAGGTAGCCCATGATCAGCAACAGGTTTCCCAGTGACAGCGTCGCCGATCGAACGTGAGCGATGCCGACGAAGAGGACAGCCGCTGTCCCCGCGCCGGTCGCCAGCCCGACCAGAACGCTGAAGTGACCCTCAGCCGCGGCGAGTTGGACCCGGCGCCGCACTCCCTCCAGGGAACGGCGCATGAACCGGTCGGTTTCGTGATCCTCCTGCGCGAATGCCTTCACGACACGGAGCGCGCCAAGCACTTCGTGGACGATGGCCATTGCCGCGCTCTCGAGCTTCTTGACATCAGTCGACTGGGAGCGGAGGCGTGCCCGATAGGTCTGCGTCACCAGCAGGATCGGCGGCGAGATCGCGAGAGCGACGAGCGTCAGGCGCCAGTCCATCCGGATCATCACGTAGATCATGGAGGCCAGCATGGCGAAGGCGCTGACCGAGGGCATGAAGCCGTCGATCACCAGCGATCGCATCGCCTGGGCGTCGTTCTGGATCCGATACAGCGAATCCGCCGTACCGGTGGTGTCGTGGTACGAGAGCGAGAGCCGCTGCAGCTGGCGGAAGATTCGATCGCGAAAATCGACGACGAGCCGCTCGCCGGCGACGGCGGTCAGGTACCGGGTCGCGAGCGCCTGCACCTGAGTGAGAATCGCGATCAGGATTGTGAGCACCGCGGCGAATGTGAGCAGGAGCGTCGGCGTGCGCGAAAGCGCCGCCGGCACGAGGGCGTCGAGAAAGCGCGGCAGCGGACGCGACCCCAGCACGCTGTCGACGGCAACCTTCAGCGGCAGCGGCGTGAGCAGCGCCAGGGGCGTCGCAAGCAATCCGATCGCGAACAGCGCGGTAATCGACACCCATGACGAGAGCGCATGGCTCGCCAGCCGTCGGTATAGCGCGAAGTCGCCGTAGCTGGCTCTCGTCATCGTGCGGCTTCCTGTCCACTCCCGCCCACTCGACCGTTTCGCTCCGCCGGTGGCGGCAGCGTCGTTCAGAAAACTGCTCAACGCCGAAAGGTGTATCGCAGCGAGAACTGAACGCTTCGCGCCATCGCGGCGACGTTGCCGCGGCCGAAGAACGGCGAGCTCATGTCCCCGACGATCGCGACGACGTTCGTCCGGTTCAATGCGTTGAATACGTCCATCATCAGCTCGATCGCGTTGCGCCGTTGACGCTGTGCCGCGTCGTCCACGTGCACAACGGCGATGCTCTTGATGAGCCGCAAATCGAGCTGCGCAAAACCGGGCCCGCGGCCGGTGTTCCGGGTGACCCCCGCCGGCCGGTCGTTCGCCAGCGTGTCGTTGTTATCGTCCAGCCCGGTCGTGATGTCGTAGGGCAGACCGCTCGTGACCGATAACACCAGGCCGGTTTGGAAGCCGCGTGGGAGCGTCAAGACGCCCATCATGTTGAAGCGATGCCGCGCGTCCGCGTCCGAGGGGCCGGTCTCCGGGCGCAAGTCGTAGCTGTTTGCCGGAATCACGAACATCCCCGACGTGTTGTCGGTCGTCTTCGACAGCACATACTGCGCGTACGGTTGAAAGATCTTCCCGACCCGCCCGCGCCAGGTGACGGTCAACGCCTGGCTGCGCATGAACGCGGTGGACTCGACCTGGTTGATGTTGAGAAAATTCTGATCGGGCCGAACATCGGTGACGGGAAACGGGGCGTTCACATTGCGCGAGCGAAACAGATGCGTTCCGCGGAACCACGCGTACTCGGCCGTGATCCAGTTCCGGTGGGAGATCTCCCGCTCGATGCTGACGCTGGCCTCCGAGAGCGAGGGCGAGTGGATGTTCGGGGCAATACTGACTTTGCTCGGCGCCGGCGTCACGTCGGCGCCGCTCGAGAACGGGGCGGGGAACGACGGGTCGGCAATGACCACTTCCCGCAGCCGGATACCGTCGACGAGCAGCGATCGCTCGACCGCCGAACGGGCCAAATCGTCGTTGAAGATGCCGACGCCGCCGCGAAGGATCGTCTTCTTGTGATTCTCGGGCGCGTAGGCAAACGCGAACCGCGGCGCGAGATTCTTCTTGTCGTTGACCATTGACTGCCAGTCGTACCGGAGGCCGAAGGTCAGCGTCAGCTGCGGCCTGACCCGCACCTCGTCCTGCACGTAGCCGTTCGCCCCGTACAAGTTGAAGGCCGCATTCGGGTCGCCCCGGTTGATGCGAAAGAACAGAGGCGTTCCGGCGGCATACGACTTGAGGTCGGCGAATTCGTAGGTGCCGGCGAAATTCGAGGCATGGAACGCATCGACGCGGTCGCTCCTCAGCCGCGCGCCGAACGAGAAGGCGTGTCCCGTGTGGCCCAGATACCGCGCCGTGTTCTCGAGCGTGAAGGATTGTCTGGTCGCGCGCGTGAACGTCGGTGACGGCCCCGACGAAAGCGCATCGCTGACATCAATCGCCGGTGCGGTCGCGGCCCCTCCGGCATGGTCCTCCTGGTTGATGAAACCGAACAGGAAGTCGTTCTGCCATTGCGACGCACGCAGGAGCCGATGGCTGAAGGTCAAGGTGTGCTTGTGCTTCTCCGCGGCAATGCCCCGCTCAGCCAGATTGAACCCGCCCGCGTCGCGGTTGGAAAAATCGTGACCGCTGAAACCGTAGCTCACGATGAATGTATTGAGATCGTTCGGCCAGGCCTGAATCCGCGAAAAGATGCTGGTGTGATCGTGGCCCGTGGGCACGTTTGCGATCACCGGACCCGACAGCGTCTCGGCATTCACGATCCCGCTTTCGTCGTGGATGTGGCGCTGACCGGTGAAGAAAAACGACGACTTCTTCCCCGGGAGCGGACCGCCGAAGGTCGGCTGCACGAGGCGACGCTTCAAATCCTGGGTCGTCGTGGCAAACGCATTCCGCGCGGCGAAGAGAGTACTGCGGTTGGCCATCTCGAAAATGCCGTCGTACCGGCTTCTCCGGCCGCGCTTCGTCGACACCTCCAACCGCGCCTGGCCCGGATGCTGGTACAACGCCGAGTACGGATTTCGATTGAGCCTCACCGTGCCGATGGCGGCGGACGGAACCTCGATCTGATCCCCTTCGATGCCGTCGACGACGAGGGAGGCGCCCTGAGCTCCCTGCGCGCCCGGGTAAAAGAAGTTGGTGACGACGCCCATGAAAAAGTCGGCGACAATCGGAAGCGCGCTGCGAAACTCGTTGTCCATCCTCATCGTCTCGCCGCTGCTGTTCGACGTTGAAAACGTGTCCGCGGATTCGTCGGCTTCCACCGTGACATCGGTTTCGAGCGTGGCGACACGCATCGCGATTTTGAGTGGAGGCGACGGCTCCTGGGTGACAGCAATGGGTTTCTGGTAGGTCTCGAAACCGGAGAGCTCGACTCTCAAGACGTATGTCCCCGGGGCGACTCCGTCGACGCTGAAGGTCCCGTCGGCTTGCGAGGTCGTGCTGCGCATCGCGCCGGCCTGACCGAGCAGGGTCACAGCCGCTCCGGGAATCACGCCGGCGCTCTGGTCGACGATCACGCCGGATACGACGACCCCGGCCGGCGCCGCCGTCTGCGCGCGCGCCGGCATGACGCTGAAGCCGCAGACGAGAACAGCAATAAGGATGTGGATTCGAGATCGCATGTCGTCAGTCCGCGGTGACTGCCTGGTCCGAGACGCATCGTTCGATGACAGCGATCGCCGACCCGCAATGCCACGCCGCCCGCAGGGCCACAGACGCGGCCGCGATGCCGAGAACGGCCGCGGCGGGCCACGCCCGGTCGAATCCGGCTGCGACTGCAAGGGCCGTTGCCGCCATGGTGAGTACCAGCGTCACCGCCGACACCGTCGGCCACCAACGCGCCCGTATGAGCTGATTGCCGGCTCCGTGATCTTCAACCGCCATGATGCTGTGGCGCGCTCAGGCGGGTCAGCGGACGTTGATATGTGGCGGTAGGGTTCATAGCTTCGGACGCGAGACGCCGCGAGCGGCTCCTGGTATCGGCTAAAAGCGCAATATTAACCCAACATTACTCTCCTGATTGAGCGGGCAACATGTAAACGAGAAGGGATCTAGCCTTATGCCGCCAGGCACATGCAAGCACGCGTTGTACGACAGGTCCTAATGTCAGGCGTCAAGGACCGATTTACCCTACCGGGGACTAAGAAGAACCAAAAGGACCTGTGGATTGATCAACGCCTACGCAACGTCTTCGTACCCCAGACTGCGCAGCGCCGAGTGGACTGGCTGGCCGATCGAACTCACTTGTGAGGGAGCCGGTTCCGGGCCTCGAAGCGCAGAATATCTGCCACGGCGACACGATACAGGTGAGTGCCGACCCTCCACACCGGCAGGATCTTGCAGTCGATGAACTTGTAGATCGTTTTGCGATCGAGCTGCCACCTCTGAGAGAGCTGGGACACGGTGAACCACATGGGTTCAGGCTCCATCCATTGTGACGACGACGCCGACTGCGTTCCGCGCCCGCGGGGCTGAAGAAAGAGACGTATCAGATGGTCGGTGTTTCGGCATGGAATCCGGCATGGAGTACTGTCTCCGACTCGATATTGGTTTCTGCAAACGATCTATCTTCGTCACCCCGCAGACATCGAGCGCACCCGCTCGGATTCCCGCAACCTCGCTCTCATGACGGCAGTCAATCACGTCACGGCTCCCCCTACAGATCTTGAGGTCGATCGGGGCAAGGCACAGCCGGGACTTCTTCGAAGAAGTCGTGCGCGAGCACCTTGATTCGGTCGCCCCAGCAGATCGTTCGCTCTTCGATCGCAGGCATCGCCAACGGAGTCGAGCCTCGTCCGGCGAGTGAGGCCCCCCCTTCGCTGGGCAGCCTTGTTCGCCCCAGCCCACGACGCGGGGGCAGCCGCGCCTGTGTAGCGAATCCGACAGGTTCATGCGCGTTCCAGGGTGCAAGCACGCCCACTGTGCGCGCGTTAGGCAGGTTGAGTGCCGGCCTGAGAAACGCCGACTGCGCAATCGCCGAACGTAGCATCGTCACGCGATCCTTTCCGTCCTTGCCGTCCCGAATGGTCAACTCGCCGCGATCGAAGTTGATGCCCTGCACAGCCCGCCGCATTCGAGCAACCGCAGCCCGGCCCCGTCCATCAGCAACACCATCAGCCCGCACCACCGGAAGGCGGACCGGCCACTGCGCGCGGACAATGTCGTGCATCCACACCAGCCGATGGCCGAGGACAACCTCGAACAGAAAGAGGACGACAGCTAATTAGGTGCTGGTGCGGAAGCGGGGATTTGAACCCCGACCCGATTGCTCGGACTAGCTCCTGAGGCAGAGCACAGCAACAGCAGATCGCAGCCGACCCCGGAAAAACGGGGTCGGCTTTCTCTTTCGACGGCAGCCCGTTGTGCAACGAGGCCCTGTTTCCGGGAATCCGTTGCACAACTTTGCACACCGCGCCCGACCTCTGCGCAGCCGGCCGTTGTCTTTGCTAAGCGTTACCTTGCGTGGTAACGTTTCGGTTGAGTGGGAAAGCAGCGGCGAGGTGGATACGTGTTCATCACATGGAAAAGCGACCATCCACCGCGCCACGTGCATGTTTACCGAGACGCGAAGCTGGTTGTGAAGTGGGATCTGGACAACCACAAGGCGATGAAGGGCGCTGCCACGCGGCGCATTCTGGAGTTGATCGCGGAACTTGAATCAGAAGGGCTGCTGTGAAGATTCGGTCTGTCACGCACAACAACCGGAAGAAAGTGTTCGAGGTTCGCACCTCGACGAAGAAGCTCGCGTTCCCGTTCTCGAAGGCGGAGCCGTCGCCGTCCATCGAGGACCCGATCACCGAGCTGTTCGTGGACCGAGAAGCCGGCCGGGAGGCGTTTACGTACGCGCTCCAGTCAGGGCGCACCGGCACCGTCCATGTGGATCAGGTGCTCGAATACAACCAGGATCCGACATACCTGAGGGACCTCCTGCTCTACCGGCTCACGCTCGAAGCGCAGAAGCGAGTCGCGGAAAGCCCGCTGTCAAAGCGCGAGATCGTGCGACGGCTCGGGACGTCAGCCGCGCAACTGTACCGGCTGCTCGACCAGGCGAATTATCACAAGTCCGTCGACCAGGTCTTGGCATTGCTGCAGGTGCTCAACTGTGACGTCGATCTCGTCGTCCGGACGAAGACGGCCTGATGGCTTCAGCGGCCAAGCGCCCGCGTCGATAAGGCGGCGAGCACTGTGGCGTCGACCGGGCAACTGCCGCGGTACGACTTGAGCGGCGCCTCAATTCCTGCCTGCGGCGTGATCGTTGGGAACTGATCGTCGACTGGCTTGACTAGCGGCTCGGCAAAGCTCGGCGCAGGCCAGGTGCAGCTCCTCGCCGATCTCTACGCGCCGTCCGAGCGCGGACGCGTGAAGGGCACCGTGATGTCGGGCGCGAGCTTCGCGTTCATAGTCGGGCCGTCGATCGGCGGATGGCTGTATCAGATCGGCGGCATACGGCTGCC
>Ga0209237_1000910_pt1 | contig 17216 bp, 18 predicted proteins | sample GraSoi013_1_40cm_2_FD_185820 | JGI IMG/M metagenome (GOLD analysis project Ga0209237, IMG submission 185820) | Grasslands soil microbial communities from the Angelo Coastal Reserve, California, USA - Sample 10_02_2013_1_40cm (SPAdes) (version 2) | ecosystem: Environmental > Terrestrial > Soil >... | reverse complement strand
GGCCGTACGGTCCTCCTGCGCGTGGACATCAACTCTCCGATCGATCCCGCGACCGGCGAGCTGTTGAACGACGCGCGGATCCGGGAGCATCTGACGACGATCCGCGAGCTGCGGGGTTCGAAGGTCGTGTTGCTCGCGCACCAGTCGCGACCGGGGAAAGACGACTTCACGACGCTCGAGGTCCACGCGGATCGAATCGGCGCGCTCCTCGGACGTCCCGTGCGATATGTGCCGAGCCTCTTCGGCCGACCCGCGATCGACGCGATCGACGCGATGCACCTCGGGGACGTGATCGTCCTCGAGAACACACGTTTCTACTCGGAGGAAGATGCGCTCGCGGACGCCAAGCTCGAGAAGATGGCGAAGACCCACATCGTGAGCCGACTCGCGCCGCACGCGGACTACTTCGTCCTCGACGCGTTCGCCGCGGCCCACCGGGCGCAACCGAGCCTCGTCGGTTTTTGTGAGGTCCTCCCCTCCCTCGCTGGCCGGGTGATGGAGCGAGAGCTCACGATGCTCACCCAGGCGGTCCAGCAGCCGGAGCGGCCGAAGATCGCGCTCCTCGGCGGCGTGAAGGCGGACGACTCGATCGCGGTCGCCCGCCACATGCTCGAGAAGGATTTGGTCGACAGCGTACTCACCTCGGGCGGCGTGGCGAACCTGTTCCTCGACGCCGCCGGAATCGACCCGGGCAAACCGACGACCGACTTCATGCGACGCGAGGTCGAGGACTACGAGGCCCACCGGGCGATGTGCAAGGAACTCCTCGGGCGATTCCCGGGGCGAATCTTTCGGCCCACCGACGTCGTCCTCAACGACGAGGGTGAGCGAAGGCCGGTCCCCGTGTCCGCCCTCCCGGCGAAGTGGCCGGTGTACGACATTGGACTGGACACGATCGCCCACTACGTCGAGGAGATTCTCCGCGCGAAGACGATTTTCTTCAACGGTCCCGCGGGCGTCTTCGAACTCGAGCCATTCTCGGTCGGCACGCGCGAGTTGCTCACCGCGGTCGCCGAAGCGGATGGCTTCTCGATCGTCGGTGGTGGACATACGGTCGCGGCGGTCGAACAACTCGGGCTCGCGGATCGGATTGATCACGTGAGCACCGGGGGCGGGGCGCTGATCAATTTCCTCGCGGGAAGAGAACTCCCGCTCGTCACCGCGCTGAAACATTCGTACAAGAAGTTCGCGAAGACAAAGAAGTGAACGGCGGCGCGCCGTCCGCCAATCCGATATATACGCGGAGGGCTTGGCCTCCCGATGGCCCGTGTGCGGAGGCCGCCGGAATGGGGCGTCGAACCTGTCCCGCAGGGATTGCGGATCCTCCGGACCTTCGACCTGTTTGTCCTGTGGTCGAGCCTTGGGATCGGGCTCCTGGTCCTCGCCGCGGGAACGCTGTTGATCGGCGTCGGTGGTTTCGGATTCGGACTGACCCTCGCCGAGTCGGCGCTCGTGGCCCTCGTCGGTTCCGTCGTCGGGAGCCTGATGCTCGCGGCCGCGGCGCACCACGGGAGTCGCGCCGGCGTTCCGACGATGGTGAGTCTGCGTCCGATCCTCGGTCGGCGCGGGTCCTACGTCGCGACGGCGCTGAACGTGTTCCAGCTCCTCGGGTGGGCGGCCTTCGAACTCCTCGTGATGGGGATTGCCGCGGCAACGCTCGTCGGCGACGTCTTCGGCCCTCCGACCGCAACCCTCTTCGTCCCGATCTTCGGCGCGGTCGTGGCGGCCCTCGCCCTCGGAGGCCCGCTTGCGGTCATTCGCGCCTGGCTCGAACGTTTCGCGATTTGGCTCGTGTATGCGTCGACAGCGGCGATTGGAATCGCGCTCATCCTGAAAGGGCCCGACCTCAACGCACGGTACGCGCCGTTCTCCGGGATCCCATCCCTCCTCCTCGGCCTTGACTTCGTGATCGCGATGCCGGTCTCCTGGTGGCCGCTGATTTCGGATTACAATCGATTTGCGCGATCCTCGAGGGACTCGCTGATCGGGACGACGGCAGGCTACACGATTGCAAATACGGTATTCTATCTGCTCGGTGCCGGGCTCATGGCCGTCGGGTTCGCCCTCGGTCAGCCGAATTTCCTGGCGGTCATCGGCTTGCTGGGCCTCGGGGCGTTTCCCCTCCTCATCATCCTCGTCGACGAGACGGACAACGCCTTCGCGAACGTCTACTCGACCGCGGTCTCAATCCAGAATCTCGCACCGAAGAGACGCCAGCTGACCTTCATCGTCGGGGCGACGGTCATCGCGATGGCCGGAGCCGCGTTCCTCTGGAGCCGCGGCGAAGGGATCGGAGGCGGATACGAATGGTTCCTGTTCCTGATCGGCGGCCTGTTCGTTCCGCTCCTCGGCGTCGTCATCGCGGATTCGTTCGTCGTGCGCCGGGGGACGTACGCGGCTTCGGAGTTCTTCGACGGCGCACCTCGCTGGCGATGGTCCGCGTTTGCGAGCTGGATCCCCGGCGCCGCGCTGTACTTCGTGATTGTGGTCTTTGCCTTCCCGATTGGCGCGACCCTACCGTCGTTTGCATTGGCCGCTGGCCTCCATGTCGTCCTCTCGAGAGTGGAGTCGGGGCTCGCAAGGTCGACGACCGTGACCGCGGGTGGCGACCCCTGAGCCGGCAGCGGTTCCGCGTCTAGGACTCCCACGCCACGACAACTTGCGGCAACGGCGCCACGGTCCCGTCACTCCGGGTGTACGTGGTCAACGTGTCATCCGTGAAGATGATCGCGGCCCTGCCGTTCAACGGATTGATCGCAACCTCGAACAGGTCGAGCAGATTCCGCGTCCCTCGGGCGCAACCCGTTCCGAACGTGCAGATCACTCCGACATGGTTCGGGTGCGCGGTGACCGTGGCCTGCGTGAAGTGCGAGCCGTCGTCCGTCGTCTGGGCCATGTACGTGTTCCACACCGCCCCGGGGTCGTCCTTGCTCGAGGCCGTCGTTCCATAATAGACGACGTCGATTTTGCCGCCGAACGCCGCGACCCATGGGAAGACCGCGGTCGCCGCGGGAGCGCTACTCGCCGCGACGGCGGAACTCCAGGTTGACCCGTGGTCCGACGATTCCGCGAACCAGACGGTGTGAGCGTCGGACCATGCGGCGTACAGTTTTCCATTCGCCGGATCGACGGCGAGGGCCGGGAACACATTGTTCAGCGCCGTGTTGACGGGCGCATGATACACAAGTGATGGCGTCCATGTCAGCCCTTTGTCCAAGCTGCGGGACACGACAATGTTGTTGAAGTTCGCGTTCGTGCCCTTCTGGAGGCCGCCTTGGCCCGCCGCGTACACGACGAACACGGAATGGGTCGTCGGATCCGCGACGATCGGGCCTTGATCGTTATTGAACGTGGACATCCCAGTGAGGCGATCCTGGCCCGGAATCGGATCGCCGACCCGCGTCCACGTGAACCCGTCGTCGTCCGATCGCTGCACGTGAATCAAGGTGCTCGAGCCGCTGTCATGGTACGAAATGTAGACGGTCGGACCGTCCGAGGTGATCCACTGGCGGTCCGCCTGCGTCGTGTCGATGATCTGCGCCTTACAGTTCGCGAAGTTGTTCGATGTGTCCGCGTTTCGGCAAGTAACGGCGGAGACTCCCAATCGGGCGGCGGTGAACGGCGGATTGACCAAGGCGACCAGCGAAGTAAAGTGGAGGGTGCCCGTGGACCCGATGTCGACGTCCGCGTCCTCGCCTCCCAACTGTCTCGAGACGATCCCGTTGTCAGGTATTCCCTGGAAGGCGGGGGATCCGCCAAACGCGGTCTTCCAGACGTTCGTACCGAACGTGATCCAGGAAAGCGACGTGAAGACGGTGGTCCCGTCCGGACCAATCGTCACCGCGGGTTCGCTACTTCCACTGTTCAACAGCAACGCTCTGTTCGAGAACGTGATCGTCGAGGTCGTGCCACCCGGGCTCCCGGCGCTCACCGACGAAACGAGCAACGAAAACGCCACGGCGAAACCGATCACTCCAATCAACTTGTATCGCATGACACCGCCCTCCTCCGGGCGGCAGCGCGAAGGCGAATGCCCACCAAATACCTTTCCCCAAGAGACGAAAGAGAGATTTCGCGTTATCGGAAATGAGACCGGCGGATCCAATCCGAATCGTGGCTGCCCGCGTTCTCAGAGCCCGACGAGCTGGATCCGGTGCGTGAACCCCCACTCCGTGAGCGCTCGTTGAGCGAGCGGCTCGCAGGCTTTCGGGATCCCGAGGACGAGCTTGTATTCGGAAGGGAGACTCCCACAATAGCTCAACAACTCGTCTTTCGTATCTGAGGAAGCAAAATCCTCGCACAGTTTTGCTTCGCCGTAGACGATCTTTGCGAAGTAGTCCGCCTGAACATCCGGCACCATGTCGGCCACCTGATCCGCGGGCGTCTTGACGTTCGAGAGCCCTTGAGTCGTGAACCAAGCGGCGAGCGCCTTTCGCATCCGTTCATGTTCGGCACTCTCGGTTTTCCCAACCATGCGGCCGACAAGCCAACGGCTCGACGATAAAGGTTTCCCGGAGGGTGCCGACACGAGCGTACCGAGTCGAGGACTTGTCGAATCGGCCGCTTGGGTGTTGTAACCTTCGCCTGGGGAATCGACGCAGAGCCCTCGGCGACCCGAGTCACGACGACAGCGCGGAGCTTCGAGCACGGCGGTCGCGATGCTTGGCCGGAGCGCTTAAGGTTCGGGAGAAGGTGTCGCAACCCATGGTCAAGATTGTCTCGCCGGTGACGCAGCGCCAAGTGGAGGCAGAGCAGATCGATTTTGAGTCCAAGGCCGAACCCTGGTCGACGTACGAATTGTCAGATGGAACGACGTTGAAGGTCCGGGTCATCCTGACCGGGGTCTTGCGGATCGAAGGCGAGTACGACCAGAGCGGCAACCCGATCTACGTCGTATCGAGCCAGACCGTGATCCAAGCAAACGCGCCGAAAAAGATCCGTGGAACGCCAACCGTTGGGGCAATGCCACCGACTCGGCCGTCCGGCGGAGGGCCCGAGGTTCGGTGACCCGCCGCACGGGCATTGTGAGCCGCGGGCAGATGCGATGCGGCTTGATGGGATGAGCGACTCCGGGGCTAGGCCGGACTTATAGCCCACCGTGGCTATGGCGCGGCAAGCCTCATGAGCGCGCGAAGCGGCTCCGTCACGGGACTCGGGAAAACGAGGGTCGAGGCCCTGACTGACGGCATCTTCGGAGCCGTGATGACGGTCCTCGGGCTCAGCCTGACGATCCCCTACATCACGGGACCGGCACACCAAGCCCTTCCGGCCCTCGAGGACGTCGTGACCGGCGTCCTGACCTACGCGCTGAGCTTCGTCACGCTCGGTGTCTTCTGGGTCGGCCATCACGTTGGATTCCAAGTCGTGAAGCGCACGGATCGGACGTTCATCTGGTTGAACAACGTCTTCCTCCTCTTCGTCGGCCTGCTCCCGCTCACGACGGCCCTCCTGGGACATCATCCGTTCGAGCCAGTGACCATCGTGGCCTACGGGCTCAATCTCCTTGCAATTCAGATGTTCATGTTCCTCGCGATCTGGTACGCCACCTTCCATCATCACCTCGTGGAAGCAGGCCTCAACGACCGTTTCATCTGGCTGGCCCGCCGCCGGATGCTCATGGGACCGGGCTTCTCCGCGGCGGCCATCCTGCTCGCTTTCGTCGACCCCGTCCTCAGCCTCGGGGCGTACGTGCTCTATCCGGTGTTCTTCATCTTGCCCGGTCGGATCGATCGGCTCTGGCGACGCCAAGAAGTGAAATGAGACAGATTGATCGAATGGCGGTGCTGGAGCCGCAACCTCGAGAAGGTGGGGAGCCGCCAGAGGGCTTCGATCCCCCGACCTGCAGTTTACGAAACTGCCGCTCTGCCGGGCTGAGCTATGGCGGCATTTATGCGACCGCCTTCCCACAGGCGGTTCGGCGGAGGGTCCCGCTCCAACCAGCTGTGCTCCGGTGGTGCCGACGGAAGGAAAAGCTTCCACGCCATAAACATTCCGAGGACATCTGCAGGAAGCGAAGAACGTTTAAACGCGACCCAACCATCGCGCGCCGTGCAACGCGTCTCGGGCTGGTTCTACGACGGCCAGCGCTTCCGGGAAGGGACCGTCGGATGGGTGGAGGATGTCGTCGTGGAGATTCGTTCCGGCCGGACGCGCCGCCCGCTCGCCGAGGGCCTGATCATCCCGGGATTGTGGAACGCGCACACGCACCTCGGCGACGCGATCGTGACGCAGGAATTGAAAGGGACGATCGAGGAGCTCGTCGCCCCGCCGCATGGCCTCAAGCACCGCGTCCTCGCGAAGGCGAAGGACGCCGCGGTCATCGCCGCGATGCGACGCGCGATGGCAACGATGATCCGAACCGGGACCACGGGATTCTCCGACTTCCGGGAAGGAGGACTGAATGGACTCAAATTGCTGTACGCTGCCCTTGCGGCGATGCCCATGCAAGGGCTCGCCCTCGCCCGCCCCGTCGAGTTATCCTACGATCCCCGAGAAGTCGCGGCGATCTTGCGGGCCTCGGACGGGATCGCGGTGAGCTCATACATCGATTGGCCGCGCGACGGAATCGAGAAGCTGGCGGCAGACGCCCGACGGGCGAAGAAAATCTTCGCGATCCATTGCTCCGAACGAGTGCGCGAGGAGATCGACGCGGTCCTCGATCTGAAACCCGCATTCCTCGTCCACATGGTCCACGCGACCGACGCGGACCTCGAGCGCTGCGCCGATGCGCACGTGCCGATCGTGGTATGTGCGCGGTCGAACGCGTTCTTTGGGATGACGCCGGACATCCCGCGCATGTTGCGACACGGGGTTGAGCTTCACCTGGGGACCGACAACGCCATGATCAACACGCCGTCCTTGTTGCGGGAAATGGAATTCGCGTACCGGGTCGCGCGGCTGAAAGGCGGCGTCCCGGCGCGCGAGATCCTCGAGATGGCGTTGCGAGGACGTCGTCTCGCCGATCCGCATGCCACGTCGGCGATTCGCGTCGGGGCGCGCGCCGACCTCGTCATCCTGGATCTCCCGGGCGGACGGAATGGGTTTGCGTCCATCGTGCGAGCCTCCGCGAGCGATGTCCGACTCGTCGTCTCGGGGGGACGGCTCTGGCCGGCGCCGAGCCCATCGGTGCGAGACGCATCGATGATTCGAGGACGTCGGCGCCGCATCACCCGTTCGACCCAGTGAAGAATCGGCGTGCACCCCATCCTTTATCCGAAAGTCACACTTTCCGGCGGCGATGGCCTCCTACGACGACGTGATGTCCTTGTCCGTCCGTCGCGGGTTCCTGTGGCCCGCCGTCGATCTGTACGGAGGTTTCGCGGGTTTCTACGACTACGGTCATAACGGTGTCCTGATGCGCCGGCGGTGGGAAGACCTGTGGATCGAGACCTTCCTCGGGCTCAGCGACGACTACCACCTGATCGACACGACGACGATCCTCCCGGAACCGGCCCTCAAGGCCTCCGGCCACGTAGATCACTTCACGGACATCCTCGTCACGTGCACCCGGTGCGGCGAATCGTATCGTGGGGACCAGCTGCTCGAGGCCGCGACCCACGAAGAACACGAGGGCCTGACGCCCGCCGAGATCGACGCGCGCATCCGCGACCTGAAGATCCGATGCCCGAACTGCAAAGGCGAACTCGGTCCGGCGCGGCCGTTCAACATGATGTTCCCGCTCGAGGTCGGGCCGACCGGCAAAGACCGCGCGTACCTGAGGCCGGAGACGGCTCAGGGCGTCTATCTGAACTTCAAACGGGAGTTCGAGGCGCTGCGCCGGAGACTTCCGTTGGGCCTCGCGATCATTGGCCGAGCCTACCGAAACGAGATCAGCCCGCGACAGGGTGCATACCGGATGCGGGAGTTCCTCCAGGCCGAGCTCCAGATCTTCTTCGACCCCGCGACCTTCGCGGCGGGCCTCCGATTCGACGCGGTCGCGTCCACGCCGGTCCGCATTGCGTGGGCGACGGAGAAGAACCAGCCTGGCGCCCACGACATTGCCGCGAAAGATCTGGTCGCCCGCGATCTCCCGCCTTGGTATGTCTATCACCTCGCCGCGGTCCAGCGGTTCTACCTGGACGGACTGCGAGTCCCGCGCGACGCGTTCCGATTCGCGGAACTCGATGAAAGAGAGCGCGCGTTCTACAACAAGATCCACTTCGACATCCAGGTGAAACAAGAAAGCTTGGGCGGTTTCAAAGAGGTCGGAGGGGTCCACTATCGGACGGACCACGACCTCAAAGGCCACGAGGCGATGTCCCACGTGAAGCAATCCGTCACGTTCGGCGGATCGAAGCTCATCCCCCACGTCCTCGAGCTGTCGTTCGGGGTGGACCGCAACATCTGGGCGTTGCTGGACCTCTCGCACAGCAAGGTCGAGCGCGTCGTCCTGCGGCTCCCGCCCCGAATCGCTCCGGTGAGCGTCGGCGTCTTCCCGCTCGTGAACAAAGACGGACTGCCGGAGAAGGCCGAGGCGCTCCACGCGAACTTGAGGAAACGGCTCACGGCGTCATACGACGAGTCCGGATCGATCGGCCGACGCTACGCCCGCATGGACGAAATTGGCACGCCGTTCTCCGTCACGATTGACCACGAGACACTCGAGGGCAAAGGCGTCACGGTCCGCGAGCGAGATTCGCAAAAACAGATCCGGGTGAAGGAGGCGGACCTCACGGAAACGCTCGACCGACTGCTCGCGGGCGAAGTCACGTTCGGCGCGTGAGCCGATGGCGTCGTCGCGCGACGTCGACGCATTCGTCCGCCGACTCGAACATCGGGTTGCGCACGAGGTCACGGGACGGCCGCGAGCTGCGCTCGCCTACTCGGGTGGGCTCGCGAGTACGCTTATCGCGATGATCGCGCGAAAACGGTGCGCGTTGGTGTGCGTAGTCGCGGGGCTCGAAGGCTCTCCCGACGTCCAAGCTGCCAAGGCGGCCAAGCTCCATCTCGACTTTCGCGTCGAGTATGCCATCCTGAGTCGCGCGGACGCGACTCGGATCCGGGCGCAGGTCGCGGCGGCGCATCCGAAATTGACGCGAAGCGACATCGACAACCTCGTACCGCTCCATGCTGTTCTCGCGGCTGCGGATGGTGGTCCCGTACTTTCCGGATTCGGACCGTCGCGGTTCGGCGCTGGGATGGTCGCCGCGCTTCGGCGCGTTGACGTAACCTTCCCGATCCATGCGGTTACGCGAGGTGCCACCCTGTCGCGCGCGATGCTCCAGGATGCGGCTCTGATGCTCGGCCTCCCGGCACCGTGGGCTCATGTGGCCCACCGTTCTCCGGCCGAAGGCGCGGGCATCCGAGAAGGTCTCCGAAGTTCGGTCCGTTACCATGAGTGACGAGCTTCGCTCAATCGCGTTTGTGAGAATCACGAAGGGCGCGCCAGTGTATGATGTAACGCATCGGTAGTAAGATTAAATAGACCCCTCACGAATGGTCGCACCGGTCGGCGTCCGCGTGGCGGACAATCGGTTGGGGGGGCTCCAACCAGTGCAAAATCGAACAGCACGCGTACCACGCTACATCCCCGCCGTCGCGCTCATTCTCCTCGCGCTGACGCTCAGCGTGTCGCTCGCTGCCGCAGTCCCTCGCCGTTCGTATTATCAGCTCGCGGTCATCCTCAACGATTCCCATGCGCCCGACGTGGACTTCACATTCTGGTTGGACTCGCCGTACCCGAACAATGTGAGCTACAGCGACACGATGGCGGCGACGATCAGCATCACGGCGGCCTTCGGTCCCGAACTTGCATACAAGCAGCAGGCGGGCGGCACCTACACCGATGTCATTCACAATCGGATCGGAGACTGGTCGTTCTACGCCAACACGACCGAGACGTCGCAGACCGCGAGTCCCGTCTTCACGACGGTCGACGTCACCGTGACGTACACCGACAACTTCGATCAGAATCCTCGGACGATTTATCGGTCGCTCACCTTCGCGGTGAAGTACAGCCCCCCTGCCGCTCCCGTGAATCCGTTCTGGGCGGCGGCTGCGGGATTCGGTGCCGCGGGCGTGATCGGCCTCGGTGTCTACGCGACCCGACGCGCGCGTCTCGAGGAACTCTACCTGATGCACGACAGCGGCATGTTGATCCGCCACTGGTCCCGCACGCAGGGCATGGTCCACGACAGCGACATCATGAGCGGGATGCTAATCGTGCTCCAGGAGTTCGTCCGCGACTCGTTCGACGACCGAGGTGGGACGCTCGAGCAACTTCGGTTTGGTCAACGCCAGGTCCTCATGCTCCGGGGCCAGCACACGGTCCTCGCGGCCGTGATCGTGGGCCGGTACCTGAACAGCCTCCCGCGAAAACTCCAGATCGCGGTGTGGGAATTCGAACGGTCCCATTCGGACATTCTCGCGAAGTGGGACGGGAACGTGGCGCTGCTGCCGCAAGCCGATCTGATTGCGGCGCGGTTCATCCGTCCGCGGCTCCGGTTTCATCCGAACTGACGGTCCGTATTCGCATCGCTGACATTGAGCCAGCAAGCGTTATATGAGTGGCGCCCGCATGGAGCGATGCCGCCATGGTCGATGACCACGTCAAGCGAAAGATCTTGCTCCTGGGCGACGGCGCCGTGGGCAAGACGAGCCTGGTCCGGCGCTTCGTGGTCGACAAGTTTTCGGACGAGTACATCACGACAATCGGGACGAAAGTGACGAAGAAGGACCTGCGGATCGAGTCGCCGGGCAAGGCGACCGACATGACGTTCATGATCTGGGACGTCCTCGGACAAAAAGGGTACCGCGGGATCCAGGAGAGCTCCTTCCAAGGGGCGAAAGGCGCGCTCCTCGTCTACGACGTCACGCGCCCGGAGACGGCGGAGAGCCTGCATGAGTACTGGATCCCGCATCTCCTTTCCGTCACGGACCCGATTCCGATCGTCCTCGTCGCGAACAAGGTGGACCTCGCCGAATCCCGTCGGCAGGTCCAGGAAGAATTGGATGATCTGAAAGACGTGCTCCAGGTGGACGGCTTCGTGAGCTCCGCGAAGACCGGACTAAACGTCGAAGCGGGATTCTTCGGTCTCGCGAAGGCGATGATCGCGGAGGCGGACGCGAAGATCACGAAGAGAGAAGCGGTCGAAGAGACCTGGAATCCGTTCATTGCGGTCACCGATCAAATCATCGTGGATTTCTGCGAATTCATGGGAGGCCACGAAGCCGCGATGCCGATCGTGCGCCAGCAACTCACGCGCGCAGGCATCGACGTCAAAGCACCGACGAAGGAGGGGCTGCGTCTCGCGATCGAGTACCTCGCGGAAGCCGAGTCGTCGTTCCGCAACGCCGCGGACGTAGAGGCGAGCAAGCTCCGACGCCTCGGATGGATCAAGGAAGTCGCCTGATTACAAAGCCTTGACCATGTACGGCGTTTGCAGGTCGTATCCCAAGGTTCGGTAGTAGCCCCGCACGCCGACACCCGCCGTGACGCGAACGACGCGTGCGTCGAACTCGTCGCGGGCGACGCGCTCGCACTCGTCCATGAGTCGACGGCCCAACCCGCGATGCTGCCACCGGTCCTTCGCAGCCTGATGAATCCTCACCATGGGACCCAACACCTTCAGTTCCCGAACGGTCGCCCCTCCTGGGTCGATCCGGAGCCGCGCATACGCGACGAGCACATCGCGTCCCGGGTCCTCGATGCTGAGGAAGACCTCGATTCCACCGGAGGCCTCGTAGTCGGAGCGGAGCCTCGTGAGCGCTTCCGGACGGGGTGCGATTCCTCGGAAGCCCACCTCGCGGCACCGGACGCACACGCATCGCTGGCCGACGGCCCGAAGCCTCTCGCGCGCGAGCACGCGGAGATCTCCCTTCTTCGGCCCACCCTGAATTTCCGGCGCACCGATCTCCCGCTGCACCCGCTGAATCCGACACCATCGCGGTACCAACGTCTTCACGCGCGCGATCAACTCGACGGCCTCTTCCGTGGTCATCGGCGCATAGCGACCGGATTTCCAGAGTCCGTACAGTGCCGTCCCGGGCAGGACCAACGTCGGATAGATCTTGAGAAAATCCGGACGGTAGTCCGGATCGTCGAACAGGGTCCGGAACGATTCGAGGTCGCGATCGCAATCCGAACCCGGGAGACCCGGCATCATGTGCGCGCCGACTTTCAACCCGGCGGCCTTTGCACCGCGGAATGCGGCCCGGCTTTGGGCGTCCGTGTGGCCGCGGTGCACCGCCGCGAGGACCTCGTCGTGGGTCGACTGGATTCCGAGTTCCACCCGGGTCGTGCCAAGCGCGAGGCACGCTTCGACCTCCGACCCGAGGAAGCAGTCGGGCTTCGTCTCGATCGTGAGGCCGATGCACCGGGCCCCTGCGGTCTCGTTCGCGGCTTGTGCCGCCCGAATCGAATCCGAGACAAACCCGTTCATCGCGTCGAGACATCCTTTCACGAACCATTCCTGGTACCCGCGGTCGAGCGCGGTGAAGGTCCCTCCCAGCACAATCAGATCGACCTTGTCCGTGGGGTGACCGATTTCCTCGAGAGACCGGAGCCGAGCCACGAGCTGCGCGCCCGGATCGTAGCCGTAAGCCGACGCGCGTCGCGCCGCCGGTTCCGTGCCGACGTACGACTGCGGCGTACCGAACCTCGGTCCACCCGGACAGAAGGTGCACACGCCGTGAGGGCAGGTGTGCGGCGCGGTCATCACGGTCACGACGGCGACGCCGCTCGCGGTGCGCGCGGGTTTGATCCGCAAAAGATCCACCAATTCGTCGCGGATCGGACGAGGGAGCCAACCGAGGACGTCCGAATCGCTCGGGATCCCGGCGACCCCGTGAGATCGCGCGATGCGCCGCTTCAGCTGTTGGAGCTCATCCTTCGACGTCGGAATCCGCTCGCGCAGTTCGGCGAGGAACGACGCGAGGAAGCGATCCTCGGGAGAGGGAGGCAGCTCGAGCGTCAAGTCACCGGCCTCGGAAGGCATCCGTCCCCGGACCGGTACGCTCTGCGGCTCAGCCGGTTTCCTCCCTCTGCGCCGCGCGTTGGGAGACCACGCGTTCCCTGCGTCCGAACAGGTCCGTGGATTGCGCGAAGCCGACGACGAGGGAGGCGAGACCGGCGAAGGCGAGGGCGGTGCCCGCGATGACGCCGGTGTCCAGGACAGGACTCCGCGCGAACACGGCCATCGGATTGAATGCGGCTCCGAGCCAATCGAGGAAGAGAGCGAACTCGAACACGCCGAGGATGCCAACCCCGGCAACACCGAACGCGAGGCCCCGGATCCCGGCATTCGATACGCCCGCGGCCAGGTTGGCCCGCCAGAGCGCCGCGACCAGGCCGCCGAAGAACAGGAGCTGACCGAGCCCGGCAGAGAGCGCGAGGATTTCCCTCACCTCCGACACCGGCAGGACGACGACCTCAGCGACCCGAGCCGGATACAGGCGGAGCAACTGGGACGCGAGGTACAGCCACACTCCGAGGAAGGCAAGGAACAGCCAACCGCGGGGGGATCGCAGGCCCGAGCGCGCGATTCGAGGAGCAGCCATGCCTCCGCCAACCGCCTTCCCCGCCAAGAACCTTGCCCTGGATGACCAAGTCAACCGTACATCGTGCCGCGCTTCTCGACTTTCGGCGCGTCGCCGGGCACTTGTTCCAAGATGTCGACCGCGAGGACGACGTGCAGCGGGATGAGACGCATCTTTCCCTTCAGCTCTTGATGGCTTTCATCGAGTTCCACGACGATGGCGTCGTCCGTCCCGATCGTCGCGTATCCTCGGAAGATCCCCTTCGTCACCTTGGTCCGTTCGCGGGTCTCCATGGATTCGATCCGATAGCGCGACCCTTTCGTGAGCGAGACGATGTCTTCCGCCAACTCGGTCACCTCCGCTGCTCCGCGAGCTTCTCCAAATGGTCGACCGTCTTGCGATAATTCTCGATCGCGATCTCGATGTTTGATTCGACGAAATTCCATGCCTTCGAGAGATTCCCGTATCGGATGCGGTAGCCTTTCCGGACCGTGCCTCGCTCCGGTACGTTCACCTCGTCGAGGAGGTCCATCTCCTTCAGTTTGTTGATATGCCGATAGATCGTCGCCTTCGTCGTCTTCAGCTTCGCGGCGAGCTGTTCGACGGTCCACCCCTTGTCGAGCCGGCCGAGCAAGCACTCGACGAACAACCGATACGGGACCGAATCCCGAACGGAGCTCGCATCGGTCTTCGGATCGTAGCCTTTCGGGATGTACCCGATCTGCGTGAGGAACAGGAGCGCGACATCGTCAATGTCCTTGAGCGGCGTGAGGGGGGTGTTGCTCACGATGACGATCTCGAACGGCAGAAGGAACCCCCTCGCCTCCGTATCGAGGATGCGTAGTTAAGGCTTCCCATTGAATTTTATACGGGATTATGATAATAATAATGCTCAGACATCGACAATTCCGCTGTACGTGTCGACGCGCAGTCCCCGCTTGCGGAGCTCGCGGACGAGCGCGTTGATACCGATGCTGTCCGAAGCCACGTGCCCCGTGACCACGAGGTTCTTCGAACCCTCGCGACCGAAGAGCTCCCACAACCGCCGGAGGGCCCCCGCATCAATGTGGATGTAGAAAACCGTGTCGATGCCGTGTTCGAACGCCGCCCGGGCGACGGGCACCCCTCCGTTCGTCCCGGCGCCGTGGTGGACCGCCCATTTTCCAAGGGGATTGTCGATCTTCCCCATGCGCACGGCGATGCGCGTCTTCGCCGCCTGGAACTCCGGGATTCCGTAGAGCGTGTCGATGGCGTCGCGCACGCGCGGATTCGGTTTCAACTTCGCGCGGAGCGTCTCGTCCATCACCCGCCGGCCGATCTCGTCGCACGGGTTGTGGATGCACATCAGGCCAATTCCGATCAGACGCGCGATCGACGGGAGTCGGTCGTAGTTCTCCGCATGGGCCCGCGGCTCTCGCTCCTCCTGCATCTCTCGCACGGCCGCGTCGGCGACGGCTCGGGGCACCCCATGGCGGGTCAAGATGTCCGCATGCTTGACGAGGACCTTCGGAAAGTCGAGCGTTGCCGACCCTCCTGTCGGATGGTGGGCGATGACGGCGTCATATCCCTTCTCCTTGGCCATCAGGAGGTCCGCCGCCTCGACGTCGATGCCGATCAGAGCCCGGCGCACATTCCGCGCCGGAACGTTGATCGTCGTGTCCGCGGGAATCTCGGACTGACTCGCGAGGCGGAGCGCGACGTCCAGGATGTCCTGGGTATCCATCGACGGCCGGAGCGGTTCGGATGAGATAAGGGCTTCCGAGTGCCGTCGTCTATTCGCAGACGCCGGCCAAAGGCTTTTCATCTCTCCGCCGATGAGGTGCGGGGGAAGGAATCATGGCCGCTGACGTTTCTCCGAGGGAGATCGCCCGCACAGGGGTGCTCGTGCGGATCCCACCGGCGCTCCGTTCGTACACGGACGGGCAGGACGAAGTCGTCCTCGAGGCGTCGAACGTCGCCGCGATGCTCCACGCGCTCGATGCGAATTTCCCAGGAATCCGGGATCGGGTCGTCGACGAAGCAGGCCGACGTCGGCCGTACGTGAACGTCTTCGTGAATGAGGAACTGATCGGAGCGTCGTTGCCGGAGGCGAAACTGAATCCCGGAGATGTCGTCCATATCCTCCCCAGCGTTGCGGGTGGTTGACATGGCTCGTTCGATCAAGAAAGGCAGCGTGGTCGTCGCGGTCGGGACGAAGAAAGGCGGATTCCTTTTCCATTCTCCGGACCGGAGGAAATGGTCTGTCGAGGGACCGTTGAATGCGGGCGGCGCGGTGTATCATATGACGCTCGATCCGCGAGATGGCCGCACGGTCTACGCCGCCGCACCGATGGGCAGCGAGCCGTGGGGCCCCGCCGTCTACCGCGGCCGCGCCGGCGAGGCGCCGAAAGCCACGAAGACCGCGCCGAAGTTCAAGGAAGGTTCCGATCTCAGCGTGTCGCGAATCTGGCACATCGAGCCGGGACCGGCGAATGCACCCGACACGATCTACGCCGGGGTCGAGCCCGCGGCGTTGTTCCGCAGTGACGACCGCGGCGACACCTGGCACGACGTCGAGTCGCTGAACTACCATCCGACGCGGAAGGACTGGCAACCCGGCAACGGCGGTCTGTGCCTCCACTCCGTGCTCGTCGATCCGCGGAATCCGCGGCACCTCATGATCGGGATCAGCGCCGTCGGCGCGTTCGAGACGCGGGACGGCGGGCGATCCTGGACGACCGAGAACCGCGGCGTGCGGGCCGGATTCATGCCGAACCAATATCCGGAGTGGGGTCAGTGCGTCCACAAATTGGCCTGGGACGCCTCGGGAGACGGGGCGATCTTCCAGCAGAACCACTGCGGCACCTACCACCGCGGACCGGACGGAGGCGCGTGGACGGAAGTCACGAAAGGCCTACCGTCCGAGTTCGGATTCCCGATCGCCGCTCATCCGGAGCAGAAACACACCGCGTTCGTCACCCCGTTGATCGGCGCGGAGAACCGCGTGTTCCCGAAGGGTCAGATGGCCGTGTGGAAGACGACGAGCAGCGGCAAGGCGTGGCGCAGTCACACGAAAGGATTGCCCGGCCCCCGCGCCTACATGGGCGTGCTGCGCGAGGGGATGGCCGTCGACGCCAGGGACCCGGTCGGAGTCTACGTCGGGACGAACACAGGCCAGCTCTTCGCGAGCCGCGACGAAGGGGAGTCGTGGAAGATGATCAGCGACTTCCTTCCGCCAATCCTCTCCGTAAGCGCCGGAGAAGCCCGATAGTCTCCCGACGCGTCTTCGGGAGAAACCGAAAAGAGGAAGGTGGAGGCAGCGCGGTCCGCGCCGCCTCACGGTTCGGTCCGACTCAGAACACGAAGATCAGGACCAGTACGGCCGCGAGCAGCTGGGCGATTCGCCACACGGTCGTCGTCCACGAGTCGCCAGACGCGGCGTAGGCCCCGAGGAAGAGCGCCAGCGTCACGAAGAAGCCGCCGACCCCGCGAAGGATCAGCGCCGCCATGATGATCGACGTGGCCCCTCCGCCGCCTCCCGCGACGGCGAGGATCGACGTCGCGACGATCCCCGTCAGGAGCGCGAGTAGGCCGAAGACCAAGACGGTCATGTGTTGGGCCGGCGACCGGCCGATGTCCCACAGTCTATCGCCCATTCCCGCCATCGTGCCACCTCACCCGAAGATCGTGGGGGAGTTCGCAAGGACCAGCAAGAGGGCGACGAACGCGACGATCAGCAGGAAAAGGCGCACGAAGATGTC